>Ga0172362_10005919_pt1 | contig 10563 bp, 13 predicted proteins | sample LakKivs1_kivu2a2_FD_114534 | JGI IMG/M metagenome (GOLD analysis project Ga0172362, IMG submission 114534) | Sediment microbial communities from Lake Kivu, Rwanda - Sediment s1_kivu2a2 | ecosystem: Environmental > Aquatic > Freshwater > Lake > Sediment | place: Rwanda: Western Province, Lake...
GCTTACATCTTCCGAAACCCAAAGTTTCATCTTTTAGCAGTTTGTACTTCTTGTTTGCCATGATTTTGCCCTTTTATTTGTATACTTTATTGTTCCCCACTATATAAAGTATACGCTATATTTCGCAGAAACAAAATAAATTCCGGGAAAAATTTTATTTATTTTTCTTTCGCATCTGGGCGCTCCATAGCTTTTCTTACAGCTTAGGGCGATCCTAGCCACACAAGCTTCCGTAAACTTCGTCAGACCTTTGCTCCAATTCTTGGACATAGCATTTAAGAGTGACTAAGCCCTTCCATGGGCTTTGTCACTTTCTCCTTTTCATTAATGTCAATTACCAACTAATTGATGACAACTCGGGCATATACTAAACTTTTTAACCAACGCCCCAGCCGAAAGTTGTAACTGCCTAGAAGACACTGGAGACAACCGGCCAGAGTGAGTAGCTATGCGTGTAATTGCATTCCACAAGTCATACATATTTTGGGGGCCTGTTTCGCCATTCTGGGCAACAGTTTCTGCTACTATTTCTTCTTGTATTCTTTGAGAAATACCAAACTTACGAAAAATGCTCCGCAAAATATCTTTGCTGTGCCCATTAAATCGAACATCTACCAACTTCTGGATTCTTTCAAACTCCTGATCAATACTCTGCAAAGCCTGTCTGGTAGAACTCTGTGCCCAAACATCAATTTCAGAAGGGTCATTCCGGGAAGACCATCGACCAGTATTCTTAGCGGCGATAGCACCATTAATACAAACCTGTCGAAAAATGTAAGGTGCTATCTCCAAGGCGTGTTCCCCTTTAGTCGAATTTTGGACCTCAATACCTCCAAATAATGTGTCCCCAACTTGAATCTCAAAGGATTTGTTCACAACAACTGAAAAATCAACAAATTCTAAAGAACCATTTACTCTGTGATACCCCAAAATATTGTTTGGTCCAATCTGCTTTTCCACTTCCCCCAAGATTTGAGAGCTGGAATAATATGGTTTCCTTGTCGTAACACAACCAACTACAGCATTGTCCCTTAAGAACATGCGAAGCTTTACAACATTTCCCTTCTTACCCCAATATTGCAAATTCTGTAACAACAGCTCTGTTGGACACCTCCCCACATAAGTCCGGGGTATGCCCAAACAACAAGCTAAATCATACAATCCCGTTAGATGCAAATTATATTCGTTTCCATCCAAATTAAACAAAAGTTGGTTATTACCCCCAACACGAAACTCCAACTCAGAAGTGGGTACATCTACGTCCAGATGTGTTACATTCTCTGCAGATTGAAAAACTTTTTCAACATCTGATCTTGATAGTAACTTAAGTTCTTGGCTCATTTTTCATTACCTCAATAACATTATACTCTTCCCAACACATGTTGACTAATATTTTTACATTTGGCACATTGCAAAGTCTCTATTTGCTTCTCCTTGTCAACCCTCCTACTATGTGGTTGCCTCCCACAAGTTCCACAATCTTGAAAAATTAACTCAGACAGATCATACCAGTTCAAAACCCCAACTTGCCATTCAACTCGCAAAGGAACACATTGCCAATCAAAATGTGAACCAACCATAATTCCCGTTACCGTTGCAACTAAATCTTCAGCCTCCTCAATTACAACATCCATAGTCAGACTATCGTGTACCTCAAACAAAATGTTTGATTTGAAGCCTTTTTTGACTAAAGCTCCCTCAAGTTCAATCTTTATAATATCCATCAGAGTCAAATGAAACGCAGGACCTTGTATTGGCGTGTTATAAATTTTATTTACATTAAGCGGCCCATACCTACGAAAACCAGAAACAGCTTCCACATAACCAAGATCACAATAATCCTGGATAGTTTTGTTCTGCCATTCCTTCACGCCTTTAAATTCTTGCCAAAATTTCTTCTGCACTTTGATAAAATGTTCTACTGGAATTGCCCCAAACCGATCTGAGTAAGCGGGCATTGAAGTAGCCTTGCCCCCAAAGAAAGATCGAAAAACAAAACCATTCTTCGATTCGTATCTTTCATCATATGTTACTTGATTTTCTGGCTTCTGAAAAATCTCCCCAGCCCATTTTCTATGTGTATCAACCCCTTCAGATATTTGCCGAATCAGTTCCGAATCTCGTGAAGACATAGCTATTTGACAAACTTCGATACCACTGCGGTCCACTTCAAGTATTATCCTATCCGGTGCAGAAGGAACTATGCACTTACGAAAAACTATCAATTCCTTATCGTGCTTGAACACATTCTGAATACTGGGGTCATTGGCAGAGGATCTATATGTATCTGCAATATGCATATTATAGCAAGGGTGCACCCGATTGTTCTTGTCTAACAATCTGCGGTAATTGGCAACTCTTTCTAATATCTTCTTGCATTGCTTCAAACGTATCAAGAAAGTTACAAAATTCTTAACATCGGGCTCGGTCGAATTTTTCAAAACCTCTTCTAAAACATCTATATCCGTAGAACCTCTTGTTTTCTCCTTAGAAGTATATTTCTTAACAGGTATTTTGTAAATAGAATACAAAACTTTCCCTATTTGAGCAGAAGATTTAGGATTAAACCTACCCTTTTTCAAAGCTTCATATTCTTGCACACCTTTACAAAAACGGATCTCTTGTGTACATTTTACTTGCTCCGCAAAAAATTGTTCTTCCAAATCAGTAAGAACTTTAGGATCTACTGGAACTCCTCTCTGGTATAAACTAACCAAAGCCAAAGAACCCCTTTGCAAAAAGGCATTAAACTCCAATAATCCACCTTCACCCCGCATCCTAGAAATCTGATGTTGGTAAGCTAAATGAAGGTAACGTGAATCCCAGCAGTTGTAATCTTTCATCTTGTCAACAGGGACTTTGGCCATATTTTGGGCGCCTACCATAGCTTTGTAGTCATGCCCTGTCAGTTCAAAAACTTGAAATGCCAAACTTGTCGTTAAAGTGTTACAATTCAGAACATGTGCCCCCAACATAGTATCATACAGAAAATTATTCATCCTCTGCCCAACTATTTCTCTGTTCCATATCTCCTCCATATTAATATTCTGAACCATCTTAGGGGTACTACTCTTTAGGAAATTCCGTAAGGCGCAATAAATAGTTTCCAATTCACTTCGGGAGAAAAACCTAAGCCCTGTCTTAGGATTAATAAGCTCGAATGGAAAGAAATACCCTTCTTGCACATTCGGAGATACCGACATTGCCAAAATCTGGGCCCCATCTTCCCAGGGTCTTAATGTGGTTGTTTCATAATCATACGAAACTGGATTTGGATAATCTGTGTACTCCTTCAAAACAGAAACAGCTTCCTCTGCAGTCTCAACTAAATAGTTACCTTCCTCTGTCAAATGCTTTGGCAAAGGCTTATCTAAGTAGCTAACTGCTTTAGCGATATCAAATGCCAATATGTTTTCGTCATTCGGTACATCATCTCGGTCTTTTCTCCTTAAATAAAATGCTGGGTGATACGACCCAGCTACCCAACAATTAAACTTGTGAGAAGGAACAACCCTACCGTGCATAAGACCAGCACTAAATTTAGAAAGGGAATCACAACCTTTAGGCTTTTCCAAGATAGCGTTAATAGCTTCATCACCCAAACAAATGATAAGTTCCGGTTGAACTTCCTGAATGTCTCTCAAAAGATTCGAATGACACGCTAAGATCTGTTCCTTGGTAGGATTTGTATTTTTGTAGCAAGCTACAATATTCGTTCTTATAGCATCTTCATCTAAATCAATTCCGACCAAACGGCAATGCTTCCTTAACAAATCCCCAGATCGACCTACAAAAGGAACACCAACTTTGTCTTCATCCCAACCTGGGCAAAGTCCTACAAACAAAATCTTCTTTCGGCCCTTACCAAATCTTTGAATCCTCGGGTGTCTACAAAACTTGTATATACCGCAAGTGTCACAGTTGTAAACCACCAGGTTTGAAGATTCGTTCGGCTTCCTTCTAACCCTTACAGCAGAGGAACCAGAAATTTCTCCACTACTAGGAAAGAACGCTTCCAAATTACCCATTTGGCTGCCTAACCTTGACCAAGTATTTGAATTTCTCTCCCTCAAACAAAACTACACTCTTATCTGGAAAATATTTAAACGTCCAACTACAAATGCCAAAAGCATCTCTCAGAAGCAAAGGATGCACAGAAAACTCAAAATTATTTCCTTCCCTAACGGCAGACAATCCTGAAACCTCCGTCAAGCTTCTTGCAAGATCTTGGCTCCCACTAACCACAAACCTTTTAGAAATAGTTGTCACCGACTGGTTACTCACTCTAAATTCAACGGCTTTATCTTCATTCGGAACATCCGACAGCACTACTAGGTGTCTCCCCAAAATTTCCGGGAACTTTTCATCCAACTTAACTTCTTCTGCCAGAATTCCAACACCTGGAAAGAACCTGTTAAGATCGGTATACTCTCCTTCCAAACAAGAAGCTACCATAACTGTACCATCACTTAGAATTACTTCAATTATACCACCAAAGTTCTTTCCTGGAGTAAAGCTCAATTGCTGTAAATTACTTCTTTCCAAAATTAAAAGGTTTACAACTTTCCTAGGCAAACAAAAATCCAACCCTTCCAATTTGAAGGATAAATTCCAACTTAACACCCTATAACGATCGCAACCCCAAACAGTTTCTTCTCGTACCTTCACTCCACAATATGCTCCAATCGTCATATCCTTGGAAACCCCATAACGACAGAAATCCAAACCACTAATAAGATCGTTTAACTGCTCTCCTTTGACAGCAAGAGCTTTTTCGCCTATTGAAGGCAACTTAATAGTTCTCGGGGGTCGCACAGCAAAATTGCCAGAAAGTGTTGGTGTTTCTATACATAGTTTTCCATTCTTGATCTCCAAGGAAACTTCCTCTTCTGCTATCTTTTTCAACAAGCTGCACAAAGGGTCCGCCAAAATGCTAGCTTCCCAATTTAACCCTTCAGGCAAAACAGTCTCCATCCAAATACTACCGTTTGTGGTTAAAACCTTCTTACCACAAAAATTGAAGTTCTGATACTCCTCAAACAAAGAATTCTTGTCTACCGCTGAAAACACCCGTTCCAAACAGTTCAGAAACACATTTCGATTAACTTTCATTTTTGGTCTCCTCCTCAATAAAACCTGAAATTTCACGAAAGATGTCTGTATTATCATAACGAACAAACATTACTTCTACCGCAACCACATCTTCTAAAGCATGAAAACAATGTTTAGTCCCTGGATTCACTAAAAAGTTTTGATTTTCCGACAAAATTGAATTACCCAACTCTGTTCGCACTTCCAGCTTACCAGATATTACATAGAAGATGTTATACTTTGATTTGTGAAAGTGTAATGAACAAGTCCCCCCTCTCTTTACTCGGAGAACATTTATACTGCATAAATCGTTTTGATAAATTTCCGTATTAGTTCCCCAAACCTTGGGCCAGCAATCACTCATCAGGCGTGCCTTTCCTTCAAAGTAATTATACTCTGAACAAAATTACTCTCTTCCAACAAAATTGGCTCCTCAAAACTCTTTGCAATCCTGTCTACAACAAAACCCCAAACAAACTCATCTTTATCTTCAAACTTTGGTTCTCTCAAGCGAAAAGCTAATGCATCAACAGGGCTCATAGGAGAATAAACATAAATTATTTCAGAATCCGGAACTATCGTTTTAATAAAAATACAAAGTTGGTGTCTTTCCTCTTTTGTTGGGTGGCATTCATCCACCACAACATCAAAACCTCGACACAGCAAAATCTTTAAACAGCTCCTGAAAAGCTCTTCAATCAAATCTTCATAGAATTTGTCAAAGCGGTAACATCCAGCCACCATTTCCCGGAGCTTGTCCTTAGAAATTATTTTTATAGTAGAATCCTCTTGTGCTTTGTACTTTGCCCAAGTGGATTTTCCACTACCAGGAAGTCCAATGGTTATGTAAACTTTCATAGGAATTATCCTTTCTGTTTATTTAATCATTATCTAATCCAGCTTCTTTTTCCCATAAACCGTTCAAACTACAATCTGAAAGCCTTTTTGGTCTTGATACTTTCCTCCCTTACTCCCATATGGTTTCTGACACGAAGAAGACAATCTAAAAAATATGATTTGGGCAATACCTTCATTGGCATACACTACAGCGGGATGTCCAGATAGGTTCGCAATCTCGATAACTAATCGTCCCCTCCAACCCGGTTCCAGTGGGGTTATGTTAGGAAAAATCCCACAGCGAGCATAGGTAGACTTCCCCACACAAATTCCCATCGCGTCCTCCGGCATATTAAATTCCTCAACACTTAATCCAAGAATACAACTGGCCGGAGGGATAATGTATCGATCCAAAATAGTTTTTGTATAGTAAACATTAAAATGCTTTTTTATTAACTTCGGGTCTATTACTGTCTTGTTAAAAACACAGAATTCATTTGCTAAACGAATATCATATCCAGCAGAGGATAACCCATAAGATATCACAGGTTTATTTCTTTCCTTTTTCACTTGGTAAGGAACAAAAGGTAATATCATCCCTTCCCCTATTTTGAGAATATCTTTATCAGCCATTAAACTCATATTATGCTCCCTACTACAAATTACATTCAACCCCATTACACTTCAAACTCTCTATAACCCCTTCCTTGCAACCTTGCCGAAAAACGGTAACACCCTTACATCCCATCTCCCAGGATTTGAAGTAAACATCACGGATGGTATCAATAGAAGCATCAAACGGCAAGTTCACAGTCTTTGAAACCCCTGAATCCACAAAAGATTGAACCTTCGCTTGAATTTTTAAGTGCCATTCAGGGGATATTTCATAAGCCGTTCTACAGTATTTAGATTTGTATAATTCTCTAACTTCCTCTAACACACCAAAACTTAAGTGCTTTCGTATCCTTTTCTCAAACACAGGTTCAATTCCCGCTGAACAATCGGCAATAATACTTAAACTGCCCGTGGGTTGCTGAGAACGCTTGTAAAAACTATCTTTTGCAATTTCGTTCGTAATCTCTACATAAGGTTTGGAAATATCATCCAAGAACTTAAGAGTTTCGTCACTATCATACGGTATCCCCGCCATAATCAGCGCATCAGCTAAACCAAAGAAACCCAGTCCGCAAGGGTCCAAAAGTTTCATTTGTTTAGTCATTTCAGAAAACGGAAACCATCCCACAGCATTAATATTCTTTAACGTCCTTATTCCAAGAGAAACATAATCCGAAAACCTTTTTGTATCAAAACTTCCATCCTTCTTAACAAATTTAGACAAATTTATAGCACCAAGATTGCAGCAGCAATATTCTGGAAGAGGTGTCTCGCTACAGGGGTTAGTCGCCTTAATGATCACATTAGGATAAAGCTTATTATCTTTGTTTATCCTATCAAAGAATAACAAACCAGGGTCACCACAACAATGGGCAGAAAAAACAATTTGATCAAACAGATCCTTTGCTTTTATCGTACCCCACACAACACCATTAAACTCTAAATCTATCTTTTCTTCTGTCTTAACTTTCTCCATAAATTCATTTGTTACCATTACAGAAACATTAAAATTAGTAAGCTTTCCTGTCAATTTGGATGTAATAAATGGAATAATCTCTGGGTGGTTGTAATCAAGCACGCACATCAAAGCACCCCGTCTAAAAGCTCCCTGCCTAACAATCTCCGTAAGTGCATCAAACAATCCTAAAAAACTAACCAACCCACTAGAAATACCTCCCGTTGACAAATTCGCTCCTTTAGGCCTCAACTTAGAAATGTTAAATCCAACACCCCCACCAAAATGAAAAATCAAAGCACATTCCGACAAACAACGCATTATGCTCTCCATAGAATCCTCAATAGGGAGGCAGTGGCAAGGGTGAAGCAAAGTCTTCTTAAACCCAGCATTCCGAAGGGTGGGGGATGCTGGAAGAAAGTAACCCCCTTTCATAGCATCACATAAATGTTTCCCAAACCGCTTGTCTCCTAAGCAAAGTGCTTCAGCTACCCGATCAAACACCTGCAAGGGAGTTTCTCCCTTTTTACAATATCTTTCTTTCAACAAAAACTGAGCATTTTTACTTAGAGACATTGCTATCATCCTTTATCTGCAACCAATTCTCAAATTCCTCGAACGATAAGAAAATCCTACTAGCATGATGTATCAACCAAGGATGTTTATAGTGCCCATTAGTAACAATCAAGTAAACAGGCTTCCTAAATATATTAGCATAAACAATTTCCATAATAGTTCCATAGCTTACGGAGCCATCTACGATACCTACCAAACCACCACTCTTCAATACATACTGAATATCCCGTTCCACCAAATCAGAAGGTATTATTTTTTCATATCTTTCTGCTCTCCCAGCATCTCTCTCCTCTACGTCTGTTCGATCTTCAATGTCATAAAATGGGTTTAGCAGCTCAACATCAAACTGTTTTTCAACCCGCAACTCCCATTCTCTTATAACAGTCCGGCTATCAAAAGGGTGAGCTAAATAAAATTTCTTCATTTCCTATTTTCTCTCTTGTCGAACTTTTTCCATCAAGATTTCGTACAAGTGACCCATTGAATTAAATATATCAGCACAAAGAGCTTCCTCCAAATCAATCTTGTTACCTTTTTCATCAAAAGCTTCAAAGCCTCTGTGAATCAACCAAATAGACATAAGATGTCGAATATGCGATTTCATATACACTTGCGGGGATATCCCCTTTTGCCAGTTGTCCGATCCCCGCAGCTGGCCATCAGACTGCACCCTATGCTTATGCAAATATTGAGCGTACCTTTGAAGGACTATAGGTGAAAAAAATCCTTCATAATCTAACTTATCCAAATCTGTATCCCTTGTAGCACCGCCAGCAAATCTTCGAATCTTAAGATTTTCAGATCCTACTAACTTCTGATCTTTTGCTTTCATACTCTTTCTCCACAATTTCCATTGATGTTCGTTCAGCCTTCTTATCCCGAACTAACGCCTTTTCCTGAGTGTACCCTTCCGGATATCTTGTTGTTAACTTAGCCACATTTATGGCCATAATCTCTTCGAGAGAAGAATCAATGGCTTCTGCACACATTTTGGCTATAATGCAAAAGATCGCTAAGCTCCTTCTTTCAAGACCAACTTATCCCAAGGCTTGTTATAAAACATGGGCTTTTTCAGCAAATCTGATATTTCACCAGATTCTGAAGTTATGCCGAGAATAGTGTGCAAAAGCGTGGCATCTATATGATATATGCGGTGTTGGCACAAGTCGTGAACCAACTTAGCAAATTTTTTGTGAATACCTTTGTTCATTTTTTGTCTTCATTCTTCTTTATTGTTTCCACAATCTGTTTTGTCGAATCCGATTGGAAATCATTAAAAATCACCTTCATATACTCCAAAAGATCGTTAACAACTGACTTATCACCTACTGTGGCACTTGTTTTAATCTTTTCAATTCCTTGAACAATCTCCCGCAAAGCTGTATTAAGTGTTTTGTGCTCTTTTTTAGATGCCCATATCGTGTATCCTACAAGTCCAACAACCCCCACAAAACCTGCAATAGCAAACCAGTACGCATATTTTGTAATTGCAAGTAAAGTAACAATCGTCACAAGAGCTGCCGCAATTATTCGAATACCAATCTGGTTGCCCATAAACAAGACAAAAACGCCCCCTCCCAAAGCAATAACTGCTAAAGACATTAGCCAATTAACTTGGCTCAAGAGCTCCATAAAATCGTTAGAAGGCGTTGGCTGCGTTGAGATGGTTGGTTGAAGCAAACCACAACCACCCGCTGCCCAACCAATAAATCCGATTAAGAATAAAATCAATACGTAAATTATAGTTACCTTGAATCCAAAATTATCATATTCTTCATTAGTCATTTTCAACTTCCTCCTAATTCTTTTTCCTCTTGTAATAAATCTTCTATGGTCCTAGAGCAACATCCGATAGGAGTAAAACCACTTTGCTGGTATAACCTATACTTTTGGGCAAAACAAGTTACCGCAGCGGTCCAACTTTCTTTTACATTTTTCCTGTCCCATCCACAAATAAACAGCCCTGCAAAATGCGAATTACACCACTTTTCAAATTCATTCATTTTCAACTGCCTCCAAAATCAGCTTCCAAGTATTTTCCTTTCCATAACTATCAGGATCTTCACAAGCTGGCATTCGCACAACTTCTACACGGTCCAAAAAAGCCCGAAGATTTTCCGCTTCTTCACAAGAGTGCAACCAAGCATCACCATCCCAACAAAAAACCAAACAACTTGGATGCAACTCAACAAGAAGATGTCGCTGGCGATCAGTTAATGAAGTCCCAAAAGTTGCTAAGACACAAGTCTCTAAACGCCACGCATCCAAAATACCTTCAACTAATACAACTAATTCAGGATTTTGCGGCAATTGATCCCACCCATAAAGGTAATTATTAATCTCGCTTATAGCTGTTTTATACTTAAGTCCGGCCCGACCAGTCATATCAGCGGCCTGATAGCTAACAAGTTTTCCTTCAAAGTAAACAGGGATTATAAGGCGGTTCATAAATTCACCCACCCGGCACATTCCCACATTATACTCTATCA
>Ga0172362_10005922_pt1 | contig 10562 bp, 8 predicted proteins | sample LakKivs1_kivu2a2_FD_114534 | JGI IMG/M metagenome (GOLD analysis project Ga0172362, IMG submission 114534) | Sediment microbial communities from Lake Kivu, Rwanda - Sediment s1_kivu2a2 | ecosystem: Environmental > Aquatic > Freshwater > Lake > Sediment | place: Rwanda: Western Province, Lake...
CCGATAGCCATGGAGAAGGAGCTTAGGTTTGCCATCAGGGAAGGCGGACACACTGTTGGTGCAGGAGTAATTTCAGAAATAATGAAATAAAATAGCTCGGGATTTGGTTCGCTCGCTGAGAATTTTTTGCTCTGTGAGCACCGCCAAAAATCTCTGTAGCTGCAGAGCGATAGCTCTGCTAAGAATAGGCAAAGCTTACGCTTTGCGGCTACAATCTTCGATTTTTGGCTAAAAATTCTAATGCTCGCTTCACCAAATCCTCTCGCACTGAGGTAAGAAAGAGGTAACAAGAGAATGGCTAAAGCTGAGATAGTGACTATTAGTCTTGCCTGTAGTATATGTAAAAGGCGAAATTATACATATAGAAGGAATAAAAAGAGAAAGAAGAATCCTAAGAAGCTGGAATTGAAGAAGTACTGCAGGTTCTGTCGCAAACATACTATTCATAAGGAAGTAAAATAGATAACAAGAGTATAATATAAAGTAGGCCTGTAGCTCAATTGGCTAGAGTAGCGGTCTCCAAAACCGTTGGTTGGGGGTTCGAGTCCCTCCAGGCCTGCCAGTAATATCTAATCATAATTAGGAAACGAAATAAAAACTCCCGAAACTTATTGGCAACTCGAACGCTCGCGAGCGCCGACCCAAGGGAGGAAAAGCCCTGAGGGCGGAAGCGAGCGAGCCGGACCCTGAAGCCGAGGGAGAAAAGGGAGAGGCTGAAGGGCGAGTCCCTCCAGGCCTGCCAATAACATCTAAAGCGAGCGAGCCGGACCCCGAAGCCGAGGGAGGAAAGGGAGAGGATGAAGGGCGAGTCCCTCCAGGCCTGCCAATTTTTAGAGCACACCGAAAAGGTGTGCTTTTTTAAATCAAAATCAGAATCTATTTCAGGGAACAGTAAGTTGAAATTTGTTGACGGTCATAGTGCTTTAATATTTTCTATTCTTCTCTTGACTATTTCCTGCGCCCATATTCCCTACAAAGGGGTGAGAGGAGAAGTGAAGATGGTAGAAGAGATTAAGAATATCTCTCCTTTCAATTATGCGAAGGAGGACTTTCCAGTAGAAGTTAAGCTGGTGGGAAGAAAGAAAGGCTATGTGATTAAAAGAGTCACTTTTTCCTCAGCGCTTCCCGCTCCGGGAGAGAATAACATAGTAAGATGCTATTATTATCAAACGGAAAAGGAAGAGAGGTCGCCGGCAATTGTTATCTTGCCTATAGCGGGAGGTAACTATTTCTTTTCCAAGAAAATGGCAAAATTTCTCGTCCTGCGGGGAATGAATTGTTTGAGGCTGGAAAGAGGAGTGAGACTTTTGGAGCGTGAGGCAGATTTGGAGATTGTCAGAAGAAGATTCATAAAGACTATTATTGATGCCCGCAGGAGTATTGACTGGTTAGTCAGCCAGAAAGAGATAGATGCAGAAAGGATTGGGGTGACGGGAGCGAGCCTGGGCGCTTTCTTAAGCTCTCTCGTTGCTGAGACTGACCCGCGGATAAAGAGTTCTGTGTTTATCCTGGGTGGAGGTAATCTGGCTAAACTCTTTTCCCAGTCGAGAGAGAGGACGATTCGCTCTTTTAGAAAGAGAGTTATGAAAAAGAAAGGACTAACGGAGGATGAGTTTTCTCGGTTGGTTTCTCAGGAGTTAGTGGATATCGACCCCCTCACCTATGTAGGAAAGCTTTCTCCAGAAAATGTTCTGATGATTAATACAGTAAACGATGTTGTTGTTCCCCGGGATTGTACTTTAGAATTCTGGTCCAGGGCGGGCGAGGTTGAGTTAATCTGGCTACCCTTTACACATACCGGTTCATTTTTTGCCTTCAAGTATGCGCGGGGGAAGACTCTGCAACATTTCCAGAGGACCCTCGGTGTTAAGGAATAGAACCCTGCACAAATTGAATTTGTGCCTACAACGGAGTGACGGGCGCCATAAATGTCGCCCCTACGTTTGTAGGGGTTCGATTCATCGAATCCGTTTTATTGGGCGCCATAAATGTCGCCCCTACACTACCAAAAGGGTTACGGGCATAAAGGGCTACACTACCAAAAGCATTACGGCCACAGAGTCCTCCGGGGTAAGGTTGAATTTTTGTAGGGGATGTGGTATAATCAGTTGCGCGAATTTTAGCGATGGAGAGAGATGGTAAAGATAAAATTTGGCACAGCTGGCTGGCGGGCAGTCATTTCCGACGAGTTCACCATTGGTAATGTCAGATTAGTAACTCAGGCTATAGCTAACTATGTCCAGGGACAAGCGACAGGCGACAAGCGAGAAGTTGTTGTTGGTTATGACACGCGGTTTATGTCGGAAAATTTCGCTAAAGTATCCTCCACGGTTCTGGCGGCTAATGGTATAAGGGCACTGGTTACGACGCGGGACGTTCCTACTCCAGCTTTTGCCTATCAGATTTTAAAGAAGCGCGCGTTGGGAGGGATTAATTTTACAGCTTCCCACAATCCTCCGGAGTACAACGGGATAAAGTTCTCTCCTTCATGGGGTGGACCGGCGCTCCCGGAGACAACTGATGCTATTGAGAAAAATTGCGCTTTGCTTATGGGAGGTGAATCTTCTGTAAGGGATATCTCCTGGGAAAAGGGAAGAGAAAAGGGACTGATCGATTATGTAGACCCGCGACCAGAATATATAAAAAGAATTAATGAACTTGTAAATCTGAAAGTAATAAAGAGAGCGAAGCTAAGAATTGCTGTTGACCTGCTTTACGGGACGGGGCGAGATTATCTGGACGCTATCCTTAAACAAACGGGCTGTGAAGTCAAGGTTCTTCATAACTGGAGGGACGTCCTCTTTGGTGGCTCTCCGCCGGAACCATCTTCTCTCTATCTGGGAGATTTGCTCAAAACGGTCAAAGAAGAAAAGTGCGATTTGGGGCTGTCTACAGATGGCGACGCTGACAGGTTTGGAATTGTAGATAGGGATGGTACGTTCATTTCGCCCAATCAAGTTTTGGCTCTTCTTTTGAATCATCTGGTCAATACGAGAAACTGGAAAGGCGTAGTTGCCCGTTCCGTTATGACCACCTCGTTTGTTGACGCTATTGCCAGGATGCACGATATCCAGGTGAAAGAGACCCCGGTCGGTTTTAAATATATTGCCCAGGTGATGCGCCAGAATGGTATGGTTATCGGAGGGGAGGAGAGCGGAGGCTTGACAATTCAAGGACACGTGCCGGAGAAGGACGGCATCCTCGCCTGCCTGTTAATTGCCGAGATGGTAGCTTTTGAGGGGAAGTCTATGGGAGAAATTCTCCAGGGTTTATATAAAAAAGTGGGACTTTTTTTGAGCGAGAGAATAAATTTCCATCTGAAGGAAGATGAGATGGAAAACCTTAAAGTGAAACTTAAAAAGTATTTACCCAAGGAGATTGCTGGCCTGAGAGTGGAGAAGATAGTTAATCTCGATGGGTTGAAGTTCATACTGGCTGATGGAAGCTGGCTGGGAATCAGATTATCCGGCACAGAACCTGTAGTGAGGCTATACGTTGAATCTCATGAGGGTAGTAAACTTAAGAAACTTAAGCAAGCAGGAGAGAGTCTGATTAAGGGAAAATGAAAATTCTTATCTGTCCTGATTCTTTTAAAGAGAGTCTTTCGGCGATAGAAGTATGTGATTGCATTGAGCGGGGCTTGAAAAAAGCTAATTCTAAATTTAAGATAGAGAAGATTCCCCTGGCTGACGGTGGGGAAGGCACTGTTAAGGCACTGGTTCTGGCAACAGGCGGTCGTTCTTTGAAGTGTAGAGTAAAGGATCCCCTGGGGAGGAAAATCTGGGCGGGATACGGAATCCTCGGCCATGGGAAGACAGCAATAATTGAGATGGCGGCTGCTTCGGGGCTGGCTTTGGTTCCACTGAAGAAAAGGAATCCTCTACTGACTACCACCTATGGCACGGGCGAGATAATCGCAAATGCTTTGAATCGCGGGTGCCGGAGAATTATTATTGGAATTGGCGGCTCGGCAACAGTGGATGGTGGATGCGGGATGGCACAGGCGTTGGGAGCAAAATTATTGGACGGCAAGGGGAGAAAGATCGGTTTTGGCGGAGGAGAGATAGCGAAAGTGGAAAAGATTGACCTCAAATTTATGGATAAGAGAATTCGCGGAACAGAATTCATTATTGCCTCTGATGTGAGAAATCCCCTTTTAGGACCAAAAGGAGCTGCCCGCGTTTATGGACCGCAGAAGGGAGCAACGTCAAAGATGGTAGAAAAGCTGGAGAGGGGACTTTCCCATCTTGCTAAGGTGATAAGAAAAGAATTGTCCATTTCAGTGGAGAATCTTCCTGGTGCTGGCGCAGCTGGTGGCTTGGGAGCAGGGCTCTATGCTTTCCTGGGTGCAAAGATGGAAAGCGGGGTAGAGCTGGTAATGCGAATAGCGAGATTGGAAAAGCGTATCAGGAAGGCTGATCTGGTTATTACTGGCGAAGGTCGGCTCGACCGTCAGACGCTCTACGGCAAAACAGTAATGGGAGTTATAAAAACGGCTAAGAAGTACAGGGTTCCTGTTATTTGCATTGCCGGGTCTATTATGCCGGAAGCTAAAGATTTATATAGACTGGGAGTTAAGGGAATGTTTAGCATTACCACAATGCCCATGAGTCTTCAACAAGCTATGGAAAAAAGCAGGAGCCTGCTAACTAATGCTTCAGAGAACGTGGGACAGATACTGAATCTAATGATGGCTAAGAGAAAAGGATGAGGAGAAAATTTTGGATTATCCTGGGCGCTGTAACAGTTATTCATGCTCTGATAAATTTATATATGGGCCTGGGTGACGACGAGGCTTACCACTGGGTGTGGAGTAACCATTTAGCACTCAGTTATTATGACCATCCTCCCATGGTAGCTTATATTATCTGGTTTTTTACACGGATTTTAGGTACGAGCTTCTTTACGGTTCATCTGGGAGCTTTGCTCTCTGTCACATTGTTTATCGTAATTATCTATCAGTGGGCAAAGGAGATGTTTTCCTCGAGGGAGGCGCTCTGGGCGGCGACTACGGTTCTTTTTATTCCTATCTTTTTTGTGGGAGGAACTGTAACTGTACCTGATGCACCCCTGGGGCTTTTCTGGGTTTTAACGTTATGGTTAGTATACAGGGCTTTAAAGGAAAGTAAGTCTTCCTACTGGTATCTGGCAGGATTGGCAATGGGATTGAGTAGCCTGAGTAAATATAATGGTCTTCTACTACCAGCACTCGTATTTCTATATTTAATATTCTCACGCAAACATAGATTCTGGCTTCTCAGAAAGGAGCCGTACATTGCGCTATTAATCGGGTTAATTATTTTCTCTCCGGTAATCATCTGGAATTATCAATACGACTGGGCGTCTTTTCGGTTCCAGTTCCTTTCTCGCCATCGGGGAGGATTCTCTATTGTTCGCTTTCTGCAGTTTGTGGCTGCCCAGTTTACTTACCTGGCTCCATTGGCTTTTGTCTATGCCTGTTTGGGTTTCTATCGCCTGGGGAAAATGGGCTGGGGAAAGAAAATATGGGAATATCAGTATCTTTTTTTTACCTCTTTTCCTTTAGTTCTTTTATTTGCTTTGAACAGTTTCGTTTCACGCTCGTTCAAGCCCCACTGGCCTGCGCTTGGTTACATCGGGGGGATAGTGGGAGGAGTTGCTGCGGGAGGACTTTCTGGAAAAGAGAGGAATTTTTTGAAGATAAATATCTTAATTTGTATCATTTTGATGAGCGTAATGGTTGGCCACACGTTTTATCCTTTTCTTCCCATTCCTCGCAAACAGGATATCACCAACGACCTTTATGGATGGGATAAAGTTAGTCAGGCAATAGATGAGATAGAGAAGGGATTAGGAAAGCCTTTCTTCCTTCTCACCGACAGATACCAGATGGGAGCTCATTTGAGCTTCGCTACGGGAAAAGAGGTATACACTTTTCGCCCTCATCGCTTAAGTCAGTTCGATTTCTGGCAGGATAAGGAGGGAATTAAAGGGAAAGATGCAATCTATGTGACGCACAGTAGATATTTTAAGGACCCAAACGATATATATAAATTCCAAAAGATTGAGCTTCTGAAAGAGGTAACACTGGTTCGTGGGGGAAAGGAGATGCGCATTTTCTACCTTTACTATTGTCAGAATTTCGCGGGGCTGAAATGAAAAAAGAGAAGATTCTCCTCGGTATCGGACTGGTAGTTCTGGGAGTCACCATCCATGTTTTGCCAGAAATAGATAAGTTTCTTTTTTACCAGATAAACAATTTCCATTTCCACTGGCTGGATACTATAATGCTTCCCATCACCTATTGTGGAGACGGAACAGTACTGGCTATCGTGGCGCTGGGGTTGTGGAAGTTGCGGGGCTGGAGAAAGTTTCTCTGGTTGGTTTTAATCCTGATAAGTGGAGGAATTCTGGTTCAGATAATCAAGTACTCTTTTCCTTCGCCCCGGCCAGACGCAGTCTTTTCCGACATTCATATTTTAGGTCCTGTTCTCAGGGCACACTCTTTTCCTTCAGGACACGTTACTTCCACTTTTGGTCTGGTCAGTTTTCTCTCAAGAGAGTTTCCCCAACTGGGAACCCTCATCTGGATAATGGCGATACTGATAGGTTTTTCCAGAGTCTATGTGGGAGCACATTTTCCCGCCGATGTTCTATTTGGGGCGGGATTAGGGTACCTGGTGGCAAAGATTTATATAATAGTATGGGAGAATAAAATCTATGTAGTGTAGGGCTTTATGCCCGTAATAGCAGGGAAATGTTTTGGAGTCCTCCCGAAAGGGAGGTTCGGGCGACCGCAAGGGTCGCCCATTGGTCGGTCACCCTTTAGGGTGACGAGGACGGCACTCTAAAGAGTGCCCGACCAGACCCCCGATGGAATCGTGGGTCTCCAGGGCTAAGGAGGGGAAATATGACTACTATTACTGATGTCTGGGCGCGAGAGATTTTAGATTCCCGGGGAAACCCCACTGTTGAAGTGGAAGTAATCCTGGAAGGTGGCGTAATGGGTAGGGCTGCCGTTCCTTCCGGAGCATCAACAGGAGAACATGAAGCAATAGAACTAAGAGATGGCGATATGAAAAGATTTTTGGGCAAAGGTGTCCAGAAGGCAGTAGCAAATGTAAATGATGTAATCGGTCCAGCTTTATATGGTTTAGATGCCAGTGAACAGGTGTCTATCGATAAGAGAATGATTGAGCTGGATGGAACGGAAAATAAGTCAAAATTGGGGGCAAATGCGATTCTGGGCGTCTCTCTTGCCTGCGCCAAGGCGGCCAGCGAGACAGCGGAATTACCTTTATATCAATACATCGGAGGTCCCAATGCCAAAGTCCTGCCGGTTCCCTGTTTAAATATTCTCAATGGTGGTAAACATGCTGACAACAACGTCGACCTCCAGGAATTTATGATTATACCTGCCGGCGCGCCCTCTTTTCGGGAAGCGATGAGGTATGCTGCGGAAACTTACCATCATTTGAAGGCAATCTTAAAGGCAAAAAATCTCTCCACAGCTCTGGGAGATGAAGGGGGATTTGCTCCTGATTTGAAATCTAACGAAGAGGCTTTGCAATTAATTGTTCAGGGAATGGAGAAGGCAGGGTATAAGCCTGGTAAAGATATCTACATAGGCATTGATGCTGCAGCGTCCTCTTTTTATGCTGGCAATAAATATATTTTGAAAGCGGAAGAAAAAGAGAATGATGCTTCAGGGATGGTCGATTTCTATGAATCCCTGATTAAAAAATATCCCGTAATTTTCATTGAGGATGGTTTGGCGGAGGACGATTGGGACGGCTGGAAACTGTTGACCAGGAGATTAGGGGAAAAGATACAATTGACCGGTGATGACCTGTTTGTCACCAACAGGAAGAGGCTCAAGAAAGGAATTGAGTTAAAAGTAGCAAATTCTATTCTGATTAAACCCAACCAGATTGGAACTTTGACCGAGACGCTAGATACTGTGGAGATGGCAAAGAGAGCGAGATATACTTGCCTATTTTCCCACCGCTCTGGTGAGACAGAAGACGACATATTGGCCGATATAGCAGTGGCCACTAACTGTGGACAGATTAAAAGTGGCGCCCCTGCCAGGTCGGAACGTTTGTGCAAGTATAACCGGCTGATGAGAATAGAAGAAGAGTTGGGAGAAGAAGCAGAATTTTACAAGTGGCAAATAAGAAGTGCAGGATGAATTTCAGGATTTAGAAAATGAGAATAAGTATCCATAAAAAGAAAATTCATAGGAAGATACTCATCTTAATTGTTATAATCGGTGTAGTTATATTTCTTTTTGCCAATAAGAATTTTCAGACTTTGCTAATTTTGAATAAGGAGATTGTTCAGTTAAAACAGAGAATAGCGGGCCTGGAGGATGAGAATAAAGAACTAAAAGAAGATATGGAAGCAATGAAAAACGACCCCGAATATATTGAGAGCCTGGCACGTGAAGAACTGGGGTTGATTAAACCTGGAGAAACCAAGTATAGATTCATCGAATCTCAAGAAGAAAAATGACTTGACTGAATCTGATTATTTTCTTACAATAGAAGGGCGGTTTGCCGGAGTGGCGGAATTGGCAGACGCCTTGGACTTAAAATCCAATGGGTATTTAATACCCGTGCCGGTTCAAATCCGGCCTCCGGCACGGAAGATATGTGGAGTAACCCCGATTTATCAGGGCGTCTGGAGTAGCAGACTTCAGTCTGCGTTATAGTGCCCAAAAGCCGGACAAGATTCTTAAATTATTATATAAAAAATGGACGCGGGGTGGAGCAGTCTGGTAGCTCGTCGGGCTCATAACCCGGAGGTCGGCCGTTCGAATCGGCCCCCCGCCACCAGGTTAGATATAATTGCCGATGTCCTGAGGGGTGATCGGCAATTTTTTTGATAGGGGGGAAGAAGGCAGGGAAAAAGTAGCCTGTCCCCTTTTTTGGAGGTGTGATGATGATAAGAGAGAGAAAAAGGAAAGAGATAAAAAATATGATAAGGGATTATAAGAAGTTGCTTAATCTGGGTGAGTACAGGATTACTTCACGCTTCAAGACAACGCGTGAGGACAATGACTTGAGGGGATGTTACGCTTTGGTCCAGGTGGATAACCCGAATAAGAACATTTATCTCAGGTTCAATACCTGGGATTCTGTAAAAATGGGCCGAAGAGAGTTGAGGAAGCTGGTTCTCCACGAGCTTCTCCACAGTTTCTTCTGGCAATTGAGTGACTTGTTCGGTGATACCATAGATAAGGGCGATATTACTCCTCGCCAGAAAGAGTTATTGAATGATAGGTATGACAATATAGAAAATAGGAAAATAGGTCAACTGATAAAGATTATAACTAAATTGGAAAGACAAAGAGCAAAACGAATATATAAAAGGGTAAAAAGTTGACAGCGGTATTCGATAAGTATATAATGCCTGGAAGATATAAGTAATTCTTTCGCTCGCGATAGACGTGAAAGGAGAAAAATAGCAATGTGGAAGAAGGAGGACTTGGAGGAGACAATTAAGAATAAGTTTGGTGGTTATGATTTTATCGTTGTTTCCAACCGAGAGCCATACGTCCATGAATATTCTGGGAAAAAGGTCAGATGCGTGAAGTCTATCGGAGGTCTCATTACTGCCATGGATCCGATAATGCAGGCATCAGGAGGCATTTGGATTGCTTATGGAAGTGGAGATGCTGACAAAGATGTTGTGGATAAGAATAACAAAATTAAGGTTCCTCCCGAGGACCCGAAATATAATCTAAAACGCGTATGGATGACCAAGGAAGAGGAGAACGGTTTCTATTACGGCTATGCGAATCAAGTTCTCTGGCCATTATCCCACATCGCCTATCGCCAGCCAGTTTTTGACGCCTCCCATTGGGAGTATTACCAGAAAGTCAACCAGAAGTTTGCCGCAGCTATTCTGGAAGAGAAGAGAGACAGTAAATTGTTCGTCTGGCTCCAGGATTACCATTTAAGTCTATGCGCGAAGTTTCTAAAGGAGAAAAATCCCGATGGAATTGTCTCTCTATTCTGGCACATTCCCTGGCCCAATCCGGAGGTATTCAGGATATGTCCCCAGAAAAAGGAAATCCTGGAAGGGCTTTTAGCTAACGACCTTCTGGGATTCCACCTTCGCTACCATTGCCTTAACTTTCTGGACACTGTAAGCCAGGAATTGGAAGCCAAAGTCAATCGTGAAGAGTCTTCTGTTACCTATAGGGACCATAAGACTTTAGTGAGACCGTTTCCCATCAGCGTGGATGCCGAGGATATTTCACGTCTGGCTAATACTAAAGAAGTAAAAGAAAGAATGAGAATTATTCCGGAAGAGATAGACCCTCCCTATGAAATTCTCTGCTTGAGTATAGACAGAGTGGACTATACTAAAGGAATCTTAGAAAAGATTAAAGCAGTGGATAGATTTTTGGAGAAGTATCCTGAATATCAGGGACGGTTCGTTTTCCTTGAGTTAGGGGTGCTCAGCCGATTGCACATCAAGACCTACAAACAATTAATAGATGATATCCAGTCCCTGGCTGAAGAAGTGAATTGGAAATACCGTTCTGGCTACTGGTATCCCATTGTCACTATCAA
>Ga0172362_10005923_pt1 | contig 10562 bp, 12 predicted proteins | sample LakKivs1_kivu2a2_FD_114534 | JGI IMG/M metagenome (GOLD analysis project Ga0172362, IMG submission 114534) | Sediment microbial communities from Lake Kivu, Rwanda - Sediment s1_kivu2a2 | ecosystem: Environmental > Aquatic > Freshwater > Lake > Sediment | place: Rwanda: Western Province, Lake...
CTCTACCTCCCGGCACCTTTCAGCTTCCACTTACTCGGCAGTCGGTTCAGCGCTTGCCAGGCCCTTGTCTGATTACTTGGAGCATTGTCATGCTAACACACTGGTAAATCCTTGTCAAGGGCCGCAAGACGCTTCCTAGAACATGTACACAAGCACGATTCTCAGATAAGAGCCCTGAATCCACGTAGCCATAGCCTGCAGATTTCCTCCCGTACATAGGCTGCCGTGCTCAAGGAATATTCTCAGCGTGAAGGCATTACAGACTATCGCCCAAGTATCTTGGCAAAGCTAATTCACTATAAGTTGCGTTCATCTGAGGGGGACACCCCGTTTAGCAATGAATCGCTCCTCGGCCTGTGTATTAACCAAGGCCTGGGGCCACTCCCCCGCAATACTCTGGCTACCTCCTCCCAGGGCCATCTGGATAATTCTTCTTGCGACTCTTCAGAATAGTAAGCAAAATGCCCGGTAACGAGGACATTGTCGAGCTTGAGCAAAGGATTATCCCGGTCGGGAGGCTCTAACTCCAACACATCCAGGCCAGCGCCAGCAATTAGTCCCTCTGAAAGGGCAGTATAAAGAGCCCTCTCATCCACGAGCTCTCCCCGGGCTGTGTTGATTAAATAGGCGGTGTGCTTCATCCTCTTGAATTGCTCAAGACCCATCATGTGCCTGGTTTCTGGAGTGAGACTAGTATGCAAGGAAACGAAGTCCGACTCTTCAAGCAACTGGTCGAGCTCCACTGGTTCCACGTTGAACGTCTCGAACAGGATGCGAGGCATATGGGGCGAGTAGGCAATGATTCTGAAGCCAAAAACTTTGGCTTTTGGGACAAGGGCACGAGCTATATTGCCAAAGCCGATAAGGCCCGAGGTCTGTCCAGATAGCCGATGCAGCGGCTTCAGCGCGTCCAAATAATCTGCCTGCGCACCCTATTTGCCACTTCTGATGTCAGGAACCAGTCGATAAAACTTCCTGGCACAGGCCAGAATAAGTGCCATAGTGTGGTCTGAGACCTCCTCCAGGCAATAATAGGGATTGTCGGCAATACAGATACCTTTTTCCGCGGCGGCAGCTATATCCATTATCATAACCTACGCCTGTAAGGGCACTCAGTCGGCATTTGTTCAGATTCTCAATTACTCTGGCATTAAAGACATAACCCGGCGTTATCTTTATTCCTAGCGCTATGACAGCGTTAGCTTCAGAACAGGCAGAGACAAGTTCTTCCTCGGTGGCACAAAAAACCTTCGCCACCTCTGCACCCAACTTGATTAGCAACTCATCATAGGCAGGGACTACGCCAGGCACATAGAAGGTAACAACAGCTTTGAAACTCAATCCTCTGTCTCCCTACGTATTCTTGCTGGAGCGACACCGGTCACCCTAAAGGCTATGATATAGCATTACCGCACGGGCATCCTCTGCGTGAGTCGCCTGGAGTGTCTGTGGATGTCCGTTGAATCTGACCCAGGGGTTCACCAACAGAGGAGTTCAGGCTGAACGAATCATGCACAGCCTGCACATTGACACTCACTTGTGTCGAGCCATAACGCAATGTATCATATAATGAGGTCGACCTAACCAATAACCTGCAAGAAACACATTGTTTTAGACGGTAATGAGATAGGAGGTCGAAGTGTCTAATGTGATAGCCAAGGTCATATCCCAAAAAGGGAGTTGCGAGGCTCAACACAAAGTTGGTGATGAGTTCGTCATCGGAGAAGGTATTCCGCCGAACCTCTGTTCATGGGCTTTCCACGCAATCTTCCCCTGTGCCCAAGTCTTGCGATTCGGTGGTTCATTCCCTTGGGAAGAAGACCGAGACAAGACTACCGTTGCCTGTCCTGACGCGGAAAACCCAGTGGTATTTGAACTAAGACGCACTTCGCGTTAACGAGATAAACGCGAGCCCGGCTGAGACAGAGCAAAACAAAACGGACGAATCCCAGTTCGTGTTATTGTTCAGTCGATTGCCAATTCAATTGGCGGTATTACCGACACGACTTCAGGCTAATCACACTGATTGAGTTGATTTTTCAGACTCCTGATCTTGTGTTGACATCGCTCAGCCGCCGCAATACAGCCAATACCCAGGCAAACAAACACAATTCCGAAAAGCCCAAGCGGACTCGATGAGGCAAATAGGACACTACCACCAACCATCCCCAGCGTTACCAGGACTATTGCCAAAATGACATACATGTTTGCCCTGTCTTTCGCCTCCTCAACTCCCCCCTGAAGGTCAAAATCCTGCCATTCTGTATCTTCTTCAACCAAGACTTGCCGGCATTTAGGACAGAAAACCAGATCCTCGTCTATTCTCTTCTTGCAGTGTTGGCAGTATAGCATCGCCACGCCTCCCAGTCTGTTTGCCAATATTATAAGTTAACGCCAACCAAATTTCACTATGTCCTGCTGGCCTATGCCTACTAGACTACTGCCGTGTTCCTCAAAATTCTCTGGATGCTCCCGGTAGTATATCGGGGCGACCTGTTCCAAATGCCGCCTAGCCTTTCAGCCAGGGCATCATACCCCTGAGCTTCTTGCCCACGACCTCGATGGGATGCTCTGCTTCCATTCTCTTAATAGCATTAAAGCTGGGGCGACCAGCTTGGTTCTCCAAAATCCATTCCGTAGCAAAGCTGCCATCCTGAACCTCAGCCAGGATTTGTCTCATTTCCTCTTTGACCAAATCATCAATAACTCGCGGGCCTCGCGTATAATCCCCATATTCTGCCGTATCACTTATCGAATAGCGCATATAGCTCAAACCGCCTTGATGTATGAGGTCAACAATGAGCTTCAATTCGTGGCAAACCTCAAAATAGGCGATCTCCGGCTGATAACCAGCCTCTATCAATGTCTCGAAGCCAGCTTTTATCAGAGAGGAGACTCCGCCACAGAGAACGGTCTGTTCACCGAACAGGTCGGTCTCAACCTCTTCGGCGAAGGTCGTCTCCAGAACCCCAGCCCTAGTACAGCCGATGCCCTTAGCATAAGCGAGAGCTATCTCTTTTGCTTTTCCAGAAACGTCCTGATGGATAGCCACCAACGCCGGGGGTGCTGAACCCTCGGTGTAAAGTCTTCTGAGCATATGTCCCGGACATTTAGGCGCTATCATGCTAACATCGACTTCAGATGGAGGCACAATTTGAGAGAAGTGGATACTGAAGCCATGAGCGAACATGAGTGTCTTGCCCAGGGTTATCTCCTTCTCAATTGACTCCCGATAGATTCTGTGGTGCACAGTATCTGGAGTTAACATAACGACTATGCTGGCCTTCTTGGCTACTTCAGCCGCCGTGGCTACTTCAAAACCAGCTTTTTTCGCTGCCTTCCATGATTGGCCACCCGCCAATGCACCGACGATAACCTGACAGCCGCTGTCCCTCAGGTTCTGAGCATGGGCATGTCCCTGACTCCCAAAGCCAATAATGCCGATTGTTTTTCTTTTGAGCAAATTCAGGTTTGCATCCTTGTCATAATAAATCTTGGCCATAATTCCTCCTCTATTGAGCTTCAGTTGTCAATTATCACATATTGATTAAGAACTGCTTCCCCGCGTCAGGGCTATCCTGCCAGTCCGAGAGACTTCCTTGACCCCAAAATCTCGAAGGAGCCCGAGCAGAGAATTCACTTTGTCTTCGTCGCCGGTCACTTCTACTGTCACTGAGCCAGGAGCAACATCAACTATGTTGGCTCGGAAGATGCTCACGATTTGCATAATCTCGCTTCTTGTCGAGGCAGCGGCTTTCACCTTGATCAAAGCCAATTCTCTGGTCACCATATTTCCTTCCGTTATATCAGAGACTTTGACCACGTTGATTAGCTTCTCCAGTTGTTTTCGTACCTGCTCTATTTGGGCAGAATCACCGATCGCCACAATAGTCATGCGAGATAAGCCGGGATGTTCGCTACCGCCTACGGCAAGGCTCTCAATATTGAAGGAGCGCCGTCGGAATAGACTAGCTACCCGATTAAGCACCCCCGGCTTGTCTTCCACTAAAGCCACTAAAGTATGTCTTGAATCAGTCAATTTGCCCTCCCATAGACAGATCCCGTGCAATCTTCAAATTCAGAAAATCATCCCTCCCGCTACTAGAATTCTGTGATCGATACACCGGACTTTCGTTGCCATGTTTCTGTCCTTGATGGCTCGAAAAATCTGGCCAGGCATTCCCCCGGTGGAACTATGGGATAGATGTTTTCTTCGGGCTCGATAAAAAAGTCAATGAGAAAAGGTCCAGGGTCCTCCATCGCCTTCCGTATGGCTGGTCTGACTTCTTCTCTACGCTTCACTCTCACACCCGGAATCTCATAGGCTTCCGCGATCTTGATAAAGTCGGGATTCCAGAGCTTCGTGTCCACATACCGCTGGCTATAGAACAGCTCTTGCCACTGTCTTACCATGCCCAAAGCCCTATTGTTCATGATAGCTATCTTCACAGCAACGTTTTCCTGGGTTACGGTGGCTAGTTCCTGGATGGTCATCTGAAAGCCGCCGTCGCCGGCAACGCACCATACCGCCTCATCGGGACGACCGATTTTGACTCCTATGGCCGCAGGTAGTTCGAACCCCATCGGTCCCAAGCCACCTGCAGAAATAAGGCTATCTGGCCTGGTGAAAGTAAAATACCGTGCCACAAACATTTGGTTCTGCCCCACCCCAGTGACCATCAAGGCATCACCTCTTGTCGCTTCGCAAATCTGCCGAATAATATACTGAGGCAACAGCTCATTGCTTTGCCTGACGTCCTGGGACGGATACTCGCATCTCCATTGATCTATCTGAGAAAGCCAATCCACGTGCTCCCTTCTGTCAACCTCTTCATTCAGGGCCGTGAGCACGCTCTTTATGTCTCCAACCACAGGAACATCTACAGGGACATTCTTTCCAATCTCTGCAGGGTCGATATCGATGTGAATGACTCGGGCATTGGGAGCAAACTCTCTGGTATTTGCTGTAGCCCGGTCATCAAACCTCATGCCAACAGCAATGAGAAGATCGGCGTTCTGCACCGCCATATTGGCGGAACCTGTCCCGTGCATCCCCATCATGCCCAGATCAAGTATATGATCCCCCGGGAAGCAACTCAGACCGAGGAGAGTGTGAGCCACTGGTATCTGCGCTTTCTCGGCAAATTCTTTAAACTCATCGTAGGCCTGGGAGATAATTACCCCTCGGCCAGCGACGATAACAGGCTGCTCAGCTTCGTTAATGAGCTTCGCTGCTTTCTTAATTTGAGCTGGATGCCCGCGGGAGACAATCCTATAGCCGGGCAAATCAACCTTGTCAGGATAAACAAAGTCCGTCTGCTCTTGCTGGACATCTCTCGGTATGTCAATGAGGACGGGTCCCGGCCTTCCTGTCTGGGCAATGTGAAATGCTTCCTTAATAGTCCTCGCCAGCTCCCTAACATCTGTGACAAGATAGTTATGTTTGGTAATCGGGATGGTGATGCCCGTGATGTCCGTCTCCTGGAAGGCATCCCTGCCGATAACAGGTCTGGCTACCTGGCCGGTTATAGCTACCATGGGTGCGGAATCCATGTAGGCGCAGGCAATGCCGGTAACCAAATTGGTAGCTCCCGGCCCCGATGTGGCTATGCAAACACCAGCTCTATGAGTGGCTCGAGCGTAGCCATCAGCGGCATGGGCCGCCCCTTGCTCATGGCGAACCAGTATGTGTCGGAGTTGAGGATACTGAGGGAAGGTGTCATATATCGGCAAGACAGAGCCACCCAGGATGCCAAAGATAACCTCTACTCCTTCTTTAATTAGACTCTCACAGAGAATCTGAGCACCCGTCTTCTTCATAATTGGTCCTCATTCGGCGTACACTGCGCCGGTGCTGGCCGAGCTTACCTTATCACTGTACCTCTTGAGATAACCAGCCTTGGCTCTGGGTCTGAACGGAGGTAACTTAACTAACCGTTGTTTTAGCTCCCTCCGACTTAATTCTACTTCCAATTTGTGTTTAGGTATATCTATTTTGATGATGTCACCATTTCTCAGAGCTGCTATCGGCCCTTTCTCGGCGGCCTCAGGGGAGACATGACCGATGGCTGCTCCCCGCGTGCCTCCCGAAAAGCGCCCATCTGTGATGAGAGCCACCTTCCTATCCATGCCCATACCGCTCAGGAGCGAAGTGGCCGCCAGCATCTCCGGCATTCCCGGCCCTCCCCTGGGACCTTCGTAGCGGATTATGATTACCTCGCCTGACATGAATTTGCCTTTCATTATCGCTGTCGTAGCTTCCTCTTCACTATCAAAGACTCTGGCCGGACCACGATGAATCAGCATCTCAGGAGCTACTGCAGCGCTTTTTACCACCGCGCCATCGGGTGCTAGATTCCCAAATAGCATGCTGATCCCGCCAGTCGGCGCACAGGGTTGTGACAGGGGGCGGATTATGTCTCTATTTCTAACTCTGGCTTTCCTGGCTATATCGCCAATCGGCTTGCCCAGAATTGTCTGTGCCTCTAGTTTCAGTAGTCCCGACAGCTCGTGCATTATCGCCGGAATGCCACCGGCTAAGCCCAGGTCCTCAATATGATAATCACTGGCCGGGCTCAACTTACAGATATGAGGAGTGGAATCACTAATCTCGCTTATCAGGGATAGGGGAAAATCTATTCCGGTCTCATGCGCCAGGGCTGTCAGATGCAGGACCGAATTTGTGCTGCCGCCCATAGCCATGTCCACGACAAAGGCATTATGAATAGAATCCCTGGTGACAACGTCTCTTGGCCGGATGCCTTTGGTCAATACTTCCATGACCTGCTGCCCGGCTTTGTATGCCAGTTGCCTGCGCCGTGCTTCCACCGCCGGTATCGTGCCATTGCCCGGCAAAGCCATTCCCAAAGCTTCGCACAGACAATTCATAGTATTAGCAGTGAACATCCCGGCGCAACTCCCGCAGCCGGGACAGGCGATCCTCTCTAGCTCCTGCAACTCAGCCTCGGTCATCTTGCCTTTGGCCACCTCACCTACAGCTTGAAACACACTAACAAGGTCAACGGAGCTGGCGACGTTTCGCCGCACAAACCTCCCGGCCAGCATCGCGCCGCCACTCACAAATACAGAGGGTAAATTAAGTCTGACCGCAGCCATCAGCATCCCTGGAATGACCTTATCGCAATTGGGGATGAACACCAGGCCATCGAAAGCATGGGCCTGAGCCACAATCTCCACTGAGTCAGCAATGAGTTCCCGGCTGGGCAAGCTGTATCTCATTCCCGGGTGATTCATGGCGATGCCATCACATACAGCTATGGTATTGACCTCAAAAGGCACTCCACCCCGACTGCGAACCCCCTCTCTTACTGCCCTAGCGATTGCTTGCAGATGGATATGCCCCGGGACAATCTCGGTAAAGCTGTTCACTACTCCGATGAATGGCTTATCCCAGTCGTCCGAAGAGCAACCGACTGCCCGCAGCAACGCCCGGTGAGGTGCCCGCTCGATTCCCTTCTTTATCACATCGCTTCTCATCTAAGCCACCTTATGAAAATCTTACAGCTTTCATGGAGACAGACTGGAGTAAAGGCCGACTTTATGGTGGTCGGTCTGGCTTATGCCCCAAAATGAATTATGTCGCATAAAATAGCATAATGTCTATCTAGCGTCAATACGATGCCTAGCTAAGGCTGTTTACCGGTTGTTCAGTTGTCGTCCCGAGTCCCAAGTTGCCGGGGTATCGCAATCCGATTGCAAAGCTGTAGACTGTCACATTTGGTTGGACTGCGGAACCTCGCTTAGAGATTGCCTCGTGCCGACAAATCGGGACCCGCGACGACAGAGAGGCCTGACAAATCAGGCAACCGCAAAGAGCTCTTGAGGGGTAGAGGAACCCCTTGCCTGACGGTTAAGACGGTGTCAACTAGCCAAGCTCAGCTAAGATAGAGCCTAAACCGGTCTTAGCAGAACGTCATGATGGGCTACGGCGGCTACGACGCATCTGCGTCGAAAACGACGAAACTGAACCCTTCCTTGATTCGAGTCCCATTTGTAGCGAATACTTCTACCAGCAGTTTGTCACTGACACTATCATGGTTAGCATATCCGCTGAAACTAGTAACGACCGTCACATAGTCCAGGTAATAATAATCTATATCATCGAGTGTGACTTCCCACCTCTGTAGACCGCTATTCCAAGTTACTGAGGTAACGTTCAATTCGTCTCTAATACTCCCGGCACTAGTGACTGTGCCCATGGCTACAACCATGTTGGGCCCAGCTGGTCCGGCTGGCCCGGTCGGTCCCGCAGACCCAGCAGTCCGGCAGGTTCTGTAGGCCCGCTTGCTCCAGTAGGCCCGGCAGGCCCTTCTGGCCCCTCAGGTCCGATCGGCCCTTGTGCCCCCGGCAATACAATGGCCAGAACCACAGCTGCAATAGCCAGTACTATTGCTACAATAGCCAATGCCAACGGTGCCTTCATTGCACACCTCCTTCAAAGACTATGGATCCCGACTTTGCCCACCATTCTGCCACCCGTGTCCCACGTCGTCAACCTATTTCTGATGTCTGCGCCAGGAGATCGTTGCCTGATTTCCAATAGCTCTTTGACGGTTGACTGAACTAATGTTCCTCGAGGGAACTATGTGGCATAGCATAATACCTGACTGGCGTTCGTGGTGTGTTTTCCAGCCAGAACTCCAGTTTGTATTACAGTCAAATTCGAGCTAGAATACAGGACGCAATGTGTTTAGCAGTACCGGTAAAGATTGTCTCCATAGACGGCGATGAGGCCGAGACAGAAATTGCGGGGGTGAGGCGTCGAGTTAGCATTGTCTTTACCCCGGAGGCCAAGGTGGGGGACTACGTATTACTTCATACGGGATATGCCATAGGTGTTATAGATGAAGCTGAAGCCGAGGAGACCTTGAAGCTCCTGGAAGAGATGGCAAGTCTAAGTGAAGTTCATTGACGAGTATCAGGACCGCAAGCTAGCCCAGAGGCTGGCACGCAAAATTGCCCAACGCTCGACCAAGACCATAAGACTAATGGAATTTTGCGGCGGCCATACGCACGCCGTACTAAGATATGGGATTCGCCAGTTGGTTCCCAAGACGATAGAAATGAGGTCGGGGCCAGGCTGCCCTGTATGTGTTACAGCGACCGTTGACCTAGACAAAGCCATCGCCCTCGCGCATCTGCCCGGTGTTATCGTCACCACCTTTGGGGACATGATTAGAGTCCCCGGTAGCTACTCGAGTCTACAAAAGGCTAAGGCTGAGGGAGCGGACGTCCGAATAGTATACTCCACCATAGATGCTGTGGAGATAGCCAGAGCTAATCCCGGGAGGTCGGTCATTTTCATCGGCATCGGCTTCGAGACCACCGCGCCCACCATAGCGGCTTCTGTACTTAGGGCAAAACAAGAGAAAATACAGAATTTCTACGTTCTGTCGCTTAATAAGCTGACCCCGCCGGTGATGAAAGCGCTGCTTGATTCAGGCGAGGTCAAGATAGATGGCATCGTTTGTCCCGGACACGTCAGCGTTATAATTGGTTCTCATCCCTATGAATTCATCCCGCGGGATTATGGAGTGGCCTGCGCCATCTCGGGATTTGAACCACTGGATATCCTCCTATGTGTTGATAAGCTGGTGGAGCAAATTGAAAGGGGCGAGCCCAAAGTAGAGATAGCTTACTCGCGAGGAGTAAAACCCGAGGGAAATAAGAGAGCCCGCCAGCTGATGGACGATGTTTTTGAGGTCGGTGAAGCTATCTGGCGGGGGATCGGAATCGTTCCTCAAAGCGGCTTAAAGATTAGAGGGAGATACAAGCAATTTGATGCCGACAGGGCCTTTTCAGTCAACCTCAAACCGCCGAAGGAGCCTAAGGGATGTCGGTGCGGCGACGTAATCCGCGGCGTAGCGACACCGCCCGAATGCAAATTGTTTAGAAAGGTCTGTACCCCAGAAAGCCCTGTCGGTCCCTGTATGGTCTCCAGTGAAGGCGCCTGTGCCGCCTATTATCAATATGGAGCCACTGAAGATTTACAGGATTTCTAGCATACATGTAGAGAAGCTTATGGATGAGAGCATTCTTTTGGCTCATGGCAGCGGCGGAAGGTTGAGCCACGAGCTGGTGGAGAAGAAATTCCTGGCGTTCCTGGCTAATCCCGTGCTGAATAAACTGGACGACTCGGCTATTTTCGAAGCCAGCGGGCGGCTGGCTTTCACCACCGATGGCTACGTGGTAAATCCCATCTTTTTCCCCGGCGGCGATATCGGCAAGTTAGCTGTCTGCGGCACGGTGAACGACCTAGCCATGAACGGAGCCAAGCCTCTATATCTGAGTCTCTCGGTAATCATAGAAGAGGGCCTGCTATTGAGGGAGCTTGAGCAGATAGTGCAATCAATCAAGAAAGCTGCTGAGGAAGCCGAGGTAAGTATCATCGCCGGGGATACCAAGGTGGTAAATCGAGGACAAGCCGATAGACTATTTATCACCACCTCCGGAGTAGGCATAATTACTCCCGGGGTTAATATCTCAGGAGCCAATGCCAGAGCCGGCGATAAGGTCCTGCTAAGCGGCACCATCGGCGACCA
>Ga0172362_10005925_pt1 | contig 10561 bp, 11 predicted proteins | sample LakKivs1_kivu2a2_FD_114534 | JGI IMG/M metagenome (GOLD analysis project Ga0172362, IMG submission 114534) | Sediment microbial communities from Lake Kivu, Rwanda - Sediment s1_kivu2a2 | ecosystem: Environmental > Aquatic > Freshwater > Lake > Sediment | place: Rwanda: Western Province, Lake...
AGCCAATTTCAATGCGCGGGACACAACCAAAGCGGGATTTCGCTGGACGCGCCTTTGGCGTATATTTCGGAAAATTTATACTTTCGCGGCCAAAAACCGCGGCCTTTGAATGACCGAAATGTCTTATTCCAGATTCACCCTGAGCGCAGTTCAGGACAGGCCGCGGTTGGATTGGACCGCTCAAGTATTCCGCCGGGAAGGGAACCCCGGGCTTCAGCCCGGGCGGGGCTCCATTGAATTCAAAAAAATACGCAAGGTATAGAAAAACTCGTGTTTGTTTTTTGCCTTATCTTGAAGGTGGCGGCCGAAACTTCGGGCAGGAATTTGTCCGTGTCGTTAACGAAAAATTCGGCAACGTGGGGCATGTTTTCGAATATTGCGCCGGGCCCGGCTTCATCGGATTTTCACTTTTGGCCCATGGGTTATGTCGAAGGTTGACCTTGGCGGACGTGAATCCCGATGCCGTTGCATGCTGCCGTCAAACCATCAAGGAAAATCACTTGCAAGACAGCGTGGAGGTGTATTTGTCGGATTGCCTGGACGAAGTTCCGGCAACAGAGAAGTGGGATTTGGTCGTCGGCAATCCGCCCCACTGGCCTTCCGACGAAGCTCGATATAGAGAGAATATCAGGAATTTCGACCCCTCTCTGGCGGTCCACAAAAAATTTTACCGGGATATTAGCAAATTCCTGAAACCCGGTGGTTCCGTTTTGTTCCAGGAGTGCGAACTCGCTACGACCATTAAGGATTTTCAGCCCATGATTGAAGACGGCGGGTTGAGAATCATAGATGTTTTTAAGGCCAGGCCGCTTACCCTTTGGCAGTGCGTCATGAAATTTAAAAAAATTCGCAAATACACCAAGCCCTCTGCGTTTTATTTTATCTGGAGCAGATTGAAGAGCTAGGTTCGGGTTTACTTATGAGGAGCAGGTTGGGGGCGTCGTAGGCTAGAAAGGGCAGGCACATGTCGCAATTCTGCGTCGTCATCTTGGCCGCCGGCGAGGGCAAGCGGATGAAGTCCAGGGTGCCGAAGGTGATGCACGCCGTGTGCGGCCGGCCGATGGTCAACTTTGTCATCGCGGCCGCCAAGGCGCTGGCGCCCAAGAAGATCGTCGTCGTGGTGGGCAGTCCGCGCAAAGAGGTGCGCGACGTCCTGGAGAAGGGCGTGGCCGTGGCGCTGCAGAAGGAACCGTTGGGCACGGCCGACGCCGTCAAGAGCGCCGTCAAGGAGATACCCGTGTGTGTCCGTGACGTCGTTATCCTGTACGGCGACACGCCGCTCATCCGTCCGCAGACGCTGGAGGCGCTCTATGCGCACCACCGCGAGGCGAACGCCGCCTGCACGGTCCTGACGACGCATCTGGCCAACCCCCGCGGCTACGGCCGCATCCTGCGCAACCCCTCGGGCCAGGTCGTCGGCATCATCGAGGACAAGGAAGCGACGCAGGCCCAGCGCGCCATCGGCGAGGTCAACACGGGGATGTACGTCTTTTCGAAGGCCGATCTCATGGAGGGGCTGGGCCACGTCCAGCCCGGCCGCAAGACCGGCGAGTTCTACCTGACGGACGTTTTGGGCTGGCTCTTTCAGAGGGGCCGGCGCGTCGAGGCGTGCGTGGCCGAGGACGGCGAAGAGGTCCTCGGCGTCAACTCGCAGGCGGAGCTCTTGACCGCGACGCACATCCTGTGCCGCCGCGTTTTAGAGAGGCACATGGAGGCGGGCGTCGGCGTCATGGACGCGGCGACGACCTTCATCGACCCGAGCGCGGTGATCGGCGAGGGGACGCGCGTGTACCCCTTCACCTTCATCGAGAAGAACGTGAGGATCGGCCGCCTGTGCTCCGTCGGGCCGTTCTGCCACCTGCGCGAAGGCGCCGTGCTGGAAGACGGCGTGCGCGTCGGCAACTACACCGAGATCAAGAACTCGACGCTCGGCAAGGGGACCAACATGCGCCACGTCAGTTACCTGGGCGATACGTCCGTCGGCAGGAACGTCAACATCGGCGCCGGCACGGTCGTCGCCAACTTCGACGGCAGGAAGAAGAACCGCACCGCGATCGGCGACAAGGCCTTCATCGGCTGCGACGCGGTCCTGATCGCGCCGGTCACCGTGGGCCGGGAGGCCGTGGTGGGCGCCGGCGCGGTCGTGACCCACGGCCACAACGTCGCCGACAGGTCTGTCGTCGCCGGGGTGCCGGCCCGGCCGCTCACAAAAACCAAAAATAAATAAGGACGGCCCCATGAACAAAATCGAGATCTTCACGGGCAATGCCAATCCGGCCCTGGCGAAAGACATCTGCCGGGAGCTGGGCAAGAAGCCGGGCGAACTGACCGTCGACCGTTTCAGCGAAGGCGAGATACGCGTCAAGATCGGCGACAACGTGCGCGGCAAGGACGTCTTCCTGGTCCAGCCCACGTGCCCGCCGGTCAACGAGAACATGATGGAGCTCCTGATCATGCTCGACGCCTTCAAGCGCGCCTCGGCCGGCCGCATCACCGCCGTCATCCCGTACTACGGCTACGCCCGCCAGGACAGGAAGGATCAGCCGCGGGTGCCGATCTCGGCGAAGCTCATCGCGAACCTCTTGACCGTCGCCGGCGCGGACCGCATCCTCACGATGGACCTGCACGCCGGCCAGATCCAGGGCTTCTTCGACATCCCGCTCGACCACCTCTTCGCCGTCAACGTCTTCGTGGAATACCTCGAGAAGCTGAAGCTCAAGGACTTCGTCATCGTCTCCCCCGACGTCGGCGGCATCAAGACAGCGCGGGCCTACGCCAAGCGGCTGGGCGCGGGCCTGGCCATCGTCGACAAGCGCCGGATCTCGCCGGAGAAGGCCGAGGTCATGAACATCTTGGGCGATGTCGAGGGGCGCGACGCCGTGCTCGTCGACGACCTGATCGCGACGGGCGGGTCGCTCCTGGAGGCCGCGCAGGCGCTCAAGAAGAACGGCGTCAAGAAGATCCACGCCGCGGTCGTCCACGGCGTCCTGTCGGGCAGCGCCGTCAAGGACATCGAGAAATCCCTCATCGAGGAGCTCATCATCACGGACACCATCCCGTTGCCCGACGAGAAGAAGCGCCCGAAGATCAGGGTGCTTTCGGTCGCGCCGCTCCTCGCGGAGGCGATCAAGCGCATCCATCAGGAAGAGTCCATCAGTTGCCTGTTCGATTAGAAGGGCGCTGGTCGGCCGAATAAGGCCGACCGGTTAGCGCGGCCGCCGAGAAGGTGAGGCGGCCCGGGGACGCCGTAGGCGCCCACGCCGACCTTTGACGTCGAGAGAAAAGGACGCTGGTCGGCCGAATAAGGCCGACCGGTTAGCGCGGCCGCCGAGAAGGTGAGGCGGCCCGGGGACGCCGTAGGCGCCCACGCCCAACTTCTGGAATAAAAGTAAAGGAGTCCCGCATGCGTGAAACAGCAACCTTAGACGCCGCCCTCCGCGAGGAGGCGGAGGTCGGCAAGAGCAAGAGGCTGCGCCGCAACGGCTTTGTCCCGGCGGTGGTCTACGGAGAAAAGAAAAAGACCCTGGCCCTCAAGATCGAGCGCAGTCACCTCATCCGGTTCATGCACGTCCACCGCGGAGGGGAGAATATCGTCATCACCCTGCGGGTCGCCGCGGGCAAGAAGACGGACGAGAAGTCGGTCTTGATCTCGGAGATCCAGAAACACCCTGTCAGCGATGATATCCTCCACGTCGATTTTCACGAGATCTCGCTGACCGAACGCATCAAGGTCAAGGTGCCCATCGCGGCAAAGGGCGATGCGGTCGGCGTCAAGCAGGACGGCGGCGTCCTGGAACAGGTCCTCTGGGAGGTGGAGGTCGAGTGCCTGCCGACCCACATCCCCGACAGGTTCACCGTGGACGTCACCGCCATGAAGATCGGCGACGGCGTGCACGTCAAGGACCTGCAGGTCCCTGCCGACGTCGAGGTCAGGCACGACCCGGAGAGCATCGTCCTCTCCATCGTGCCGCCGCACAAGGAGGAGCCGGTGCCCGAGGCGGTCGCGGAGGGCGAGGCCCAGCCGATCGAGCCCGAGGTCATCAAGAAAGAGAAGAAGCTCGAGGAAGAAGGGCCAGCGGCCGAAGGCGCCGCCCCGGAAAAAGAGAAAGAAAAACCGAAAAAAGAAAAGTAAGGTATTTATGCTGCGCCGTTCGCCATCGCGGCTGTGCGTGGTCGTCGGATTGGGGAATCCGGGGCCGGATTACGCTCGGACGCGCCACAACGTCGGGGCCCGGACCGTGTGGGGGTGGGCCCAGGAGCGGCGCCTGGACTTCAAGAAGAGCCGTTCTTTCAAAAGCCTTATCGCGGAAGGGCAGGACAGCAGCCGGCCCTTCTGGCTCGTCCTGCCGCAGACGTTCATGAACCTCTCGGGCGTGGCGGTGCAGGCGGTCGTTCGCAAGAAGGCCGTTTCGGCGGGGCGGTTGCTCGTCGTCCATGACGACGTGGACCTGCCCTTGGGGACGGTCCGGTTCAAGGAGGGCGGCAGCGACGGCGGCCACAACGGCCTGGCGTCCTGCATCGCCCATCTGGGGAACTCCGATTTCGTGCGGCTGCGCATCGGCGTCGGGCCGCGGCCCGCGGGAGAGGACCTGTCGGACTTTGTGCTGGCGCGCTTTTCACGCGGCGAGGAGCCGGCGGCGCGGCAGGCCGGGGAGGCGGCGCGCCGGGCCCTGACCTTGTGGCTGGCCCAGGACACGGCGTCCTGCATGAACACGTACAACAGAAAAGAACGCGCGAGCAAGTGATGATCACCCCCGCCCCACGGGAAGGCAAGAGGCGGTGGGCCGGGGGTGATAGATCCCGTGTCGCCGCGAGAGGGGCGCCACGGGACCTGCGGCAGGAAGGAGAGAGGGTCAAACATGCATAGTTATGAGGCGATGTTCATCATCAGGCCGGACCTGAGCGACGAGGCGTGCGGGGCCGTCATGAAGGCGGTCAAGGACCAGGTGGCCAAGCACGAGGGCCGGGTCATCAGCGATGAGGTCTGGGCCCAGCGGCGCAAGCTGGCGTATGACATCTTCCCCGTCGGCGGCGGCACGCGCTTCAAGGAAGGACTTTATTATCTTATCCGTTTCGAGTGCGCGCCGGAGGCCCTGCCGGAATTGAAGAAGGGCTACGACTTGAACGAGAACATCCTGCGTTCGATGATCTTAAGGACCGAGGCCGCCGCACCGGCGGCGTAACGAGAGAGAAGGTGTATCATGGCGAACCTCAATAAGGTGATGTTGATCGGCAACCTGACGAAGGACCCCGAGCTGCGCTACACCCCGGGCGGCACGGCGGTGGTCAACCTGCGCATGGCCATCAACCGGCCCTACCGGGACAAGAGCGGCGAGAACAAGAAAGAGACGTGTTTCATGACGGTCGTCGCCTGGGATAAGCAGGCCGAGGTCTGCAACCAGTATCTGCACAAGGGCAGTCCGCTTTTCGTCGAGGGACGGCTGCAGTCGCGCACGTGGGACGGGCAGGACGGCAAGAAGCGTTCGGTCGTCGAGGTGCGGGCCGAACGTGTCCAGTTCCTGGGCGGGCCCTCACAGGGGCGTGCGGCCAGCGTGCCCGCCGGGGAAGGCGAGAGGGCCGTGGCGGCCGGGGCCGCGGACGCGGGGATGGCCTCCGGCGTCGACGAGGTCTCCTGGGGTCAGGACGCGGCCGAAGAGGATGTCAGCTAGAGGAGGGCACGTAGCCGATGATAGATGGACAAGGGCAAGCATACGGTAGGGAGAGGGGCCGCACGTCGAGGGGCCCGTCCAAGGGAAAGGGACGCGGCGCAGGCCGGGGAGGTCCCCGTCGCAGGGACCGCGCCGAGCTGGGGTTGCGGTTCCGGCGCAAGACCTGCCGCTTCTGCGAGGAGAAGAGCGAGGCGCTCGATTACAAAGATCTGCGTCGTCTGGAACGGCTGGTGAGTGAGCGCGGCAAGATCCTCTCGCGCCGCCTCACGGGGTCATGCGCCAGACATCAGCGCATGGTCCAGCAGGCGGTCAAGCGCGCGCGGTACATGGCGCTGTTGCCCTACATCAAGAAGTGAGGAGAAGCCGATGACGATGACGAAGGTCATCTTGAAAGAGGACGTCTCCGGACTGGGCAAGGCCGGGGAGGTCAGGCAGGTCAAGAGCGGCTACGCCCGCAACTTTCTTTTGCCGCGCGACCTGGCGCTCGTCGCCAGCGACCATGCCTTGAAGCAGGTGCAACGGGCCAACGCCAAGCGCGCGGCGCAGAAATCAAAAGAACTAAAGCGCGCCCAGGAGCTCGCCGAGAAGCTCAAGGGCATCTCCCTGACGCTGGCCGTCGATGTCAACGAGGAGGACCGGCTCTACGGCAGCCTCATCGAGCACGACATCGCCAAGGCGCTGGCCGCCGAAGGTGTTGAGGTGGACAAGAAGATGATCGTCCTGGAGCAGCCAATCAAGGAGCTGGGGATCTTCGACGTCCCCATCAAGCTCGGCGCCGACTTGACCGCGACCGTCAAGGTCTGGGTCGTCAAAAACTAAAGACGGAAACATGAGGAAAGGTTTGCGTCGTTCCAACGGAAACATCATGGCGCCCTCGATCGTGGAGCGGATGCCGCCGCAGAACCTCGAGGCGGAGATGGCGGTCCTGGGGTGCATGCTTATCGAGGAGGAGGCCATCGCCCTGGCGATCGAGCACCTGAGCCCGGCCGATTTCTACAAGGAGGCGCACAAGACCATCTACGCGACGATCGTGGAGCTCTACGACGCGCGCAAGGCCATCGACCTCATCACGCTCGTCGAAAAGCTCAAGAGCGACAACGTCCTGGAGGCCGTCGGCGGCGCGAGTTACCTCGCGGGGTTGACCAACGTCGTGCCGACCGCGGCCAACGTCACGCACTACGCCCGTATCGTCAAGGAGAAAAACATCCTGCGCCTGCTCATCTCCCACGCCACGCAGATCGTGGGCGAGGCCTACGAGACGGAGGACGAGGTGACCGACGTCTTGGACCGGGCCGAACGGGCGATCTTCGAGATCGCGGAGCAGCGTGTCGGCCAGGGCGGGTTCCTGCCCTTGAAGGAACTCGTCAAGGACAGCATGGAGGTCATCGACCGCCTGCACCAGAATAAGAAGCACGTCACGGGCGTGGCCACGGGCTTCACCGAGTTCGACATCCTGACGGCCGGGCTGCAGCCGTCGGACCTCATCATCATCGCGGGCCGGCCGTCCATGGGCAAGAGTTCCTTCGTCATCAACCTGCTGGAGTACGCGAGCGTCACGGAGAAGGCCCCGGTCGCGTTCTTCAGCCTTGAGATGGCCAAGGAGCAGTTGGTCCAGCGTCTTCTGTGCGCCCAGGCGCACGTGGACGCCCACAAGGTCCGCACGGGCTTCCTGTCGACGGAAGACTGGCGGGCGCTCGCCGACGCGGCCGGCCGCCTCTCGGAGGCATCCTTCTACATCGACGACACGCCGTGCATCTCGGTCCTCGAGCTGCGCGCCAAGGCGCGTCGGCTCAAGGCCAAACACGACATCAAGCTGATCGCCCTCGACTACCTGCAGCTGATGCGCGGTTCCTATGGCGCCGAGAACCGCCAGCAGGAAATTTCCGAAATCTCGCGGTCGCTGAAGGCCCTGGCCCGCGAGTTGAACGTTCCCGTCATCGCGATCAGCCAGCTCTCGCGGGCCGTGGAGGGCCGCACGGACCATCGGCCGCAGCTCTCGGACCTGCGTGAGTCCGGCGCGATCGAGCAGGACGCGGACGTGGTGGTCTTGCTGATGCGTGAGGAATATTACAACCCGACGGAGCAGAACCGCGGCCTGGCCGATGTCATCGTCGCCAAGCAACGCAACGGCGCCGTGGGGTCCCTCAAGCTTGCCTTTATCAGGGAGTGCACGCGCTTCGAAAATCTCGCCCTCCCGGGGCAGGCCTTTGAGGGTTGAGGCGATGGTCCTTTTTCTTTCACCATGCGAAGCCTGACGTCACATCGCGTCCTTCTTGTTGCCTCCTGCCTGCTTCTGGTCCCGGGGCTCTGTGCCCCCGCGGTCGCAGAGGAACCCGCGCCTCCCACGGTCAAGGCCGTTGAGGTAGAAGGGAACAAATCCATTAGTACCGAGACGGTCCTGGCGCGCATCAAGACGCGCGCGGGCCAGCCGTATTACGCTCAGGTCGGCCGGGACGACATCAAACGTCTCTATGAGACCGGCTACTTTTCCGACATCAGCATCGACGTCAAGGAGGAGGCCGACGGCCTTCGGGTCATCTTCAAGGTGGAGGAGCGTCCGATCGTCAAAGAGATCCAGATTAAGGGCGTCAGGCGCCTGAGCCGCCGCGGCTTGAAGCGCAAGATGCGCACCCAGGAAGGGCAGTATCTCAATCTCGCGTATCTCAAGGAGGACCTCGCGGCCATCCGCAAGGAGTACGAGGCCAGGGGGCTGGTCGACACCGGCGTGGACCACACGGTCGACCTCGATGAGGAGACGAACAAGGCTGTCGTCACCGTCCAGGTGAAGGAAGGGGTCCGCCAGACCATCCGCCGCATTTACACCGACGGCAACCTCGAGTTTTCCGACAGCCGCCTCCTGGGGCTCATCAAGACGCGGCCTGCGGCGTGGTGGCTCCTGCGGCCCGGCCACTTCAAGGAGGAACAGTTCAACGAGGACATGGAGCGCATCAAGGCCTTTTACCTGCAGAAGGGCTACCTGGACGCGCAGGTCGATTACCGGATGGACGTGGACCCGGCCGGCCGCATCTACCTGCGGATACGCATCGAGGAGGGCAAGCACTACACCGTCGGCCGCGTCGTGGTCACGGGAACGCAGGTCTTCAGCGCCGAAGAGGTGCGGGCCCACCTCGCCGCATGCCTCGAGGGCGGGACCTTCACATACGAGGCCCTGCGCGAGGACGTGTCCAACATCAAGAGCTTCTACTTCGGCAAGGGGTACATCTTTGTCCAGGTGCGCGAGTCGGCGGCCCTGGACGCGCCGACGGGCAAGGTCGACATCGCCTATGCCATCGTCGAGAACGAGATCGCTTACGTCGAGCGCATCGACGTGCGCGGCAACTTGAAGACGCGCGACAAGGTCATCCGCCGCGAGCTGCGCATCCTGCCCGGGGAGCGCTTTGACGGCGACAAACTCAAGCGCAGCAAGGAGCGCCTCTACAACCTTGGCTTCTTCGAGGAGGTCGGCTACGACACCGAGGAGGGCTCGGCCCCCAACCAGCAGAACTTGATCGTCGAGGTCAAAGAGGCCAAGACCGGTTCCTTCAGCTTCGGCGGCGGCTACAGCAGCATCGACCAGTTCGTCGGGTTCATCGAGGTGGAGCAGAAGAATTTTGACTGGAGGAACTGGAAGACCTTCACCGGCAGCGGCCAGGACCTGAAATTGCGCGGCGAGTGGGGGACGGTCCGCCAGACGTACGAGTTGAGCTTCACGGAGCCGTGGTGGTTCGACCACCCGGTCTCTTTCGGTTTCGACGCCTACAAGTATGCCCACGACCGCGAGTCGGACGTCGGCTACGGCTACGTCGAGGAGCGGGCGGGCGGCGATCTGCGCTTCGGCAAGGAGTTCTCCGAATACGTGAAGGGCGGCGCCACCTACCGGCTCGAGCAGGTCCAGATCTCCGACGTGGCTGACTCGGCCTCCGCGGACCTGAAGGCCGAGGAGGGCGAGAACTGGTTGAGCAGCATCGAGTTCGTCCTGACGCGTGACACGACCGACAATGTCTTCAACCCCACGCGCGGCTATATCCTGAGCGGCTCCACCGAGGTCGCCGGCAGCTTCCTCGGCGGGACGAAGGACTTCAACAAGTTTTTCGGCCTCGCCACGCAGTACTTCCCGGTCTTCGGCAAGGGCGTCCTGCAGCTGCAGGCGCGCGCCGGCGTCGTGATACCCTACGGCGATGAAGAAAGGGTTCCCATCTACGAGCGTTTTTACGCGGGCGGGGCCAACACCATCCGCGGCTACGAGGAGCGCAGCGTCGGGCCGATAGACCCGGTGACGGCGGACCCGCTGGGCGGGGAGACCCTCCTTGTCGCGAACATCGAATACACGATACCGCTTTTGGATTTTCTCAAAGGCGCGCTCTTCGTCGACGCGGGCAACGTCTGGGCCGAGTCTTCGGACTTCGGCAGCGGCGGGTTCAAGACCGGCGTGGGCTTCGGCGTGCGCGTCAAGACGCCCATCGGCCCGCTCAAGCTCGACTACGGCATCCCCATTGACGAGCAGCCGGGCAAGGAGGACAGGGAGGGGCGTTTTCACTTCAGCATGAGCCACGGGTTCTAAAGGCGTCACCCGTTGACGACCCAAAGTTGACGACCAAAAAGGAGGGATTCATATGAGGAGCAGGGTGTTGGTAGGGGCGGTGCTGTTTTTGTGCGTTACGGCGGTGCCGGCGTTCGCGGCCGGGAAGATGGCCTACGTGGATCTCTCGCAGACGTTCGACCAATACGGCAAGACGAAGGAGTACGACGAGAAGCTCTCGACCGTCCAGCAGGAAAAGGAGAAGGACTTGGAGCAGGTCGCCAACGAGATCAAGGGGCTGGAGGACAAGATGTCCCTCCTGAGCGAGAAGGAGAAGGAGACGACGCAGAAGGAGCTCGAGGAGAAGAGCAAC
>Ga0172362_10005928_pt1 | contig 10558 bp, 7 predicted proteins | sample LakKivs1_kivu2a2_FD_114534 | JGI IMG/M metagenome (GOLD analysis project Ga0172362, IMG submission 114534) | Sediment microbial communities from Lake Kivu, Rwanda - Sediment s1_kivu2a2 | ecosystem: Environmental > Aquatic > Freshwater > Lake > Sediment | place: Rwanda: Western Province, Lake...
GTCCCCTTAAACTGGGGGCGCCCGCCGCGGGTGGTGCCCGGCAGGGCATAGAATGTCCCGAACGCGCCGTGCCGGGCGACGGGGCGGCGCGGAAGCCGAAAGGAAGACATGCCGCTGACCATCCGCATCGCCGGCGAGGCCGGCCAGGGCGTCGTCACCACCGGCGACCTGCTGGTAGAGGCGTTCGCCGCCGCCGGCCTGCACGTGCTGAGCACCAAGAGCTACATGTCGCGCATCCGCGGCGGGCTGAACTGGTACGACGTCCGCATCGACCGCCAGCCCATCTGGGCCGGCACCGAGAAGGCCGACCTGCTCGTCGCCCTGACCGACGCCGCGATGGAGCTGCTGGCCGGACACGTCGCCGACGGCGGCGCGGTGGTCTACAACGGCGGCGAGACCGACGGCGCCATCGCCATCGACTTCGACACCGTCGCCAAGGACACCGGCGGCAACAAGCTGTACTCCAACGTCGTGGCCGCCGGGGCGGTCTTCGGGCTGCTCGGCTGCGACGTGGGGCGCCTTGAGAAGCTCCTGGCCGAGCAGTTCGCCAAAAAGGGCGACGAGGTGGTGAGGGGCAACCAGGCCTGCGCGCGGAAGGGCGCCGAGCTGACCGCCGGTGCGGCCGGGCGGCTCAAGGTGCCGCGGGCGGGCGAGCGGCCGGCGGGCAAGGTCTACGACGGCGCCACGGCGATTGGCCTGTCGGCGGCCGTGGCGGGAGTCAAGTTCTACACCGCCTACCCCATGACGCCGTCGACGGCGACGTTCACGTATCTGGCCGGCGCGGCCGACCAGTACGGCATCGTCGTCGAGCAGGCGGAGGACGAGATTGCGGCCGTCAACATGGCCTGCGGGGCGGCCTACGCCGGCGTGCCGGCCATGACGGGCACCTCCGACGGCGGCTTCGCGCTGATGGTGGAGGGGCTGAGCCTGGCGGCGATCACCGAAACGCCGCTGGTGGTGCTGCTGGGGCAGCGCCCGGGCCCGGCCACGGGCCTGCCGACGCGCACCGCGCAGCAGGCGCTGCTGTTTGCCCTGCGGGCGGGGCACGGTGAGTTCGCCCGCGCGCTGTACGCCCCCGGCACGGTGCGGCAGTGCTACGAGCTGACCCGCCGGGCCCTGCAGACCGCCCACAAGTGGCAGACGCCCGTCATCCTGCTGACCGACCAGTTCCTCCAGGACCTCCAGCAGACGCTGCCGCCGCTGCCGGCCGAACCCGACCCCATCGACCGCTGCGTCGTGCAGGCCGGGGCCGATTACGCCCGTTACGCCGTCACCGACAGCGGCGTCAGCCCGCGGGCGATTCCCGGCGGCGAGGGCCTCGTCGTGGTCGACAGCGACGAGCACACAGCCGACGGGCACATCACCGAAGACATCAGCGCCCACCTGGCCCAGCAGGACAAGCGCATGCGCAAGCAGGCGGGCATGGCCGCCGAGGCGCTGGCGCCGCGGCTCCACGGCCGCGACGACGCCGAAACGCTGCTGCTGTGCTGGGGCTCGACGTACGGGCCGTGCCGCGAGGCGATCGACGCGCTGGCCGCCGCCGGACGAAGCATCGCCATGCTGCACTTCGCCCAGCTCTGGCCGCTGAACGCCCAGGCCGTCCGCGCCGCCATCGGCACGCGCAGGCGCGTGGTGACCGTCGAGGGCAACAGCACGGCCCAGCTTGCCGTGCTGCTTCGTTCGGCCGGGCTGCTGGGCGACTGCGAGGAGCTGCTGAAATACGACGGCCTGCCGTTCACGGGCGAGTGGATCGCCGAGAGGATCTGAGCGCAAAGACGCATCGGAGACGGGAAGAATCACGAGCGCGCCGCTTGCGGTTCGCGGAACGCCGGCCGCACGGCCGCGTCCTGCGAACCGCAAGCGGGCCTCCTGGAAGCAGGGGTCACGCCCCTGTTTGTCCCGACGTACCGGCGATGAGGAGATCTCGATGGAAATTGACCTGTCAAGAGCCGACACGCATCCGGCGTGGTGTCCGGGGTGCGGCAACTGGCCGCTGCTCAAGACGCTGGACGAGGCGATCGAGCAGGCGGGCATCGACCGGCGGAAGCTGGTGCTGGTCAGCGGCATCGGCCAGGCCGCCAAGCTGCCGCACTATACGCGGGCGAACGTCTTCAACGGCCTGCACGGGCGGGCGCTGCCCGTCGCCACGGGCATCAAGCTGGCCAACCACGCCCTGAACGTCGTGGTCACCAGCGGCGACGGCGACATGTACGGCGAGGGCGGCAACCATTTCCTCCACGCCGTCCGCCGCAACATCGGCGTGACCGCCTTCGTGCATAACAACCAGGTGTACGGCCTGACCAAGGGCCAGGCCTCGCCGACCAGCGAGGAGGGGTTCGTCACGAAGATCCAGCCGCACGGCGTGCTGAGCCTGCCGGTCAACCCGCTGGCGCTGGCCATCGTGGAGGGCTGCTCGTTCGTCGCGCGCTCGTTCACCGGCAGGAAGGACCACCTGCGGGAGACGATGGTTGCCGCCCTGACCAACGAGGCCGGCTTCGCCCTGCTGGACATCCTCCAGCCGTGCCCGTCGTTCAACCACCTCAACACGTTCAAGTGGTACAGCGAGCGCGTGAAGCCCATCGGCGAGGGGCACGACCCTTACGACCGCGCCGCGGCGCTGGAGCTGGCGTTCCGCTGGGGCGAGGAAATCCCCATCGGCGTGCTGTACCGCTCGAAGCGCCCCGCCTTCGAGGGCCGCCTGGAGGTGCTGAAGGCCGGTCCGCTGGTCGAACGATGGGGAGATTGACATCGTTATGCGTACGAGCTATGCTTTTGTGTATGAGGACGACGCTCGACATCGACGACGCGGTCCTTCAGCAGGCGAAGGAGCTTGCGGCCAGGACGAACCGTCCGCTGCGTGAGATCATCGAGGACATGCTGCGGGAGAGCCTTGCACGGATGGCGAAGTCGCCGAGCGACCGGCCCGTCAAGCTGATCAAGTCCTCGGCCCGGCCCGGGGTCCGGCCTGGCGTCAATCTGGACAGTTGGGCCGATCTGCTCGATGTGATGGACGGTCTGGATGATTCTCCCGGACGTTAACGTGCTCGTGTACGCCTTCCGGCGCGACTATCCCAACAGCGCCGAGTACGAAGCGTGGCTTACGGCCCTGATGGGCGGTGCGGAAGCCTACGCGGTGTCCGACATGGTTCTCTGCGCCGTGCTCCGGCTGGTGACGAACCGCCGCATCTTCGACGACCCCGATCCCTTGGATAAGGCCCTCGCCTTCACTGAGCAAGTCCGGGGCCGCCCCAACTGCGTTCGCGTCTCGCCGGGCAGCCGGCACTGGGACATCTTCGTCGACCTGTGCAGGAAGACCGAGGCCAAGGGCAATCTTGTTCCCGACGCCTACCTCGCGGCCACAGTCATCGAGCACGGCTGTGAGCTGGCGACGACGGACAGGGACTTCGCCCGCTTCCCCGGCCTGCGGTGGCGGCACCCGCTGGGCTGAGCGGGGCCCTATCCGCCCATGTTGAACGCCTGCCAGAGCTGCCCGTTGGGCTTCAGGAAGTACAGGTGTTGGCGCGTGCCTTTGCCCTTGGTCTGGTCGCCCATCATCAGCAGCGTTCCCGGCGGCAGGTCGGCCCTGGTCTCCCTGATCTTCTCGTCGATAGTGTGCACCGTCCCGCGGTTGTAGAGGAACGCCCCGTAGCCGCGGTAGCCCAGCGGCAGGCCGCCGGTGAAGCCGTCGGCGCCGCGCGTCAGCAGCAGGAAGTCCTGAAGGCAGTACCGCCCGTTCATATCGACGCTCGCGCAGCCGAGCACCTCGTCGTCAATCAGCGGGTGCGGCGGGGCGTCGGTGGGGTCCGCCACCCGCCCGCGGCCCCAGGAGCCCTTCGTGTCCACCGTCGTGAAGCCGTAGTAGCGCGAGATCGGCACGCCGCAGAGCCGCTCCAGATCGTCTGCCTGCGTCTGGCCAGCAACGCACGAGTAGCGCACCACATCGCCGTCGCGCACTACGATGACGCACAGCTCGCCCGTCCCGCTCCATGCCGTTGAGAACACCCCCAGACCTTGCCCGACTGCCCTTGCCATAGCTTTCGCGTGGATTTCGGCAAGGTGTCTGGCGTTCCGCCGGCATTGGTCAGCGTCACAAGCGTGCCGTCCTTCAACAGGACCGCGATGTCGTTCTTTCCGTCGCCTGTGGCGTCGCCGACAGCCGCGCGAACCCACTGCTCGTCGGCGGGCAACTGCGGCAGCGCCTTCGGCGCGCCGAAGGCGTTGCCATGGCGGATGGCATACGTGTTGCCCAGGAGCAAGTCGGGCTTGCCGTCGCCGTCCAGGTCGTTGACGGCCACCTGGTGACAGGCGCCCGCCTTGTCCAGCCCGTACGCGGCCGTCTGGTCGGCGTAGGATGGCAGCCGGATGCTGGTCCCGCCGCCGTAGGCCGTGGACGGCTTGCCGGGGCCCTCCGGGCGGAACAACCTGATGGTCTTGCCGTTGGCGATCAGCAGGTCGACCTTCAGGTTGTCCGCCCGCACGAAGGGCACGTCGCCTCTGTCGATGTTGCCCGACCAGGCGCAGGTCACGCCGGCGACGCCCAGGTCCCCGACGAGTTCGACCTTGGTGAATCCCTTGTGCTGGAGGTCGTTGTTGATCGGCCCGCGGTCGCCGGGCACGACCGGCCCGGTCGGCTTGACCAGCCGCCCCGTGTCCCAGTCCCGCTGAAGGCCCGCGGCGATGTCCTTCACCAACCGCACGAACATGGGCGTGCGCCCGGGGAAGCTGATCTTGAGCTCCGGCGCGAACTCGGCGCCTTGAGGGGTGGCCCGGAACGTTCGGGCCGTCCCCCCCGCATCTTCCGCAGTCAGCCACGCGTCGCCGACGTGGATGATCGCCTGGCGCGCGCGGGCGAAGAGGACGACCTCGCCGCCGGCCGCGGCCGCGGGAAGATCGACGTCCTTGCCCGCGGTCACGGAAAAGGCCTTCTCTGCCAGCGTTCCCTTGAGCACGTCGGCGATGTCCACGTCGATGCGTCCCTGGCCGGCCTGGACCGACCGAACCTTGCCGAGCGCCACGCACTCCGCGTCGTCATAGACCTTGATGATCGGCACGTGGACGCGAACCAGCGCGCTCGCCGGCACGGCCGCGATCAACATGGCCGCCACACATAGGATGGGTCGCTTCCGTATTCTCATTGTCTCGTCTCCCAAGTCCGCCATAGTGCCGGGGGTTGCACGTCGGGCCTGGCCGTCGTTCCCATGCTCAGACTCTTCCCCACCGGATTTCGGTTCGAGGCCTTGATGTCGCTGATCATCCGTCCCAAGCAGCGCCGGGGTCCCGCGACCGCGCGGGGCCGTGACAGGCGGTGGTTCGCCCACCGCCTCTCCCAAGGCGTTTGCGGGTGCTGCATCACCAGCCGCCTCTGGCCGGCACGGCGCTCTCCATCACGCCGCGCTTGGGATCGGCCAGATGGGCCTCGACCACGGCGCGAACCTGGGCGTCGGGTTTGCCCGCGATCTCCGCCGGTTCGACGAAACGCACGCCATCGTAGATCACGGTGTACGCCCGCAACCGGTCGGCCAGGCCCTCATAGGCCACGGCGGGGATGCCGGCGGTGTTCGGTCCCAAGACCAGCACGACGCCCGGCGGCGGCTTGGCGGCGGTCTTCTTCGTCGCAGATTGACCTTGGCGGCCGAGTTCGCGCAAGGTGGCCTCCAGAATCAGACTGTATTCCAGACCGAACTCCCACACCCCCTTGCCGCGCGCCACGGTCGTGCCGTGGCCCAGGCGGATGGGCGGATACGCGCCGTTGACCAACGGAGTGGCTTTCGCAAGCGGTTGATTGTGGGAGCCGCCAAACCTCATCGGCCAGTTCGGGCCGGACAGGGCCCCGATGGTTTGTTCGGCCTTCGGCGCCGTAAGCATCATCGGCTCGATCCCCCAGACCACGCACTTGGGCTTCTTGCCGGCTGCGACGGCGCTGCGCAGCACGAGTTCCGCCTCGGCGATCCCGGCATCCGCAAAGGCCGCCATGCCCGGCGTGCCGGCCATCACGTTGGCGATCCAGGCGCCGCCCACGACGACATTGCCGCCACCGCCGCCGACCTGCACCGCCTTGGCCAGGGCGGCTGCATCCGGTTTGGCATCGGGCGGATCGGCCGCCCAAGGGATGAGTTTGGCGCGCAGACCCTTGGCCTCGGCTGCGACACGCGCCTTTTCGATGGTCGCGCAACTGACCGTCAAGCCGGCCTTGACCGTCGCTCTGGTCGCGTCAGGGTCGTAGATGTGGAAGTACAGGAAGTTGGGGTACACCTTGCCCCAACTCCTGAATCGCTCGTGGACGGCCTGGTTGTTGCCTCCCCTCAGGATATAGCCGTCACTGCGGAATTCCGGATCGAACACGAAGCCCTTCCCGCGCCGCCCGTACTCGCGAATGCAGTTCTGCAGGACGCCCAGGCTTTCGACGTCGCCGCGCCCGACTCCGGGAAGCACGGTCACGTCGATTTCGCCGGACATGACCGGGGCGGGACCGCGCCCGGGCAGGGCCGGCCAGGCGGGACCCGCCAGGAAACGGAGTGGGTAGCCGGCGCCGCCGAAGCCGCCGCAAGGCCGATCCGTGCCGCCCGATTGGATCCCCCATTCCAGGTTCGGGCACTCGGCCGCCGCGAGGCGATAGCCCAACTCGTGTTGCGGAAAGAACGTCCCCGGGCCGCCAACGCTGACGGCCTTGCCTCTCCCCGTGCCGCCGTAGAGCAGATTGAGATCATTGAGTCCATGGCAGTCGGCGCCGTTGACTATCTTCACCTTGCTGAGGTCGCTGCCCAGGCCCTTCCGGACCGCCTCGAGTATCTTGCCGCCGGTCTGGGCCGCCACCACCACCGCCGGCAGACCGGCGCCCGAGGCCGTGTCGTAGAACGCCGGCACGTCCTCGCGGCCGGCCGTGATGTTCTCATCGCGGCGCAGACGCTGGACCTCCGGGACTTCCTGCCACGGTCGCAGTCTCAGCGTCCTTCTCTCCCCCGGCTTCCAGGCCGCCGCCGCCTGAAACTTCCGGTCCAGGAACGACCAGTGATACACGATGATGGTCTTGGCCGTCAGGGTGCCCTGGGCAACCCTGTCCACCCGCCATTCCACGGCGACCAGCGATTCTTTGTACATGCCAAGGTCGACCAGCGTGGGGACCTTCGACATCGCGGTGAGCGTGGCCTCGACCGTCACCGTCGTCCCCGGCGCTTGAGCCGCCAGGCCGGCGCCTTTGAGGTTCGCCAGTGTCCGCAGCAGCGCCGCCGTCGTGCCGCCGAAGGCCTGCCGCACGTCGCGCACCTGCGACGCGTCCTGAGCGCCGGCCGTGTACGTCGGCGGGTCCCTGCCGTCGCCCAGGTCGGCGATCAGCCACCGGTCCGCCAGGTGGACCAGCGACACCCGCCGCCCGACGATGAGGGCCGCCGGCCCGCCGACGGCCAGGCCGGCGGGCATGTCCTGCGCACGCTGCACCGCGACGTGGAACTCCTGCCCCGCGAGCTGGCCCTTCAGCGTCGCGGTCACCCTCACGCGGATCGTTCGCGCGGGCGCATCGGCCGCCGAGACCGTCCCGGCCGCCGCGGTCTCGGCCGTGCTGTAGATGGCCGCCAGTTGCGCCCGGCCGACCCGGCCGGTGACGCCGAGCAGCGATGCCGCCGCCAACACCATCGCCCGCCAACGCTCCATGGTCCGTATCTCCGCGAAGACACGCCCGAATCCGCGCAGCCGGAAAGGCCCGCGAAGTTCCGCATCAGGTCACCTTTTGCGGACCTCGTGCGCGTCGGGTGGACAGAAGCACGGCGCAAAATCGGGCGATAGGTTACCACGCCTCTGCTCCGGCAAGGTGCCCGCGTTGCCGACGACAGGCGACGCCCCGGGCACTGTAAGGGGACACTCACGGGGGGCCGGAAGCGTCGCCTCCAGTTCGTGGTTCCGCCGTGAGGCGGTCTTGGTGGCACAGCTCTCCAGAGCTGTGGTGTCCCGGAACCACAGCTCAGGAAAGCTGTGCCACCCGCTTGCCGAGAGCCGCCTTACGGCGGGACTACGAGCGCGGCCCCCCCGTAGTGTCCCCTTACCGGGCGCTGCGCATTTGTCTTGACACATTATCCCGGTTGCCGTAGAAACAGGCGGCAGAATGTCTGGAAGGACGGACCGGGCGAAGGTGTTGCCCGTGTCATTTCCACAACGCGACCGTTGACAAAGGAGACCGAGACATGGCGCTGAAGAGGTTCCTTCCGCAGCAGGTGTATCTGACCAAGGAGCAGGCTTGGGACGTGCTGAGGTTCTTCTTCCCCAACGCGATGGGCGGCCTGTCGTCGGGGTCGCTGACCGCCGCCGACTGCGCCTTCGCCCAGGCCCTGCTGGTCGAGGCCATCGACGCCTCCTGCAACCTCGGCTACGTCGAGGCCGCCTTCCGCTCGTTCGCCGGCAAGATCCCCGGCGCGTTCAGCCTGGCGGCGTTCGCCGCCCGCGCGGGCCTGCACTGGTTCAAGTACGCCAAGGCCGACGACCTGAAGGACCCGAAGATATACGAGGTCGTCCGCCTCACCCTCCAGCGGAACTTCTCGACGGTCTGGCAGCTCCGCGTGGCCGGCGGCGGCTACGTCGGCGCCTACGACAAGTAGTCCCCGCCGCCTCGGCGGCAACCGCCACGCCAGCGCCGTACCCGGCACCCACGGATCAAGCACCATGACGAGTCGGACAGCGTTGGCGGCGGCGTTGGCGGCGCTGGTGGGCTGCGCGCCCGGCGGCTGGGGCTGGCGTTCGCCGCGGCCCGCCGAGGCGCCCGACCTGGCCGGCGGCGGATGGCGCGGCCACGGCGGCGTCGCCGTGGAAGCGGTCCGCTTCGACGGCCGGCAGTGCCTGCACGTCGCCGGCACGCAGCCGGCGGGGTGGACCTACGCGGCCGGGCCTCCCATCTCGCTGCGGCCGGGAGGCAAGTACCGCCTCTCGGCCCAGCTCCGCGTTGGCCGCGTGACGCCCCCGCAGTGCCCGCACGTGCGGATCGAGTTCCTCGCCCGCGACGCGAACGGCACGTGGCGGTGGCCGCGCGAGATCGGCCGCGCACGCACCAACCGCTACGACCTGGCCCGCGGCGGCTGGCAGGAGCTGTCGGTGGAGTTCGTCTGCCCGCCGCAGGCCGCCGGCGGGTGGGTGGCCCTCCAGAAGGGCACCGACGCCCCGCGCGCCGTCGAGGCGTGGCTGGCCGACGTGCGGGTCGCGGCGATTGACGAGCTGGCGGCGGCGAGGGAGCTTCGCTTCCGGCCGGTGCCTGCCGCCCTGGCCGCGGCGGCGGCAAGACGCGAGCATCCGCGCCTGTACCTCACGCCCGCGCGTCTGGCGGCCCTTCGCGAACAAGTCGCCCGCGAGCCGCTGCGGTCGCTGCTGGCCAAGGTGCGGGCCGTGGCCGACGCGGGCGCCGCCGCCCCGCCCCCACGATATCCCGACAAGGAGACCGACGACCAGCAGCTCTGGCAGAAGCCCGTCGGCAACATGATCCCGCACCTGGCCGTCTGCTACCTGCTGACAGGCGAGGCGAAGTATCTCGCGGCCGCGACGGCCTGGATGCTCGCCTCGGCAGGCTACCCCACGTGGGGCCTGGGCAAGATCGACGGCACGGACCTGGCCGCCAGCCATCAGCTCTTCGGCCTGGCGGTCGGATACGACTGGCTGCACGGCGCGCTGGACGAGCCGGCGCGATCGGCCGTGCGGCGCTGCCTGACGCGGCGGGGGCAGTTCCTCTACGAGCGCCTGCTCAACCAGGAGGTCTGGTGGCACGACGCGTATCTCCAGAACCACCTGTGGATCAACACGGCGGCGCTCGCGGCGGCCGGGCTGGCGCTCTACGGCGAGCAGGGCACCGGCGGCGTGCCGGCCGAGCTGGACGGCTGGATCACGCTGCCTCTGGCGAAGTTCCGCACGAGCCTGGAATGGCTGGGCGGCGACGGGGCCTGCCACGAGGGCCTGCCGTACTGGTCCTACAGCCTGGAGCACATGCTGAAGTTCACGGACCTGGCGCGCGACCTGCTCGGCGAGGACCTGCCCGCCCGCAGCCGCTGGCTGGCCGAGACCGCCTCGTTCTGCCTCCATTCGCAGTTGCCGCCGAAACACTGGCGCGCGGGCGACTACTGCATGACGTTCGCCGACGGCGCCCATGCCTGCTGGTACGGGCCGGATTACATCCTGCGCCGCCTGGCCGCCATGTACCGCGACGGCCGCGCGCAGTGGCTGGCCGAGCGGCTCGGCCAGGCCGGCCTGTGCGCGAGCGAGGCGAGCTGGCTGAACCTGCTGTGGCACGACGTGGCGGTGGCGCCCGCGGCCCCGTGGGACTCGGCCCCGAGGGCCGTGCCACTGCCGACGCTGAAGCACTTCGCCGACCTGGACGTGGCGTTCGTACGCGACGCGTGGGACGGCGGCGAGGTGCTGCTGGGCTTCAAGTGCGGCCCGCCGGTCGGCCACGCCGCGCTGCGCCGCTGCTTCTGCGACCCCGGCGGCGGGCACGTGCATCCCGACGCGGGCGCCATCCAGCTCTTCGCCTACGGCGACTGGCTGCTCGCCGACGACGGCTACGCCCTCAAGACCACCGCCTGGCAGAACA
>Ga0172362_10005930_pt1 | contig 10558 bp, 17 predicted proteins | sample LakKivs1_kivu2a2_FD_114534 | JGI IMG/M metagenome (GOLD analysis project Ga0172362, IMG submission 114534) | Sediment microbial communities from Lake Kivu, Rwanda - Sediment s1_kivu2a2 | ecosystem: Environmental > Aquatic > Freshwater > Lake > Sediment | place: Rwanda: Western Province, Lake...
AATAATGCGTCAATAAATAATTATTAATGTTTGAGAAATAATGATAGATATTCTTTTTTATTGAAAACGAGTAAGAAAGGGGATAATTTGAAAAGATGATATCCAAAATAATTATATTAATTATATTAATAATTGGTCTTCCATGTTTAATACTGCTTTCCAGGATAGAAGTAAAATTGGAAAGGCAGACTACAAATCTGTCACATGAGCTAGGGAAATTCTACAATTTTATGCAAAATAGTAATGCCCACAAATTAATTCCTGATGCAAATAATACAACTGACGGAATAACAGTGACATTGTCACCAGATTCACAATTTCTGTCAGTTAAAGATAAGAAAGGGGAAATTACAACATATAGATGGGAAGATAATGGCTGGGATATAGTCAAATGAAATTACAATTTCGTAAAAGAATATCCAACCCGAATGGCAGAGTGGATAATACTATGACAATAGCTGATAAACTATTACTAGGAAAAATCAAATATTGGCCTATTTATAGCACTAATGATATACGAGCTGTAATTGACTGTATCAAGGCAAACTTTGTAGACAGCGAAAAAAATATACAGATCACAACTTTTAGAAAAGGATCTCAATTATTCGTCAAACTTACTCTTAATGCCGCCAGCAATGAGAAGAATGAACAAATTATAGATGCCCTCTCATTCTCAAGATTCTGGGATTTATTCTGGACAAATTCAAATGTCCAAGGCCAGCATTGCTTTAAAATTGATTTTTCTAAATTTCCTGACAATAAAGAAATATATTGCAGACCAAAAGGGGAAGTGAAATATGTTGGTACAAAGAGGCTATAAATACAGGATTTTACCGACTAAAGAGCAAGAGGAATTCTTGCTTCAATGTGGCGGTAATGCCAGATTCTTATGGAACTATGCTCTCAAAATAAACCAAGATTATTATAAAGAAACTGGTAAATTTAAATTTTATCACGAATTAGCTATTTCGTTACCAAAACTCAAAGAAGAGTACACTTTCCTTAAGGAATCATTTTCACAATCTTTACAAATGGTTTTACGTCAATTTGATAAAGCATTGAGAGCCTTCTTTAAGAAAGAAAAAGGATTTCCATCTTTTAAAAAGAAAATGTTGTTGAATGATAGTTTCACTTGCCCCCAAAAATGGAGATTAGGTAAAGGTTTTGTCTTTATCCCAAAAATTGGTGAAGTAAAGTGGATAAAACACAGAGCATTAAAAGGCAAGCCTAAATCAATCGCCATCTCTCAGGACGGTAATAAGTGGTATTGTTCCGTTTTGTGTGAATACAACATATCAGATAAAGAAAAAGGACTTGATAATGTTGTTGGTTGTGATGTCGGTTTGAAAGAGTTTGTAACATTGTCTGATGGAACTACCATAAGCAACCCAAGGCATACCAAAGAGTATGAAAATATGTTGGCGAAAGAACAGAGGAAATTGAGCAAGAAACAAAAAGGCAGTAAAAATAGATTCAAGCAAAGACTTAAAGTCAGAAAGATTCAAAACAAAATAAGAGATACTCGTAAGTATTTTCTGCACAAAACCTCTAATTCGATAGCCAAGAATTATGATGGGATTTTTGTAGAAGATTTAAACATCAAAGGGATGATGAAAAATCATTGTTTAGCTAAATCAATTGGTGATATTTCATGGTCTGAGTTCAATAGGCAACTTGAATACAAATGCAAATGGAATTTTAAGCATTACCTTAAAATCGGAAGGTTTGAGCCTACAAGCAAAACATGCTCAAACTGTGGATGTGTTCAGGAAATGCCTTTAAGTAAAAGAGTTTTTGATTGTCCAGATTGTGGTATTTCTATAGATAGGGATTTAAACGCGTCTTTAAATATTAGAAATATAGGACTTAATACGCTTGGGCAAAGCGGAATTTACGCTTGTGAAGATGGTTCATTAGACCCGTCGTTGAAGCAAGAAAAAGAATGCTTAGTAAACTAAGCAGAAGCCACAGGGCTTGCCCTGTGGAGTGTCACAACTCCAGATGGAACTAAGCATCCTAGATTTTTGCCAGTTGGCAGAGCTCGGGTGTGAACTCGAAATTAAAAAAATGTAAATTAATCATTTAACAGGTAGAAGAAAGGCTACCTTCAAAATCTATCATTTTTGGTGGGTTTTGTAAACCAGGACACAACAATATGTCTAATTACGCTATTTCAGCAGACTGCGCTCGGCTCTTTCAGGATATAAACAACTATCTTGGCGCGCTTGATATAGACGATTATATCACAGATGCGCATGCTTGGGTTGTTGATACAATTAGACCTTTCTTTACACCACCATCCAATACACCTTCAAGATTGCTTGTACTTGCAGAGGCCAATTATGCTGTCTTTCTTATTCTGCGCGCTGCTGAACAGGAAATTAAAGCTATTAGTTTTCAGCAGGAAGCCTGGAAACTGATACGGCATCTTACTTCCGAAGCAGATACACAAGATACATCTGCTGGCGGACCCGCGTCTTCCTCATCTGATATCGAACCTGAATTTACCACTGGCAAATATGATACTAATGGCAATTACATTGGTAATAAATCTGGCATTGCAGATAATAACAAAGGATCTCTTGATGACTGGTGATGCATTGTGACTGCGCAATAAAAAGCCTACATAGAGCACACAATGGCACGCACAGAGCATAGATGATGGTATATAGTATAAAATAGGCCATATAGAGCTTAAAATAGGCCATATAGAGGCCATATAGAGCTTAAAATAGGCCATAGACGAGGACAGGAATGGTATACAAAAAATGGCAGTTGTTTTGAAATTTTTGAGGAGCACAGGTGGGCGGGAGGGTGAAAAATGATACGTCGTTAGAAAATGGCATAATTGACTTGATTTTATTGCCACAGGTGGCAATTTTTGACCCCATGGAAGACCATTTGTGACTAAAAAAATGCTATGTGTGATTGATAAAATACGATCTATTACTAAAATATGACACCAACACAGGAAAAAAATATAGCCTGGTACTTACCTCGTCCAAAACGAGACAGATACAAAGGCGGAATGCCATTGTGGTGTGAGGAGTTGATATTAAGACTTGGACGACAACTACTCTGCAATGAAGATGCCAGAATCTTAAATTTATTCTGCGGCATGAATAAATATGGACTCCGTGTTGATATTTTGGATGGAGTTAAACCTGACATTTGCTGTGATGCACATGAATTAACTAAACACCTTTAATTGAACCAATATGGTATTGAAATAACCTGAAAGGCGTCGCTCCTTTAATTGAACCAATATGGTATCGATTCACACTTTGGCGTATCAGTATCCTTATCCGCTGATGGTTCTGTGTCGCAATCCCCTAAATTGGATACAGGCTGGCATAGTATATGACATATTCTTAGCAGAGCATATACCATGCCAGCCTGTCCATTAGCTTATAAAAAAACTACTATGACTTTTATCCAGCAAATTGACTGAACTCTGGGCACGCCGCACGCAATAAAGAGGAACATTGTCCTTACCATAAACAATAATAAGAACTTCTAGCTTCTGCCAGAACTTGCTATGTTGGCATATCTAACACAAATACTATGCAGTGGTGTAACCCACTTCTTTCTTAACTAAAGTACATATATACAACCAACTTATGCAATAATATATATGCAGGCCACACGAGAGTGCACATTATAGGCGCTGTTATGCTCCACTTCGCTGGATTCCATAATTCAGGTAATAACATAATAGCCTAAACCAAAATAAGAAAAGAATTACTTCTTCAAATAAACAATACATAAGAGCAAATTATTTGAACGGTATCGCGTAGCAACAACATTGAGGCCATAATGCTAGTACCAGCAAAATGCTATCAATTCTCAAATAATCTGACAATTCCCTTGAATTACGCTATCTATATACGCTTTTAAGTGGCTGGTGGCCTGGGGCCGGAGCCACCAGCCACTTACAAGCTGTATGTTGTATAATCCTTCTTTTGTTATCAATGCTAGCCGTTTTGGGATTTGGCGCTTCTCCAGCAAGGCAAGTACTTCACAAAAAGCGGCAAGAGTTTCAGACTTCATCCACATAATTGCCACATATTGCATAACATGCAAAAATTAATTCTGATAAACAATACATCACAGCTTATCCCTTCTTCCGCCTCTGTTTTTTGGCTTTGCGGCAGCTTCGCCCCAATACTCCCCAACAGCCGCAAAGCCAAAAAAACATAGGCTGGTGTACGCTTTGTAATGATATCCTAAACAGCACATTATTCAAATAAATCCTACAATACGATATTTTTCGTTTTCAGGTTCATCAAGAATTTGCGATGTCGTTATTACAGACAATGCTTTTTTCATCCGACGGTTTGAGGCATAAGAGCAGCATCGTTCATTCTATTAAAGCCATAATGTATCCAAAACTTGTAGTTGCTATACAGAGCACAGTCAGAAACACCTTATTTTTAAAGTAAGAGCACAAGCATTAAATCCATACTGGCCTTATTATGATTTCCATGCTCTAGCCTTATTCTCCATGCGCGTTAATGCAGGGCTGAATGGTCTCCTGCGAATCACATACAAGCGTAAAATAACATATCGCTTTTTTATGATTTCGATGCTCTAGCCTTATTTTCCGTGCGCGTTATTACTAAGACATAAGCTCTTGTATATCCAAACTCATTTAAGAACTCCTTTGTGTGTTCATGTGAATCCTTTTGCTTTGCAAGAAACATACACTGATGCGAAGAGCGGACTTCAGGCAAAAAAAATGTTTTTTAATTACCTGTGCCTTCGCTAGAGGATTGCAGCCTGTGTTTTCTGCTTCGGCGGTCGCTTATCGAAAACACAGGCTGCTTATTAGTTATATTAAAACACCTTACAGGCTCAGGAGGCTTCGCCTCATCGCACAAACGGAATTCGTTATTACCATACTAATCGGGCTGGCGGCGAAGTAATTGTTTTATTGATAAAATACATTTATGCCCTCGCCGACAGCCGCAATCCCCCTTTTGCGAAACAGAATAGCCTACAGGCTCAGGAGGCTTCGCCTCATCGCACCATAAGAGTTCGTGATATAAGAGTCAAGCTGGCTGGCTGCGAAGTAATAACCTTGTGCTTAAATCATGCTATTCCTACGCAGACAGCCACAGGCCTTTTTTGCTGATGCAAGAAATAGTATCGAAAAGAGCATTTTATGATACAGCGCTAAAAAAAAGACACTTAAGGATGCCTGTGTGTCATATGCGTGCAGATTAATACCATTAGCAAGCATATGCCACACCTTGGCTCTACATTATAGCAAAGCACTGTCAAATGCAGTTCCCTTATACATTCAATGGCATGGCTTGCAACTTAAGTTTTATAAAACATAGCAAGCCATGCCATTGTTTCTTATTTATTCTATTAAAAAATTAAGAAAAGAGGATACTCTGCCTTCGGCTTCGTTGATCTTCCTCATATAATGCGAAGAACGGCGCTCCATCTAGGTGCATTTTTAATGCCAGCTCGCATACTTTTTCCCTTTGGACGTGCTCAGCCTCCTGGTGTGCCCCTTTCCTCCGCCGCCGCCCTGGATCTGTGAAGGCGGCGTCTCCGTCAAGGGGCACACAGTTCACATTCTGTTTTAAAAAAAACCGAATAAATTTTTTAAAAAAACCGAAAAATAATAGTAAAAGCACTTGACAAATAGTTAAGTTGGCGTTATAATATATTATAAAAAAGGATGAAAAAAAATGGATAGAATCATTGGCATCATTGGTGCAAGAAAAAAACCCACATATAATGCGGCAATATTGCGATCTGTTCAGCAATGCGTCAAAGCAAAATGCCAAATTATCACAGGCGGTGCAGTTGGCACAGATGAGAAGGTATTAGAATATTGCATAAATGCACGCTGGTCTATCTACACAACTGTATATATTCCTTCCTCAATAGATGATGCGCCTACTGCAAGAATATTAAATCTACTTATTTCGCACGGCGGAAACGTCTATACCATCACAGATCACAGCTCAAAATATGCTTCTATATTTATGCGAAATACTCGCATAGCTGAAGAAGCTGCTGTAATTATCGCTTTTCCTTCTGTCAATAATTCAAATGGCACTTGGCATACCTGCCGAGTGGCCGAGCGGCTCGGAAAAACTATAATTTGTTATAGCCCTGGTAAAAAACCAGTCCGCACACTTGGCAGTGGAATTTGGCATCCTTTAAAAAATAAGTGGTGGTTAGGTTTCTGGAAATTGGAGTATATTTCTGTTATGGAAGGAGGTGTGTAAAGATGTTATCTGAGATTAGAGATTTAATCGAGCTTGGAGCCCTTCATATTCTGCCGAATGCCTGGCACAAACGCAATGCAGATTTAAGGATAAGATACACAAACGGTAAAGGACAAATTATATCTGATGGTTCTTGCTTTAATCTCTTTGAAGATATACCGCAAAAGATGAATGAGTTAGAGCGCAATGGGGAACATATACAAATTGTAATATATTAAAAAAACAAGGAGTTAAAAAAAAATGGGAAAAATGAACGAGCTGACAAAAAATTTAAATCGACACATGGTCCGATTTATCGCCGAAGGTGATCTAATCCAAATCAAGGTGGAGGCTATAAAATATTTGAAGTCGATCGGTTTCAAAAATGAAGATATAAATTTTTCGATTAACAATGTAGGAGGTTTAGATAAAAAATGACAATATACGAGATAAAACGACGAACAAGTAAAACATCATATTTTTTCTGCCGCAAAACAATGAAATTTTTCGGCCAACGACTGAGGGATTTCAGGGTTCGGAAACAGGCAGATAAATATTTAATTTATACAGTGGAAAAAAAGACAAAAGCTCTATTTGATCCTAAAGATAACTCGCTGAAAGTTATCATATAAACTGATAATTTTAAAACGAAGCAAAAAAAAAAGGGGGGGATAAACAAAAAATGATAAATTCTCAAATGATGCAAGCGCTGTGTCATAGATCGAATCAGATACTTGCATCCTTAGTATCTATTATACCAAAAAATAAGTCATACATAAAAATCGACAACAGGCCAGGATTTATGTCTGTTCACATAAATAAAATTATGACGATATGTGGATATACTATATACAGTGTATCTCATTGGTATTTGCAGGAAGGGGATGTAATGCAAGATCCTGAGATGTTATTTTGGAATGATTTGAATGACAAAGAGTTATTTTACGCTGGATTATATAGGCATGATGCGCTGGGTATATATCAAGAATCAATATATGTGATTCATGTCAATAATTTACCTGAGATAAGATTTTGGTGGCGGATGCAGGCTGAACATACAAGATTCGCGAATGAGTGGCTTAAAACAATCGTAGAGCAACAGGGTATTATAATACCCAATACAAAAAAAAAGGAGATATAGAAAAAAATGGAAAACAAGGAACATTTCAGGGCAGTATATGCCGAAGATGGACAATGGCAAGTCTATTTAATTACACGCAAGAGCATAATATTATTGAGTTTGAAAAATGGGGCAGTGCATATCTTTGACCATGAAAGGATTCATCAGCTGAATATAACTGCTGAAAATATCACACAACGATTTGATTTACTTCAACTTTAATCAACTAATTTAAAAAAAAGGAGATAAACATTGAAAGAGGAAACACGTATAAAAGTGACAAGACATGGCAAAAGCCTGATTGATTTTTTTCATCTGCCTAAAGAAACAGATCCCGTGAAACTCTGCAAGCGTCTACGTAAAATTGAAAAAGTAATGAGACAGGCCTGTCTTGCTTACTGCAATGGTCTTATGGATATACAGACTCTGGAGAATGTTGAGATCAAGGCTAATGAGCAGCTAAGAAAAATATTAGGCGATGCAAGCTCGCAAGTAGTAATCAACACAGATCCCAGAGGCTACTCACTCAAAATAGATAATCCCCCCCACACAATATATAGAGATTTTGGCGGATACGGGATAGTTGCACCTGATTTGTCTTAAAAATAGCATACGTATTTAAAAACCTTAAGAGGGCTTGATCAAGCCCTCTCATTAAAAAAAAAATGGAGATCAAAAAATGGAACAAATAGTCAAAGAGTTAAAAACCGAAGAAAGTCTGTTTGAAAAAATTCGAAACCATGGCAAGGCAATAAATGATATTTTTAAAACCGGGTTAGGACCAGTCATTGTCTCACTGAAACTCAGGGATTTAGAAAAGCAGGCGCAAGAACTAAACTCCGCCTACCACAGTAACACAATTGAATATCTCGATTTTGCCCGCACAAGGGAATTGATTGTATCTAACACTAAGAAAATCCTGCGTTATGACAGGATACGCAAGAAAGACTCCTTATATATATACTACGATTCCAACTCAAAATACGCATTAAAACTCATCATGAACAATGATGATTCTGCTAGATGGTATGGCCTGCCAGTTGAGGCAGCATTTTTGATTTTAGCTCCTGATTTCATCGACATAATCAACAGTAATATTCACTTGATAGGAGAAGCTGACAGATGGAAATAAACGCCACTGAAACTGTAAAATTGCTAAGGGCAGATCTCAAAAAGATCTGCCCAAAGCAGCGGCTATTTTATATAAAAATATTCTGGAATGATTTTATAAAAATCTGCTGGAAAGACGGTCCGTCTCAAGTTAAGGTTGATCAGATATCAAACAAATATATTGGATTTCTACATACAGCATCTGGAAGAGAGCCTATATCTGCGAATGGCAAACATTATAACGTAAAATATATATTTAGCAGACGGAACGTCTCAAAAGGATATAAGCAATCTATAGAACATGATCTTTTTGTATCAATCGTCAAGCCTGGCCTGGATGGAAGCCTTAATGCAGCGCTGTCAGAGCGGGGCAAGATAGATATTTTGTATACAAGGTACATCAAGTACATAGACTTGACCGATGGATATCGGTTTAAAAGGCTTGCCGAAGCATTAGAGGAAATAAAAAGAATATCAGAAAAAAAGGAGTAGTTAAAAAAAGCTATGGACACCGAAGAACAATATTTATCATCAAACGGAGCATCACGCCAAAGCATAGGAGAGGCTGCCCTTCATAAAAACAGAGGTAGACTATCTGATAAGTCATGGCGCAGGATAGTTAAAGCGCAGCTTATAAAAGACGTGGCGCTTTTGGCCAAAACGGAAGCACTCAGAGAGGAATATTTAAAAAAAATAGCAGATGGAACAGTGAGACCACCAAGCAGGATTGAGAAATTAATTATGACTGCAAGCGGCCACAAGGATAATGCAGCAACAAAAGCTGCTAGAAGGATTCTTGCTAAAAAAGGAATTATAATCAAAGGAAATTAATAATTAACGCCCGCTTCGGCGGGCTGAGGAGATAAAATGAAGTATATAAATCTCAGAGATATTAAAGCAGTAAAAAATCTTGAGCATATATCTAATTCTCATGCGCAAAAGTATATGTCTCAAGGCTTTCATCATCGCAAAGGCTCTCAGACAGGTGAAAAAATAAGATATTCTATAATGAAATTAATATTTAAAAATGGTAAAGAATTCTTTGTTAAGGTAGCGGAAATTTCCCCCTGTAATGGATACTATGAGCATCCATTTTTAATTAGAAAAAAAGATTTTGATGAACAATAACATTAAACGCCAGCTTCGGCGGGCTTAAGGAGAAACTCTGAATAAAGACTAAAAACTATTCATTTAAAGAGGGCTACTGTCAATTTTTTTGATAGCAGCCCTTTTTTTGTTTCAAAGGCATTGACTGTTTTCAGGATACTGGCTGCCTGTGCAGTGATGGTTTTGCTTCCAGTGGGGAAATGTGAATCGTATATTTTATATAGCTTGCAAGGATATATATCAGCTCCTTAGTGGTAGACTGTCCCTGAGATTTTTGCTTTTGTTGGCAATGATGGTTTTGCTATTGGTGGGGAAGAGTGAAGCATAGGTTTTATATGGTCTTGCAGTATGTTTTTGGGTGTTAGTGGGGAAGTGTGTATCTGTGCTGTCTAGTATATGTGCTGTAAGGTCTTTTCTTTCAAAGCATTGACTGATTTGGGAAACTTTTTTTGCCGCCTGGGTTATGATGGTCATTACATCGTCTGATATGATGATTTGCTTCCTGCATGTTATGGTTTTTAAAACCATCGTCTGCAATAAAATTTTTTTACTCACGGTATGGTCTAGTTTACAGAAGATTTTCGGCAATCTGTGAAAATGTTGTGAGGATTGAACTGTGACCGCGGACTCCAGGCAATATGTTCTTACAGATTGGTGCGATGTGGAAAAAAAGAGTTTCATCTCATCATTTTTTGTCTCACCTTAAATACCACGTCTAAAATGCGAAATTTGACCATGATTTTTTTGAACGTGCAAATGGATTACCCTGATGGTTTGATTTGAATATTGATGATGCGGTGTGGGGAATTGAGATAAATGTGTGAATTGTGGGAGGGGGAGGGATTTTTAGGCAAAAGAATTTTTTGGGGTAATGGAGCAGCTTTTTTTTTGAGATGAGAAAATTTGATCGCCATATTTTGGCAAAAAATGCCTTAAGGATATTTTTGATCTATTTTTTGGTTATAGTTTTTTGTGCAAATCTGGTTTGTAAAAA
>Ga0172362_10005932_pt1 | contig 10557 bp, 12 predicted proteins | sample LakKivs1_kivu2a2_FD_114534 | JGI IMG/M metagenome (GOLD analysis project Ga0172362, IMG submission 114534) | Sediment microbial communities from Lake Kivu, Rwanda - Sediment s1_kivu2a2 | ecosystem: Environmental > Aquatic > Freshwater > Lake > Sediment | place: Rwanda: Western Province, Lake...
ATACCCTTCGGGCCGCAGCACCCGGTGCTGCCCGAGCCCATACAGCTACTGTTCCACGTGGACGAGGAGAAGATAGTGGACGTGCTCCCCAACATAGGGTACGTCCACAGGGGCATAGAGCGCGCAATAGAGCTCAACGACTACAGGCGGAACCTGTACCTCTGCGAGCGCATCTGCGGAATCTGCAACATCATCCACGGCCAGACCTACGCGGGTCTAATCGAGAAGCTGACTGACACCGAGGTGCCCATAAGGGCCAAGTACCTGCGAACAATTTGGGCCGAGGTCGCCAGGCTCCAGAGCCACCTGCTCTGGCTGGGCCTCTTCGCCGAGGCCATAGGCTTCGAGAGCCTGTTCATGAAGGTTTGGCGCGACAGGGAGATCGTGCTGGAGCTGACGGAGGCCACCAACGGCCACAGGATACACATGGGTACAACGGCCATCGGTGGGGTCATCAAGGACATGGACGAGAAGCTCAGGGGCAGATACCTAACCGACATGGGCCGCCTGGAGAAGGAGGTGGACGACTGTAGCCACGTCTTCTACAGGGACGCGGCCTTCAAGGAGAAGACCATGGGCAAGGGCATCCTGCCCAAGGCGGACGCTGTCCAACTGGGCGCGGTCGGTCCTACTGTCAGGGGCAGCGGCATTCCTCAGGACATGAGGACCACTGGCTATGAGGCGTACGGAGAGCTTGGCTTCAAACCAGTCACCCACGACGGCTGCGACAGCTACTCCAGGGCCCTCGTGCGGCTGGACGAGGTCTACCAGAGCATCGGCCTCATCAGGCAGGCCATCAAGCAGCTGCCTGAGGGACCCATAATCGAGAAGAACGACAGGTTCCCCGACGGCGTCGCCATGTACAGAACGGAGCAGCCTAGGGGAGAGGTCTTCTATTATGGCAAGGGGAATGGCACCATCCATTTGGAAAGGTGCAGGATCAGGACCCCGACACTACCTAACATACCGCCGCTGCTACGGATGCTCATAGGCCATGAGGTGGCTGACATACCCACCATAGTTCACAGCATCGACCCGTGCATCAGCTGCACGGAGCGCATCACCCAGGTTAAGGAGGCTGCCTAGATGCCGAGGTTCCTGGGAAGCATACTGGAGAACCTCCTCGGGAAGCCTGCGACGGTGAGGTACCCCTTCGAGAAGCCTCCGCTGCCCGAGGGCACCAGGGGCGAGCTCAACTTCAACATGGTGAAGTGCGACCAGTGCCAGGACTGCGAGAGGACGTGCCCATCCGCCGCCATAACGGTGCACGTGGAGTAGAAGACCATAGACTGGGAGCCCTTCAAGTGCATCTACTGTCACGCCTGCGTACGGGCCTGCATGCACAAGGCCATCGAGCCCAAGGCCAACGTCTCAAGACCCGGCTACAAGGTGGGCAAGAAGACGTTCAAGGCCTAACCTCTATTTTCACCCAATCTTTTCAGTATCCTACAGATGTCTAGGGTCAGCCACAGCTCCCGTTCACGGGCCACGGGCGTGTCCCTCTCCACGTCTCCCGCCTTGTAGCTTGTGCTCCAGAGCCCGTCGGCCCTCTGATGCTCCACGAACCATTCCACGGCTCTCCCTATGTCCGGGTCGTCTCGGCTGAAACCCATCCTCGAGAGACTGTCCATGCTGGTCACCAGGTTGGGCCACCAGAACAGGAACCTGACCCAGTAACCTGGGTCCCTGTACGACGTGTACACATCTGGCTTGAAGAACTGGGCCTTGAGGAGCCCAGCTGCGTGGATCGCCTCCTCCCTGCGGCAGTACTCCGGGTGGACGGCGAAGGCACGCAGCGCCATGTCCGTCCAGTTGTGGCTGAAGGGCCTGGAGCGGTCTGGCTCAATGGTCTCCCAGGGCCCCCCGGTGATTCTTAGCCAGGTCGCGCGATCGAACCTGTGGGTCAAAATGGGTATCGTCCATCCGCCATCGTCCTGCCTCATGGAGAGCAGCCACTCGAAGCCTCGGTGGATGCGTAGGTCGTCGGCGTAGCCGCAGAGTATGAGCACGGTCATGATCTCCCCTGTGTAGTAGGTGGCGTACTGGTCGCCGATGAATCCCCGAAAGTCGCCGACGTGGGTCTGCCAGCCGAACAGGTACTCCGAGGCTCCATGGATGGCTTCATGATCCCTCGTGAACTGGTACCGCCTGACGAGGACTCGGAGCGCCTTGAACGTCTCCAGCAGAGCCTTGTGCCCGGGCGGGTACCCGCCGGCCTTACCCGACGGCCTCCACGAGCCGTCTTCCATCTGCTTCCTGAGTATCTTCTCGGCTTCGGGCAGGCTCCACACCGCCTCCAAAGGGCCCGTGTCTTCTCCTAGGAGGTCTCGCCTCGCGAAGTACGCCACAGCTTCGTTCCCGGACGTGGTCAGCGTCTTCAATGGATCGTACCTGAGCTCCGCAAGCCAGTCAGTTAGGGCCAAACTTTCACCCACCGAATCCGAGTAACGGTTCCAGGTTCAGCTAGGTTTAACAACGATATGAATCCGGCGCCCGGCTACTTGTACTCCTCCTTGTAGACGCTCTCCTCCACCAAGTCAAGGCGCGCCTCCAGCCGGGCAAGGGTCATCTCTATCTTCATCAAGCCATCCCTGAGGCCGTCAGCGATCTCCATTAGGGCCACACTCATCTCCAGGGGCAGGTCCTCCTTCACTTGGTAGTACTCGCTCTGGCTCTTCTTGATGAGTATCACGTTGCTGATCCTGTGGATGCCCTCGATCTGGGCGTTGAAGCTCTGCAGCTGCTTCTTCGCCTCATCCAGCAGTGCCCTGTAGTCGCTGAGCTTTAGATTCTCCCACGGGGTGTCGCTCAAGGAGACAACCAAAGAGACTCGGTTTTGCGTCTATTTAGAGGCTTCCCCAGCCGAAAAGGCCCTTTTTAGCGTTTTTATTCATTTTTTAGGAAAAAATGTCAACGTTGCACACGATGGGGATTACGCCCCTCTAGCCCAGGAGGGCCTCTTGGGTTATCGGTTTTCAGTAAAATGAAAGTGCCCGAGTGTTCTCGTCGTGGAGGCGAAGGTCTCCATCGAGCCAAAGCCCGTTGAACCCCTCTGAAGCCCGCATCCACTTCTCCGCGGCTCTCCGGCCATCCGCTTCTCTTGCCGTCGTCCGCTCCCACTCGGGCAAATACCTGTTATCCACTGATCTAATATAGGCATAGTGTTGAACGCGGGCCACAAGTGTGCTCACGTAGGCACCCCCATAACCATCCTTTTTGCGTCAAACATGTTAATAACATCCCATCTATCTAGGACAACCAATACTTTAACTGCCCGCGGTCAAGCAGTGGCGCATCCGACCCCTAAATTGTATCGCTCATACTTTATTCCTGGCGACACAGCCGGGCGGGGCTCCCGGGCAATCTTATCAACCCGGAGATCGAACAGTAACCCGATGGAGCGCCTCACCAAGGCCCACCTGACCAACCTAGACAAGGTGATCTACCCCCAGCTTGGGCTGACGAAGGTCCAAGTGATAGAGTACTACGTCAGGGTGGCGCCGAGGATGCTCCCCTTCCTCGTTGACCGGGCGATGGTCATGACAAGGTACCCTGACGGGATCGACGGCGAGGGCTTCTACGAGAAGGACGCCCCTAAGGGGACCCCTGATTGGGTCAAGACATACACCAAGTTCAGCGAGAGCGTCCAGAGGGACACCGACTACGTTGTCTGCGGCGACCTGGACACCCTGGTGTGGCTTGCGAACCTGGCCGCCCTGGAGCTCCACATGCCCCTGTCTAGGGTGCCCCTCACGGACATCCCCGACCTGGTCCTCTTCGACTTGGACCCCGAGCCACCCGCCAGGCTCAGCGAGGCAGTTCAGGCGGCGTTCCTCCTCAAGGAGGCCCTTGAGGACCTGGGGCTCAAGCCCTACGTAAAGAACTCAGGCAAGAAGGGGGTCCACGTCGTCGTTCCTGTTGAGCCCCTCTACGGCTTCGGTGAGACCAGCAGCTTCGCCCACGCGGTGGGGGTGCGGCTGGCGGCGGAGCACGAGCTGGTGGTCTCCGAGAGGGGTCAAACACATAAAGCCGGGACCGTGCTGGTGGACTACCCCCAGAACAGCGAGCGCGGCACCATGGTGGCCCCATACAGCCTCAGGGCAGTCAAGGAGGCCACCGTCAGCACGCCTCTGGAGTGGAGCGAGCTCGCCACCCTGCGACCCCACGACTGGAATATCTTTAACGTCCCCGACAGGAAGAAGGAGCCATGGAGTCGACTGCTCGATGAGCCCTTCAGGCTCCCGAAGGTCTAGCCTGCCACGGGGCTCAGCAGAGGACCCGTTATGGGAAGCAGCAGCCTGTACAGCGTGAAGGTGACCAGGGCCGTTGCCCCTACGGACATGACCCAGCTCAGGATGAGGATCCCCACGGTCTTCTTGTTGATGCCCGTCGAGCCGTAGCTGGAGAACCCCACGCCCACGATGGCTCCGATGTTAGCCAGTGACGTGGATATGGGCACGCCGTAGCCCATCACAAGGTATGGGACGGTGACGAAGAGGTGCACCACCAGGGCGTTGGTTATCTCCGCCGCCGTCGCGCTGGCCACGTTGAGCCTGATGATGTTGAAGGCCACGGTCTCGATGACCTTGGGACCAAGCCAGAAGCCCCCGATGACCACGCCCACGCTGCCGAAGACTGCGAGTATGAACATGATCCTTCCCTCGGGCAGGCTTCCCATGACCATTTGCGTCACGGTCACGTAGACACCGGTCGCGTTCGCTATGTCGTTGGCGCCGAAGGCGTAAGCCGAGTAGCAGAGTGCCAGCTTCAGCACCGTGCTCATCGACCTCTCCCACGACTCGTAGAGGCCACTCATCTTAACCAGGAACTTGTGGATGGCGAAGGCGACGATGGCCGCGAGAACCGGAGACGTGAACCAGCTCAGGATCACCATCTGTATTAGGCTCCACTTTACGCCGCTGACACTGTACGCGGCTATGCCGTAGCCGAGGATGCTGCCCACCACCGTGTGGGTGACGGATATCTCCAGGCCCCTGAAGTTGCATATCATAATCCACGTGAAGGCCGTGAGCACTATGATGATGGCCCCAAGTAGATCTATGCCTGGCACAAGGCCCGTGCCCACCGTCTTCATGTTCATGTAGCCCTGGGACAGGGCGCCAACGGTGGCGAATACAGTAAAGAGGATGACGGACTGCTTGACGGAGAGCACCCTGGCGCCCACCACGTTGGCCGTGGGGGAGGCCGCGTCGTTGCCGCCCAAAGCTATGGCCATGAGGAAAGAGAGCGCGAACCCGACCAGCAGGGCGACCTCAGCTGTGTTCAAGAGATGACCCTCAGCCTAAGAGCCCCATAGAGTGTAGTTGGAGGCGAACTCGACGCATAGTGCGTGTACCCGTGCCTCGAACTCATCATATCAATTCGTTGGCAGCTGATAAAAAAAATAGACATCAATAGATTATAGATGACTATAGAGGCTATATAGTAACAAGCTGTTGGACTCTAGACCACGAGGGGCCCCACGAAGGCCACGACGGCTAGGGCCCGGGGCACCCGTCTCTCAGGTGACCCTGTAGAGGTTTGAGCGTCCGCGTCTCCCCGCCGGCTCAAGGAGCCCCATCTTCCTGAGGCTGTACACCATCTTCTGGGCGAGGCCGCTGGACAGCTTGGACTCCCCCGCCAGCTCCCTGGCCGTGAAGCCGCTGAGCAGGGACGCGGGAAGCAGCCCCAGGTAGTCCCGGGGGTCCCTGAAGAGGCGCCGCTCGTGGACGGCCAGCAGCCTCCTGTCGGCGATGCTCCACCTGCGTCTCCTCCAGCTTCCCCTGCCGTCGTCCACCCACAGCTCCTCAGCTTCCACCATGACCACCTCCAGCTCAAAACCCTCCAACGTGGCCAGCTCGGGGGTGTACACGAGCTCGTAGAAGACCTCCTCGACCCGGCCCCTCTTTGGTGACCTCCGCCTGGACACCTGCCCGCCTTGGACGTCCAACCTGACGATCCACTTATTCTGAAGCACCGGGTAGACCAGCCGGACCCTGTGGCCCCCCAAGAGGTCGATGAGCTTCTGCCTGATGGAGCCGAAGTTGCCCGTCTGTACCTCGACGAGGGCGTCGCCCTTGACCACGTCCACTATGTAGCCGTCCACGGCAGCCTCCACCCTGTCGTCTTCCCCGGCGTAGAGGTCCTTTAGCTGGTTGTGGAGGCTCTGCTCGGTCACACCAAGGGCTACGCCCATACAGCTATAAATTCTGGGGGCGACGCTCAACCATGGCAGCCAACCCCATCCTCGCCATAGGCATTGTGGCTGGGCTGCTCTGGGGCGTCGCATCGTATGTCAGGGGCAGGGACGTTAAGCGGTCTGTACTGTCAGCGGTGCTGGTTGGCCTGGCCCTGGGCACGCCCCTCCACTTCCTGCTTGTCCCGGGGTTCGCGGGCTGGGCTGTAAACCAGCAGTTGCACAGGCTACTGAACCGCAACTGGGCATCGTTCCTCGCGTCACTGGTGGGCGTCCCCGTGTTCTTCGGTCTGCTCCAGGTCACAGGGAAGATCATAGCGGAGTCCTACACCGCAGGCACCGTGGGCCTCGGGGAGACTGTGGTCATCAGCCTGGGGTGGGGGCTCATAATAGCTGTCCTCATACTGGTGGGGTGCGCTCTGTACGCCGTCGCCAGCTTCTTGGCCTCCTATAGGCGCCGCGGGGCTCAGGCAAACCATTAAGATTAGGGTTTCCCACAGAATCCTTGGTGAACAATTTGAGCAACCTTCAGGCGGAGCCCTCCACCAGGAGCATCTGGAGCGGAAGGATCAGCATAGGCCTCGTGAATGTGCCGGTGAAGCTGTACACCATGATCAAGGATCAGAGTTTCAGCTTCAAGTTCGTGCGCAGGGGCGACGCGTGCCCCCTCAAGTACGAGCGCGTCTGCACGCTGGACAACGAGGTTGTGCCCTGGGGAGACGTGGGCCGAGCCGTCGAGGTGCGCAAGGGTGAGTACGTGGTCTTCAGCAGCGAGGAGCTGGGCGCGCTGCGACCCGAGTCCAACAGGAAGATCGCCATAGACAGGTTCGTGCCCCTCGGTCAGGTTGACCGCGTCTTCTACGACACCAGCTACATCCTGGCCCCGGACAAGAGCGAGGACAGCTACGGCCTCATGCTCGAGGCGTTCAAGGAGAAGGGGATGGCCGGCGTCGGAAGGTTTACCCTACGCACCAAGGAGTACCCCGTCATTGTGTACCCTTACCGAGGCGCCCTCATAGTCACGACGTTGAGGTACAGCGACGAGGTGGTGGACCCCCAGAACGTGAAGGAGGTCAAGGATGTAAAGGAGCCGTCCAAGGAGGAGCTGAACCTTGCACTCAAGATCATCGAGAACCTGAGCGGCGACTTCGACATCAAGGATTACAGGGACACGTTCCGCGACGAGGTGGAGAAGCTGGTGGAGAAGAAGATGAGGGGCGAGGCCATCAAGGTGGAGGAGCCTAAGGCCGAGGAGGTCCGCGGCCTCATGCAGGCCCTCCAGGAGACGCTGGCGCAGATGCAGCAGAGATGAACACCTACAGCCCCATGCTGGCCCGACCAACGGAACGCCCCTTCAACGACCCGGACTGGGTCTTCGAGGTCAAGTGGGACGGGATAAGGGCCATAGCATACGTGGGCGAGAGCCTCAGCGTACGCAGCCGCAACGACAAGGAGCTCATCGGCAGCTTCCCCGAGCTGGGGGAGCTTAAGGAGCTGGCCTCCAATGCGGTGTTGGACGGCGAGATCATTGTGTTCAAGGGGGGCCGCCCCGACTTCAGGGCCGCCTCCCAGAGAAACCAGCTCACGAACCCAGCCGAGGTCGAGGAGGCGCGGGCCAGGAGCCCCGCCACCTTCGTGGTCTTCGACGTGCTGGAGAAGGACGGCGTAAGCCTAATCGACAGGCCCCTGAAGAGGCGGCTGGAGATACTCGGCAGGGTGCTCAGGCAGGGCCGCTACGTGGTCCTGAGCGTCCCAGTGAAGGAGCACGGTGTAGACTACTACGAGGCGGTTGTCAAACGCGATCTGGAGGGCGTGGTCGCCAAGCGGCTCAGCAGCACCTACCAGCCGGGGACCCGCAGCGGCGACTGGCTCAAGGTCAAGCGGGTTAAAAGCTGCGACTGCGTCGTCTTCGGCTTCACACAAGGCGAGGGGGCCCGCTCCGAGACATTCGGGGCTTTGCTGCTGGGCCTCTACGACGAGGGTAGGCCCGTGTACGTGGGCCGCGTAGGCACAGGGTTCGCCGACGCCGACCTGAAGGGCATCATGAGCACCCTGGATGGGATGAGGATCGACGACCCGTGGTTCAGCGACCCTGACATACCAGAAGGGTCGGTGTGGGTCAAGCCCAAGCTGGTCGCCCAGGTGGGGTACAACGAGGTGACCCGCGACCTGCGGCTCAGGGCGCCCAGGTTCATAGGGTTCAGGGACGATAAGCCCCCGGAGCTCTGCGGCTTGGCCCAGATCAGGCCCCAGAGGCTGGACGAGTACTACTCTAAGCGGGACTTCTCCGTCACCCCAGAGCCCGCGGGGGGCTACACTCCCGGGGCGGGCAACAGCTTCGTTGTCCAGGAACACCACAGCAGGCGCACACACTGGGATCTCAGGCTGGAGAGGGACGGCGTGTATGTCAGCTGGGCGGTGCCCAAGGGGGTACCCGCCGAGCCGGGTGAAAGGCGGCTGGCAGTCCAGACCGAGAACCACCCCCTCGAATATGGCGGCTTCGAGGGCGTAATACCCGTGGGCCAGTACGGTGCCGGCACCGTGGAGACCTGGGACCGCGGCTTCTACGTGCCCGTCACGTGGATGGACGACAAAGTCGAAGTGGTCTTATCTGGAAGTCAACTCAGGGGCCGATACGAGCTCGTCCGCACGAACCCCGAAAAGAGCGAGTGGCTGCTCTTCAAGAAGCCCTGACCCAGACGTTCAGCACACCTTAAAGCAACGCTACACGCAATATTTTATGGATGAGGGGACTGCTATACGCGGGCTCCATGGGTTGGAGCTACAGCTTCTGGAGAATATATGGCGGACTCAGACAGGGAGACTACCTCCGAGAGTACGCCCGACGCTTCAGCAGCGTAGAAATCAATAACAGCTTCTATAGGATACCCTCCGAGTCCACTGCGGCGTCGTGGGCTTCGCAAGTCCCTGAAGGGTTCATTTTCAGCGCCAAGTTCCCACAGGCCGTCAGCCACAGCCCTGGCCTAAGGTTCGACGAGGGTAAACTATACGCGTTCCTTCACAACATGAAGGCCCTGGGCTCCAAGAGGGGACCTCTGCTGGTTCAGCTTCCGCCGACGCTTAGACCTGAGAAGGCCGAGGGGTTCACGGCCCTCCTCGACGCGCTCCCCAGAGGAAGCCTCTACGCACTGGAGGCCAGGCACAGGGGCTGGTTCCGGCCTGAGACCTACCAGGCGTTAGCGGATCATAGCGTCGCCCTGGTTCAGGTGGAGCACCCCTGGCTGCCCGCCTCGACTGAGGTCACCGGCCCCTTCGTGTACATCCGGTTCGAGGGCGACCGCAGGAAGGTCAACGGCGGGGTCGGAGCCGTGGAGGTGGACCGCGGTGAGGACACCGCCAAATGGGCCGATAGGATCAGAGGCTACCTTGACGTGGGCCTGGACGTGTACGCCTACTTCAGCAAGTTCTACTCAGGGTACCCTCCCGCCGACATAGAGAGGCTGGAGGAGCTGGTCAGCCGAGGCCCCTGAGGAACGCGGAAAGCTCCCCGGGATCGAGGAGACCCACGTGGGCCCTCAATATGACGCCGTCCACATCGACGACGAAGTCGGCTGGGCTCTGGGTCTCCCGGCCCTCGTAGGGCCCGTGGACCTTGCCCTCCTTTCTGGCATCCCTCGCCCGCATGAATATCTGTATGACTGAGACAGGCCCCAGGGTGCTTACGCCGTAGGCGTCATAGACCCCGTACTTGTCGTCCTCTCTGGGCACGGGCACCACAGGGAAGTCCACGCCCAGGCCCTTGATGTACTCGGCGGCGGACTCCGGCCTCGACTGGACCATGTATATGACATCGATGCCCGTCTCCCTCCTGAGCCTGATGAGCTGGTCGAAGTCGTGCTGGCAGACGGGGCACCCGAAGTACCTCCCGAAGACGAGGAGCACCCTCCTGCCCCTGTAATCGCCAAGGGTGACCCTGCCCATGTTCACCGAATCTAGGCTGAACGCTGGGGCGGGGTCCCCCGGCCTAAGCTTAACCATGAACAGTCATATCACCGGGGTTACTTAGAAGTTCCGCGGAGCCAACAGTTATCCACCTCTGATCCAATAATCAGCCATGGCTTCTAGGAGGCTCAGGGTAGGCTTCATCGGGGCCGGGTTCATAGCCCGGTTCGCGGCATCCAGCTGGATCGGCGTAAGGGACGCCGACATAGCGGCGGTTTACAACCACAACGAGAAGGGGGCCAGGGAGCTGGCCTGCTACGTGGAGAGCCTGGGTATGCCCAAGCCCAGGGCCTACACGGACATCCACGGGATGCTGGGAAGCAAGGCGGTGGACGCCGTCTGGGTCATGACACCCAACTTCGCCAGGCTGGAGACGGTGAAGGCCGTCGCAGAGGAGG
>Ga0172362_10005934_pt1 | contig 10556 bp, 7 predicted proteins | sample LakKivs1_kivu2a2_FD_114534 | JGI IMG/M metagenome (GOLD analysis project Ga0172362, IMG submission 114534) | Sediment microbial communities from Lake Kivu, Rwanda - Sediment s1_kivu2a2 | ecosystem: Environmental > Aquatic > Freshwater > Lake > Sediment | place: Rwanda: Western Province, Lake...
CAATACTTCTGATAGTATAATCACTGAATTTATCACGATGTAGGCTCCAATAGCGACTCCCGTATAGCCTATAACTGCAATTGCAACATGATGGTATAGCTTTCGATCAGTAGTTTTTATCGAATAATCCTTTTTCATGATGCTTTTGATGATAAACATAAGAAGAGGCCAAGAAGCCACTAAAAAGGTGGCGTTCATCCTTGAGATGTATCCTTTTTCTACTATCGACACTGCAGCAATGAGTGCTAATAATTCGCATGCTCCGATGACAACTATCTCGTCTCTCTTGACTTTAAATGTCACTCCAAGGATGGCGACAAGTCCTAGTACCAAAGTAATCTGGGTTAGAATGGATCCAAATGAATCTCCCACGTTTATGTCGCCGTGACCGATAGCAGATGCAATGATCGAGTTGAAAATTTCTGGCAGATCTGTGCCTACGGATACTATTATGAGACCTATCATGAGAGGCGACACTCCGAGACTTGAAGCTATGTTCACTGAGTGCTCAACCGACTTGTCGCTGGAGTATGCCAGAAGGGCGACTCCTGCAAAAAGAGCTAATACTGCAAATATGATGTTGATGTCGATGATCAATTAGAACACCTTTCTTTAATAGAAGTCTCCAAGATTTATAAACTTAAAAACTCACCAGATTTTGTCAACCTTCAAGTGAGTCAAATATCCTATCATGCCATAGAGCGGAATAGAGAGAATCTCAGTTATGCTTCCAATGTCGATTGGAAATTTTACAAACCCAAAAAGGCTTAATGCAAAAAGAAAGGCTCCGTATATCGTTAATGATTTAAAGTTGTGGAATGTATCAGTTGTTCTCCATGCCAATCGTATTCCGGAGAATAAAACCCAAATTAAAAGTGGAGCAAACAACAATAAAGCATACTTTTTATACCATGGCAAATCTTCGTTTTCTACGTTGTTTTTCTTTTTTCTATAAATTGAAGGCAGATCTGGAAGGAAATTGCTGTAGAAGAATATTAGTATTCCCCAAAACATAGAATCCAAAGCGTTTTCTCCAAAGAAATAGAAATCCGCAGTTACATAAAAGAGACTTATTGGCAGAATTATCCACTTGAACACTTTAATCGATGAGTGAACATGCTCTAAAGTTTCTTCTTTCATGCGCCAAACTGGAAGTTTTGATCTGACCTTTCGATTTATACTTTCAAAAGAGTGCAACACAAAGCCAAAGAGAGCAGTGTATAAACCAGCCAACACGTGATGAATTGCCTTAAAAAACCTTTTCAGTTTGGACATTAGGGGCTCATTGCCACACAAATAGATAACTTTTTCCCATTTAATTCTTTTGGCTTCTGCATCTGTCTGCTACTTGTGCTTCAAGACACCTGTCTTTCAACGAGGGTACGAGGGGCTTTAGTTAGAAAGTCGGTTATTTTCTTTTGGAAGAGTGCATTCTTCAAAAGTTCGCTTCTCAATATCCATTGTTGCAGCGGAATTCGGAATCGGCTTGCAATAAACTTTAAAGCGTCATCCAAGGTGTTGAAGGTGAAAGGTTTTTGCCGCATGGCGTTTCTCACGTTTTCTCTTACTTGCCAGACGCCAACAGGCATTATGTAGCCGGGATGAGCCTCTCTTAGAACAATCACCGTGGCTTGTCTTCTTTCCTTTAAGAGCTGCTCACAAACGGCTAGGCGTGCAGCGTAGTAGCATCCACCTATTTCCGCATAGGTCGTCCTTCCATTGTACTCTTCCCAATCTGAAAACATTACGATGTTTCTGCCCTGTGGGTTCCAAACTGTGCCTGGATACCAAGCTTCTATTGCTTCGTAGCTCCATGCGTTTGGAATCATTACAACTTCAAAAATGTTGTCTAAATAACGGGATTCGTAAACGCGAAATTCACTTATCTCAGGAAAAGTTTTCACCTTTTCGATTTGCTCCTTCGAGATTATGCTGTCTACGGCTGTTATGCTCCAGCGAGTTGGCACAAGCCGTCGATTAGGTTTTAAGCCGAAGGCTCCGACGCTGAAGGCTCTTTGAATTTTGGTGACAAGCACGCCTTTTTTGTAAATCTCTCGAACAGCTTCTGCTGCTTTTAGATCGGTGTCGCTGTATGCTTTTTCTATTTGGTGGTCCCAGCGGGTGTTTCCAACATGCAAATCTCGGATGGGTGCTGAAGGTCCGAAGGGTTGAATTTCGTCGTCTAAGACTAGGAAGCCGCGGGGCTTGTTCTTCAGCAATAGCTCAACGTCTACTGGATTAGCTGCTAGGGCTAGTTCTCGGGTTTTCTCAACTATTTTTCCAGCTTCCTCAAACTTCCGCACATGCACGCGATGTTTGCCACGGATGAGCATGGAGCGGAAGCCTACAATTTCGTCTATTGTTTTTCCAAACCAGAATTCTGGCAAGTCATATAGGCTTGTGTCTTCTTGAACTGGTGGCACTAAAGGTCCAGCGTAAACGTACGGGTAGCCTATTCTGCCTACGAAAACGCTTGGCGGCGAAGCTCCGGCAATGTCTTCGCTTTGCATTAGTGGGACGCTTTTTAAGAAATAGTTAGCCTTAACGATTATTGGGCATCGGGTTTTTCCGCATAAAAACTTTGAGCCTTTACAAACCACGCATAAGCCGCTTTTTGAAGCCTTTGCAACGATTTGGCTTTCATCATAATTCACGTCAGAGGCGACGCCTGATTCCTTTAGAACGTCAAGTAACCAGACGTTTGGTGAACTTTTATCTGTTTGCCTATGAGAAGGATTCAACCCTTGTCATCCAAATTGTTTAATAAACCTGTTCATATGCATTCTGGTGATGCCTCTCATCTGAAAAATCTTTGTCTGATTTGCTTTTGGAAAGCTGCAGAAATTTTTGTTACAGAGATGTTAACTGCTGTTATTTAGAATGTGTAATTATCTTGCGTAGAAGGTGGAGCAATTGGTAAGGCTGACGCAAAGGCTGATTTATTGACGCTTGAGAATCTGGCAAAATAGACTGTGAAAGTGTTCGAAGTTTCTTGCTTGCGCGGACCTGCCAGCTTGCTAACCTTTTCTTTTCATCTTCCCAAAGTCCCGGTAGCTGACAAGCCATTTTTGTTTTTCCCTCCAAGAAATATGGCGGAACTTTTGATAAAAGAGTTCTTTCAATTTCTGTCATATAGCGAAAACAATCAAAGAAAAAACACAACACCACGAAGAAGCTTTAATCTCCTAGTAGAGCGCGCTAATTCAACAAATACTAAAGCGTGTGTGATAGTTCTAGAAGAGTGTTCCTTAACACCTAAATAGTGCGTAAACTTCTAAAGTGTTCGGTATCTAAAATGAGAATACAAAGAGTTGTAATTGTACTTGCACTGCTTGCCGTCTTCACAATTATTCCAATACACAGCGCAAAAGCAGATGACCCCTTATGGACATCCGACGTCTCTAGTAATGGAACACCAGTGACCTCTCTAGTTTTGCTTTCGGGCGTAACATATCGTATCAGAGCCACAGGAACTTGGTGGGATAACTATTGGCCCTCTCAAGACCGTACACAATGCAATTTTGCTGATGCGCAATATTACACCACACCTCCATATGACACAAGTACTTCGTACTACTGGACTTGGAATCCTAGTCAAGTTTTCCAGCCAGACACTCACTCGTTCCTACAAATCGACGGACAAGACGTGGATTGGGGACCTTTCAGCAATGGAGGGTGGGACCCAGTAATTGGCACGTTTGGGCACGAGTACGAAATCAACTACGTTGGCCAAGGTAAGTCAATAACCTTCAGAATTGTTGACTGGATAGACGGGGACTGTGCTGACAATACATGTCATCTTACAGTGGAAATATATAAAACTGGAGAAAACTATCCGAAGCAGTTCACTGGCTCATTTGGCTTTGGCAGCTTCGATGCACCTGCGATATTGGATAACGGCTTAAACACTACAGTTGTTGGCCTTCATAGTGGTCCAAAGGTTTCGTGGAACGTCACTTACTGCTTTGCGAACACTGCGGAGTTTCTGGGTTCTCAATACGACGGCGAGGCGCACTACTTCTGTCTTTGGGATAAATGGGGAGGTAACCTAATGGCTCTCAACTCGACACCAGTGGCCTTTGATCCAATGCCTAACATTGTGACGTTGGCAGACGGAACCACGTTCAAGATAGATTACGCTGGATATGCAGCGTACATAGGCAATGGACTGACGTTCACAGACAGTAGAGGCAACACTGCCACAATAACGCTAAAAACTGGCAACCAGCAGGCGGGAACGAATCCAGGCAGAGGCAAAGGAACAAAGAATGATGGGGCATCGTATGACGTTGACCTAGTGTGGAACATAGGCTATCTGGAGCCGGGACAAAGTGCAACGTTAACAATAGTCATAGCTCCGGGCAAGAACCCCGCTGGTATATTGATGTTCTCAAGTCCAGGATTTGAATGGATCAACACAGGACCAAGGGCAAGAGTCTACGCGGACGCAGCTTTTACAGAATTCCTTTATGCCATCGATAATACAGTCCAACTCGGCGTCATGGTCGAGGAGTAGCAGCAACACGTAAGCGCTAACCCATCTTCCTTTTTTTGTGTACGCTCATGTGTCGTATTTTCCTATCCATTTCGCGCGCGCTAAAACAGAAAACTGTGACAGCAACCCATAAGGAATAGGTTATGGTTTCAAATGTTTGATATCTGTTTGTTATTTCTTGCATTTCGATTTGAAGTTCTGTTAATTCAATTTCAAGTAGATTTCTATCGTGCACCATGTTGCCCTGATAGACATGTTTTCTCGCGGTCTTTAAGCGTAGGTACAAGAATCTTCTATTGTTTGACGCCCTAGCCGGGATTTTTGGTTTTTTTATACTATTTCCGCATGTTGTATACTGTCAATAATACAAATCGTTCATAAAGGCTAATATAAAAGTGCGTATTGGCATCTACAGGTATCCTTGGTATGTATTTCCCGATTGATTTAATCATGAAGTGGGACTATTATTATGGAAAGTGAATTTCGAGAGTATCTCAAAGGGCGTCAGTTGAGCGCAAAGGACGCTGACTTCGCAGTGAACGCGGTTAAGGAGTTTGGGAAGTATCTTGAGAAGAAGGGAGCATCTTTCGAGTCTGCAGGTTTAGACGTGCTTAAGGAGTATATCTCGCTGTTGATGGCGGAGGGCAGGAATTCGATGGATAGGTTTGTTGCGATTGCTCGCTATTGCAGTTTCGCAAAGAAAAATGAGTATTACGTTTATTTTGCATCGATTTTGGGCGCTAGAAATGTGCTTCCTGGCATAGCTGAAAGGCTTGCAACTATTGCAGGGGAAGAGACTCGGCGTAAGGTGTTTGAGGGTTTTGAGTTGCCTCCGTTAGGTTCGCCTCAAGAGGATTTCCCAAGGCTTACTGAAAAAATCGTGAGTAGGCTGGTTGCTGAGCTTCCCAACGAGATGTGCAGAGAGGTCCTGACTTGGAATTATCATAATGTGCCTGTTGAGGCTTTCAAGGAGAATAAAGAACGATTCGAGAAAGCGGATAGCATTGACGAGTACTTGGAGGAGACGCATAGGAATTTTGTGAAAGAATTGGAGGAGTTTATGAAAGAGGGGCGGGTGTGGTTTGAGCAGGAGATCACTCCAGAGGTTCTGGAATTCGTAAGAAGCAATCAGGAAATCTGTACGGGTGTTAGGCGTGGTGACAAAATCTACGCGACTAAGATACCCTATGCGCCGAAACAGTATTTGCAGGAGAAGAATTCTACACTAAAGAGATATTATGCGTGTCACTGTCAACTCGTGAGAACAGCCATACGCGACGGAAACCCAAATATTTCGCCAATATTCTGTTACTGCAGCGGTGGCTTCGAGAAACTGCACTTCGACGTGATATTCGGCGAACCGGTTAAGGTAGTGGTGCTCGAGAGCGCTCTGAAGGGAGATATGCGATGCCGTTTTGCTATCCAAATTCCAAAAGACAAAATGAAATAATCATCCTAGCAAAAAACTCTATCATATGTTCGTGATGTGTCTCTCTCTTAGAAAGATGAAAACGTTTGGCGTCCTGGCCAGGATTTGACGAAGTTTGACTCGTTCTAGCTACTAAAGGCTCACCTTACGTGCTGCAATGATTCTTAGTGGCAAGCTATTTCTAGAGGTTTTTGGCAATGTTCATCTGGGCATCGCAGCTTTTTCATATCTTGATAGTATTTGAGAAAGCTTCCGCACTCAGAGCAAGTAAAGATGTTGTGGAGTTCATGAACCGCCTCACAAAATCGCTTCACTTCCTCGATCGAAATATTTTCAACTTCCGGATTATCATGGGACAAGAGATTTCCCATAATTACAGTCGCTTCCAATTTCTGAAATCGTTTGGAGACTTCTTCATTAAACGGGTTTCCTTTGGTCAACTCTTTAAGGCGTTCCTTGGCAGGATGCAGAAGATCAGCAACAGTGTATCTATCCCTTATGATCAGTCGCGCCAAAGTGACTTTACAGATTTCTTTTAGCAACCATTCAACATAGTTTCTTCCTTCACTTGCTGCGCCTCGCTTGTCACCTGATTCAATCTTGGCTTTGATCTTGTCCCAACGAGGTTTGAAAGGTTCGATAATAGGCCCTGTTTTGAGTGTCCATCTTATTATCTCTACATTCTTCCAATCCCCATGCACACCGAAGGCGCGTTGGTGCGAACGCAACTGTTCGTACCATACACCATCGTGTGTTGTGACCAAGAGTTGATAATCTCGGAATTGTTCGAGCAGTAGTCTGCAGATGAGTTCTCTGTGCTGTGCGTCAATGGTGGTGACCACATCGTCAAGCACGATTAGATTACATCCTTCATTGAATCTCTTCACGAACGCGAGGAAAATACACAGTCCCAGTGAATCTTGGTGTGCTTCACTCGTGAAAGCTCTTGGATCCTCCTTTGCCCTGTCAAAAGATTCGATTTTTAGTTCCGCACTTGCTCTTCGGCCAGCAGCAATTTTCAGTTCTATGTTTTTGTGAGGATCATTCGGGTGAAGTGTAGAGTAGAAGGCATTCACGTTTCCAACGATAGCTTCGTATATCTCACTTATTTTGTTCTTTTTTGTCTCTGAAAATGCGTTGTAGATTTTTTCCATACACTCTGACTGTTGCTCTTCAACTTTCAAGTCGCTTTCAATCTTGGTGGCTTCATTGGCTAAAACCTTAACTTGACTGACTATCGTGATCGCGGCAATCTTATTTTTCCAGTCTTCTGGAACCCCAATTTTCTCTAACATGGACTGGCATTTAGTGGACATAGATTCTATGAGCTTTTTGAGTTTCTCGCTATTTACTTCAAATTCCTTGACAGGAATACTATAAGTAAATTCTCTCGCGGAAATCACTTTACTCACAAATTCCTTGAAAAAGTTCGCCTGCTGAAGAAGCTTTAGCCGAGCATTATTGAGTTGTTTATAAAGTTCGAGTTCTAGACTCACTTTCCCAAGTTCATCAATGAATGAATTCAGCTTTTTCTCTAAATTGATTGAGATGCGTCTGATTCCAGAGGCCTCATCGGTTAGCTGGCTCAGTGTCTGTAGTCTTTCTTTGATTTGTATCAGCAATTTCTCCTTGTTGACTACTTGCCCGCAAAGAGGGCAAATGTTTCTATCATCTTCCTCCACAGCCTGTTGACCCTTCACCAAGAGTTCGCTTATAGATAATTCTCTTTTGGTCTCGGCTTCAAGAAAGGGGGCTAGTTGTCTGTTTAAGTCGTGTAGACTTGTGGCAACCTCTTCATCTAACCTGAGTGCTTTGAGTTTTTCTGAGATTTCACTCAGTCTCGTCACATTTTCTAAGTCGGTTGCTTTCTTGAATGTTTTCAACATTTCTTGTGCAACGTTATCAACTTCGTCGAAGGATTTGATGGTTGTCAAACCAGTCTTCGCAAGTTTCTTATTAAGAGAATGTATGACTTCGTTAGTTTCTGTAATACTTTCACCAAGCAATCCTGCAATTTGAGTTAAGATACTCTGAATTCTTTGGCGTTTAGAGTTAACTCCCTCGTCTAACTCTTCATAAGCGCGTTTCATTGCCAGTTCAATGTTATCAAGTTGTTCGACTCCTAGTATGCTTGCGATCGCCCTAAAACGGTCTGAAGGCACGCTTGCAATAAATTTCAGGATCTGTGACCTTCGTAGGATAAACGTCCCTTTTCTAGCTGCCTCGAAATAGTCTTTTAGTTGTTGTGGAGGCTGAGGCTGATCTACGAATGTACGTTTAAGTGTGATGTTGCCAGGGTTAAATACAACTTCAACCGATACATCGTCTTTGCTAAAATCATTGTGCGGTGCATGTTTTTGCAGAGACAGACTCTGAGTTCCCTCACCTTCAAAAATTGATAGTTTGTTTGTGAAAAAGAATTCAAAAGCTTCAGCGATTGAACTTTTTCCGGTTCCATTTTCTCCTCTAATTAATAGGCTCTTGCCATCAAGTGGTAGATCAAGATCAGGAATTCCCCTGAATGCGTGTATGTTAATGCTTTTGACGTTTGTCGGCAGCTTCAACACCTCTTTTAACAACTTCAAGAATTTTCTCTTTGCTTTCTATCTCGCCTTTCTCTAAAAGGGTTCTGAGTTCTTTGATCAAGCCTTCTGGCAACTTAGCGTCCACTAATTTCTTGAGAAAATCTCCGAAAATTTCTTCTTGTATCCCCAATAGAACCATCTTGATAATTTGTAATTACACCAACTTTTATACAAATACTGCCTATAAAATTTATGGGGCAGAGATATATTTTGGCGCCCTGGCCGGGATTTGAACCCGGGTCCAGCGGGCGACAGCCGCTAATACTATTCCGGCATTGCTGAGAAACACACACTGCGACCGGACTATACTACCAGGGCTTTTTCTGAACTTCTATTATTCACACATATAAATCTACTTTTTGCTCAAAATATCTTCAAAACGTCTTCCATGCTTAGGATTGTGAAAGCCAATTTCTCTTGAGAACTTCATAACCTGGCTTTTTGCATATAAACCGCATTTCGGCGAATCTGTCCCAGACCATTTGCTGGGTTTGAAACCTAGTTGCAGCAGACCTTGTCTGAAAGTTCTTTGAATTCCTTCTATCTTGGATGTCAATTCCAACTGGGGAATCCTAGGGTTAGCCGACTTTGGAAAGACTGTTCCATCAGTATCAAATATTCCCCGTAAGCATGCCTTAAGATAACTTTCATTCTCAAAAATCCAAGGCGGTACACAAGCATTATTGTCTTTTTTATTTCCGGGTTTAAGCCCGTAATGCTCTAGTGTAAACACGACACTTTTGTCATGAACGTAAAACATTACACTCTTAGCTTTTTTGAACTTGAAGTTCTTGAGTTGTTTTCCGAAAACCCTTAAGAACAATGGAGTGATAAAAGACGCAAGATATTCCACATCATCTTCTCCTCCCGCTATCTTCACAGCATAATGTCCAGATTTGTAGGACTTCTCAAGGTGCCCATCACCTAGAATCACACCAATAATCTCTGCCAGATCGTCCGACTTGTCGGCGAGAATCTTGACTCTTTTTGGCTTTCCTCCGCCACCTTTTGCACCACCCTTCTTTTGTCCCCAATTTGCTGGGACCATTTCAACAACATGGTTGTCACAGCTTTTCCCGGAGATAACGCATAACCGTTTGAACGTTTGAATGGGGAGAGTGCGTACGCCATTTCTCAACTCATGGCTAAGGTAATGTGCGTTAAGATCCAGGAGCTCAGCAAATTCGGACCATGATAGCCCTGTCTTTGCTTTTGCTTTCTCAATCAGCTCCTTCTGCCGCTCTGTAGGAAGCCTTACTCTTACATTAGTTATCATTTCATACTCAATTTATAGATATAGCTACACTACTTAAGCCTTTCCCAGCCTCATAATCAATATTGAAACAGACAATTAATCAAAATCCGTAGAGGACCGGATTATACTACCAGGGCTGTCATAGGCCAAAGACGCCAAAACAATAGAAAGAATTTTAATTAATTAAGCTTTCTTGACAGATTACAGCCATTTCAAAACAAGCATTTGACTACAACAGTCCACATCTTGTCCATATCTCACCAGCCTATTAGCATCCTATTAGACGCCTATTAGAAGGCTATTAGGATCCAAATAGAGGGGGTCTACACTGTTGCACGCACGCAAACACAAGCAATCACTTAAAACGTTTCCTTCCGTAAAGCACGACAGCCAACAGCATTGCAAACATGAACAACTGCATGATCACAAGTGACGAAAACTCAGGAATCACATAATACTGACATTGATACCCCAACACTTCCTCACTTGTAACAGTATTGCCAACATCGTCCTCAGCTACAATAGTGTAGTTCACGTAAGTGCCATACGGAAACGCAGGAATAGTACCATTCCAAACGTTCCCTTCAACATTCATCATCTCAACAGCTATCCACGTCCCATTACCATTAGTATAATTCAAAACCACACTTTTCACTCCACTCAAAGCATCAGTAACAGTAGCGTTAACTCTAACCTCATCTCCCACCAGCACACTATCATTACGTGGAAACTGATTCACATCCGCAATGTCAGGACGAGTGGTGTCAACAGCAAAATAAACAACGTCAGACA
>Ga0172362_10005935_pt1 | contig 10556 bp, 8 predicted proteins | sample LakKivs1_kivu2a2_FD_114534 | JGI IMG/M metagenome (GOLD analysis project Ga0172362, IMG submission 114534) | Sediment microbial communities from Lake Kivu, Rwanda - Sediment s1_kivu2a2 | ecosystem: Environmental > Aquatic > Freshwater > Lake > Sediment | place: Rwanda: Western Province, Lake...
AAATCACACTCCTAAAAACATGGCTCTCAAAACAACTCGACATCCCCCAAAAAAACATCCTAGAAGGCATCCTAGCCATAGGCTAAACCCCACCCCTAACACCCGCACATTAGCACTATTCAGTAATGTTTTTATAGGACAAGCCTATCTTAAGTCTTAAGAGACTCAGTATGAAGGGCTGAGGTTGAAGGCTAAACCACTTGCAGCCAAGTGTCGGTTTTTCCGTTTTCGAAGCCTTCTCCTTTCTCCTCGATGACGGAAGCGGCTCGTGGTTAGCCAGCATACGATGAAGGCCCTTCATCAGCGGTAATGTGGAGGAGGAATCATTGAGTGAGGACAAAGGTTTCCAGCAGAAAGTTCGGGATGAATTCGTGAAATTCGAGAGAACAATGGAAGAGTTGCACTTTCTTAGGCAAGTAGCTCAAGACCTGAAAAACTTTAGGGAAATGATAAAACTGAAAAAGTACGACTAGTTGTTTAACATTAATGCCACATTCTCGAATAGCTCTCATCGAGTTATTTTATGCTGACAACGTGATGATTTAGGGCAAAATTTTGATTTTGGCAACGGCTTGAAAAGAAAAGTATAACTTAGATAAGTCAATACTTTATGTGGTTAAGATGGTTCAATGGAAATAGGAAAAACCACAGTAGTGAGATGGTTAGATGCTCCAGTTGTATAATACGCTTACCAAAAAGAAAGAGATGTTCAAGCCGTTAAAGAAGGGAATTGTAACGATGTATAACTGTGGCTTAACCGTTTACGATTATGCAACCATAGGAAACTTGCGTGCATTCACGTTTGCAGACATGTTAAGGAGATATCTGGAATACAAGGGTTTCAAGGTTAAGCAGGTTATGAATTTCACCGATGTTGGACACATGTTTGAGGATGTTGACATAGGGGAAGACAAAATGGAAGCTGCAATGACGAGAGAAAAGAAAGACCCTTGGTCTGTGGCTGAGTTTTACATTAAGGCGTTTTTGGAAGATGCTAAGAATATGAATTTTGAAGAGCCAATGGTTAGGCCTAGAGCTACAGATCATATCAAAGAGATGATAGAGTTAGTGGAGAAGTTGATAGAGAAAGGTTATGCTTACGTTGTAAGCGGTTCTGTTTATTTTGATGTTGCAAAATTCAAAGATTATGGAAAACTTTCTGGCAACACTGTTGAAAAATTGAAAACGGGAGCAGGCGGAAAGGTAGAGTATAACCCCGATAAGAGAAATCAGTTTGATTTTGCTCTTTGGATAAACGACCCTAGACACATTATGAATTGGAAATCGCCGTGGTGTGAAAAGGGGTATCCTGGTTGGCATATTGAATGTTCAGCGATGTCTATGAAGTATTTGGGTGAAACCATTGACATCCACAGTGGTGGAGTGGACAATTTGTTTCCTCATCATGAAAATGAAATTGCCCAAAGTGAGGCAGCGACAGGTAAAAAATTCGCAAATTTCTGGCTTCACAATGAGCATTTGCTTGTTGAGGGGCAAAGGATGGGAAAAAGTCTTGGCAACTATTACACTTTAAGTGACATAATGGCCAAAGGATACGACACAAAGGCCCTGCGTTATGTGCTATTAGCGACTCATTACAGACAACAGCTGAACTTCACCTTTGATGGGTTAGAGGCTGCAAAGAATGCTATAGAGCGTCTGGTAAATTTTGTTCGTAGATTGATGCAGGCTGATGGAAAGGGTTGCGAAGAAAAAATAAGACAGTTAATGAATCGTGTGCAAGAAGATTTTGAAGGAGCCATGGACGATGACCTTAACATAGGACCTGCCTTGGCTGCATTGTTCGACTTCGTGAGAGATGTGAACAAACTTATGGATGATAATGTGCTTGGCAGAGGAGAAGCAGAAGAAGTCTGCAAGTTGATGGTGAAGTTTGACAAGGTTCTTGGCGTTATTGGCGAGGTTAAGAAGGAAGAAGTATTGTCAAAAGAGGCTGAAGAGCTTATTCGTAAAAGGGAAGAGGCTAGAAAGGCTAAAGATTGGGAAACGGCTGACAAGGTTAGAGAGCAGCTTAAGGCGATGGGCATAATAATTGAGGATACGCCTCAAGGTGTGCAATGGAGAGTCGAAAAAACCTAGGTCACGAAAGGTGCATCTTTCCTAAACACGGTAGCAGGGATTAATTATCAGCGAAAATGCTATATCGGTTTGCTGCTTTTTTTGTTGTTTTTGTTTTTTCTACGGAATAGCGTAAGGGTTGTAACGGCAACTATACATAGCAGAGGTATAAACAGCAAGGATGATGTTGTGTTTACAGGTTTTCCTGCGTACCAAGCTTGCGGGTTGCTGTCAGCGATTTCTCCTGTGTCGGCCCAGATGCCTACAAAGTACCCGTTAACATCTTTAGGTCCATTAGCAAATTGGGGATAAAACTTGTCAAAGGTGAAAGTGATTGCCCAGTAGGGATACAGTACGAGACCATCCCCCCCTCTACTATGCATTAGGGATAGCTTGGCTTCTGTCTTGTCTATTTTTGCGCCAATCGAATTGCTGCATTGACTTGCTTCGCTGAGGGCCATTTGAACAGCATCTTCTTCTTGGATTGAAACTGTTGTGCTTCCAATTCTAAACAAGCTTACAGTGTCTGCTAGGGCCGTTAGGTACCCGTCCTCCGATATGGACATGCATAAACCAACGCATTGACTGGGTATTCCCTCTACCGAATACTCGAAGTAGATAGAAGTATGTTGAGGTTCTAGAGTTGATCGCGAGTAGGACAGCGTAACGTCATTGTCGGATATTTTTTGAGAACTATTCATGGGAGAAAGCCTGTTTAATAGCGGCATCAGATGGTCGATATAGGAAGCATTCAGTAAGGGTTTATACTTGCTCAAAACGTCATTCGCCACAGTGATCGCATCAATCGCAGATTTATTTTTTAGTAATGGCGGAGATGGTGGTGCGTTATACTTTCCATAAAAGTAGTTTGAATATAGATTAAAGCCTTCAAACTTGTTGTCAACGAAACGGACCAAAACGTCTGTTTTCAATTTGCCTCGGCACAGCGCAAAAATGATATCCGTTTCGTTATATGGCACTGATCCAACAACGTAGGGCAAATTGTTGATAGTGTACTTGATGGAGCCATATGCACTAATGTCAATACCTATGATTTCTTCCGCAACCTTCCGCACGAAAGCTTTTTTGGCATCTACGCTAGTATAACTATTGGAAGTCCCTATTTTAAAATTAGATTCACCTCTTGCTGGAACCGTTAACCAACCAGCACACGTCAAGGAAAGAACTAAAGCCAACGAGATTATCCTTGCTTTGTTAGATCTAGATGTTTTGATCTCAGTATTCAATGGGATCCCCCACACCTCCTCCGTCACCGGCTACAATACCGTAATCATGTAGTTTGAGAATACTGCAGCCATACACAACCATTCTTCCCATATCATAGTAGCCAGTATACAAAATGCAATCTGCGAAGCTGCTTGCGCTTCCTACAAATGTTGAGCACGCGGCACTGTCGAGAGCCATGCGAACAGTATAATCATCTTGAAAACCATAAGTGTAGAAGTTCTCCGCAAAATGCTTTCCAGCTTGAGGCACTCCATCAAGAGAACATGTTAAACAAGGTGATATTCCGCTAAATCCAATGAACAATCCATCACCCACTGGGTTTGTGTAGCCGTTTTCGCTCATAGCATTGCTATGTCTCCACGCGTAGGGCATTCCGTAGGGAGTTCCCCACAAATGTGAGCCACCAATGACCTCACCTTGGTGGCAGGACCACAGGAAGGTGAAAAAGACATTTTTACAAATTGAATGCGGAAATATCTCATTGTCCCAAATCCGCTCACCAGAATTGTCAGTGATACACCATTGTAGGGCAAGGTCATCTGTGTAGCCGTGACCAACGTAAAAAACTATACCTCCAGGATAACCACATGCTCCTGCTGCGGAATAAATATTGGTTCTACTGGCATTATTATAGAAGTTGAAGGTGGTGTAGCAAAATCCCAAGTAAGAGGTATTGCCGGCTAGATTTAACATATGTGAAATGACCTCGGCTTGGGCACTACGTTCATCTGGATCTCTATCATGAGTCGAAGATAATGCTATAGCTACTCGACCAAAGCATGTTTGAATTGATACGCAATAAAATGAAATAAGCAGTAAACAAAGCATGATATCCAGAAAAAAGGTTTGTTTAAGACACTTCCTCATGACATACTATTTGGTAGAATCCATAATATAAATTTTGCGATTACCGATCAGTGAACATCTGAGTGTTATGGAAGAACTCTCGTTATCGTTCGGCGAAAGCTTAAAACTAATGGATTTTTGGGCCAAAGGGACAAGAAGTGTCTGGTCCCAACCAGTCTTCATGAGTGATGTATGCTGTGTATCTGCAACCGCCACACAAATCGCCGTATGCGCACATTTTGCAAGAGCCTTTTAGCGCTTTTCGGTTTCTGATGTAATTTAACAGTTCGTTGTTGATCCAAATTTCTTCTAGGTTTTGTTCGAGAAGATTGCCAAGTTTTATGGGCGCTGGAACGCATGGAATGAGGTCTCCAGAAGCAGTGAGACCTGCGTAGGTTAAGCCAGCTGAGCATCCGCTGAATCCGGCTGGGAGTTTTCTTACAATCTTGGAAATTTCTAGTCCGAATTTGTCTTGGAACATTTTTTCGTAGCCTGAAAGGGCTTCACTTACGGTGAAAACTTTGCCTTTTGAACGTTCGTAACCAAAACGAGCATAGTAGGTCATTCCCCGAGCGTAGCATTGCATGCCAAATCCATTAAGTATGCTTTTATGAAACTTGATGTAGAGTGTTTCTAGAGCCTTTATTTTTTCTTCAGGTGTGACGTCAAGGTAGCATGCTTCTACTCCTCGCCCAGCAGGTATCAGGCGGTTCAGGTAGAATCTTGTCGCTCCGAGCTTTTCTGCTAACTCCATGGTTTCTTCAAGTTCGCTGACATTTTTTGAATGTAGTGTCATTGTTGTAGCTAGTTCATCAAATCCTATTTCAGCGCAGTTTCTTATTCCCTCGATTGTTGCTTTAAAACTTCCATGTTTGTTTCTTAGGAAATCGTGGATTTTGGCAGTTGCGCCGTCTAGGCCTATTTCTACTCTTTTAATGCCTGCTTTAACGAGTTTTTTTGCTGCTTCACGAGTTATAAGGGTTCCATTGGATGCAATTGTGCACAGCATGCCGTTGTCGTTGGCTCTTTTGATCGCGTCATATAGGTCTCTGCGTAATAGTGGTTCTCCTCCTGAGAAGGTTAGTATGGCTACTCCTGCGTTGCTCATGTTGTCTATCACTTTGAAAGCTTGGTGGGTCGTTAGTTCTGGATAAGAAGACGTGGGTGAAGAGTTTTGATGGCAGTGTAGGCAGTTGAGGTTGCATCTGTTGGTGATGTTCCAGACAATAGTTATTGGGGCTCCAGTGGGTTGTGGATACTTTATTCCGAAATTGGCAATTCCTTTCACAACGCTAAGCATGCATTTGCGAATAAGTGGATCTTTCAATAGTTGTTTCATTGTATCGTCATTAACTCCGAAACTGAAGAAAAGCAAGCGAATTAATGGCTCTAGAGCTGTTGATGTTAGCAAACATCTTCCGCATGTGAAATGTCGATTTGTTGTGTAGGTGTCAAATACTGAGAGCAGTCGCTCTTTTTCACATTTTGGGCATTTACTTGCTAAACGATGTGCGAGAGATTTCCAAAGAGGGTTGAAGAGTAGAGTTAAGGAATGTTTAGATGTTATTGTCATTGTTTGCTTTACCCAACTTCTGAGAATATTATATGCCCTAAAAGGGTTTAGTCGTTAAAGTGGATAAGTTCCACTCGTCAGTAGTGTATTTTTCTTTGTAGAGTTTTTCTGCAAGCTCATGTTCGTAAGGCGTTAATTCGCTATTCACAAGTTGGATGTTGAGAGCTTTTTGGAAACCTTCGATTAAAGCTTGGTATGCTTCTCGTATTGAAACGTCTTTTCCAAGCTCCTTTTTTAGAGAAGTGTGTTTGCGTTTTGCAACATTTATGATTTCCGTGCACGTGTTAGCCCATGGAACGCGCAGAAAAGTGAACATCTTTTCCAGATCAACATCCAAGAGAAGTGTGCCGTGTTGTAAAACAACTCCTTTTTTATGAGATTGGGCACTTCCCGAAATTTTCTTGCCGTTAACAGTTAGGTTTGGGCATGTTTTTGCGTTGCCTTCGTTAAAATCAGCGGTTAAGCCCAGAATTTTGATGGCTTCAGCTAGCCCAGCATAGATTTTTGCATAAACAGCGGTTATATCTTTGGCTTTCAAGTCTTCTTTGTTGGCAATTACGCTGTAGGTGATTTCGTCTTTTGCATCATGGTAAACTGTACCTCCACCTGTTATTCGTCTAACAACATCCACACCATGCTTTCGGCAGTTGTCCAGATGGACCTGTTTTTCTGTGTCCTGAAATTTTCCAATGGAGACAGCGGATGGTTTCCATTGGTAGAACCTTATGGTGTTTGGGACAAATTTTTCAATTTTTGCTTTAGAAATTGCCTCGTCAATAGCCATATTTCTAAACGCATTGTGGGTTTTGAGTTTTAGCAACCGCCAATTGTTCATCGTATCAGCTTCTTTTTGTTGTGTCTAAGTTTGTTTAGGGATTGATTTTTGTTTTTTGCTTGGCGACGAGTTTTTGAAAGGGTTTTACCTTTGCACTCTGCGGAGTTCATACCCTCATATATAGATTGAACTTTTGGTTTTGTTACGGTTTTGAATCTGCTGACTGTTTTATTGTTAATTCTTTCCTAAGGCATGCCAACCTAGACAGCCTTTAAATTACATAAGGGTGACCGGAGTTTTCAGCGAGTTGGCAGCGTAAACCATATAGAATCACTTCTCGTAGAATAGTATTAGGAGTGCATAATGCAAAAATCCTATTCAAGACTGCTGGGCATCGTTGGAAAACCCAACACTGGCAAATCAACCTTTTTTTGTGCAGCAACCTTGGCACCGGCTGAAATTGCAAACTATCCATTCACAACCATAAAGCCAAACAGAGGCGTTGGGTATGTACGGACTCCATGCGTCCACGAAGAATTTAACGTTAAAGATAACCCCCTCAATTCCATATGCCTAGACGGAGTTAGACTAATTCCAGTAGAATTCATCGACTGCGCAGGACTTGTGCCAGGAGCATGGCAAGGAAGAGGTTTAGGCAATCAGTTCTTAGACGAAATTAGAAAAGCAGACGCCTTAATCCACATTGTAGACGCTTCTGGAGGAACAGACTCTGAAGGAAGAATATGTAAACCCGGTGAACATGACCCCTTAGAAGATGTAAAGTTTTTGGAACATGAAATAACCATGTGGATGACAAGCATACTAAAACGAGACTGGCCCAAAATCGCCAGAACCGTAGAATCCGAATCAGGCGACCTCTACGCGATGCTGGAAGAACGACTAAGTGGGTTAGCAATCAGAAGAGGCCGCATTTTTGAGGCAGTAAGAAAGGCAAATTTAAACGCTGAAAAACCCACAGCTTGGAGTGAAGAAGACTTCCTGCGATTTGTAGATGCAGTAAGGCAAATCGCCAAACCAATGTTAATCGTAGCTAATAAAGTAGACATACCCACGGCTGAAAAGAACCTGGAGAGAATGAAAGAATTGAATTATCATGTGATTCCTTGTTGTTCAGAGGCTGAACTCGCCTTGAGGAGAGCCGCTGAGAAACAACTGATAGATTACAGACCGGGAGATTGTAACTTCAAAATAAACAATCCAGAAAAACTAACTGAAAGCCAAATCGGGGCATTAGAAACTATAAGGGAGAAAATTCTGCTCAAATTAGGTTCAACAGGCGTTCAAGAATCAATAAACATGGCCTACTTTAAACTGTTAAGCATGATTACAGTTTATCCTGTTGAGGATTTAGAGCATTTGGCAGATCACAACGGACGGGTTCTGCCAGATGCTTACCTCGTGCCATATGGAACAACAGCCCGCCAACTCGCCTACATAATACACACGGAATTAGGAGAAAGCTTCATTTACGCAGTTGAAGCAAGAGAAAGAAAAAGAGTCGGAGAAGACTACATAGTTAAAGACAGAGACGTCATCTCAATCATAAGTGCCAAAAAAAGAGCTTAATCTTACTCATGCACCAAAACGTCTCTTGCGATTTTTAAAAGTTCTAACAGCCCTTAAAAGGTCTATAAAGCGGAAATCAGGCCAATATACATCCAAAAAACAGAGTTCACTGTACGCTGACTGCCAAAGCAAAAAGCCGCTTAACCTTTCTTCGCCCGAAGTTCTAATAATCAAATCCGGATCTTGTTTAGGCATGTGCGACGTGTACAAGAACTTTTCGAATGTTTGTTCATCAACTTTTTCCGGAACCAGCTTCCCATCCTGCACTTTCTCCGCGATTTTCCTTGCAGCATCCACAATTTCCGCCCTTCCACCATAAGCAAACGCAATGTTTAAGAAATGTTCATCATAACCTTCCGTTGCCCTTTCAACATCCATTATAAGCTTCCGCAAATTTTCAGGCAACAAACCCACTCTACCAATAACTTTAACACGCACCCTGTTTTTGTGTATGCGCTCATCAGTCAGAATTCTTTGAAACTCTTCTCCAGCAATACGCATAATCTCCTCAACCTCGTTTTTCTGGCGGCTAAAATTTTCTGTAGAAAAGGCATAGAGAGTTATGCATTTAACATCAAGCTTCAGACACCAATCAAGAAGCTGATCAACTTTCTCAGCACCTTTTTCATGGCCAAACCATGGACCAAGAGCCTTCTCAGAAGCCCATCTTCTGTTTCCATCCAAGATTATTGCTATATGCTCTGGTTTGAGGTCATTCTTTACTTGATACCACAGCCACTTCTCATAGAACTTGTATGCCCCAATGACGGAGAGGAACGTTTTGAACATTACATTAGATCCTCGCGTTTTTGAGTGCGTTAGCGCATGGGCAGTTGCCTTCGCGTTGGAGAGGCAAAGCCTTAATGGTCTCGGTTAAAACTTGTTCTAACTTGGGCATGATTTCTTCGGAAACTTTGGAAACTTCAAGAGGTGTCAACTGTTCTTGTGTGCCCGCAGCCATATTTGAAACAAAACAAAAAGCTGCATAGCATATTTCAAGTTCTCTTGCAAACACCGCTTCAGAAATGCCCGTCATCCCAACAACATCGCAACCTAACCGCCTGAACATTTCAATTTCCGCGGGAGTTTCAAAACGCGGTCCTTCAGTACAAACCAGCACAGCCCTATCCCACAAACGCAACCCAAGTTTTCTTGCAGTTTCAATTAGCACTTTGCGCAATTCAGGGCAATATGGCTGAGAAACGTCAACATGTGTCACTGGGCTTTCATCATAAAAAGTAGTGTGACGAAGTTTTGTGAAATCAATAAAATCGTGAGGAATAACAACATCACTAGGTTTGAAATCGCGGTTTATGGCACCAACAGCGTTCAAAGCTATGATTCTTTCCACACCTATTTCGCATAGCGCGTAGGTGTTTGCCCTATAGTTTATCCTATGCGGAGGAACAGAATGATTTGGACCGTGTCTCGGAAGAAAAACTACCTCTTTATCATCTATTCTTCCAATTGATAGTGGTGGAGCGATTCCATAAGGTGTTCCCAAGCGTAGTTGCCTAGCGTCCTTAAACAGACCTTTGAAGCCTGTTCCACCAATAACTGCAACTTTAACCTTCTCCAAACTCTTCAACCCGCTCTTCAGTCTTCTTGAAGAACCCTCTAGCTGATCTATAGATGACAAACACAACCAGAACTGAGGCTACGCCTATTAAGATGCCGATGATTACAGAGAAAATGAGCATACCCTCTGGGCTGCCTTCTTGGTTAGTCAGCACAGCCGAAGTACCTTCCAGAATCCATCTAGACCAAGCAATGGTGACTATTAAGACTGCATTACGTAGTAGTTTTATGTCGTGTTCAAAATACCAATGTATAGCCCTTCCTGAGAGTATCACGCAAACGCCTAAAACAGTGAGGTCCATAAAGCCTTTGATGAAATAACCAGCGATCTGCGGAAAATTGCCAATCCAACCACTAATGTCTGTTGGAATTGTAATATTTGTTACTCCTAAATAAATGCCGACTGCGACGCATAAGAACCCTGCAACTGTAGAGTAATTTGAAATCTGAACTGGAAGCGGTGGTGGAGAATACTCCTTCATCCATCGATAAATGTTTCTAGCTGCCTTGTCAACTCCAAAACCCTTCCCAAGCATGAATGCACTTAAAACAAAAATGAATGCTATCCAATAGTAATAAAGCAGATTTAAAATTGAAAAGATTCCTAAAATTAAGAAAAGAAGCCCAGGCAAGCCTAATGCAATCTTGGAATATCGTGGGTCTTCCATAATTATTTTCAAGTAGCGCTTGAAAAGAGCGGCTGTTTCCTCGATTGATTCGCTGTGTTTTACGACTATTCTTCTAACCGATGAAACTGGTACTCTGGATTCTACAAGGGGCAAAACTGCCTCATCTGAATAACCATCTGTGACTAGAATAACTTCGTTTGCTGGAAAAGAACCTAATAATTCGTTTAGTTCAGCAACTATT
>Ga0172362_10005937_pt1 | contig 10553 bp, 9 predicted proteins | sample LakKivs1_kivu2a2_FD_114534 | JGI IMG/M metagenome (GOLD analysis project Ga0172362, IMG submission 114534) | Sediment microbial communities from Lake Kivu, Rwanda - Sediment s1_kivu2a2 | ecosystem: Environmental > Aquatic > Freshwater > Lake > Sediment | place: Rwanda: Western Province, Lake...
GCCCACCGGGTAGCCCGACGCGGGCACGACCTGGTAGGGCCACGACGCGGGCTTCGCGTACGGATCGTCCGCGCCGAAGACGATGCGGCGTGCGAGGGTGCGGACCTCGTCGCGCGCGAGCAGACGCTGGTAGCCCGGTACGCGATCGGCCGCGCGCGACAGCAGCAGCACGTCGTCGCCCCGCGTGTACACGCAGTCGGGCACGTCGCGGCTCCACGTGCGCACCGGCGCGCCGCGGCAGCTCAGCGACGCCGGCGCGATGCCGCTCGCGCGCAGGTACGCGTCGAGGTCGTCGAAGGTGCAGAAGAAGGACAGCCGCGGGAAGAGCGGATGGAACTTCGGGTAGCTGCAGCGCCCGCGTGCGCGCGGCCACACCTCGGCGGGCGCGCTCGTCGCCGACGTCGCCGCGGGGCCGCGCACGCGCAAGACGTGGCGCCGACCGTTCTCGAGCGGGCCGACCGAACGCGTCGTGCCGTCCGCCGTCGCGACCTGCCGCCAGGCGGTACCGTCCGCGGTCTGCTCCTCGATCTGCCAGGGACCGTCGGCGGACAGCGGATACCAGGTGAGGAAGGCGGCGCCGTCCTCGGGGAACGCCGACAGGTACACGGCCGGCGCGGCGGCAGGTCCGCGTGCGTCGCCGCAGGCGGCCAGGCCGAGCAGGAGCGTCAGACCGACGGCGGCGACGTGCCGCTGCAGCACTTCGAGCATCGCCCGAGGCTGCAACGTCGCGGCTGGTGGCGTCAAGACCGAACCGACGCTCGACAGACCGAACCGGCGGCGAACCGAACCGGCGCACCGGCTGACATCGGGAGAAGCGCCGCCGGCGCCTCTCGCGCAGCCGATGAGCGGCGACCGGCCGCGACCTGCGCGGCTCGACCCGCGGCACTGTTCCTCGATTCGGGCGCGCACCGCATCGGGGCACACACAACTCGTAGCCGTTGGGCCTGGCGAGCGCCCCGCTCTCCATGAAGCTTCGCGCGAAACAGTTGGCCACGAAGAATCTTCAGCGGAAGCGAGCGCCGGCCGCGTTTGCGGAACAGGGGGGCAGGTCGGAAGTCCCTTGGAATCCGTCGGTGAACTCCAGTGTGACGGTGAGATGCTCGGCGTCACACGCGACATCCGCTTCCCTCGGTTGCCGAATTTCGCGCGCGCTCCTCCGGTTCTGGACATTCGAGTGGCCGTATCCGCCGTGGGTGACGGCCAACTTCTGCTTCCCGCCACGCCTTCTGCAGGTCGCCCCCGCGCACCCGACGCGGCTCGCGGCCTCGGCTGCGTGGAGTAGCGCCCGATAGACAGCGGGCAAGCGCGACGCTCAGTCGATCCAGAGGCGCGCGAGCTCGATCTCGACGGCTGCGAACGGTGCGGCCCGAACGACGTCGCCGCCGGCATGTGTCTCGACGATCATGAAGGCCGCGCGCACGTCAAGCACCGGCGCGCAGCGCCGCCTCGAGCAGTGGCGCGGGCATGCCGGAGGAGGCGGGGGCAACGGCGACGACCGGCTACGGCAGCAATCGCCCGCCCCGACTCTCGCACTTTCGAGGCGGCGCTTCGCGGCTGAAGCGCCCCCCGCACGTCCTCAGGCGAGGGGGTTCTCCCAGCGCAAGGTCGGGAAGCGCGCGAAGTCGCCGTCGGTGCTGCAGAGGACGAGACCGTGCTCGATCGCGAGGGCGGCGAGGTGAGCGTCGGACACGAGCTTCGGCGACGCTGCGGGACCGCCGAGGAGCTCTGCCAGGATGCCCGCGTGGCGCTCGCCCGCCGCGGGATTCCAGACGTTGTCGACGGCGAGCCAGCTCGCGACCCGCTGCCAGGCATCGGGCATCGGCAGTGGATCCGAGAACACCCGCGGATTCGTCACGATGCGCAGGAAGGCGAGCAGGCTCGGCCACGGCAGGCCGACCCGGGGATGACCGTTCAGCCGCTCGTCCAGCCAGAGTCGCGCGGCGCGATGCTGGCGATATTCGGCGATGACGGCGTAGAGAAGCAGGTTCGCATCGACCAGGATCAACGGTAGCTCTCGCCCTCGCCGAAGGAGAGCACCTCGTCGATGTTGTCGAGGCTCTTGAGGCGCGGCCTGCCGAGCGACGCGGGCGCGGTGCGAAACACCGCACGCCGCTTGCGGGACGGCTTCGCCATCGCGGCGATGCCGGCGCGCAGCACGGCGTTGATCGTCTGCTTCAGCCCTTCGTCGCGCAGACGCTGTAGCCGAGCAATCTCGGTCGCGACGTCATCCTCGATGGTGATGGTCGTGCGCATCTTCAAAGCGTATTGCCGTGATGCGTTGATGTCAAGCTCTTGCTGCCGCGATGGCGGTGCCGCGCGTCAAGCACCGCAGCGCAGCACCGCCTCGAGCAGCGCCGCGCGCATGCCAAAGTAGGCGGGCTTGCGCCGCCAGTCGTCGCGCACGACGCGACGTCGCTCACCGCGAAGTCGCGTCGCGAGTGCCCGCGTAAACCGGCGACCGGTCATCGGACATCGCGCCTACCGGACCGGCCTCCGCCCGGCGCCCGCAACGTACGGCCTGTGCGTCGAGGCGTGCGAGCTCTGACGCACAAGCGTTCGGGGCCCCCCGCGATGGGTCTTTCGTCGAATGCACCGAAAGCCGCGCCGAGCCGCGCGGCCGGCCGAAGTGCCGGCGACCGCGAACCAGCCGACGTCGTAGCCCGCGGCTCGATGGATCTCGGCGCGAACGCGACAGCTCGCGTCTCGCTCAGCGCTCCGACCGTCCATGGTAGCTCACGTCGAGCGCGTCGAGGCGCCGCAGATGCGTCCCGAGACGGCGCTCGAACGACGCGAAGTCGCGCGCGTCGCGCTCGCTCCACACGACTTCCGCGAGCGCCGCGAGACGCGGGAAGGCGAAGCGCTCGACCTCTCTGCCGTCGTGGATGAACTCGGACCAGAGCTGCGCCTGAGCGCCGAGCACGCGCTCCGCCGCGGGCCCGTCGAGAGCCGGCGGGACCGGATCGAAGGCGTACACCTGATCGAGGGGCGTGAGCTGCGACGCCACGTCGACTCGACGGCCGAGGAACTCCTCGAGGGCGCGCTGCGCTTCGTGTGAGATGCCTTGCGGGTAGTCGAAGTACGTCGTGTCGGTCGGCGTCATCACGACCTCGTGTCCGGCGAGCGCCGCCTCGATCCCCGGCTCGATGCCGGTGTACGACATGATCGCCGTGCGGCGATCCAGCTCGTCGGTGATGATGTCGTTCCAGCCGATCGGCTGGCGGCCTTGCGCGCGGACGAAGTCGATCATGCGCCCGAGGAAGTAGCTGCGCAGCTCGCCCTCCTCCGAGAGGCCGAGTTCGGCCATCCGCGCCTGGGCGGCCGGGCTCTCCTCCCACTCCCGGGTCGGCACCTCGTCGCCACCGAGGTGGACGAAGCGGCCCGGGAAGATCGCCATCACCTCGCGGAGGACGTCCTGGAAGAACGCGATCGTCGGCTCCTCGACGTCGAGGATGTGCTTGTGGATTCCCCAGAGGATGGAGACCGGCACCGGAGCGTCGGTGTTGCCGAGCTCGGGGTACGCCGCGATCGCGGACTGGATGTGCCCCGGCATGTCGATCTCGGGAACGATCTCGACGTGGCGCGCGCGCGCATAGGCGACGATCCTCCGGAGATCGCCCTGCGTGTAGAACCCGCCGTGCGGGGTACCGTCGAAGCGGAAGCCACCCGGCGCGACGAGCGGGGTGAAGTTCAGGAAACCCAGCTCCCCGTCGAAGCGGACCGGGGACTGCTCTCGCCGGCTTCCGATCTCCGTCAAGCGCGGATACTTCCGGATCTGGATGCGCCACCCCTGGTCGTCGGTCAGGTGGAGATGCAGACGGTTCAGCTTGTGGAGCGCGAGGAGATCGATGAAGCGCTCGACGAACGCCGTGGGCAGGAGGTGCCGGGCCGGGTCGAGCATCGCGCCGCGCCACGCGAAGCGCGGGCGGTCGAACACGTCGACGCAGGGCAGCTCCCACGCGGCACCGCTCGCATGCGTGCTGCCGAGCGCCTCGGGCGGGAGCAGCTGGCGAATCGTCTGTCCCGCGTAGAAGAGGCCCGCCGTGCGCGCCGCCGTGATGCGGACCGAGCCCGGACGGATCTCGAGACGGTAGCCCTCGCTCCCGAGCTCGCCGGGCCCGTCGACGAGGTCGAGCTCGATCGCGCCCGGCCGGGCGCCGGACGATGGCTCCGCGGCGGCCATGGCAGTCGCGAGGCTCGGCGTCGCGAGCCGACGCGCGGGTCGGAGTCGCACGCGCAGCGGGAGCCCGGTCGGCCCGCGCAGGGACGCGGCGAGCTGCTCCGCCTCGGCGAGGGCGCCGCGGCTCGCGACGATCGTCGTCGCACCGTCGAGCGGGAACGCGCCCGCGCATTCGGCGACGCGAACGGGCTGCGGGACGATCGCCACCTCAGCCCTCGCTGGCCCTGGGATGAGCGCAACGAGTCCGACGGCCCACGACAACCGGAAGCTCGATGGAAGTCTCGCCATGGCGTGGGATCGTGCCGCCCGCCCGCGGACAGAAAGAATGGAGACGCGATTCGACATGACGGCAGCTTCATCGGACATCACGTGCTTACCGGACCTGCCCCTTCCGGCTCCCGCAACGCTCGGCTCGCGTACCTGACGAACCGATGACCATTTTCCCGCTTGCAGACTCGGCAGAACCTGCGTCGATGTGTGTGCATTCGACATCGGTACTCGCAAACGAACCGAGGTCGCACCAAGGCACTACTCACGATGGAGAGCATCCCGATGACGAAAACACGCAGGCGCGCCCTGGAGAACTCGCCCCGCCTGGGGCGTCGAGCGTTTCTGGGGAGAACTGCGGCTCTCGCTGCGGCCTTCAGCACGCCGGCCTGGCTCCTGCAGGCGTGCGGCGATCGTCAATCGAGCACTCCGCCCCTCGCGGTAGACCCGTCACGCCCGTGGTGGCTGCAGAACAACTTCGCGCCCGTCGTGGAGGAGGTCACGACCTTCGATCTGCCGGTCCGAGGGAGCATCCCCAGGGAGCTTTCGGGACTCTACGTCCGCAATGGCTCGAACCCCCAGCGGAGCAACTCCAGGCACTGGTTCTTCGGAGACGGGATGGTGCACGGGGTTCGTCTGGGCCTCCCCCGCCTTGATGGACACCCAAGAAGGCGCGACAACGCGTCGAGGAGTGATCCATGCGGAAGGGGAAGCGGAGGAGATCAAGGCGGAGCTGATCGAGCACACGGTGTACGCGACGCGCGATGCAGCGATCGCGTCGATTGCGGACTACATCGAGCACTTCTACAACCCGCAGCGTCGCCACTCTTATCTCGACTACGTCAGTCCGATCGAGTGCGAGTTGAAGGCCACGGTCGCGGCGTTGGCGGCATAGTCAAGCTGTCCACCGAAGCGGGGGAGGATCACCTCGCTGCATTTCGAGATCGACGAGGAGGACCGGGGCGGGGAGGTCGAACGGTTTGGGCGGCAGTATCCGCTGGCCATGCGCAAGCGCGGGCACTCCAAGAACGGGCGCGGGGATGCGCCGCAGATCGTGATCGGGCTGGCGGTGACGCGCGACGGGCTGCCGGTGCGCTCGTGGGTGTTTACGGGCGAGACCAACGACATGAAGACCGTCGAGCGCGTGAAGCGGGACTTGAAGGGCTGGCGGCTCGGGCGGTGCGTGTTCGTCGGCGACGCGGGGATGAACAGCGCGGAGAACCGCCATCGTTTGGCGCTCGGCGGCGGCAAGTACATCTTGGCGGCGCGCATCCGGGCGGGCGACGAGGTGACCAAGGAGGTCGTGCCGCGGGCCGGCCGCTACCATGAGGTCGCCAAGAACCTGCGCGTGAAGGAGGTGGTGATCGGCGATGGTGAGCGCCGGCGCCGCTACGTGCTCTGCCACAACCCAGACGAGCAGGAGCGCCAGCGCGCGCACCGCAAAGAGCTTCTCAAGGATCTCCAAGCCGAGCTCGACTGCCTGCGCGCGCCCAAGGGCGGCGGGCACTCCAAGCGCATGTGCGATCTGGTGTCGAGCGGGCGGTTCGGCCGCTACCTGATCCAGGTGCCCGGCACCGGCCTGGTCATCAATCGCAGCGCGGTCGAAGAGGCCGAGCGCTACGACGGCAAATGGGTGGTGACGTCGAACGACGATACCCTCTCGGCTGAAGATCTGGCACTCGGCTACAAGCAGCTGCTGCGGGTTGAGCGGTGCTGGCGCGATCTGAAGAGCGGCTTGCGCCTGCGGCCAGTCTTCCACTGGCGACCCTGGCGCATCCAGGCGCACGTCGGAATCTCGGTGATGGCGCTGTTGCTCGAGCGCATCGCCGAGATCCGCGCCGACGACACCTGGCGCAATGTCTCGGCCGCGCTCGAGACGATCAAGGTCGTGGAGTACGAGCGCGCCGAGACGCGCATCCGCCAGACGACCGATGTGCGCCCGAGCGTCGCCGCGCTGCTCCGGGAGCTCAAGGTGCCAGCACCGCCGCGGCTGCACTCGATTGCGGAAAATCCTGGAAACTCCTAGGTCGCCTAGTAACACGACCTCACGCCGCAAACTTCGCCTATCCGCGCGACACTACAGGGGAATGTGTGCCTCAAGCGAGGTCGCTCGTTTCAAAGTCGGGCCGAAGTGACTCGCGAACCGGCGCACGCAGTGCAGGTAGGCTTCCTGGGTGTTGGGCCTGAAGCCCTTGAGCCGAAGATCGGCGGCCATCTTCTCGCGCAGCTTGCTCATCGCCGAGACTCCCCGTGGTCCGAGACACCCGGAGATCGGGTGCGTCGCGGCCACAGTGGCGATCGCGGCGCGAGCTACGCGAGCACGGAGAGATCAGCGAGGGTAGCAGCGAGGTCGGCGTACATCTCAAACTACGCTGCCGCGGAGCGGCTTAGTCCAACGTCAGCGTTATCGGACATTCCGCGCTTGGCTCCCTCCGCCCGGTGCCCGCAAAGTACGAACTGGACGGGGCATGAGCCCCTGGTCCAGCGGGGAGGAAGACGTCTCGTCAGCGCCGTGCCCGGGCGAGGGCGTCGTCGAACGCCGGCAGCAAGTCCGCCTGGTCGAGGAGCATCTCCAGCTCGCGGAGCGTCGCGCGGACCAGTCCGACGTCGATCTGCACGTTCGCGGCTAGCACCGCGCGGACGTCATCCATGTCCTTGGGACGGCTGGCCAGGACCTTCATCACCACGATGTCCTCCGCACTTGCCACCGGCACGACGACGCCCTCGATCAGGTGCTCGCGCACGCGCGCGAAGAAGCGCTCCTCGAGCCCCGGCCCAGCGAGGACGAGGTCGATCGGGATGCCCGTGGCATCGTGCGCGATCGGGATGACCCGTGTGCGGTCCACGAAATCGTCGACGTTCGGGACGCGGAGAGAGAAGCCGGCTCGTTCGAGCGCCGGGACGAGCGCGCGCGACGGGACGTCGACGTCCTCGATGGTCACGTCGACGTCGGCCGTCAGGCGAGCAGCTCCGTAGAGAATCGCCGCCTGGGCACCGAAGAGGTACCACCGTAGCCGTGCCTCTCCGAGCGCCGCGCCCAGGGCGGCGAACAGCTCAGCGAGCGCCGAGGGCACGCGCCGCCCGATCGAGCTTCCGCCGGAGTGCCATGTGGTGCTCGAGGTCGTCGGTGCGATCGGCGTCGGTCGGCCAGTCTGGCCGGACGCGCCTGGCATGCTCCCGGAGCGCGCTGGACGCAGCCAGCGTCGCCGCCGAGCCTTCGGCCCGGAACCTCTCCGCCCAGTGGCGACGCTTCAGATCCTCCGTTGCGTTGCGATCGCGGCGAACAAAGGCATGCACGGCGTCGGCGTCCAATCGGCGCGAGTATACCCGAAGCGCGCGGTTCAGGCACCCACTCACCGCGTCACGGTCGCTCCGGGGGGCCGGTCATTCCGACCACGGCCTCGTCCCGCGCGCGATCGAGCGGCGCCGTCCGCTCCGTGACAGCGTATCGTCGACTGCACGCCGACACCTGTGCGAGTCGCGTGACGCTGGGACGACCCGCCGTCGGTGCAGAAGCTCCGATCCGCGGGTGGCGAAGCCCTTGCCCGACGTCGCCGGCTGACCCGGACGCCCACGCAGCGCGCAAGGCGTATCGCGTACGGGACCTGACCAAGCGGGCCATTCTCGTGACCGAACGAGCCGCCGCGCCGCGTCCCCCTTTATCCGCGCCGCCCCGCACCGAGGTGTTCACCACCGCGCTGCTTGGCATGGCGGTCGACGCCGGCGAGATGAACCTCGACGACCCGATCGTGCGCTATCTCCCGCCCGGCGTGACGCTCCGCCCGGGCGCGCTCCGCTCGACCGCGCGAGACATGGCGCGGTTCGCGGCGGCGAGCCTCGGCGAGGCGTCCCTCGACGGCGTCCCCATCCCGGCGCGCGTGCGCGCGGGCATCGCCCTCGCTCAGAGGCCCGTCTTCCGCATGCCGGACGACGTCCTCTTCCAGGCGCTTGCGTGGATGGTCCGGCCGTTTCGCGCAGAGGAGGACGATCCGCTGCGCATCGTCTTCAAGGACGGCGGCACCGCCGGCTTCTCCGCGTGGGTGGGTGTCAATCCTGGAAAGCGATTCGGGGTCGTCCTCCTGATGAACACCTCGCGTCAGCACCCCGGTCGCGCGGGGAGCGAGATGATCGGCCACGCCGCCGCTCGGTGAGCCTCGCATGGTGAGCGGCGGTTGCGAGCTGTGCCGACGCTCCTTCTCGGCATCGCACTGCTCGCCCTGGGCGAGGTCGCCGTTCGCGCCGGGGGCGCGGCCAGATTTTCATTGACAGGAGCCTTGGCTGCTGCGTACTTTTCGGGCGCCGGGCGGTGCAAGCCCCAGCAGGCGCGATGTCCGATGACCCCGCGTCACGTCGAATCGGCCGTTGCGAGCTCCTATCCGCCTCGTACTCGGCGGAACGTGACGCAAGTCAACGAACGGGGGGCTACTGGAGTGAATCACGTTCGAAGATGGCTGGCTGCAGCCGCGCTGGTTCTCCTACCCTCGACCGGTCTCGGAGCTACGCTGTGCGTGAACCCCGGAGGGACCGGCGGGTGTTTCGCTTCCATCGTCGGTGCATTGGCCGCGGCCCGTCGTTCGGATCTCGTGTCCGTCGAAGCCGGGACGTACAACGAGACGGTCCTGATCGACGACACCCGCATCACCATCCAGGGTGCCGGCGCGGGCGCGACGACGATCGCTGGCCTCGTCTACCTGACTCAGTCGACGGCGACGATCTCGGGCGTGACCATCTTGGGGGGCAAGGTCGTAGTCCGTATCGATTCCAGCCTGACGCTCCGCGACTCGATCGTGTCCGGCTCACCCGGGCATGGCGTGGAGCTCGTGGACAAGCATCGGGTCGTGATCGAAAGGAGCTCGATCACCGGGAGCGCGCACGCCGGCGTCTACGTATGCTGCCGCGGATCGGTGAGCATCGTCGACAGCACCATCAGCGGGAACCAGGCGGGGGGAGTGGTCGCCGCCGGCAACAACTCTAGAGCGAAGGTGACCGTCGTCGGGTCGACGATCAGCGGCAACAGCACCGCCGGCTCCGGCGGGGGCATCCGGACCGCGAATGGTGGCGCCAACCTCAAGGTCATCCGCTCGACGATCAGCGGCAATACGGCGAGCGGCGACGGGGGTGGGATCTACCTGAACGCCAACGAGTTCCGCCGCTCCACGCTGCGTCTCGAGAGCTCGACGGTCGCCGGCAACTCGGCCGCGATTTCCGGTGGAACCGGGGGAATCGTCAGCGAGTTCGGCGGCGGCACGGGCAACTTCGTCCGCATCGACAACTCGATCGTGGCCGACAACCTCTCGGACGCCGCTCCCGATTGCCGTCTCGAGGCCGGCGGTCTCTCGACCGTTGGGACGACGAGCCTGATCGAGACCCCGTGTCCGGAGCCGCCCACACTCTCTGGCGGGGCCGCGCTGCTTTCCGGCGATCCGGTCCTCGCGCCGCTTGCTGACAACGGCGGTCCAACGGAGACTCACGCGTTGCTCGCCGGCAGCCCGGCGCTGGCGGCACAGACCAAGGGTGCGCTCTGTAAGGTGCCGGACCAGCGAGGCGTGACCCGTATCGCACCCTGTGATCTCGGGGCGTACGAGCTGCCCTGAGCTCACCGCCGTCGGGCCAGCTCCCTCTGAACGCCGACGGCCGTAGTTTTCGGGCGCCCGGCGGAGCAAGCTGGGCAGGCGCGATGTCCGATGACCTCGCGTCGGGCGAAGCCGCTCCGCGGCAGCGTATCGTCGATGCACGCCGACGCTTGTGCGAGTCGCGTGGCCCTGGGACGATCCGCCGTCGGTGCGAAAGATCCCCGATCTGCGGGTGCCCGACATCATGAGCCGAGGCGAGATCGAGCACGCTGCGCGAGGAGCCGCGTGACGACAAAACCTTCGGCGCGGGGGGCCGCGACCTGATCGCGCCCGCCGTCGCCATCGCCGGACGACCACGCAACGCGCAAGGCGTATCGCGTACGGGACTTGACCACGCGGGCCATTCTCGTGGCCGAACGAGCCGACGCGCGGCGGTCCCCCTTTAGCCTCGGCGGCCAGGAAGCACAAAGCCGCGATTGGACTAAGCCGCTCCGCGGCAGCGTAGTTTGAGATGTACGCCGACCTCGCTGCCACCC
>Ga0172362_10005938_pt1 | contig 10550 bp, 10 predicted proteins | sample LakKivs1_kivu2a2_FD_114534 | JGI IMG/M metagenome (GOLD analysis project Ga0172362, IMG submission 114534) | Sediment microbial communities from Lake Kivu, Rwanda - Sediment s1_kivu2a2 | ecosystem: Environmental > Aquatic > Freshwater > Lake > Sediment | place: Rwanda: Western Province, Lake...
CCCCACCTGAAGAAGTGGCTGCTGTTGAGGAAACAGTTAATTTAACCATATTAAATGGTGCAGGAACTCCTGGTCTGGCTGCAAAAGTATCAGAACTTTTAAAAAGTCAGGTATTTGAGAGCGGCAAGAGCAAATATAATATACTTAAGGCAGAAAATGCAGATAATTTTAATTATGATACGACTGAGATTTTAGTATATTCTGGTCAGTCTTATGTAGCGGAAGCAGCAAATGATATAAAGAATATACTGGAAGTTGGAAATATAACTCCTGGAGAAGGTGAGAGCGCAAATTCAGATATTATTATAGTTCTGGGAGCTGATTATAAAGCTGAGGCAGCGGAAAAAGCGGTTTCGGAAGAAGTTGAAAAGATTGTAAAAATAAATATTTTAAACGGAGAAGGCACAGCAAAACTTGCTTTTACGGTTAAGGGAATAATTGAAAGTTATTTTAATGAAGACGGAAAAATTCTAGAGGTTGTTGAAACCAAAGATGCCGATAACTGGAATTATACCCAGACTAAAATAATAATTTTTACCTCCAGAGAAGGAGTAAATACATTAGCCCAGCAATTGCAGGAAAGGCTGGGTGTGGGGGTAATAGAGTATTCGGATAATAATGTGGACAATGTGGATATCAGTATAATTTTAGGGAGTGATTATACAAATAAGTGATAAAAAGAATAGCAGAGACTGGTAATCAGAAATCAAAAGTGAAAGATATAATTACAGCAGTAAAGACAGTTGCCAGAATAGCAGATGAAAAAAAAGCGGATTATATAAAAATACTGGATATGAGATCCAGATTAATCATAACTGATTACTTCATAATAATCAGCGCAAAAAATACCAGATTAACCAGAAGGATAGAGGAAGAAATCTGTATTCATCTAAAAAACAATAACCGGTATCCTATTAATGTCAGTGGGCTGGCTGAAGGAAACTGGATTCTTGTTGATTATGATGATTTTGTAATCCATATTTTTACAGACGAGTTCATGGAATATTATAAGCTTGAAAGGCTATGGAAGGATTCTAAAGAAATAAAGTGGAAACAGAGTTAATTCAAGATATTTTAGAGAGGACCGGAGATTGAAGAAAATGCCGGTGCATAAATTTTACAAACCGCAAGAAATAGAAGAAAGATTAATTAAAAAATGGGAAAAAGAAAAAATATATTCTCTTAAGTCTGATAAAGATGACCCGAAATATTATATTCTGGAGATGTTTCCTTATCCATCAGGAGAACCTCATATGGGTCATGCAAGAAATTATACTATTGGAGATGTTGTAGCGAGAGTCCTTTCAAGGAAAGGATACAATATTCTTCACCCCATCGGATATGATGCCTTCGGGCTGCCTGCAGAAAATGCTGCTATAAAAGAAGGAATACATCCCCAAAAAAGTACTATGGCTAATATTGATAAAATGAGGAAAGCTCTAAAGCGGATGGGGATGAGTTATGATTTTAGTGATGAAATTATAACCTGTGATCCTGATTACTACAAATGGACCCAGTGGTTTTTCCTGCTGTTTTACAGGATGGGTCTTGCAGAAAAGAAAGAAGCTCCGGTTAATTGGTGTAATTCCTGCCAGACTGTTCTGGCAAACGAGCAGGTTATTTCAGGCAGATGTGAGAGATGTGAGAGTCTGGTTGAGAAACGGGTATTATCCCAGTGGTTTTTTAAAATCGCAGGTTATGCCGGGAGGCTTCTTGATGATATGAAGCTTCTGGAAAAAGGATGGCCTGAGAGGGTTCTCACCATTCAGCAGAATTGGATTGGAAGAAGCGAAGGTGCTGTAGTTGATTTTAAGCTTGATGATAGTGAAGATATTTCTATTCCAGTGTTTACCACCAGGCCGGATACATTATTTGGAGTTACTTTTTTTATCCTTGCACCTGAACACCCGCTTGTAGACAAAATTGTAGTAGATGAAGAGTATAAAAAGGAAATTGAAAAGATTAAAAATATAATCTCCGGACAGAGCGACATTGAGAGAGGTTCGGCTGAAATTGAAAAAATAGGTTGTTTTACAGGGAGATATGTTATAAATCCTTTAAATGGCCAAAAGGTTCCCATATGGATTGCTAACTATGTCCTTTTGGAATACGGAACTGGCGCCATAATGGCAGTTCCTGCTCATGACCAGAGAGACTTTGAATTTGCATCAAAATATGGCATTCCCATAAAAGAAGTAATCTCCCCTGATGGGAAAAATCACCAAAAGCTGAGTGCCGCGTATGACGGTGAAGGGATAATGATTAATTCCGGAATGTTCAGCGGCACCAGTTCAGAAAAAGGTAAAAAGGATGTGACTTCCTACCTTGAAGAAAATAATATGGGGAAATTTTATGTGAATTATAAATTAAGAGATTGGTTAATCTCAAGACAGAGATATTGGGGCGCGCCAATTCCTATTATTTACTGTGATAAGTGCGGGATAGTTCCGGTACCGGAGAAGGATTTACCGGTACTTCTTCCATATGATATAGATTTTAGGCCAAAAGGCTTATCCCCTCTATTTTATTGTGACGAGTTCGTAAATACCGACTGTCCCAGGTGCGGCGGCAAAGCAAAGAGGGAAACAGATACAATGGATACTTTTGTTTGTTCCTCGTGGTATTTCTTAAGATACTGCAGTCCGCATAATGAAAGGTGCGCTTTTGACAGTAAAGAAGCAGATTACTGGATGCCGGTGGATCAATACATAGGCGGAATAGAACATGCCGCCATGCATCTTATATACGCGAGATTTTTTATTAAAGTCCTGTATGATAAAGGACTGATAAAATTCAAGGAGCCTTTTATAAAATATTTTCCTCATGGTGTAGTAAATTTAAGTGGCCAGAAAATGTCAAAATCCAAAGGTAATATTGTCAATCCATCTGAGATTTACAACAGGTATGGTGCGGACACATTAAGGCTATATATACTTTTTGTAGGTCCTGCTGATAGTCCGGTAGACTGGAGTGACAGTGGAGTAGAAGGAGCAAACAGGTTTTTAACCAGAGTTTGGAGGCTTGTAGTTAAAAATATTGAGTTGATTGGAAGCATGAAGTTAATTGAAGATGAAAATGATATAAAAGCAGGAGATATTGCAATAAATATTAAAGGTGAATTTAAAAATGGGAAATTAAGCGGTCTGGAGAGGGAATTATATAGAAAATTGCACCAGACCATAAAGAAGGTGACCAATGATATCCTGGTCAGGTTTAATTTTAATACTGCTATAAGCGCTATTATGGAGCTGGTTAATTTAATTTATAAATACCAGGAGGAAGTTACAGCCGTTAAGAAAAATGTTGCTCTGGTAAAAGAAGTGACTGAAAAATTGTTAATACTTCTTTCCCCGATTGCTCCATTTATTACTGAAGAATTATGGCTTGAGGCTGGAAATGAGAGAAGTATCCATAAAGTTTCATGGCCGGATTATGATCAGGAAATTGCCAGGGAAGAACTGGTTACTATTGTATTTCAGGTTAATGGAAAGCTAAGAGACAGGATGGACCTGCCGGTAGGTACCCCTTCAGAAGAAATTGAAAAATATGCCCTCTCATCTGAAAGGATAAAAAATTTCACTGAGGGCAAAGAGATTATTAAAAAAATAGTAGTACCCAATAAGCTTATTAATATTGTAGTTCAAAATTAGAAGAATAGGTAGAATATATTATTTTTTATTATAAGCTTCTATCAGTTCCAGGATTGACCTGCAGAATGCCGGAAGGTCAGCAGGAATTCTGGAGGTTACCAGGTTACCGTCGACCACAACTTCTTTATCCAGATATTCTCCACTGGCATTTTTGAGATCTGTGGCTATTGACCTGTAACCGGTAACTTTCCTGCCCCTGATTATATCGGCTTCAACCAGCATCCATCCGCCATGACATATTGCTGCAATAATCTTTTGCAGGCGGAAAGCCCTTTTAACCAGGTCAACCATATTCTTTTGAATCCTCATTTTATCGGGTGCATTTCCGCCAGGGATAATTACTGCAATTACGTCGTCTAAATTAACCTGTGAAGCAGAAAGGTCTGATTTAAGAACTGCCCCAAATTTACCCTTATACTCTTTGTCTGCTTCCGGACCCACAACTTTTACATCATAACCGGCTTCTTTAAACCTGTAATATGGATAGATTACCTCTTCGTCCCTGAATTCATTTTCTATCAATAACAATAATTTTTTAGCCATGGTATACTCCATTTTTTAAATTATTATTTTTTAAAGAAGTAATTATATTATCATTTCCGAAGGTTTATGACTTTTAGCCTTCATTGTAAGCTTCATGACTCCTGATAGGAATTCACTGGCTTCCAGAATTTCTAAAAGCACAGGTTTTTTATCGACTGAAAAGTGAATAATAATAGGGCCTGTTTCCTCAGCATAATCTATTTTTTCATTTGAAAGTTCTATAATTAAGATATCTTCATTTTTACTATACCTGATTTTCATATCTGCTCCTTTTCGCCGGATAAACTGTTACTATTTTTTTAGAATCTAAATCTTCCATAAAAATTACTCTAATAAAGTGTTTATTGTCGATAATTTTCTGTGCTATTTTTCTATGTTTATAACCACTGATTATTGTATCAGGATTTTTCATTATATTCACTACCGCCTTTTTATTTATTTGAAACTCATGCTTATTTAATATTTTCATCTTTTCTATTGAATGATCACTAAAAATTATTTTTTTCATTTAATTTAAATAAATCTCATTTTATACTTTAATACTTTCATCAATTGTGCTATAGTGTAATTATATAATAGCATAAATTAATAAAACCTGCCATATGAGTTTATTAAATACGAAAGAAAAAATAAGTAGAATAAGATTCTTTTTTGATAAGGTTAAATATAAAAGAGGAAGACATTTCTATCTGACAATTTTTGGGCTACTTTTTTTAATAATAACTTTATTCACTGCTGTTTATATAAATCAACAGGTAGAAATAAAAAGGAAAGAAAATATTCTTAAAAGTTATTACTCAGAAAATTATGCTGGCAGCAGCAAGCTAAATGAAACTACTTCCTATCCTGATGAAATTAAAATAATAGCTGATGATAGAAAAGGGGAATATCCCGGGCTAAATCCCTTAGATGATATAGAAGACATCCAGGATTCCAATAGTTCACCACAATTTAAAAATACTATAAAAGCTTATATATGCGGCGAGGTAAAAAATCCCGGTGTTTATGAGATTGAAGATGGAGCCAGAATAATAGACTTACTGGAGCTTGCAGGCGGACAGGATGAAAATGCCTGTCTGGAGATTATTAATCTTGCCCAGATTGTGGTTGATGGACAGAGAATCTATATTCCGTCTCAGGAAGAAATCAGTGGCGGCAATTCTTTATTTTTTACCGGCGATTATTCAAATAATTACAACTCTTCGGAAAATAGAATTATAAATATTAACACTGCAAATGTAAAAGAACTGGAATTGCTGCCCGGAATCGGTCCTGTAATCGCACAGAATATTATTGAATACAGAAATAAAAATGGATTATTCAGGAAAAAAGAAGAATTAAAAAATGTCACAGGTATCGGGGAGAAAAAATATGAAAAAATCAGTCAGTTTATATCCATTTGAATAATGTAAAAAAGAAAATACTATCATTTCTTTACAGGGAATATTATCTTTTCTGGGCGTCTGGATTGACCGCAGGAGTATATACCGGTAGTAAATATCATTTATTTAATCCCTATATTCTTATTGCTGAAATTGTAGTTATTATATTAACACTGATTATAGGTATTTTAATAACCAGGAAGATTTTAAAAAGTGAACATTCTTTAAATATTTCCAACCATGGTAAAATCAATATTAAGTTCAAAGGCAGCAAACTTCCATTCAGGGAAACATCACGGTCTGATTTTAAACAGGATAATGCAAAGTTGGTTATTTTAGTTATAATCCCCTTTTTAATTTTATTTGTTATAGGAAATTCAATTATAAATATATATAAGTATAACGAAAGTAAAAGTATATTTTTATCTCTATATGAAAATAAAAGTTTGGCCAGAGATAATATTGTTATAGAGGGCAGAGTATCAAACCATCCCAGATACAAGTATGGCAATTTAATTTTTTTGTTCGCAGCAGATAAAATATCCATTTATGATTATAACGGGAAATTGAATAGTATTTTTAATACAGGAGAACTTATAAATATAAAATTGGATAGCACAGGTATTGAGCCGATATTGAGAGATGATCATCTCAGATTGGCCGGGAATCTGGATAAAAATGATCCTAAAAACTTAACGGCTGGCAGATATAATGAGACAGTCTTTACAGCCGGCTGTGGAGATGTTGAAAAAATTGAGAGCAGTAATTTAAGCTATAGAATATTTAGTTTTAGAAGCAGGCTTTACAGTTGTCTAAAAAATGCTTTTTATAAAAACCTGGAAATTGAAGATGCTTGCATAGCAGAGGCAGTAATACTGGGTAACAGAAATAATGTCCCCGAGTACCTGACAGAATCTTTTAAAGGATGCGGAGTGTACCATCTATTTGCTATTTCAGGGCTGCATATTTCTTTTTTTATCTCTCTGGTCTATTTGTTTTTTAAAAGGGTGAGATCATCCTATTTTATATTCTGGGCTTCAGTTATTTTTCTAGTTGTTTACAATTTTTTAGTTGGAGAAAGAGCCAGCATATTAAGAGCTTCAATTACAGTTATTTTTATACTTTTAGCTAAGGAATGGAATAGGGAATACAGCCATAAGATTTTACTATATCTTTCTTATATTATAATAATTATCTTTAACCCTTATTTTATTTATGATCTGGGATTCTGGATGACATACGGTTCAATGGCAGCATTAGTTTTTATCTACCCGGCTGCAATGAGATTGGCCGGAAATATTTCCCCTTTTCTAAAGCTTAAGAGCAGTTTTTTTATGAGAATTGCCTTTATTACTCTTTCTATTCAGATAGTTCTATTTCCTGTTTTAGCTTATTTTTTTAAGGAAGTTTCTTTAATTTCGCCGGTGGCTAACATTCTCGTAATACCGGTATTTTATATTCTTCTATCCATTCTAATGGTTTCTTCTTTTGTCACTATAATCTGGCCGCCTGCGGGAGGTCTTCTCTTAAGGACAAGCCCTATTTTTTTTGAGTATATCTTAAAAACAGTAAAAATTTTAAGTAAGTTTGATTTTTGTATCATAAATTTTGATAGTTTCCCGGTAAAAAGTGTGGTAGTTTACTATATAGTACTTTTAATCATATTCCTTACAGCCTGTATGATTATAAAAAGAATTAATATCAGTAAAAAATGCATAAAGGGAACTTAAAATTTTAACAAAAAAGTCTATCTTCTTTTAAAAATTTGTGTAAAAAAATATATCATAAGTCCTGTTTTCCTAATTATAGGAACACAATTTTTGATAGCAATATTTTTACCTACTGCTTTTCCCGCTACAGTAAATGTAGCAATTCCACTTGTCACTATTATACTCATCACAACCTCTTTCAAACCAGGATTCTTAAGTAAAAAGATTACAATTATGGTAGCACCTATTGAACCACTCACAATGCCAGTAACATCACCAATTACATCCAGGCAAAAATTGGAGACCCTGTCAGCATTTTTAACCAGATTTAGAGCCTGGTAAGCACCTTTGATTTTTTTTGCAGCCATGGCAATAAAAGGTACTTCGGAACACGCAGTAGCAGAAACTCCTATAAGGTCAAATAATATACCTATGAAAATTATGATAATGAGAAGAACAAAAGCAACAATCAGATTTACACTTTTAAGAATCGTTTCTGATATGAAACTCAGAAAAACCGCTGAAGCAAATGTCCACAAGAGAATTATTAAAATCCAGCGGGTTACTTTTTTGCGTTGCTTGTTAGATCTGTTTTTTCTTTTCGCCAATATCTATACCTCAAATAAATAAAGATGGTAATACGGCAGGTAAACTTTGCGGCTTAGGTCTAGTAGGATTTCCCATGTGGATACTGACATGTTTCCACATCAGCAGTTTCCCTTTAAATTCACCTCTATAGTGTCACCAGCTATAGGACTAGATTACCACTTAGTCCACACTGTAATCCCTGCTGTATCTCTTAAAAAAGAACAGTCTAGGAGCTTTCCTCGACAGTCAAACCAAAACTAGCCTTTTTTGCAGAATAGGTTTCACTCAGCGAAGATAACCGGAATTTCTGATTTAAAAAGTCCTGGTCTCTTACTCTGTTCTCCTCCTATTCCACGCAAGGCAGGCTACGCTGCAGCTGTAAAAACATTTGCAGGTCTGCCTCCATATGCAGTTACAAGCTAAATACATATGGAGTCTCCACGGAAGAAGGGTCTACGCCCGCATGCCATTGCGGATCGCCCTTCAACCTTAACCTCCAGCATCGGCCCCCGACTGGGCGTCAGCAGCCAACACCAGAGACTTCATCTATATGCCCTCAACGGATTTTTAGCCCCGTCTTCATTGTTGGTAGTACTGACTAGAATACTGCACCATCTTTATTTCAAAAAAACAAATTGACTAATCTAACAAATTAGTCTAAATTTTCCAATAAACACACATTATTTATATCATAACTGGATTTTTTTCTCAACATTGGTGGTTTTGCTAGAACAGTAAAACCTAAAAAAGTTGGAGATATGGGAATTGATGGTTTTACCTTTATGCATAGAGACCCCATACAAGTAAAATTAGTTACTTTTTAACTTTGATTCTAGTTCGAGAACAGCGATTTTTAATATTATTAAAATTTACTATATAATGTTCCTAATCATAATTCTTCCAGCATGTATAATTATAAAAAGGATTGATATCAGCAAGAGAAGACAGGTTAACGCAGATTCACTTATTAGATCTTTTAAATTACAAGATGAATATAAAAGCAGATAATTATGATGAATACAAAAGCAGATAATTATATCAATTATATCAACGTTATATGAATGAATATGAAAGATGATAAGTTAAAAAAAGAACTTTTAAAATTAGAAGAGCTTTCATCCTGTTACTTATATATCAGTACCAGTGATTCGGTACTGGAGGATAGGATTGAGAGTGTAAAAAAGTTCCTTAAGGGAAAGATTAATTTTGATACAGACTTTAAAATTTTTAGCGGAGCGGAAGAAATTGATGAAGAGGAATTCAATAATTATATAAGCACCCCTTCCTTATTTTCCCCGAAAAAAATAGCAGTAATAAAATATATTGAAAAAGTTTCCGCAAGTCTGCAAAAAAAAGTAATAAATTTAATATCATCAAATAGTAACGGCGGTACAAATATAATTTTTATTATTACCGCTTCAAAGCAGAAATTTAATCCTAAACTACTGGATGCAGTCAGGGAAGCTGGAAAAGTTATACAGTTAAAACCACCTTTAAGCAGCAGCTTGAAGAAATGGCTGGAAGAAAGATCTGAATCTGATGGAATAAAATTCACTGAGAAGGCAGCATCACTCCTGATAGAAAATGTGAATCTGGATTTAAATTTACTAAAGAAAGAGTATGAAAAACTCTATGATTATATAAGTTCGGAAGAAAAAAAAGTAATTGATGAAGATACAGTGAGATTTTTGGTTAGCCGTATTTATTCATTAAAAATTTTTGATTTAGTAGATTATCTTGGTAAAAGAGATAAAGATAACAGCCTTAAAGCGTTAAGATCTATACTGGAGGAAGGCCAGAACTTAATCGGACTGGTCACATTGATTCACAGGATGTTTAAATGTTTTTTATATATTAAATCAGGAAATAGCAAATCATCGGTAACGGACTATATTGAAAATAATATGAAGGTTCCTCCTTATTTTGTTGGTAAGCTGGTAAGCAAATATATTAAGTTAAGCAATAATTACACAGAAGCTGAGGTACTTAAGGTCTTTGAAATCTTAAATAAATATGATATCAGTTTTAGAATCAATACCATTGAAGGTAAACATCTGGTTAAAAAGTTAATTTCAGAAATTATAGATATGGATGTCTGAATAATAACTCTGGTCCTTTTTTAGTTGGGATTATTTAAGATTTTTTAATTGAATTAACCAGCTTTGCTGCTTTAGATTTTTTATTGGCTGAAAAATTCTTGTGAACTGCGCTTTTCTTTACCGCCTTATCCAGGTGCTTGGAAAGTATATTGAAACTTTTTTCAGCCTCTTCTATATTTTTGCTCTTTACAGCTTCAGCAAGCTTTTTTTGATCGGTTTTTATCCTGGTTTTAAGCAACCTGTTTTTAATTCTTCTTTTAATATTCTGTCTGTCTCTTTTTTCCTGCGACTTTATATTTGGCATCTATTTATTTCCTCTCCAATAACTATCAATTTTAAACGAAGATATATTTTAGCATTTTTTTTAGATAAATAAAAATATTTATTGCTCGTGTAATATAAATGATATAATACTTTTTTTAATAACATCTGTAATATAATATGGCTATGGATGAAGATTATCTATTGTCAAGAAGAAGAATTTTTAGCGCAACATTCCTGGTAGTCCTGGCTATTCTGCTGTCAAAGATTTCCGGGCTTGTAAGAGACCAGATAATGGCCGGTTGCTTTGGCATGACC
>Ga0172362_10005939_pt1 | contig 10548 bp, 9 predicted proteins | sample LakKivs1_kivu2a2_FD_114534 | JGI IMG/M metagenome (GOLD analysis project Ga0172362, IMG submission 114534) | Sediment microbial communities from Lake Kivu, Rwanda - Sediment s1_kivu2a2 | ecosystem: Environmental > Aquatic > Freshwater > Lake > Sediment | place: Rwanda: Western Province, Lake...
ACCAGTTCATATTGATTCCTTTTTGAATATTTTATATTCTATTTTTTAGTTTCTCTTCCTTTTATTTTTTAGTTTATAAAAATCTCTACTATAATGTAGTAGAAGAAGTTAGATAAATCCCTTGGTCATTATATTATAGTGATTGAAAATATATAAAATAAATAAAGGAGATATAAATGGAAATAAATAATGAGATAAGAGATGAGGCAATAGAATTTGCGAAAAAGCAATATGAGGAAATAAAAACTAACCCAAACAGCCCCGATGTAAGTAATATTCCACTATACTCTAAACTAAAGTCCTGGAACTTTTTTGATAAGGTTACTATTGGAACAGAAGAATGTGAAAACATTATGATTACCTTATTATCCATTGAAAAGTATGATAAATTAGTAGAAGAAAGAAAACCAAAGCCTAGCAAATGGGAGATAGTGATGGGAAGAACTGGAGGTTTTGGAGGTCGTGGTGGCCGAAAGCCACGCTAGAAAAGGTATGCTATTATGGATACAATTGATTTGCCTGATGCCTGGAAATCTTATCTAAAAGATAAAGATAGTAAGGCAAAACAAAAACTTCTAGAGTATTATTATAATACTTTAGTAAAAAAAATAGCAAAAGGACTAACTAAAAAATTCAAAGGAAAGATAGGACCCGATGAACTAGCTTCCTATGGAGTGGATGGTCTATATAGCTCACTTGACGCATTTGATCCATCAAAGGGAGTGAAATTTGAAACATATGCCTATACTCGCATATGGGGAAGTATGATAGATGGAATAAGAGAAGAAGATTGGGTTCCTCGGAGCGTAAGAAAAAAACAGACTATAATAGAAAATACAAAAAATTCTATGGAGTCTTTTTTGGGTCATAAAATAGATGAAACAGAAATAGTTTGCGAAGCTGGCTTCGATATAAAAGAGTTCTATAAAAATAAGCATAATTTTTTTGCGTCCTCTGTCTCTAGCATAGAATCAACTCCAAACACAGGAATAGATCAGGAAGACAATAATAAAGATTGCAATAAATATCTTGTTGCATCTGATGACACAAATCCAGATATTCTTGTTGACAAAAATGAATTTTGGTCTAAATTATTGGGAAGAGATTTTTGTGACAGAGAAAGACAAATAATATATTTTTGCTACAGAGAAGGTCTAACAATAAGCTGTATTTCCAAAAAAATGGGAATGTCTGAATCAAGAATAAGTCAAATACATAAAAAAGCTTTGAAAAAAATAAAAAATAGAATAGAACTAAATCCAAAGTTCTTCTCTAAATATGGAAATGATATAATGTTCAATATTAAAGAATAGGAAACGAAAATGTTTGAAGCCAAGGTTGGAGATATTACGAAAGAAAATATAGATGCTATTGTAAGCGCGGCAAATGGCATAGGAGTTATGGGAAAGGGAGTAGCAGGAGCAATTGCAAGTGCAGCCGGGCAGTCAGTTACAGAAGAAGCAAGACTACAATATAAACTAAACATAAAGCCATTTGATGAAGGAACCTCTTATGAGACTTCTGCCGGAAATCTAGAACAAAATGGAGTAAAAAAGATTTTTCACGCTGTTACAATGAAATATCCAGGGGGATTTAGCTCAATATATGATATAGAGAATGCTATGGTTTCAGTTCTAGAAAGAGCCGTATCTCTAGGAATAAAAAGTATTGCTTTCCCTGGATTAGGCACAGGAATAGGTGGGCTCAGGCCCGAAACTGTTGCTATTGTTATGTCTAGAACCGCAAGGCAATACGAAAATAAAATAAATATAAAAATAATAGATAAGAATAGTTTTTTTATAAATAATGTTTTGAAATATTTTAAAGTGCCCAGCCATAAAGAATAGGGGATTCTTGATTCTACGTCTAGACTTACTCACGTCGATCTGTAAGTATAGATTTAGTATATACCGATATTATCGGTATATACCTTGTAAGAAAATAGAAAGAAAATATATGGGCTCAAGTATAATAAATAGACCAACTCTAGTTTTGAATAAGAGTTGGCTCGCTGTTTCTGTGTTTAGGTTCAAATATGCTATATGTAAGGTTTTTTCAGGTATGGCAAAGTTTATAGACAGTGATTTCAATCAATACTCATGGAATGAGTGGCTTGATCTCTCTAATAATCCCGATTTTGAGGACGAAGACTTTATCCACTCTAACAAAATAAAAGTTAGAGTGACTAGACATCCTATTATAGTTTTAACTGACTATAATAAAATGCCAAGAAGTCATATCAGACTAAGCAAAAGGAATGTTCTAATCAGAGATGGTTTTTGCTGCCAATATAGCCATAAAAAATTAACTATGGGAACAGCTACATTAGACCATATTATTCCCAAAAGTCGTGGAGGCAAAACAACTTGGGATAATGTTGTTGCAGCGTCTCATGAAATAAACACTCGAAAAGGTGACAGGACTCCCGAGGAAGCTAACCTAAAGCTCATGAGAGATCCCAAAAAACCGGAATGGAGCCCTTTATACTCTAGGCTTATAGAGAACATACCTGAAGAATGGGAAAACATAATCAAAAGCACGAGAGATAGGTACTCTCTATAATGGAAGAGGCACAAGTCTAAATATAGCTTGATAGTCGAAAAATACACAAAAAATATTTTCTTTGTAAGGTTGTCAAGTTAAGAAGTTTATATTTTTTTTATTTTTTTGTAAAAATACATATAACAAGGAAAGTATGACCAATATTAGTATTTTGTTTTCACAGAGAAATAATGAGAAATTGAATAAGGAGTTCGTAAATGAATGAAATGGTTTATAGCCTATTGAAAGATAGGTACTTTTTGAGAAATGAAAAGACATGGGAAGATTTGGCAAAGAGAGTTTCAGGATTATATCCTGAAACATATGAATATATAGAACAAAAAATCTTTATTCCGTCAACTCCAACTCTTTTAAACGCAAATACTAATGGAGAAAGAAAGGGAACTCTTTCTTCTTGTTTCCCCATGAATATAGAAGATAGTATAGAGGGCATTTTTGACGCTCTAAAAGAGGGGGCTGTTGTTACAAAAGCAGGTGGTGGCGTCGGTTATGATTATAGCGTCCTACGATCATCAAGAGAAAAAGTAAAAACCATAGACAGAAAATCTAGTGGCCCTATTCCATTTGCCCGTATGTTTAACTCTATGTTAGACGGTATTCAACAGGGAGGAGTAAGAAGAGGAGCAGGAATGGGCCTTCTAAATATATATCATCCTAATATATTGGATTTTATAAAATCTAAAGAAGATATAAATAATAGTCATTTATCAAGAATGAATATATCAATAAAAATACCTGACTCTTTCTACAAAGATTTAGAAGAAAATCCAAACAAGACACATATAACCAAAGATATTACAACTGGAGAAGAAGGCACACTAAAAGATGAAAATGGAAAAGATATTACTACGATAGAGTTGTGGAAGAAAATCATTTATTTGGCGTGGAAAGTTGCAGAGCCAGGAATATTCAACGAGACCATAGCATTTGATCGTTGTGCTAATACAAATATTAGTAAAACTGTTATTTCAAATCCATGCTTTACAGGGGATACAATTGTCGCTGTAGCCGATGGGAGAGGAATGATATCTATAGGTCAGCTAGCAAATGAAGGAAAAGATGTTCCTGTCTATTCTTTCAGTCATAAAGGCAAGCTTGAAGTCAAGAAATTCATGAATCCAAGACTAACTAGAAAACAAGCTGATATATACGAAGTAGAGTTTGAAGGAGGAATGAAAATAAAATGTACAAATGACCATAATCTTTTGACAACTAGCGGAAAACTCATTCCTTTGAAGGATCTAAAAATAGGAGATAGTATAAAGAGTTCTATAAAAAATAATGATATATGGGAAACCGAAGAACAAAATGATCTTAAAAATCTAAATGAAATAAAAAACGAATCAAATAAAAATAATAAAAATAATAAAATAGTAAAAAAATGCGAAGAATGCAAAACCGAGTTTGTTGTTGAACACAAAAATAGACATATTACTTTTTGTTCAAAATTGTGTATGGAGAAAACCCTAAAAAAGGTATTCACTTTTATACCGAATGATGTTCATAATTACAAGATTGTAAGTATAAAGTATGCTGGAAAAAAAGATGTATATGATGGGACTGTAGAAGATTTTCATAATCTTTTGATTGGCGGAAAAGAAATTGTAAATAAGTCTGGTAAGAAGAGTTATGAATTTATTGCGTCTGGAAATTGTTGCGAGTTTATAAATATACCTTATTCTTCTTGTAATCTTGCATCGATAAATCTATCAAAAATTATAAAGGATGGACATGTAGATTGGGCTCTTCTTCAAAATGTTGTTGCTAAAGGCACTAGATTTTTAAATAGTGCTATAGATAACAATATGTATCCAATAGAAAAAATAAAAGAAATAACTACAAAAATCCGGCCTATCGGTCTGGGTGTAATGGGACTAGCCGATATGCTTTATCTTCTGAAAATACCATATAATTCTCAAGAAGCTTTTGATTTAGTGGAAGAAATATCAAGATTTATTACCTTGAAGTCTATGGAAACGTCTGTCGAAATGGCTAAGGAAAATGGTAAAGCTTATGACAATTTTGATCACGATTTATTTATAAAGGTCAATAAGAGATTTTTTGATAAGCCTTGCAGAAACATAGATTTACAAAAGATTTTGTCAGACCTAAAAGAATATGGAGTTTATAACTCTTGTTTTACTTCTTTTGCCCCAACTGGATCTATCTCTACTATTGCTGAGACCTCTGGTGGCATAGAGCCTGTATTTTCTCTTCTATTTACTCGTAGAGTAGAACAATTAAATGGAAAATATACTGAAATATACGTTGTGGACAAGGCATTTGAACAATATATAGACGAAAATCTTGCTGATAAAAAAGAAGAAATATATAAGCATATTTCCTCTAATAAAGGAAGCTGTCAAAAGTGTGATCTTATTCCAGAAAAAGATAGAAGAGTATTTGTTGTGGCGGGAGATCTGACTCCCGTGGAGCATCTAAATATTCTTGAGGCTTCTGCCAATAATGTAAGTTTGTCAGTTTCAAAAACTATAAATATGCCAAGTGATGCTAAGGAAAGTGATGTAGAACAAGTTTTTCTTGAAGCTCATAAGAGGGGTATTATTGGTGTAACAGTTTATCGTGATGGGGCGAGAGGACTAGGCATTCTCATGCATAGTAAAGAAGAGAAAAAAGAAGATGTAATACAGGATGCCCCTCACGCTCCAAGAAGACCAAAAGTTTTACCATGCGACATACATCATGTAAAGATAACAAAGAAGCTAGATAAAGTAAGATCCTTTGAATATCTTGTGCTTATAGGATTATATAAAGACGGAAAACCATATGAAGTATTTGCTGTAGAAAATGGAATATTGGATAAAAAGTTTGTATATGGAGAAGTGACTAAAACTAGAATATCTAAAAATAAGGCTAAGTATGATTTAAAGGCCATCATAAAGAATGAAGATGGGACTGAGCAAATACAAGAGGTTAATGATATAACCAAAGATACTTCGGAGATGGAGGATCTTATTACTAGACAAGTTTCTATGGAACTTCGTCATGGAATTCCTGTAGAATATGTAGTTCACCAACTTGAAAAATCAGGAGATATTGGCTCATTCAATAAGGCTATCATGAGAGCTCTGAAAAAGTATATAAAGAACAATAGTGTTTCTTCTCTAAACTATTGTCCAAAGTGTGAAGAAAAGGGGGAGAAGAATAAAATGGTTTATATGGAAGGTTGTTTATATTGTGAAGTTTGTAAATATTCGCCAAAATGCTCATAGAAAGGAAATGTAATGGAAAAATATATTTATGATACTCATTTATCACATTGTTGTTATATACACGGGTGTAAATATGGCGATAAAGATTGTCCTGTAGAAACAGGCAAAGTCAAGAAAATAGGATGTGAAATATGCGAATTAGAGGAAGAGGGTTATGATGATTCTTTGGAGATCTCATTAAAACCCGATATTGTTCCAACGGAAATCAAAGTAAAGAAACTTCACTCTGATACTATTTTGCCTCAAAGGGCTCATAGCAGCGATGCTGGATATGACGTTGTGGCTGTTGAAGATGGAAAGGTTAGCTCAGATTATAATTTTATAGAATATGATGTAGGTTTTTCTCTTGAAATACCAGCAGGATATCATGTTCAAATTTTTCCTAGATCTAGTATAAGCAAATATGATATGGCTCTAGCTAATAGTGTTGCGATTATAGATCAGGACTATCGAGGCCCAATAAAACTGAGATTTCGTATTTTCAAATGTGTTAAGGATGCTAAAATCTATAAAAAAGGAGATAAAATCGCTCAAATGATTTTAGTAAAAACTCAATCTTTGCCATTTATATTTTCTGATGAAATAAATGAGACAAAAAGAGGAGAAGGAGGGTTTGGAAGCACAGGCTCATAAAATATATCTCTTTTATTTTGAAGGATTTTGGTCTACGAATACGAAAATAATATATAGTGTTCGTAGACTTTTTATTTGGGAAAAAATAAATGTGGTATAAAATAGCACAAGCATTACGCAAATTGAAATATTCTATTCCTTCTGATAAGGAAGAGCTTCTTTATGATTTTTATATGATCATTTCTCTACCTAATAGGGGATATTCAAACGATGATCTTCAGTATCTTTATGAAGACACAAAAGAAAAAATAATAGCTTATTTGAAAAAAGAACTATTAGAGGGAGCATTTTTTGCCATTTCCTCCGAGATGAGGCACGCTATGCTTGTAGATAGCGAAGAGATAGATGCAGAAGAAATACCTGGAATGCTTTATGAGGATGCAGAAGGAGAGTTCCATATAAATATTTTTTCATTATATAAAAAAATATATGGAATACTTGGAAAAAAAGATTTTAGAAGATTTATGGATTATAAAAATAGATATGATAGAATAAACGATAATCTTTTATACAGTAAAAATATCGAAAATGAATATAAAAATAATCCACTTCTTCAAGATGCTATAAATAGAAGACTAATAAATCCTAATATATCTTCTAATAAAAGAAAAAAAATAAAAAAATCTGAAATAATAAGTGCCGTAGGAAGGGCCTCCTCGTATGTTTCAGCTATGGATATTAAAGGAACTAAAAAAATATCCGGAGAAGAAAAAATGGTTCAAATGGCGAAAAGCTTGTTCTTGAATCTTCCTTGGGACGGAGGATATGGCGGAGAAGCTTGGGCAAATATATGTGATGCATGGTTATTATTATATAAATCCAAAAGTCAACAATCAAATATAATATATATAGATCATATTTTTGATATTCAGCATAATAATGATACTATTTTAGATAAACTTTATTCATATTATAAAGATTCTGGATATGGATGGATTCAAGTCGCTCTAACATATAAAGCAAATATAAAAGATATTCAATTTTTATATGGCAAAACATCTCCCTCTATGAAAACTATAAGTAGGAGACTAATAAAAGATTCAGAAAATACTACAGAAGAAGATTGGAGGCAAAAACATAAAGATATAAGATCATACGAAATAGAATCGATAGCAAAGAGCATGCTCCCAAAAGAAGGTTCTGAAATAAATGAGGTATTAGTAAAAACTCCATCCAAATATGTTATTGAAAAAATAAGAGAAATGAATTCTCAAGAAAGAAATGCTACTATAAACATAATATCAAATGCTATTTTACAATATTCAATGACATATGGGCCTTTATTTATATATTATAGATTAGAACCATATGGGTCTCCTTATAAGGATAGATATAAAGAAAATAACTATGTAAAAATAAGAGTTTGGAATAATATAAAAAAACAAATACTCCAGTTAGTTATAGAAAATATAAAAAATCCAAATATGTTTTATGCAAATGTCTTATCAGATATGAAGTCTATATTTTCTTTGTTCGAAGAAGACGATAATATGAAAATTATAATAAAAAACGAAATAAGTAAAAAAATATTAGAAGTTTTCTATCAAATAATAAATAAATCTACTTCATGTAACGATTTAGATTTATATTTCTCTAATCACGGAATATTTAGTAATGAATATGTTCGCGTTCAAGACGTATTGCCAAAAAATAAAAACTCTGTAATAACCTTTGTAAATAATTTATTAGATTATAATTGTCCAGGAAATATAGATGCAAAAATACGCAAATATATAAATATAATATTTGGAATAAATGCAAACACTCTTCAAAATACAGAAGGAGAACAATAAAATGGCGCTTGATATAACTAATAAAACGATAAAAGCAGAAAGGATAGGAGATCTAAAAGAGGTTATAAATCAGAATCCAAGATTTCATGCTGCCAAAAAATATAACTATATTCGTGTTCAATTTCCCAATGGAATGGAGGTTCCTCTTCTTTTTACTAATAATCAAATAAAAAGAGCAATAGAGAGAGCTAATAAAAATCCTGAAGATTTACCTGAAGTTTCTTGGATTAGAAATCTTTTAGATTTAGAAATAATAGATACAGACAGACTAGCAGATTTACAAAATGTAAAAAATCAAAATAAACTCCCTAATGCATGTATGACTTATAATCATATTAGAATACAGATGGGCGATCAGAAATTGAGTTTACTATTTACCGATAAAGAGATAAAAGTAGCAAAAGATAGAGCTAGTAAAAATCCAGAAGATTTACCTAAAGTTTCTTGGCTTCAGGACTTATTAGACTAAAATAATATGGCATTCACTAAAGACAATATAATATTTGTATATAGAAATTTAGACTCTGATAGTCTTGAACTTGCTCAATATTATCAATCTTTTAGGGATTTAGATTCATCTCATTTAGTTCCCATTACCTGTTCTACTACAGAAGTATTGGCCGATTATTCTACGTTCAATACAGAAGTGGAGTCTCAAATATTGTCTGCTCTTACTTCTGCTCCATTGTCTTCTGAAAATATTATGGTTATTGTTCTTGGACTAAATGTTCCAGGAGGATTTTATGACGGAACAGATGTTATATCCTCTGTTTCCCGTATAATGAAAATAAAAACAGCTTACAGTAAGAAGAGAGAAAATTTCTTTTATATTCAAAAAATGTCAGACGACTTCGTTCTTTCTGATACTGATTATAGTTATATTGTTGGAAGAATAGATGCTCCTACATTGTCTTTAGCAAAATCTATTATTGATAAAACAAGAAATCTAGAAAATAAAAAATATATTACGGGAAGTATATTTGTAAATCCATATTTTGCTAGTTCTGATTCATCTTATGATGATTATAAAAATAATATAGTTTATTTTCTAACTAACAAGAGTTATTTATATAATCTAACTGTAAATACCACTCAATATAAATCTTCTTCCGATTCAGTTTTTCCGCAACTTATAAACGATAGTTTTTATTTTGGTGGAATAAATAAAGGTAGCTCATCATTTTTTGGGAATACTGACTCAACTAGACTTTTCTTTTATGATACGAATACTACGTCTACTTTCGATATTAGAAATTCATCGAGCTTGAATTGGTCTTATTTAGCAATAAGTAATGATTATATTTGTACTTCAGGCTCAATGTCAGATGCCTCTGCAAACGGTTGTCTAAATATTCAGACGTTTTTTGAGAGTTTGAGAAGTGGTCAAACTATTGGAGAAGCCTTTTTATATAGTCTTCCATATCATAACTGGACAATGACTTTTATAGGAGATCCCGCTATAACTGTTTCTTTTCCAGCTAATGGCCCAGTTCAATCATTTTGTTCGGGGCTAAAATGTGATTATTGCCCAGAATATACTCCCTCTGAAATACAGCTTTTATTTTCAGGAATAGAACTAAATAATGTCTGTATAACAGGCTCCGACTCAGGATCTTTTCAGTTTTTATATTCTGATATAGAAATAAATGATATACATAGATTAGAGCAAGTAAGTAGCTGTAAATGGGAAAAAACTTATAGTAATGTTATTCATAGAAAAAGATGGTCTACAAATACAACATGTGGAGGAACTTCTGATTTTTATGAAATAACTGATTTATATATCTCTTTAGAAATATATAAAAAGTATTCAAATATATATTTTGCTGATATAACTATAAAAGATAGCTCAAATACTCTTGATACATATGTTTACTTATATTATAGCTCAAATAATATAAATGGATGCGATTTGAGCGGAAATATTTATAATAATAGCTATAACTCTTATTTATATAATGCCACAAACAAAATAGCAATAGTCGGAAAAAACGGGTCTTCAACTATAACTCATACTATTTGTCCAAGCCTGTTCGACAAAACATATATAGGTAAAGAAAATACAGAGTCAAATACTTGGAACGATTCTTCTATCAACCTAGCAAAAAGTATAATAGAATATGATCTAAAAAGAGAAATATATTATACTTTACTAAATACAATAGTAAATATGACAGATGTTAGTTCAAAAATAGATTTATTGCATCCGTCTAATACAATATATAATAATAGTTCTACGGATATAGAGAAGGCGTTTTTTTCTAAATCAATAAATAATCTATTTGACTGGGCAAGATATAGATTTGTACTAGATTATAAATCTACAT
>Ga0172362_10005940_pt1 | contig 10547 bp, 7 predicted proteins | sample LakKivs1_kivu2a2_FD_114534 | JGI IMG/M metagenome (GOLD analysis project Ga0172362, IMG submission 114534) | Sediment microbial communities from Lake Kivu, Rwanda - Sediment s1_kivu2a2 | ecosystem: Environmental > Aquatic > Freshwater > Lake > Sediment | place: Rwanda: Western Province, Lake...
CTTGGGCATATCGGTACTGGTTGCGGAGGCTTCAGATGCTTTGCGAGGTGAACCGTGTTCATTATCGTGAAGTCCCTCCTCAGTACACCAGTCAGAAGTGTCCAAGCTGTGGTCATATCGATAGGGGGAACCGCGATGGTCCAAAGTTCCTGTGTCTGAAGTGTGGTCACGCAGGCAACGCCGACGTGGTCGGAGGCAGGAACATCTTGGAGCGGTTTCTTACGGGGCTGTACGGTGCCCGTTACCAACCATGGGAGCCTGAGCATTTACTTCTGAGTCCTGTTTAGGGCTTGGTGGATTTGTCATGGTTTTCATGAACGGTTAATCCTATTCTCTCTGGTGCTACTGCGACTTTTAATGTTTCAGGCACCTGGTTATCAGTTGAAGGATATTTTGTTGCTGAGTCTTCTGAACTAGCAGATGTTCTATGGGCTGAAGTATTTCCAGCAGGCAAAGGCGGAGATAAATATCACGGGGGACTAATTTGTGGGAGTCGTACTTGATTATGATGGCAACAGTTACGACACGGTCGTTATCGGCACACAGGAGTGGACTGTACAGAATTTTAAGTGTACTCACTTAAATGATGGTACCGTTATTCCTGAAGTGACTGGTGATGCTGCGTGGGTCGAACTAGCAACACCTGGTCGGTGCGCTTATGACAACGACAATGCCAACAGGGCAATCTATGGAGAGCTTTACAACTGGTACACAGTTGAAACTGGAAATCTTGCTCCTGCTGGATGGAGAGTTCCGACTGACGATGATTGGACCACCCTCACGACGTATCTTGGCGGGGAGGAGGGGGCGGGAGGCAAGCTGAAGGAGGCAGGAACGGCACACTGGGCATCGCCGAACACGGACGCAACGGACGAGGTAGGATTCGGTGCTCTTCCTGGCGGTTATCGTAAAGAAAATGGGTCGTTCCGCTACGTTGGCTTCCTCGGTTGCTGGTGGTCCGCGTCCAACGTTGATCCTACCTTTGTTTGGCGCCGCATCATGTTATTCAATGACGCACTCGTGGAACGCAGCAGCTACTTCATGCAGGCTGGGTTCAGCATCCGTCTCGTTCGTGACCTTCCTTCCCCGGTAGAAAACGGCAAATACTGGGTTGCATCCATAGACAGAACCTTTAGCGACACACTCGGTTGGTCCACTTCATCAGGAGGAACACCCGGCGCTACTCCTCCGGGTGAAACCGAAGTTGCCATTTATGACAGCGTGACCGGCAAATGTACCTTCGATACCACCGTGGTCCTGCAAGGCCTTAGCGTAACTTCGAGCTTCAGTAATGCCATTGACCAATCCACTTATAGCCTAAGGGTCGATCGGTCCGGGATCACACTCAATGGCGGCACGTTCAATGGCTCCAATCAGGTGCGCTGCGACGGTACGTTCTCGATGGGCTCCGGCGCTCATATAACCAACACCCGTGACGCTACCATCGACCTGTATGGTCCGTCCTATTTCTACGACGGCTTCGAAAGCCCCTTGGGTGTTTACGTTGTACATGGATCTGATGCGTCCTGTGTGGGAACCGCTTATTTCGGTAATGTGCGCATCGATGGCGTTGCCTCAACGATCGATGGCACCTGTTACGTCGACCAAGGACTGTACCTCAGCTCAGGAACGCTTTCCGCCGGGGCCCGTGCAGAAATTCATTGCCACGGGGACCTGATCTGTGCTGATAATTTCGGATCCTGGGGAGGCAGCAATAACGCCATGCTCCTCATGGATGGTACAAAGACACAGGATATCTGGACAAGCAACGGCGCCATAATCCCCGGGTTGACCATTGACAAGACGTCGGAACCATTGGTGTCTGTGTGGGGATCGAATTCGATACAGATCGCGGGTGATCTGTTACTCTACGATGGTACGGTCAATACCCACGGCCGACATATCATTGTTGGGCAGGCCTGATGAGCACAATATTCATTGGCGGCCATCTCATTCTCGACGGTAATCTCTCCTGTTCCGGTGGTATAACCATCGCCGGGCGCGTCGATGTAGTTCCCGACGAGAACCTCAAGAAGAAATACTACTCACCGGAAACCGATTCCTACATCTGTTCCAATGGCGCCGGCCGTACGATTTCATCCCTTACCGGTGACGTCCTGGTCTATGGCATCGTGGATGGCTGCGGCCGTGGATTTGCCTCCAATGAGGGTCCCGGTTCCAATAGCGCCTACAACGAGCTGTACCAAAATTACGGCGCCACACATGCAGGGCTGGGTTCACCAGGCCTGATTGCATCACCCCCTTCTCCCAAGGGTCCTTACGGCAATCAGGAAACGCCAATGTCCCTTGGCAGTGGCTCAGGATACTATCGCAACCCACTCCTGGCATTTCCTTTTGAATCCCGTGGTGGCGCCGCAGTCCTTATCGTTGCACCTTCTGGCCGCATCCTGGTGGATGGTTCAATCCTCATGAATGGCCAGAGCTCGGCCTATGCAGGTGGGGGCGCCGGGGGAAGCATATGGCTCAATGGCTTTGCCGTTGAAGGTTCGGGCACGATCTCCTCTTCCGGTGGCGGTACGACCCTGACCGGTGCTGGTGGGGGTGGCGGGGGTTACGTTTCGATTTGGTATGAGCATCACTATGACTTCTCCGGTACACTGTCCGTTGCCGGCCTCAATGGGGGCACTGACGGAAAGATCTACACCAGAGCCCTCGATCCTGTCATCGTGGAGAAGTTCACAGGTCAGCTCTGGAACGTAAAGTGGTGGGAACGCTCTGGAGACACGACCCAGAACAATAGCATCTTCCTGCACACATCCCCGGGAAGCGACTCGCGCTACTCCTCTCTGTTCACGGTATCCGGGCAGAACCTCAATGTCGCCTGCGATTCCACGGCATTTCCCACCGATGCCAGCCACTACATCGCTTATCTCAGACTCTGGGCAGATGAACGTAACTGGGTATCCGTTGAACGCCGTTATGGCGAAATCAGGGGTGTATCGAACGAGAGCGGCTTGCAGAGCAGTTTCAAGACCAGTTATGCGGGAGATGCCCCGACTCTGAAGCTCCTGAAGAGGGACAGCACCTTTGCGATGCAGTTCTATGACGCAAGTTCTCTTGCGCCCCAGACCGTTTATTCGGATGTTTTCCCTCTGCTCAACAGCTGCCGGTTTCATGTCCAGATGGGCTTGTATCAGTCCAATCGCTCTCATATCGTACAGGTTTCCCGTCTGAATCCATACGACATTGCCAGCGAGGCCACCTATCTGGAAGATGTCCCAGATAGCAGCGTCGCGATGAACATCGTGACCGGAACGGCACAGATAGAGGGCGATGACTACTACGTCACCGATGATCGAGTCCGTTGGGATGCCGCAGGTTCGGGCGTGCCCCTGCGGGATCTGCTGGAAGACCATGACGTAGTACGATTCATATATACGGTGCCCATCGACACAACCGATACTCGTACGGGTTTTGACACGCTTAGAATCTACGAAGGCATTCCTGATGGCGCCTATTCGAATAGTCCCGTGGTCTACGTGGATGCCACTTACGGGTCGGATAACAATGCAGGGACCCAAACACGTCCTCTTCAGCACCTGCCCATAGCCACCGCCTGGGCCTTGCCCGGCAGCACCGTGGTGCTCTATGACGGCACGCACATGCCGGCTGAGGTCATCCGTAAGGACCTGACCATACGCGGTGCGGATGGGGCCAATGCATTTGTCACCAGTTCTATCGCCCAGGATACTACAGGATCAGGATGGGAGACCAACTGCTTGTCCTTCCGTTCCTGTCAGGGGATCGTGGACAATGTGAAGTTTGGTCAGGCCGCCAACGGCATAAGCGTTGAGCTCAGCCCTTATTTGGAAGTCCGTCGCGGTACATTCGAGAATCTCGCTGAAGGCATCAAAGCGGTGAACTGCGATCCCACGGTCCTGCGGAGCACGTTCTCCGACTGCACCGTGGCCATGGATTTCAGTACATCCCCCACGGCGTATCTATACAGCAACGTTGTCTATGACTGCGGCACGGCGATTCTATGCTCTGATGTGACCTCCGTGACCGTGTCCTCCAATACGATCGATCACTGTATCACCGGTGTGGACCTTTCCAATAGTCCTGCCATCGTTGCATCAAACAACATCACGGACTGTACGACAGGTATTCGCGGGACATCGTTCTTTTCCTACTACAATAATTTCTTCGGGACTACTTTGCCTTACGACGGCACCTTTGCGGATGCCTCGGGCAATATCAGCTATGATCCCCGTTATGTGAATCCATTGAACGGTGATTTCCACATAGGTTACCAGGACTCTTCGGACATCGGCGGTGGTACGGGCGCCTTCGATCAATACTGGTTCGATCATGATGCCGTGCCCAGAACAAGATCCATGGATATCGGTGCTCTTCAGTATGCCGCCGATCGGACCTATGCCGGTGACTCCTACGTAGCCGGGACGGGGGACGACTACCTCAATCCAGGCAGCAAGGACCAACCGTTCCGTACGTTGGATCAGGGGATGAAATACCCGGATGCAACGGTCCATATCGATGGAGGGCATTACGATTCCTTCTATCTGGAATTGAACGCCAAACACGTGGATCTCAATACCCTGACCGTCTATACGGCACAGGTGCACCACTTCGTTTCTTACTACACCCTTCAGCCCGCGGACCTGGAAAATGGATATGTGACTCTGCCGGGATTCGTGGCCACGCCGGCCGATGCGAGTAATGTGGTTCTGAATGTCGTTGGAGGCGGGACACAAAGGTATGGCGTGGACTATGTGGTCCAATTCGGGTATCTGATCTGGAAGGACTACGCGATCGAGCCCTTACTGGCGCCGGGCGATATTTTCCGCGTGGTATACCTGGGGGCGCTGCAGAAGAAGGCCCTGAACACACTGGTGCTGCACAGCTACTACAGCAACATAGACATCAGCCGCATGGTGTTCGTCTCGCCCTCGGGATCCGATAGCACGGTCATGGGAGGAGACGGAACGAACTCGGGCGGCAATGGATCCTGGGATCGCCCCTATCGAACTGTACAGACCGCCATGCTGTATTCCGATCCCGGGGACAACATTGTCCTGCGTGCGGGTGAATATCCGGTTTTTGACGGCGTGACGGACCAATTGGTTGTTCCCATTCGGGACACGACGGCCGTGCCATTTCAGGAACACAGTTGGCAATGCATTGAAGATCGGTTCGTGCCAAGAGACTTCAGGGGCTTTGGCGCAACAATACCGGACGAAGTTCCGTGGTCCTTCACGACTGCCGGCCGTTCTTCGGTACTCGTTGACTCGGGCTACATGGCCTTCTCCTACGACGGCAGTAATGAACCTCGATCCGTGTCGACGTTCACCCTTGAAGGCAATTGGGAAGCCAAATCCGATCTCCGCAATGCAATCGATCCCGTCTTCTTCATGGTCTCCACACCGGACTCTTCGGCCTACTTCGCGTACGATGGCACGGCTTATCGTGCGATGACCAGGACCGCCGGGATTGATCAGACCTGTTGGGGTACCATCGACGTGCCCCCCGAGGTGCACGATCCCTTCGTAGTGGAGTATCTCTCGGTGACCGCGGAGAACGTGCGTGATGGACGCATGCCTCTGGGCGCCCTGCCGGATGACCAGGATTGTTCCTCAGTGTCGTTGAACGTCCTCGGTGGAGTCCCCCAATCCTATGGAGAGGATTTCATAGTTCAAGACGGTTACGTGATCTGGCGCGACCTGGCCTTGGATGGTGAGCTGGAGCCGGGGGATGTTCTTCGCGTGATCTACAAGGACCGTAGTGTGGCGGGTCCTGTTCGTGTATGGATGACGTATCAAAACGGCAGATTGACGATGTATGCCTACAATGGGTCAACCTGGAGCACTGTGTTGCGAAGGGACATGCATCCAGACTCCACATCGTGGGCGGTTTCCTATTTCATGCGTGAACCGAATGTTTCCGTGAACCATGATCATGAAGCGGGCCGCGGATTCATATCGAAGTTCTTTGCCCGTGCCGATAGGATTACAAACACCGGTTTGAGCAAGCCCTATACGGTGAACACGGAACGTCGCACGGTGGCATTCTACAGTCAGCCGGACATTCTGCATTCATCTGAGAACATCAGCAGTCAGGTGGACGGCACCCGTTCCACATTCTATGTGCCATGTCCTCCGGTAACCCGTGGGGACAATGGCGCCGCGGTGACGAACGATCCGTCCTATCTGACGGTGACGGTGGATGGCACGTCGGTTACTCCGTCGACCCTGGTCGGGTCCTATGGCCGTTTCACGCTGGCTTTTGTGCCCGCCGCGGATTCGACCGTATTGTGCACGTACTACACACATGGGATTGCCTAAAATGCCTGTCTATCACAGCGGCAAACTCTCACAAACCGATCGGCCGGACTTCAATTATCCGCTACGGCCGCAGACCAGGGACCTTACGGTGCCCTTTGCGCCGCGGAACATTCTGGTCACCAGTCCCTATGCGGTGGGCAAACTTGATGTGCGTTGGGACAACCCGAGGGTAATCCCTCAGAACAGCGGTCTGCAGATTCTGGGATGCAACGTGTATCGTTCGACCGATGCTCAGTTCGGTCCCTACGAGAAGATCAACGACACGCCCGTGACGGTTTTGTTCTACCGGGACGAGACCAAGGAACAGGTGGTAGTGGACGAAGACGCCACGCGGACGCTTCGGTATGACCTTGAGCCCGACGGCCGGTGGAAGGTCTGGGCGCAGCATAAGCCCCTGATTCATCCCAACAGCAATGGGCAAACGTCGACGAGTATCCATGACGTCAAGGTGGAGATTGATGATGGAGATGGGACCTTTCTGGAGGTGCCGGCATTTGCGGTGAACGGGGTGACCGGTGAGATACAGCTGATATCAGCCCCCTCGTACAATCAGGAGCTTCAGCAAGTCATACCTCCGCGGTTGCCCAGGCAGCCCGGAGGGCGTGTACGCATTTCTTATTACTACCTGCGATATTCCGTCTTGACAGTGCTGAATCAGCGGACGTTTTACAAAGTCACGACCGTGGCTGTAGATCCCCATGATGCGAGCAAGACCATAGAGACGCCCATAGACGAGATATCCGATCGCAGCGCCTTTGACATAGATATGATCGATTGGGTATGGCGTGAAGCGATCAAGAGGAACATGTGGATTCTGGAGCAGGGTGGAGAACGTGTGAAGGTGTTCGTTCGCAAATGGATGGGGCCCAAGTGTCCCTCCTATCAGTACAATTATGCGCAGAGCCACAATGACTGCCGCCTTTGTATGGGCACTGGAATCGTGGATGGGTACGAAGGTCCTTACGACATTTTGATAGCTCCGCCGGAGACCGAGAAGTCTGTAGAGCTCGCGGACATGGGCCTGCACATTCGCTATGATTGGGCTGCATGGACGGGGTGTTATCCGTTGCTTAACGCCAGGGACGTGGTTATTCGCGGCAACAATGAACGCTACGTGGTAGGACCTGTCAATCCTCAGGGCAGCCGTGGAGCGATCTATCAACAGCACTTCACGATGAGCTACATCGATCAGGGCGACATCAGATACCAGATTCCGATCGATGGTGGACAGACCGTGCCGGCAGCATGGGATGCTTTCAGACAGGCCCAACCGACCGAGGCTTCACCGGTCATCAATGATAAACCGACGGTGCCTGCGGAAAGACAAATACGCGGCCGCACGGTCACATTCGAGAACATCACATGGATTTTCGCTCTTGCTTTTATCACGGCAAAGGCCCTGTCTTTGATGTCTTCATGGCTAACATAGAAACACGAGAACAGCGGCATGGCGTGGAAGAAACGATGTGAATGGAGCGGCTCGTGACGGAAGGAGTGCTATCTTGCAGTTCGATGATAACCAGATATGGGAAAATGAGAAATATGTCCTTAAGGTCGAGAAGCTTTTGGAGCCGGATATCAGTTCGAGATTCCCTACGATACGAGCGGTCATCTTTACCAAGACGGAGGATCAGGGCCTGCGTTTCTTGGAGTTTGTCTGGAAGGATGAAATCTATCTGACCAAGCTTGTTGCGACACTTGGTCTAACCTTAACACAGAAGAAGCTTGTACTGGAGTGACACCATGAACATTGAGGTAAAATCCGGGCAGACATGGGAAAACAGCAAGCGCGTTTTGCAGATTCAGACCAACGGAACTCCCACTTCTTTCAACGTGGCTGAGTTCTCCCTGCCGGACCTGAAGATAAGCCTTGCCGAGCAGATGGACACGGATAGGCTCTGCGAGCACATTCACAGCAATGGATTCGGGTTGTCTGAGAAAAGGATCTTCTTGAAGTGAACTGAATCCCATCTGGTATTCCGGACAAGTTCCTCGACTTGTCAAGGTTCTTCATTGCTCTGTCTGTCAGGGCGCCTCGGGACGAAGACCCCAATGAACGTATTCAGAAAACTGGCGCTCATCTTGGCGGATCTGGCCAATCGGATGAAGCGGCCTGGTACCGCGATCACAAAGGATACTCCAATGATATGCCGTCTGCCGAAAGCTCTCAATTACCAACAGGGTAGTGCCCTGCAGAAACATGTGGTTGTGGTCGGTGAAGGCGCCGGCGCCAAGATCATTTTCATTTCCGCCATGTTGGAGTACCTTGAGAAGCAGCTCGGCAAGACCGTCGTCGAGTGGTCCGATCTGGCGGTCACCACTTCGGCATCATCGGTCATCTTCAGCGTTCTCTGTACGGATCGGATCACCGCGGCGCAGTTCAATCAGATCCTACTCAATGGATTCTTGAAAGACATGTTCACCCCCAAGGGGTTGTCCATTCCACGATACAACCGTGAGGCGTATGTCGAGGAGTTCAAGAAGGTTGTGGGTGATCCGACTTACATGAATGAGTCATTGATCCCTCTGATCATGACCTCTTTCAGTACCTGTACTGACGGTCTGACCCATTTCTTCAAAAGCTGGGAAGATGAAGACGGCAAGATGAAGATGACGGAGGCAGCGTGCAGGTCGTTTGCCGCACCGTATTTCTTTGGCGAGATGGAAGACGATCGTAATCAGACCTTCTGGGCCGATGGTGGACTGGGGATATTTAACCTACCGGCCATGAATGCCTATGCACAGGCTCGGGCCAATGGCTGGCTCAATCCGGGGCATCATACCCATTTCCTGATGCTTGGCGGGGGTTATTCCCAGTACTGGCTTGATTTCAACCAGGCGAAAAAAGGCGGCGAGGTTCGCAAGCTGTTTGAGCAGGGCCTCAATTTCATGAACTTCGAAGATGGCGGCCTTGCCCGAGCCTCTTCGACGGTCGAACAGATCCGACTCATGAGTTTCCTGGCTTCCACGTACGATCCGGCCGGCATCAAAAGCGCTGCCATGACTGTGGACTGCGGGACTTGGGAGGACATGCCCAAGGACTTGGACAAGATGGACAACTGGAAAGCTTGTCAAGTCTACTATCAGCACGGCCTCGAAGTGGCTAAGACATTGGATTTGGGGTTGTTGAAAAGGCAGTAATAACCTTTTAATATTATCCATTTTACATTGGTGACAAAGGAATCAACGTTCACATTAGGAGGCATAGGATGTCGCTCAAGCAGGCTACCGAAGAGCTGTTGAAGATCGCTGATGAGATCGAGAAGGACGCTGCGGAAGTGACGCAGTTTGTTTGTGCGAAGTGCAATCACACTGCGACCCTGGCTTCCATCAACATGAAGCGCAGGGAAGCCGCGGACGAGAACGCAAAGGCCATGAACTCCAAGGTCACGGTTGCTGAAGTGACGGTGAACGACAAGGTTTACTGTCCGGCTTGTGACGGTGTCATGGCGTATCAGGAGACGGAAGCTTCCGCTCCGTACTACTTCGATCCTGAGAAGCAGGCGAAGGCGCCCCATGACGAGTCCAAGGAAACTCCGGCCCAGGAAAAGGCCGAGACTCCTGAGATGCAGCAGAAGGAGAAGGAAGAGGGCACGGAACAGCATCCTGTGCGGGCTTCCACTCCGATCGACTACGACTCCCTGAAGCGCTACGCCTCCAAGTAAGTTGGTCTCTGCCTTCTCCTTGTGTGGAGAAACGGACGGGCGTCAAACCGTCCGTTTTCTTTCCACTATCCCCTGATACTCAATTAATACTGTTCCCTTATAGTATGGTACGTGTACTCGGCAATTCGTCCGAGCGCGTGGTTCTTCATGATCTGAAGGACGTGATCTACTATCGCCAGACCAAGGAGTATAGCGATCAGGAGTACGAAACATCTCGGGATCTGCAGAGGGCCCTTGCTCAGAACAGACTGATCCTTTTGGAGCGGCAGAATTCGATTCGGGGTTCCGTTGAGAGGGTAACCGGCGGGGTCGATGTTGGTCAAGAGATCCGAGCCGCCCTCAGAGAGATGATGCCCTCGCAACCCGATGTTGACGTGAAATCTGTCGCTCGGGAAATAGCCCCGGTGGTGGCCGAGATAGTACGACAGGAGCTGTCACGGCTGCCCGTACAGGTGGCAACGGGAAGTGGTAATGTGCCGGCGGCGGGTGTGTCTTCGTTCATTGGACCCGAATATGTCCCGACTGTCACGACCGAGGGCATGGTGAGTAACGTCGAGGC
>Ga0172362_10005942_pt1 | contig 10545 bp, 8 predicted proteins | sample LakKivs1_kivu2a2_FD_114534 | JGI IMG/M metagenome (GOLD analysis project Ga0172362, IMG submission 114534) | Sediment microbial communities from Lake Kivu, Rwanda - Sediment s1_kivu2a2 | ecosystem: Environmental > Aquatic > Freshwater > Lake > Sediment | place: Rwanda: Western Province, Lake...
AGAATGTTTCATCTTTTCAGAAATGGAAATTTTTTTGTTTTTTAAAAAGCCGAAAATAACAAAAGGAATATCAATACAGCCCCAAGCCCAGCGTCTTTGCTGTTTGTATTGATTGATAACTGTTCGGAAAAAATTTTTGGCTAAAACCGCATCCATTGAAACTGGATAATAAAGAGGAATAACTCGATAATCACCGTCGTAAAAAAACAAAGACTTCCAAAATATCCTTGAGTCGTCAGCCACAATGTTATTGGGATAGCCGACCTCCTCCAATACTTTAAAAGGAGAGCAGTGGGAAGAATAAGTTACCAAGATTTCCGGTCTTTCTTGCTGCATCATTTGCCAAAAAGTGCTGGAAATGGATACCACTCGGGAAAAAAAAGGCGCCTTCCAGATGTTATTGTGGAAAACCGGAATAGGCTGGAAAGAAGCCCGCTGGATTTTACCAAATTCTAAATATTTCATGGTTAACAAGGAAAAGTATTGAGGATAAGGTTTGGTATCGATGTCAAAAACAGAAACCAGGATATTTTCTTTTTTTATTTTTAAAGGTTCAATAATTTTTTCTTTAGCTTCTTTTATACCCCAGTTAGCGTTAGAACCTTTGCCGGCGGTTTCGCCAGCAATATCTTTCGGATGTAAGGTGACTAAAAATTTAAAAAACTTTTCGGAAAATTTTTTTTCTATTTCTTTTAACTGTTTTTGAATTTCTGGACCGGCTCTTTCTTCCGTGGCCAGCACTACTATCATTTTATCTTTTGGATAATTTGAATCAACCAAGGCTTGGCAAGAGCCTTCGATGATTTCTTTGCTTTCTTTGAAAGTAGGCAAGATAATTAAGTGATAAATTTCCTGCCAGCCCTTAATCTGTTCTATTTTTTCCAACCAGTTGGTTTTTAGATTTTTTCTGACCTGTAAAAAAGAAGTTATTTGATGGAAAGAAAGATAGACTACTTTTAACAACCAATAAAAATCAAACAAGATAATAAAAACAGCTGCCAATGTCGGTGCCAGCCAAGCCAAGAAAATCGCCGAAATCAAAGTTGCCAAAGAAAGAAAACCGGGGAATATTTCTAACAAACGATACAAAATTTTTTCCGTCGGTTTGATTAAGTCGTTGGCTCGAGAGATGTTTAAATAGTCATTATTCATGTTTGTCGAATCAGTCCCTCAATAAAACCTTTAATTTTGAAGAAATTTTGATGACCACTAACGTCTAACTTGAGAGTTCCATAAGGGAGGGAATTCCGAGGACGTTTTCTTTGACTTGCTCGACTTATTTGGCGTGTAATACGAAAACGCTTTTGAGGGATACGAGTGACTTTAGCCCAAAAATTGATAGCTGATTTTTTACTAATATTTGGATGTATGCGAATATTTACTCGTAGTTTCTCTTTCGGAATCTGAAGTATATCTCGTAAAAAACTAATAAATAATTTAATCATATCTGGGTCAGAGTTAACAAAACAAATTCCATGACCCTTGCCACGAGTTTCTCTTTTATATCCCTCTCCCCAGTAAAGAGTTGCGCCAACTAATAATAATTCATATCTTGATAAAGGTTTTATTTCGTTTGCAGCAGCTTTCTTTATTTTTTTATTTTCAATTAGAATGGCTTGTGTTCGACGGCGATTATTTTCAAACAATCCATGTTTTCTGGCAATTATCATTTTTTCTTCAAGAATTTTTTGAGCAGCTCTCGTAAGTTTTAAATTTTTAAACCATAGACTAAGTGAACCCTTAGATATATCTAAAGTTTTTGCGATTTCACCGTAACTTTTACCGGCTAAACGCAATTTAAGAGCCCTATGATATTGTGGGTGCATAGTAGCGCTACGGAGAATCGAACTCCGATTTTTTCCGTGAAAGGGAAATGTCCTAGCCGTTAGACGATAGCGCCAACTCTTAAGATTTTAAATGAAAAATTGAAAAAAATCAAGAAAAAAAATAGAATAGTTAATATGATTGTTTTAGCCATCGAGACTTCTTGCGACGACACCTGCGTCGCCATAGTCAAAATTGAAAAGGGGAAAAATAAGATTTTGAGCAATATTGTTTCTTCCCAAGTAAAACTCCATGCCAAATACGGAGGCGTTTATCCTTTTTTAGCTAAAAGAGAACACCAGAAAAATCTACCCCTGGTTTTCAAAAAAGCTAAAAAAGAAGCTAAAAAACCAAAAATTGATTTAATCGTCGTCACTGCTGGGCCGGGTTTGGAGCCTTGCCTTTGGACAGGAATTAATTTTGCCCAAAGCTTGGCCCAAAAAAATAAATTACCGCTCGTTTCTGCCGACCATGTTGAGTCGCATATTCTGGCTAATTTTTTGGAAAATTCAATCAATCACAAGTTAATTTTTCCCGCTGTTTGTTTAATAGTTTCCGGCGGTCACACTCAATTGGTTTTGGCAAAAGATATCGGCAAATATCAAATATTGGGCGAAACAAGAGACGATGCGGCTGGCGAATGTTTTGACAAAACCGCCAGAATTTTGGGGCTGGGTTATCCTGGCGGACCGGTTATTGCTTGGGAAGCAAAAAATTTTTCAACATCTGACCCGATGCTTTCAATTTTGCTGCCCCGTCCGATGATTTATCAAAAGAATTACGATTTCAGCTTTTCCGGTTTGAAAACCGCAGTTTTATACGATTTTAAAAGCCGGCCGGAAAAAATAAAAAAATCAAAATACTACATCAGAGAAATGGCAAAAGAAATTCAGCAATCCATAATCGATGTTTTGATTTCCAAAACCCTGAGGGCGGCCAAAGAAAAAAAAGCCAAATCAATAATTCTGGGAGGTGGCGTTGCGGCTAATGAAGAATTAAGAAGACAATTCAAACAAAAAGCCAAAAGCCCAGAATTTGGGTTTAATTTTTTGGTTCCGCCACAAAATTTATGTACCGATAACGCAGCCATGGTTGCTTTGGCCGGTTATTTTCAATGGCAAAAAAATAAAAAGAAAAAGTTGAAAGAAATAGAAGCCGATGCTAATTTAAAACTGGAGAACTAAAATATGGAACTGGCCAAAACTTACAATCCAAAAGAGGTTGAAGGGAGAATTTATAATCTTTGGGAAAAGAGCGGTTTTTTTAATCCCGACAAATTAAAAACAAAAAATAAAAAAACTTTTACTATTGTTATTCCACCGCCCAACGTTACTGGAGTTTTGCATATTGGTCATGCACTCAACGCCACCTTGCAGGATATTTTGATTCGCTGGAAAAGGCTTCAGGGTTTTAAAGTTTTATGGTTGCCGGGCACCGACCACGCCGGCATTGCCACGCAGGTGATGGTGGAAAAAGAATTAAAAAAAGAAGGGAAAACTAGATTTGATTTGGGACGCCAAAAATTTGTTGAAAGAGTTTTGCAATGGAAAGAAAAATATGGAGACATTATTTTAAATCAATTTAAAAAACTGGGTTGCTCTTTGGATTGGTCGAGAACAAGATTTACCATGGACAAAGAATATTCAGAAGCGGTTAAAACTGCCTTTTTGCATTACTACAAAAAAGGCTTAATTTATCAGGGAGAAAGACCGATTAATTGGTGCCCAAGATGCCAGACTTCTCTTTCTGACTTAGAGCTTGAGCACAAAGAGGAAAAAGGAAAAATTTGGTATATTCGTTATCCGCTCAAAAATCAGCCGCAAAAATTTATTGTGGTGGCGACAACCCGGCCGGAAACAATGCTGGGAGATAGTGCCGTGGCTGTTAATCCCAAAGACTCAAGATATAAAAATTTGGTTGGCCAAAAAGCTATTTTGCCTTTGGTAAAAAGAGAGCTGCCCATAGTAGCCGATAAATTGGTTGACCGAAAATTTGGTACTGGCGCAGTTAAGGTTACTCCGGCTCACGATTTTTTGGATTATCAAATCGGTCTTAACCATCGTTTGGAAATAATAAAAATAATTGGCGAAACAGGGAAAATAACCGAAAAGGCGCCGGCCAGCTATCAAAATCTTCCTTTTTTGCAAGCAAGAGAAAAAATTATTCAAGACTTGGAAAGTCTCGGACTGATAGAAAAAGTGGAAGAATTTATGCACTCTGTTCCTTATTGCTCTCGCTGTCCGACTCTGATTGAAATTCTACCTTCAAAGCAGTGGTTTTTAAAAATGGAGGAATTGGCCAAAGAAGCCAAAGAAACGGTTAAAAAGGGAAAAATAAAATTTCACCCAAAAAGATTTGAAAAAATTTATTTTAATTGGCTGGCCAACGTCAAAGACTGGTGCATTTCCCGTCAGCTCTGGTGGGGCCACAAAATTCCTTTGCCGGGAGTTGACGATGTTTTGGATACCTGGTTTTCTTCTGCCCTTTGGCCCTTTGCCACTTTGGGCTGGCCTCAAAAAACCAAAGATTTAAAAACATTTTATCCAACCAATACATTAATTACTGGTCGGGACATTATTAATTTATGGGTGAGCAGGATGATTTTTTCTGGAGCGGAGTTTATGAATAATATTCCCTTCAAAGACATTTTTATCAATCCGACCGTTTTGAACAAAGAAGGAAAAAGAATGTCCAAATCTTTGGGAACCGGTGTTGACCCGATGGATTTGGTTGAAAAATACGGAGCTGATGCCACTCGTTTTGGTCTGGTCTGGCAGGTGAGTGCCGGTCAGGACATTAAATTTTCCGAAGACAATATTTTGATGGGCCAAAAATTCTGCAACAAACTATGGAACGCTACCAGATTTTCTCTGTTTCAAATTCCAAATCAAAAATTGATTGTTCCCACTAAGTTGGATAGCAAAAAATTGACCAAGGTGGATAAAAAAATTCTTTTGGCCTTAAAAAAGACAACCCAATCCTTGAATGAGGATTTGGAAAAATTTCGGTTTGGCAAAGCGGCTCAAAGATTGTATAAATTTTTCTGGCATGATTTTTGCGACAGATACATCGAAGAATTTAAAAAACAAAAATCAAAAAAAGAAAGCCAGAGGGCTTTGCTCTATGTTTTGGTCAATTCTTTGAAGTTATTACATCCTTTTCTGCCTTTTGCTACCGAGGAAATTTATCAAAAATTGCCTATAAAAAACAAAAAGAAATTTTTGATGATAGAAGATTGGCCTTATTCCAAATGAACTCTTTGCCTGAATTCTTTTATCCTTTCAGCCAAAGCTGGATAATTTTTTAATTCCGAATCTTTTTCTAATATTGTTTTCGCTTCTTCACGAACTTTAGATACCAAAAAAGCATCAGCTAAAGAATTCATAGCCAAATCGGGAATTCCCCATTGCCGGGAGCCAGAAAAATCGCCCGGTCCCCTGATTTGTAAATCTTTTTCAGCCAGCTCGAAACCGCTTTCCGAAGATATTAGGGCTCTTAATCTTCGATTAGTAACGATGCCGGGTTTGTCAGTAAAAAGAAAACAATAAGACTGAAATTCCGAACGACCAACCCTGCCTCTGAATTGATGCAACTGAGCCAGTCCGAATTTTTCCGAACCCTCAATCATCATCACTGCGGCGTTGGGTATATCCACTCCCACCTCTACCACCGAGGTGGAAACCAAAATATCGATTTCCCCGTCTTTAAAATCTTTCATTATTTTTTCTTTCTCTGTGGTTTTCATTTTTCCGTGGAGCATTCCGACTTTCAAGTCGGTAAAAATTTCTTTGGAGAGTTTTTCGTATTCTTCTTTGACGGCTTTGACTTCTAGCCAGCTCAAGGCTTGCAAAGAATTTTCTATTTTTAAATCGTCTTGGTTTTTTTTGGCCGGTTCAATTCTGGGGCAAATGACAAAAACTTGCCTACCTTCTTTTACCTGTTGGCGGATAAATTGATAAGTTTCTTTTTTATCTTTGGGCTGAATAATTTTGGTGATTATTTTTTTTCTGCCTTTGGGCAATTCATTAATGAGAGACAAATCAAGGTCGCCGTAAATGGTCAAAGAAAGAGTGCGGGGGATAGGAGTGGCAGTCATTGAAAGCAAATGAGGTATCAGTTTTTTGTTCGTTTGGGAATTCTGGCAGAGCTTGGCCCTCTGCTCTACTCCGAAGCGATGCTGTTCGTCAATAATGACTAGCGCCAATTTATTGAATTTAACTTCTGGAACTTTGGATTTTCGAAAATGCTTTTGAGATTCGCTGTTTTGAACCAAGGCGTGGGTGCCAATCAAAATATCAACTTCGTCGTTTTTTAATTTTTCTATCAATTCTCGCCGGCTAATTTTTTTATTTTTGTAATAATTTTCCTTTCCCGTTATCAAACCGATATTCAAATTGAATTTTTTTAAAATATCGCTAATGGTTTTTTGGTGTTGTTTAGCCAAGATTTCAGTCGGCGCCATAAAAGCCGCTTGATAGCCGGCCTTGGCAACGTTTAAAGCAGCCATGGCCGCCACCACTGTTTTACCCGACCCGACATCGCCCTCCAGCAAGCGATTCATCGGTCTGGGCTTTTCCAAATCTTTTAATATCTGCCAACCTGATTTTTTTTGGGCATCGGTTAATTTAAAAGGTAAACTTTCGACAAAATCTTTAACCATCGCCAAATTGACTGGAATAGCTATTGCTTTTTCTTTGGCCAGTTTTAATCTTTCCCTTAAAACAAAAAGAGAAAGAATAAATAATTCTTCAAAAGAAAATCTTTTTTTTGCTTCTTGGGCCGATTCTAAAGAATCGGGAAAATGAATCTGCCAAATCGCCTTTTTCAAAGGCATTAAATTATATTTTTCCAGTATCTGTTGGGGCAGCGGTTCGAAAAGCTGATTTTCTAATTTTGCCAAAGCCGGTTTGATAATAAACCTCAACCATTTAGAGGATAATCCTTCGGTTTCCGGATAAACAGGAATCAGCCGGCCGGTATGAGTCAGTTCCGAATTAACCATTCGGAAATTGGCCGGAATCTTTTCATAGGCCGGATTGGACAGATATTTTGAACTGTCTTTTTTAGTAACCTTACCGGCCAGACAGGCATAATCTCCTTTTTTAAAAGTATTGACCAAATAGGGCTGGTTGAACCAGATGACTTTTATTTTACCGGTTTCATCAGCTAAAGTAGCTTGAGTTAAAACAATTCTTTTTCTGAAAGTAGTGATATTTCTGATATCCGAAATTTCTCCTTGAAAACAAAAAGGGCCGCCGGCTTCGGCTTTGGCAACAGGAATTAAATTGGAAAAATCTTCATAACGATGAGGAAAATGAAAAATGAGGTCTCTTAACCTTTTAATTCCCAGCCTTTTCAATCTTTTTTGATACTGGGGTCCTATTCTGGGAATATCTTCAATAGGGGTAGAGAGTTCCATAAAAAAGTAAAATCTCAAAGAAATTCGAGCAATTTCTGTCAGAGTTAGTAAAATCATATCAGATTTTTCCTTGAGAGACAAATTTTTTCAATTTAAAAAGGCGTCGGAATTTTATTCTGACGCCTTTTTATTTATAGTTATTTACTCTTTCAGTTATTCCAATATACTTCCTCTGGGAATGAAAATTTCATATTTAATTTTACTTTTTGAGATATCAAAAAGTTTATACCACCATTTTTTAAATTGTTCTCTGTATTCTTTAACCAATCCTTTGCCTTCATTTTTGACAAAAATAATCTTGCCATCATCCGCCGGTACTAAATGGGCTTTATCACATTCGTTTCTGTCAGACTGAGATAGCAATAATAATTTGTTTTCGAAGAGTTCATTTTTATAAGAAAAAAACTATCTTCAACCTCATTAACATCTTTTAAAGCGATTATTTTCGTTGTTTTTTCGAAAATATATGTTCTCGGTAGCATGTCATTAAAACCCACCATTAGCGTAATTCCTATAAGAAATCCCATCGCTATAGTCATCACACATTCCCAGGTTTCTGGTTTTTCGTTCGTTTTTTTCCATTTTAAATAGACAAACAAAGCACCGCAAAGGGTCGCTAAAATAAGAAAAATCATTTTAATCCTCCTTTCTTTTAAAACTAAAGAGTTGATATTTCTCTCAAAAAAACACCAAACGATACAGCTTCCAACAAAATTAATACAAAACCCCAACACTTTCCTTCCTCAAACCATTTTATTGATAGATAGCCCAACGAGATTGCAAAAAAAACCGTGGCACATATTGAACTTATCAGAGTAACCATTTTAATCCCCTTCCTTTTTTAAAAGAACATAAAGACTAAATCGAATATTTTGATTCTACAATCATTAACTTAATTTGTCAAGGAAAAACACAAAAAGTATTTCTACTTTTTTCAACTGAGTTTAATACTGGTGCTCGAATTAAACGAGTTCAAACTTTCTCTATTATATTACCAAATTTAATCCATAAATCAAGGAAAAAAGACCTCAAAAACTGAAAAACCTTACCCCCGACTATATACATTTTTAGTGTTTTTCTTTCTTGGCTCGGTCGCTCGCTTTCGCTCGCGACCTCGCCCTATTTTATATTCAAAAGTGGGGGTTAAAAAATATCGCTGGGCAATTCCTTGTTCTGTAGTGAACTTATTCTCCTTCGAGATTATTTTCATTACCCGAGAGTTTTCTCTCGAGTTTTTGTTTTGTGGATAATTGAACTTGACAAAGGAGAGTTATGAATATATACTCATAATAGGTAGCCACTCTATAAAGGTCGGGGCTATCTAATAATAAAATCAATTACAAAAAACTAATATGCCATTTGGTAACGGAACGGGTCCTTTGGGTTTAGGCCCTGGATTCTGGGGAAGAGGACGTGGTCGGGGAATTTGGCCCTGCTGGAGATTCCCTTGGTTGACTAGGGGTTGGCGCTGGACAGGTATTAATCCAAAAGAAGAAAGAGAAGCACTAGAGTACGAAGCTGAACTATTGAAAGAAGAGTTAAAAGAAGTAGAAAAAAGGATTCAAGAACTCAAAGGACAAAAATAAAAGAGGAAGCCCCTCTTCTGATACAAAACTAGGAGAGGGGCATTCCCCTCAATTTTATTCTATAATAAATAAAAGATTATGGTAAGACCAATTAAGCCGAGAAGAGTATTTTTTGACCCAAATGTGACCTACTTTAAACCAAGGGCAGTGCCTCTTTCTATTTTAGATGAGGTGGATTTGGGTGTTGATGAGTTAGAAGCTTTACGACTCTGTGATCTAAAAAATCTAGAACAGATTGAAGCAGCAAAAAAGATGAAAGTCTCCCAAAGTACTCTTCAACGAATCTTAACTTCGGCTCATAAAAAAGTTGCTGAAGCTTTAACCGAAGGAAAGGCGATTAAAATACAAAAGAAATTGTAAAAATTTTAATTGTTTGAGCTTTTAAAATTTAGGAGGTTTGAAACATAGCCTCTTTTTTGTGTTAAAATAAGAAAATGAAAAAAGAAAAAGGGTTACTTCTCGTTAATCTAAAAGAAGGTGAAGGTGCAGAAATTATTTCTGTTCTTGGCGGCCAAATGGCTAATAAAAGATTGGCTGATTTAGGATTAACTCCGGGAACTAAAATAAAGGTTTTGAGAAAAGCTCCATTTTTCGGTCCGATAGAAATTGAAGTGAGAGGATCGAAATTAGCTTTAGGGAGAGGGATAGCTTCTAAAATTTTGGTTAAAAAATATGAATGAGAAAAAATTAAACATAGTTTTAGCTGGCCAGGCTAATGTCGGGAAATCGGTTATTTTCAATCATTTAACGGGACTTCACCAACACATTGGCAACTGGCCAGGAAAAACGGTGGAAAAAGCAGAAGGAACTTTGAGCTACAAAGGATACACGATTGATGTTTTAGATTTGCCAGGAATTTATTCTTTGACCACTTATTCAATTGAAGAATTAATCTCACGGGAATATATCGCCCTTCGGAAACCAGATTTTATCGTAAATGTTGTTGATGGGACGAATTTGGAAAGAAATCTAATCTTTAGCCTTCAGATTTTAGAATTAGAAGGCCCTATTGTTTTAGCTTTAAATTTTGTCAATCTTTTTAAAGAAAAGGGGATAGAGATTAATTATAAAAAACTCGAAGAAGTTTTAAGAGTGCCAATAGTACCAGTAGCAGCCATTCATGGGAAAGGCATAAGTGAGGTTTTGGATCGAGGAATAGAATTAGTTAATTGTAAAATAGGACCAAAACCCTTAAGGTATGGTCTAGAAGTAGAAACTGAGATTCAAAAAATAACTGAATTTCTTAGAGATAGTGATTTGCCTTATCCAAAAAGATGGTTGGCTATTAAACTTTTAGAAAAAGATAAAGAAATAGAAAGATTATTTGAGAAGGAGCGTCCCGAAATATTAAAGGAAGCAAAAGAATCAACTTTAAGATTGGAAGAAATCCACGGACATGATTCAGCTATTACGATTGCCAGTGAGCGTTGCCATCTCGCTTCAGAAATAGTAAAAAAAGTAATAAAAATAACCAAACCTTCAAAATTGAGTCTTGGGGAGAGAGTAGATCTTTTAACTCTTCATAAAATCTGGGGTTATCCACTAATGTTGGCAATTTTGGTCTTAATGTTTTTGACTATTTTTAAATTTGGGAATTGGTTTTCTTCGGTACTGGAAGAAATAACTTTTGGTTGGCAGATAGGGTGGGAAAACATCTTTGGCACCTCAATTTTAGCTTCTTTCGGCTGGACGGCTCTTAAAAGTGTAATTTCCTTA
>Ga0172362_10005943_pt1 | contig 10544 bp, 13 predicted proteins | sample LakKivs1_kivu2a2_FD_114534 | JGI IMG/M metagenome (GOLD analysis project Ga0172362, IMG submission 114534) | Sediment microbial communities from Lake Kivu, Rwanda - Sediment s1_kivu2a2 | ecosystem: Environmental > Aquatic > Freshwater > Lake > Sediment | place: Rwanda: Western Province, Lake...
ACCCGTGTTGGTTGGTCTGAATGCTCTGTTTGCGGAAATATTGCTCGTACAGAAAATGATTATTGCAGTCATATCAAAGGCTATAAAGGTATGAAAGTTGGAATGTTTACCAATAACGAAAAACATAGATATGGGATTTGGCCAGTTCACGAAATTAATCATGAATTAGAATTTATTGAACTTTCTTGGGTAGCCGTTCCTGCATTTAAAGAAGCTAATGTTCTTGAAAGAATTGCTTCTTTGAAAAAAACAGTTGAAGAAAACAGAGAAATTAAAGTTCCCGAAAATCTTCAAAGTATCGCTGAATCGGCTAGGTGCAAAGATACGGAATGTAATTGTGATATAAGAAAAAATAATAATGAAAATTCAAATACTAGAGAGGCAAATATGCAAAAAGAATCAGCAGGAATGCAAAGAATTAAAATAACAGTTGATGAGCTTACTTTTAGAAAAACATTTAAAGATTTTAAAGCTAAAGGTAAGGTTACTATCAATGAGAAGGATTATGATTGGTGGTCAAAATCAAAAGATAAAAAAACATGGGTCGTTAATGTTGATGAAGATGGTTCTGATTTAATTTCTGCTCACGCAATCGAACAGATAACTAATGCAGTTACTGAGTTGTTAAATACCAATCAAGATAATTCCGATTTGATTATTGCTTCTGATAATTCTGATATTAAAACTGCTTATTTGCATTCTCAGCACCCAGACCCATTGATGGAAAAAACACTTGAAGAAAGAGCTGCCGACCCCAAACTTAGAAAAGAAACAGTTTATGACAATAAATCATTAGAAATACCAGAAACCGGAGATAAAAGCTCAAGAGAATTAGAACAAAAAGCTTTTGAAGAATCTGCAAAAGAAGGCGCCTCTGGACCTCTTGGAAAAGATTTGAAAAAAGAAGACGAAACTCTTAGAAAAGAAGAGTTTGATTATAAAGAACACTTAAAGAGAGCTTATTTAAAATATAAAACAATGATTAAAGATTCAAAAAACCTTTCAGGAGATTTATAATTTATGAATCATTGTCCAGTATGTGGAAATGATAAAAATGTTTTGGATGGAAAAAATGGAAGAATGCTTCATTATCATTGCTCTTCATGTGGATATAAATTTTCAAACGCAAATGCATCGGAAGGAATCAATATGAATTATAAAAAAGTAATCTATGCAAAATTATCTATTAAAAAAGAAATTAAAATAGCTATGTTAAAACAAGCCCTTGATAGAAAACAAATCCTTTGGCTTCAACTGATGAAAAAGAAAATCCAAACAGACGCCTTAAAAGAAGAAGCTAAAAAATTATTAAAAGATATTGTTGGACTTTCTGATTCCATCAAGGCTTTAAAAGAAGAAACAAAAGAGTTTCCTCCCTCAATTGAAAGAAATGAAGAAGAAATATATACGATATAAGGAGATTAAAATGTCTCGCATTAAATTAGCAACAATTGGGAAAAATTACGCAAAACATATAGAGGAAGAATTAGCTTTACTTAATAAAAGATTAGGGTTAGTTGGTACTTCTCTTCATAATTTAATCTCTCCCATATCAATGTTTTTAGATTATGGGAGGAAGCTAACTAATATAAATCCAGAAGTTCTTGAAAATTTAGCCACTATTTCTGATAACTTGAGAGAGTTTTATGGAGAAATAAGTAATAAAGAGGATTCTTTAATTGAATATTTAAATAAAAATAAAGTGGCAATTAATAATACTATTTCAGAAATACAAAAATCACTTGATATTACAAAACCTTCTTTAGAAGATGTTTCAAATTTTGAAAGAAGTTCTGAAGGATGGGCTAAGGCTAAAATTAATTATCGTAAAAAAATTATCTCTCAATTAATTGGGGATAAGTTCGGAATTTGGAACGCTTTGGATGAAATTCCTGCTCTTCCTAATACATTTAATACTTTAGAAGAAGCAAGAGAAGCCGGAAAAAGATTCATAGAAAGATTTAAACAACAAGGATTTTATAAATCAGCAGATGGATATAAAATTCCATTTGATTCTTTAAATGTAGCTACTGTTTCGGAAAATGACGATGCTTGTTTTCTTATCGTATCTAGAAATGATAATCCAGAATTATTTGATAAAACGTGGGGAGGATAAAATGAATTATAAAAAGAAAATATATAAAAAATCCCAATTATCAATTTCTCCTAAATCTTCACCTTGGGGAGAAGTCGAATATTCAAAAGAAATTTTTCCGGGTGTTTGGAATGTCTCTACTCCCGGTCACGGTGGAATAATGATAGAAAAAGATTCAATGCCTCAATTTACTCAAGAATTAAAAATGGTTTCAAAATATGGAGGAAAATTTAAAAATTTTATATGTTTTGAAGAAGATGTCGAAGCGTTGGCTGTTGTTTTAGAATTGTTAGAAAAAGGAAAAACTCCTGAAGAACTTGGATATCTTCCTTCATTATCAAAAGGAGAAATAATTAAATCTTTAAATCATTATTATCCTGAATATATAAGAGCAAGAGGTTTAAAAGATATAAAAATAGAAGCTAATTATAAAAAGAAAATATATTCTCAATTATTACAATCTTTTACAGACCAAGAAGTTGATGAAGCGTGGACTGATTATCTTGAAGGAAGAGAAGTGGACCATAAGTTTAATAATGCTGATTTATATGTAAATATTTATGAAATGGATAAAGCTTTTGGTGGTCCCGAAGAAGGCGGATGGTGGTATAATATTTATACTTCTGTAAAGAGTATTCCTGTAAAAGGATTAGAAAATGCCGTTAAATTACAGAAAAAGATAATGGAAAAATTAAATAACGAAGAAGATTCTTCTAAATCGGAATATATTGGAAGCAATCCTCTCCCGCCTGAAAATGAAGATATTACAGACCAAATCGGGGATATTTATTCTACAGGTAAACACATGGCAACAATAGAAACTCATCCCGCTAAAGACCACGATAATTATAGACCATATGAATAAAATAAACAAATTTATATTAAAATAAAACAAATTTAAAATTGAAAAAAAACGTGAAAATTTTATATTATTTTACTTAATATGTAAGGGTAAAAAATTGTCAAATTTGTAAAGTATTCCTGTGTAAACCTTGTATATCTCTGTTACCTTCTTGTCTAATTTTAATCTTAAAAATTTTGGAGTCATATGTTTATTTATGGATTATGGTGTCCTATTCAAAAAAATTTTAGATATATAGGATTTACAACTATAAGTTTTATGATAAAAAATTATATAAACTAAAAGGAGAAAGAAGATGAGCAAACTGATGAATAAAATCAAAAAAAGCTGGTTCCAAGGTTCAACTGAGGTTCCCAAAGAAGACAAAGAGAAGGTTGTTTCAAACAACCCGAAAGCTTTGGGACATCCCGGCGAAATTAAATATGACAAGAAACCAATGGAGACAACTGCTCCTAAAGGTGAGGATACTCGTCCTTGGGAACAGAGTTGGTTTGAAGGTTCAGCCGCAGAATCCAAGAAAGACCTCGGACCTGCTGGTGAGGAATTTAAACTTAAACAGAAAATGCAGAGAATTCCTCAAGACGAAAAGATTGCAAATGCTAAATTGACTGCTACTTTCACTCGCACCGCTGCTCCTAAAGATTCTTTCTGGACTGTTTATACTTTAGATAAAGACGGAAAGAAAGAGAAAATTTTGAAAGCTACTTTAGACCAACTTTGGGGTAAAGAATTAAATAAAGACCTTGCTTATATGACTGCTTCTAAAGAATATGGCAAGGAACTTATTTCTCGCCTTCGCAAAGATGGATTTGCTAAAGTTTCTTATTTAACAACTGGCGATAAGTCATTGTTAAAAGTAGCTCAGGTTGCGGATGAGATTCCAGCAGAAGCTCCCATTGAAGATGTTTCTGTTGAAGTTGAAAAAGCAGCCGGAGAAGATGCTGACAGAGCAGATGCAACCACTCAAGAACTTGAAGGAAAATTAGTTGAAATTGAATCCGCTGAAGCAAAACTTCTTGAATTACTTCCAGAGACTGCAAAAGAAGCAGGACAAACTCTTGAAGAAGTTGAACATGAAGTTTGTGAATCTATCGATGAGCAGAAAGAGGTTGCTGCTAAATTACGCGATAAGACAATTTCTGCTTCTGCTAAAGTAAAAATTATGAGAATTGCTCAAGAGGCTTTTGATGAAGCAACCGATGAATTGCTTCCCGGAGCCGATGAAGTCATTGGAGATGTTAATGAACTGATTAACAAGGCCGATGAAGCGATTGCTAAAGTTGAAGAAGTAGTAGAGGAAGCTGCTCCTGCCGCTGAAATTCCAGCTACCGAAGCCGCTCCCGCTACAGAGGTCGAAGTTGAAGCTCCTGTTGCTGCCGAAGTTGAAGCTACAGCTTCTTCAAAGACGGAACTTACTACGGCTGAAATTAAAGATTTCTTGAACAAAAGAGCTGCCCTTGCTGAAGAACAGAAATATGGAGTTCAGTCAGAAGGCGGTCCAAAAGATGGAAGAGATGAAATTAAACGCGCTCATCCAGAAGGCGGACATGATGTTTCGAATTTAACTGTTGCAACTCCTATCAAAGATGAGGGAGCTAAATTTGAAACAGTTTCTGAAGCTCAAGACAAAGACATAGATGTTGCTAACAAAATGCCTTCTGGCGAACTTGGAGCTTCTGCTTCTTCGAAAATTCAGGTAAAAACAGCCGCTGAAGCAGATTCTGCTACTAAAGATTTCTGGCATCAGCTATGGAATGCCGCTGGCGCAGAAGGAAAAGAGTTCGCAACTTCTTTAGTTAAAGATTATTCTGAAAAACAAGCAAAAGCCGCTGTTGAAGAAGAAAGAGGACGCATCAAGAGAGCTTATGAATTAGCCGAGCAAGCTTCCTCAAAGGGTATGTGTGAACCCACTATAGCGGCAAAGATGGAATTGGTGGAGAAGATAGCTAAATTTAATGATGAAGCTTTCTTGGCCTTTAAGAGCGCTGTTGAAAACATGCCAAATCGTAAGATTTCTTCAGATTTAGGCACTATTAAGACGGCATCAGTTAAGCTTCCAGTTGTAGGACAAAAAGAGACAGCTCTTCCTGAATATTCGGAATTCTCTGATTTGTCAAATATAGGCTGGAATTAATAAATTTCCTGCCTCATTGTAAAAGATGGGGCAGGAACTATTTGACCTTTACGGTCAAATATTCTTAAAAGGAAGGGGGTGAAAATTAATGGCTTTTAAATTATTGTACACTACAACTTCTTTGCCACAGGGAGACTTTAACGTTGACCCTAACTTGGTAGCAGAAGCTGGTTTAATTGGAAACGTCTCTGGAACTTTGACACCCATTGTTTATATTGCTAACTCTGGGATGACTAGTCCAGCCATTTTGGGAATCATTGACGAAAACAAGACGACCGCTTTTGCCGCTTCGGTGGTTAATGAAACAGTTGTATCTGGACAAACTGCTCTTTCTCACGCAAATCTTGTTACCACTTCATTCAACTCTGGAACTTCAGATTTCGTGTTGGTAAGCGCGGCAAACGGAACTGTCAGCGGAAACGTTGCCGGTGCTGGTGTGTCCTACAGCTATTACATTCCGGGCAAAGCTGGTGACGATACTACTCTCGCCTCTGGGAAGTGCACCATTTGGCTTTCTCAGGGTGAATATGCAACAGACCTGTATGAAATTTCTACGGATGTTGCAGTATCAAGTTACACTATTGGCGCTCCTCTTTACGTTTCTTCTATAGCTGGTCAGGAAGGACGTTTGACGACTACCAATGGCGGCGGAACTCACGTAGCTACTGTCACTAAAGCCCCGACTGCTGGTAATCCATTCTTGCACTTCTATTGGGTTGCTAACTAAAAATAATTAACCATTTTATTAAATAAGATGAGGCGGCTGAGAATGCCAAACATTTTTAAAACAGTTCCAGTATATAACAGGGATATGGTGGAACTTTTCAATACAACACCCGCAAAAGCAAGAATCTTACTCGATGAAGAAAAAGCAAAAGTAATTTGCACTCATCCGTTTGTGGTTCGGTTAAACTACATTAAAAAACTCACCGAAAAAGATAAAAAGCTTTTGAAAAAAAATCGCTAAATGCGAAAAAAGGAGAAATAATTCAATGGCCAAGATGTTTAACACAAAAGGCACGATGAATGCCGATTCTAAAGCCGATGCAATCAACAAACTTGTTGCTTTTGCACAAGCTTTGGCAACCGGAGACACCGCGCCAAATTCACCAAATCTCTCAGCGCCCGTATCTAATGAAGCTAAAGAAGCTTTGTTAGCTAAGGCTTTGCAGAGTGAACGTGGTAGAGTTGCTCTTGCTCAGGCAATGGCAAATCCTATCCGCAGAAACTTGGACTATCAGGGAGTAGGCCGCAAGGCTCTCCGTGTAGACCCACTTCCTCAAGGCGCGTTGCCTGTTTACGATAAGGATATTGACGTATCCGCTATCGTTGTTTCAAGCAACGGAGCTGTCCCTGAGTCAAGAATTAAGGGAGACCGTATTTCGGTTCCTGAATTTGAAGTAGTGTCGAACCCAACGGTTCGTATCTATGAAGTGAAAAGACGTAGATTCAACGTCATTGACCGTGCTCAACAACGCGCTCGTCAGGAAATTCAGGCTCAAGAAGACACTAATATCTTTGCAGCTTTGGATTTCGCTTCCACTCTTGAAAATACTCTTACCACAGTTGCTGGTGGAGCTTTCACGAAGGCAGCTTTGAATAGCACAGTCGCTCAAGTCGATAGATGGGACTTGGTAACATCCAAATTGTTCATGAACATCATGACTTTCTCTGGATTCCGCGCATTCAACGGGCTTACTGATTTCGACCCAGTGACTCAGCGTGAAATCTTGCAGACTGGTCTTTATGGACATATTTGGACTGCCGACATCATCGTTTCGAAGATTGTTCCAGCAAATACTGTGTATGCAGTTGCTGACCCAGAGTTCGTTGGCGTAATGCCTATCCGTCAGGACATTGAGGTATTGCCTGCTGATGAACCCAAGCAGTTGAAGCTTGGTTGGGTTGTCAATGAGATTATTGGTATTGCTGTGGTCAACCCTCGCGGTGTTTCCAAGCTTACCATCACTGCCTAATCTTTTAAATTAAGATTAGCAAACTATACTCCCCGAATCGAAAGGTTTGGGGAGTATTTTTTTATATATAATAAACGAAAATAACACAAATTTTATAACAAATTATTACAAATTTTTCTTCTTTTAAATTATCAATTAACCTTAAATTTTTATAATATTTTAATATATAAAGAGTATTTTTATGCTACCGCCAAATAAATTATTTATATAATATTCCATAAAGATTAGGGGTTTTCAATAAAAATAAAACTGTCATTTAGAGATGTCTTTTCATATATTTATGAGACCGACATTGCAGGGCACGAAGACGATATGGACATTTCTAGTTATAATATTTCCGCAGAATATTATATCGATGAAGATGGAAATATTTCTTTGTCCAAAATTTATAAAATGCCTGAAAAACAATTAATTATAGATTTTAATAATACTCAAAAATCTTATGAACAAATAGAGGGAATAACAGGAATAAATTTAAAAGCACTTATTAGAGAAATAGAAAATTTAGGGACAGAAAATAAAATGTTTGAGAAAGAATATGAATTAGCTTACGGCCCCGTGGAGTATTAAATGTCATCCACTAATCCTAACGATATGCAACAAGCTTTTGAAGAAGCGAAAAATAGATTAAGAACTACCGGAGCCGGAGGAGTTCTTGAATCATCGGATAAACACGGAAATCAAGAATCTAAAAATATAGATTCAGAAATATCTAACAGTAAAAGAAATTTATCATTTAAAAATGGAGTTGTAACAATTGGTAGTGGAAAGATAAAAATCATTCAACACAGCAATGGGATTCGGATTTTCTCTTTTAAAGAAAATCCACAACAAAGTAAAGGAGAGTAACGTGGATAAAAAAGATTTAAAAAATATAGATGGAAATGCAATGTACGACCCTAATAATGAATATTATAATCCTGAGAAAAATTTTAATACAGGAGAACAATGGGCCGTTGTAATGACTGCTAGTGGCCCAAAAAAAGTGAGAATGGGAAATATTGTTGACAGAGATGTTTTAGATGAAAAAATACAAGAATTAGAAGAAAAAGAAAAAGATAATTCCATAACCGATACCGAAAAAATAACACTTAATGTCTTGAAAAAAAGGGACGAAAACAAAACAGATAATATGCTTGATGATAATAGAAAAACAAAAGTAACACTTCTTCCAGATGATGTAAGCGGAGTTGAAGAAGAAAAAGTTATACCTGAAGAAAATATCATTCAATCTCCAAAGGAAATAAAGCGTATCGAAGAACAGGAGTAATTTTATGCCTGAAGAAAAAAATATAATTTCTATTGATTATCTCATTGATATTATCGCATCTGTAAGGTCGGTATTGAACAATATCGATAAAACAAGTGAACATCATGATAAAATACTGTCAGAAATTTCTGAAAATCTTTTCGTTCTTTCTGAATTAAATAAAAAACAAAATCAAGACCAAAGAATGATGATTTTAAAATATGACGATATGGTTAGAAGTTTGGATAATCTAGCCAACGAGATAAAGTTGAGCAAACAAGAAATAGTTTCTTCAAATGAAAAACTTCAAAGTAATTTTGAATTAACAAGTCAGTTCAAACAAAATAATTTAAATGAAATAGAAAAAGTTCTTGAAAGTTTAACTACAGATTTAAGATATTTGAGACAAGAAGAAGAAACTAAAATTTTAGTTAAAAATATTCAAGCTGCAAAAACAGAGGGAAAAATAAAAATATTAGACAAGATAATTGAATTTATAAAATCTTTCGTTTCAGGCGGAGGAGTTGTATATAAAATATTGTTACTTATTGTTATTATATCTCTTATTGTATTATGGTTAACGGGAATTATTTCATGGCAAGAAATAAAACATATCGTTGGAGGTCTTAAATCCTTCTAACGGAAAGAAGAGTCGGAGATGGATAAAAACCTTTCGGAAAGCTTAGATTCTTTAATGAATTCAATAGAGTCAATACAAAAAAGAGCCGAAAGCATTGAAAATAAAAGCAAAGAGATAATTGAAAGGCTACAAAAGACTAAAACGGATATGATGGAAGAAGTATACAATTCAGCGTTTAATATAGACAAAGAAGCATAAAAGGAGTTGCAATGATAAATTATATAATAGCAACATTAGCTTTGATTATAACTTTATTTTTTTCTTATAATTTTAAAGAAATTTTGAAAAAAATAAAAGAAGGAAAAAATATAAATAAATTAAGTTTATTAGCTACGAGTACTTTAATAATTCATTTCTTGTGCTTGGCTGTATATTTTTGGCTTGATATAAAATTATTAGTTTTACTTTCTGAATTTTATACACTTATATGTCTTATGTATTTATTAAAAAGAAATAAAGGAGCTAAGTAATGTCTATTTCTTCAGGAACTGTAAATTATCCTTCCGACTTTGATTTAAATCCACTTTCTGGGTCGTCCACTCTTAATTACGTAATAGACCAAGAAAGAAACCCTATTACAGGAATTGTTTCTGTTTCAGGAACTTTAATTCGTGGACTTCAAATCAATACTCCTTATTCTATCATTCAAAAAATAGAAGAAACTTTAGGGCTTAATCCACAGAGCACTTATAATACAGTCTCCGAAAGATTAGATAATATAACATTTTCTGGTAGCACTGGAGTATATGTATCTATCTCTGGCGATACAATGGTTGGAACTCTTTATGCTCCCACAATTTCCGGAACAATTATATCAGGAGGAAATTATTCAATTGATGGACATATGATTCCTACGGTCTCTGGAATTTCAGATTTAGGTTCTGTATCAAACCCATTTAGAACAGTATATGCAGATGATTTAGTTGATACATCAGGAACAAGCATGTTCTTGAAAATAGATGGTTCAAACTCTATGACTGGAACTCTTAATGCTCCTGTTATATCAGGAACTATTATATCTGGAGATACCGCAGTTATTTCCACAATAACTTCAATATCAGTATTTTCTGATTTGATTTCAGGAACTACAATTTCTGGATTAACTGCAACTCTTCCAACTATAAATAGTACAGATATTACTTCAACTAATATTTATTCTAATCTCATATCTGGAACAAATATTTCTGGAGATTCTATATATAAGAATGGAACTGAGATAGGGGATATTTATGTAGATGTTACTGGGGATACCATCACGGGAACTTTGAATGTTGACGTATTGAGTGGAACAACAATATCTGGAGATACAGCAACAATCACAACTATTAATAATACTACATTTAATGGCGGAGATGTTTTTGCTAATGTGATTTCTGGGACTGTTATTTCTGGAGATTCTTTATATATTGGTGGAACAAGTGTTTCTGATGAATTTGTAAATGTTACTGGTGACACTATGACTGGAGATTTGACAGTTAATGCTACTATCTCTGGAAATAGAGCATTAATAACTAATTTTGATATCAGAGAAGCTGGCGGAGGGGATTATATTTATGCTCAAGGAAAAACTATTGTAGACTTATGTTTA
>Ga0172362_10005949_pt1 | contig 10539 bp, 8 predicted proteins | sample LakKivs1_kivu2a2_FD_114534 | JGI IMG/M metagenome (GOLD analysis project Ga0172362, IMG submission 114534) | Sediment microbial communities from Lake Kivu, Rwanda - Sediment s1_kivu2a2 | ecosystem: Environmental > Aquatic > Freshwater > Lake > Sediment | place: Rwanda: Western Province, Lake...
CGTTCGACTGGACCGTCCCCAAGGACCTTAACGCCCGTGTCCTCTTACGCGTGACCGCCGTTGACGAAGTTGGCCACGTCTCTTCCGCGGTAACTTCCTCACCCGTCCTCGTCGACACGACCGCCCCCGTTGTGCGAATCACGGGCCCCAGCCTGTCGGGTTCCGAACAAGTGACGCTTGACCTCGAGGCCACTGACGGCGACGGAAGCGGCATTGCGGAGGTCAGGCTCTTCGTGTCCCCCAATAACGGCGTCTCCTGGGCGCCCTCGGGCAAATTCGCTGCGGGACAGCCGATCGTCTTTCGCTCAGCCACCGGCAGCTACGGCCTTTTCGCCTCGGCTGTCGACAATGCCGGCAACGCCGCCCCCGAACCTCAGCCCGGCCAGGCGCCCCAGATTGTCCTCCAGATCGATACCAAGACCCCCATCGTCCGTCTCAAGACGCTCCTCGGCGGCGGCTTCGTCTCCGGCGGCTCCCAGACGCCCATCGAGTGGGAGGCTGTCACGCCTCACCCGGCCGAGCGCTGCGTCTCCATATTCCTGTCGCCCGATGGCGGCAACACCTGGGCCAACGTCGCCGTGGACATTGCGAACTCGGGCCTTTTCGCCTGGGACGTGCCCTCCATCAATTCATCCAACTGCTTCCTCAAGATCACCGTTAAGGACGCCGAGGGTGCAATCGGCCAGGTGCAATCTCTCAAGCCCTTCACCATCGACTCGACGCGCCCGACAAGCGCCATAGGCGTGCCCCCGGGCGTCCTCTCGCAGGGTATCGGCGACCTCTCCCGCGTCATGAGGCCCTCTGGGGGCGCACAAGAGCCTGGGCCGCCTTCCCCGGAAGGTGAGGCCCCTGGCGCGGCCGCCCCAGGACCGCCGTCCGGCCTGGCCCCCGGCGTCGGCGAGGCCGTGACCGGCAAGCCGCAGCCCACCGAGCCCACGACCGCCCCGTGGACCGGGGCCGAGGGAAAACCTTATACCGGCGTCGTTGCCCCCGACACGACCGTCGAAGGCGTGCTCAAGGCGGCCTTTGCGGCCTACAAGGCCGGCCAGTTGCCGATGGCCAAGCAATACTTCCAGCAGGCCGCCAAAATCGACCCCGCCGACCCGCGCCCCCACGCCGCACTCGGAAAGATCTACGCCGCTGAGGGCGGTTTTAACTACACGAGCAAGAAACAGTCCTTCGAGGCCGCCCTCTACGAGTTCGACAAGGCCCTTGATCTCGGCGGCCCCAACGCCGACGTCTACAACGACAAGGGTTACGTACTTCTCATCGCGAAACGCTTCAAGGACGCCGAGAAACTCTTCCGCAAGGCCACCGAACTCGGCTCCAAGTCCTGCTACTGGTGCAACCTCGGCATAGCGCTTTCTGAACTCGGCAGGCGCGACGACGCCGCTCAGGCCTTTGCCAAAGCCCTCGAGGCGGACCCCGACATGAAGGAGGCCAACTTCTTCATGGCCAGGATCTCCGCCGCAAAGGGCGACTGGGAGGGTGCGAAAAGATACTACACCAAGGCCGTTGACGGCTACGGCGCCGACGACGATTATGGCAAACTCGCACTCGCCGGCATCCAGAGGGCCCGCGAACAACTCGGCGAGATCGAGCCCGAACCCAAATCCGGCGGCGTCAAGCGAAAACTCGAACGCCTGAGGTAGCCCTCGAAAATCCCTGTGCTCTCGCGAAACCACGCGCGGAAAACGAATGGTAGCAGCGTTAGGTAGTAATCAGTATGCCGCATATTGTCTAAGCGTCCTCAACGCCTTTTACAAATGGTGCTTACGTTCTGCTATGCGCACGGACTTAGTTGTATGCGGCATGCTGTTTCCCAACAATTGACCGCCACCGCCTCATCCCTTTTTCCATAACTATCTGTCATCTTAATTCGGGGTCAGACCCCGAATTAGCGTGACGACTTGTCATTCCAGCTGGGGCTCAGACACCAAACTGCCCCGGCTCTTGTCCTCCGCCTTATCCGGCAACCTATCCGCCAAGGAGGGCGCCCCGCCCGCGGCGACTTGCTGCATGTAATCCCTTACTTTGCTCGGTACTTCCGCAGCGCTTCAAGGAGGCGTTCCATGTCCGCCGCGAGCGGCGCGACGAATTCTATCCGTTCCTTCTTACCCGGGTACTCGATGTCGAGCCTGTACGCGTGAAGTGCCTGCCGCGCGATTATCGGCTCCTCGTCGCTCGGGTGCGTCTCGGCTCCCCTCAGTTCCGAGAGGTACACCGGCCCTTTCTTGGAATACAATTCGTCCGCGACGCACGGGTGTCCCACCGCCGCAAGGTGCACCCTTATCTGGTGCGTCCTCCCGGTCCTCGGCATCGCCCTCAAGTACGTGTACCCTCGGAAGCGCTCCACGACGTGGTACTCCGTCTGCGCGTCGCGCCCGCCCTCGATCCTGACCGCCATCTTCTCGCGGTGCGTCGGGTGCCGCCCCAATGGCCGCGATATGAGGTCCGAATCGTACGGCATCTCCCCTTCCACGATCGCGCGGTATTCCTTCTGCGTCCGGCGAAACTCGAACTGCCTCGCCACGTGCCTGTGCGACCAGTCCTCCTTCATGAAGAGTATCACCCCCGTCGTGTCGCGGTCGAGCCGGTGCACGATACCCGGCCGCCCGGGCGCGATATTGCTCAGTTTGTGGCAATGGTACAGGACTGCGTTAATGAGCGTACCGCCCCAGTGCCCTCGCGCCGGGTGCACGACTATCCCCGCCGGTTTGTTTATGACGAGCATGATTTCGTCCTCGTAGATGATGTCGAGCGGCAGGTACTCCGCGACGAGTTCCCGCACGGGGGGAGGGGGGACGACTACGCTTATCTCTTCGCCGCCTGATATCTCGTGGCTGGGCTTAACCTTACGGCCGTCGAGTACCACCGCCCCCTCTCTTATCATCCGCTGCACCTGCGTGCGCGAGAGGCGCGGAAAGCGGGCCACTACGTACACGTCGAGCCGCGTGCCCGCCGCGTCGTGCTTGGCCGTAAACACCACCGGCCCCGCCTCGGCGGTTTCCTCCTCGTCGGAGGGTTCCTCGGCCTCCTCAAACTCGTCGTATTCGGTAGGGTCGCTCTCGCTCATGTCGAGCATTATAAATCCAAAGGGGCCTCACGGGGAGGCCCCTTGTCGTGTCTTCTGAAACCGTTGATGTCCCTATGCCCCGCAGAGTTGTCTGGCGAGGTCCGCGGCGCTGGCGGCGTCAGGCGCATAGCCGTCCGCGCCGATCTCGTCGGCGTACCCCTGCGTAACCGGCGCCCCTCCTATCATGATCTTCGCCTTGACGCCGGAGGCCTTCACCGCCTCCACGATCTTCTTCATCTGCGGCATCGTCGTCGTCAACAGCGCGCTGCAACCGATTACCTTCGCGCCCGACTTCTTCGCGCTCTCGACGAACTTCTCCGGAGACGCGTCCACGCCTACGTCTACGACCTCAAACCCCGCGCCGCGCAGCATCATCGCCACGAGGTTCTTCCCGATGTCGTGGAGGTCGCCCTTTACCGTCCCCAAAACCACCTTCCCCACCGGCTGGATGCCCGCCTTCTCGAGTAACGGCTGTAGCACTCCCATGCCCCAGTGCATCGCCCTCGCCGCAATCAGCACCTCCGGCACGTAGACCTCGTTCTTCTTGAACTTCGCCCCGATAACCGACATCCCGGCGAGAAGCCCCTTGTTGAGTATGTCCCCCACGAGGACTTTTTCCTTGACCGCCTTCTCCACGAGGTCCTTCACCTTCTGTGCCTGCCCGGCCTGCAGGTTCTGGCTTATGTCCTCAAGAATGGACATCAACTTCTCCTTTCGACGAAAATGGGTCTTCTATTGACTTTGCTCGTTGGACTCGCTTGCGCCGCCTGCCGGCTTGTCCTCGCCCTGCGCGTTCGGCGCGCCCGCGGCGCCGGTCTGTTCCTGTTGGACTTGCTCTGCCTGGCGCGACTCCTCGGAAGGTGCACCGCTCGTATTCAATTCCTCCCCCTGGCGTGATTCCTTCTCGCCGGGGCTGACCGGCGTCCCCGCCGCCTCCGTCGCGGCGGGCGCCGTCGCGGCGGGCGACATCAGGGCGGCCACCGTCCCTTCAGCTTTCTCGCCCTCTGCCTCTGCCGTCGCGGCCGCCTTTGCGGCCGCGAGGTTCGCGTAAGCGGCAACCCTCTCGCCCTGGCTCTCGAGCGTCGCCTGCGCGCTCTTGCCCCAGAAGCCGCCCTTCGCGGCCAGTCCCTCGAAGGTCTTTTTCGCGTCGTCGAACTTGCCCGTCGTCTCCTGCGCAAAGCCCAGGCTGTACTCGGCGCGCTCGGAGAACTCGTCGTTCGCCGCCGCCATCTCGCTGTATATCGCCAGGGCCTTCTCGGCCTGGCCCGTATTGACGTACTGGTCGGCCAGCCGCAATTTCAAAAACGGCCCCACCGGCGTCTTCTCGTACCTTGCAGCCGCGCCCTCGAGTTGCGCTGCGCTCTCAGCCAGTCCCAGCTGTTTCCACGCCTCCAGCGTCCTCGTCGCCGCGTACCGCTTGTACACGACCAGGCCCAGGATCACTACCGCGATCACGAGTACCCCGGTCAGCAGGTGGTCCTTGTTGGCCTCGACCCATTCCACCAGGCCGCTCCACCAGTGCCTGATGAAGAAGACCGGCTTCTCCGCTATTTCCTGCGGCGGCCTCTTGTATTTCGACATATCTGTTGCCTGCAATTCCCTCGGATACGGGCCCTTGGCCCGGCCCATTCAAACGCGTCAATATGATAACTTTCGCCTGCTGCATTTCCAGTGGGAAAAAGCGCGCGCCTGCGGACGCTCGGCCCCAGCGCCTACCGCGCTGTCGTCCTCGGCGTAAACGTCACCACGAATTCGCTCGAGAAGTACCCCGGCGTTATCCTTACGTCCGCCCCCTCGCCTTCCTTCTCGAAGTGCAGAATATACGAGCCGCTGTTTGGGTCTGTCGATTCCCTCACGAGCGCCCACCCCGAAATCGGCATGTTGTCCTTGAAAAACTCCACTAATTGCGCTGCCTCTCCGCGCCCGCCGTAGGTCACGTATCCCGTGCGAATCCCCGACGTCGAATTGTAGAACGTGTGCTTCAGGTCCATCTTGAAGCCCGCCGGCACCGGTATGTCGGCCACGACCGGTCGCTGCTCGGCCGCGAGGCGCTCGTCGCCCGCCGGCTGCCGCTCGAACGCCTTGCAGCCCAAGAGCGCAGTCGACGCCGCCAAGATCACCGCCAATAAACGAATCCCTTTCATGACACCCTCCTTCGCTTCGCGCCGCCGGGGGCGGTTCCTGACGGCTCAAAAAAGCGCCACGCCATTTCGAAAAGCGCCGCCGCCTGTTGGGCCGACAGCCCCGCCCCCCTGGCGATGGCCGTAGCCCCTTCGCGCGTCAGGATATCCTCCGGCGAATGCGTATCCGTTCCAAAGACGAGCGCCGCCCCGCCCTTAAGCGCCGTGGCCGCGACGTGCCCGTTGGACAGGCTGTGCCCCGCGCGCCCCGATATCTCGAGGCAAACACCCTTCTCCGCCGCGAGCGCCGCGTCCTCGTCGGTCAAAAGCCCCGGGTGCGCGAGCACGTCCGCCCCGGCGAGTATCGCCGCATGGTTCGTGCCGGGTTTCACCGGCTCGACGAGCGTTTCCCCGTGCACGATGACTATCCTCGCCCCGAGCGAGCGCGCCTCCCGCACGAGCCCCCCGATCGTTTCCGCCGGGCAGTGCGTTATCTCGCAGCCGGGCAGAAGTCGCATCTTGTAGTACGGCGCAAGGTCCTTCGCCGCCTTCACGAGGCCCTTTATCACCCACTCGAGCCTGCTCGAATCGACGTGGTCCGTAAACGCCAGCGCCCGGTATCCGGCCGCCTCGGCCCTGCGCGCGAGTTCCGCCGGCAGCAGTTCCCCGTCGCTGTACAAGGTGTGGCTGTGAAGGTCTATCATTAGTCTCTCCCCGCCGGGAAAACGTTAGCGCTAAGATATCCCCCGCGCCATAAATGTCAACGCTTTTCGGCCTCCCCCTGCCAAAAGCCCGCTGCCACTTGCAGTCGTCCGCGCCGTTTGTAAACTCGACGTGGCTTCGTACCGTAAAGCTGTTGCAATCGTTTCCCCGACAGGAGATCCCGATGTCGATCACGTCCAAAGAACGCATTAGAATGCTTCTCGAGGGCAAAGTCCCCGACCGCGTCGGAAAGGCCGACGCCCCGTGGCCGGAGACACGCGCCCGCTGGTATGGGGAGGGTGTTCCCGCCGGTGTCCACGTCAACGATTTCCTCCGGATGGACATGCGCGTGAACATCAAGATGCCCCCAACCTTCCAGCTCGAGGAAAAGGTCGTCGACCAGACCGGCGATTTCCAGGTCATAAGCGACGCCGACGGGAACGTCAGCAAGTACTGGAAGAATAAGTCCGGCGTGCCGATGCACCTCAAGTACGCGATCCAGACCAGGGCCGACTGGGAACGCCTCAAGGACCGCCTCGTCGCCGACGACCGCCGTTTCGCCGTCGGCTACTACGGCAACTACTTCTTCGAATACACCGCCGGCCCCCTCGAAAAGGTCAAGGCCGCCTACGACGCTCTCAAGGTCAAGGACGACACCTTCGTTTCCGTCGAGATCCCCGACCCCTACGAATACGCCATGGCCAAGATGGGCGACGAGAACATCCTGATGGCCATGGCCATGGAGCCGGACCTCCTCAAGGACATGTTCGAGGCCCTCGTCCGGTACTCGATCGACCAGGGCGAGATACTCTTTTCGCGCGGCTTCCGGCCCGACGGCGTCTTCGTCGGCGGCGACATCGCCTACAAGAACGGCCTCCTCATGTCCCCCAAGATGTACCGCGAACTCATATTCCCGTACTTGAAGCGCATGATAGACTACTTTAAGGGCGAGCGCGGCTTGCGCATCATCTACCACAGCGACGGCAACCCCACCGAGGCCCTGCCCATGCTCTACGAGGCCGGCATCGATTGTATCCAGCCCCTCGAGGTCAACGCCGGCATGGACGTCCGCAAACTCGCCGGAGAGTGGGGCGGCAGACTCTGTTTCATGGGCAACATCTCCACCCAGGTCATGGCCGGCCCCAGGGACAAACTGCGCGACGAGGTCATGTCCCGCATCGACCTCTGCACGAAAAACCGCGTCCGCTACATCGTCCACAGCGACCACAGCGTCCCCGACACTGTGCCCTTCGAAAACATGCGCCTCGTGGTCGAACTCGTGGACAAGTACGGGAAATACTGAGCGCGCTGCCCGCGGGGCGCGGTTGTCTTACAACTCCCGCGGCCCGACCCTCTCACCGGTAGGGGCGAAGCGATGAGAAGATATTTCGAGCGCTGCTTCAGGACGCACAAAGCCCATCCGTTCCTCTTTGTTACGCCCCGGCGGGTCCAACAAACCGCCGAACGCATCCTCCGCGGCGACAAACTCCTCGTTGCCGCCCTTGGCGCGGTCTCCCGCGCCGCGCGGCCCTCGCCTTCGTCAAACGAGTGGGACCTCGCGCAGAAAAGCGCCCGGGAGACTCTAAACGCCGCTTACCTCGCCGCCCTCTACGCCGCGGCCGGCAAACCCGCGCACTCCGCCAGGTACTCGGCCCGCGCAAGGCGCGCCCTTCTGCGCTTCGTCCAAATCGGCGCCCCCGGCCCAAACACCGGACTCGGCTGGTTGCAGCACGACTACCTCGTAACTCTCGCCTTCGCTTACGACCTCGTCTGGGACCTCGGCCAGTGGAAGGACTGCGAGAGGGACGCGCTCAAGCGCTTCTTCTACGTGCATGTCGGACCGCTCGTCCAAACGATGCACTCAAAGCACATGTCCAATCACGCCGCCTGGCCCATGTGCCGCGTCGGTACGACGGCGCTTCTCTTTCGCGACCGGGCCCTCGTGCGCGAATGCCTCGACGGCCCGGACTCCTACGCCGCGCGCCTCGCCCACGAATTCTTCGATGACGGCATGTCTTACGAGCAATCCGCCTGGCTCTATCACTGCTTCTCCGTTGAGCCGGTCTTCTTTTTCGCCCTCGCCGCGCGAAACGCCGGCGCCTCCCCCGACCCCCTCGCGCTCAAGGTCAAGAACGACCTCTCCCGCCGATTCCTCGGCGGCTCGACCGGCGACTACACGATGCCCTTTTACCCGGCCGACGTGCGCGAATTCCCGCGACCGCGAACGAAGGACCTCCGCCTTGCCCTGACCGCCCAGTTCGACCTGCTTCGCCCGGACACGACCTGCCCTGCGATCGGCGACTACGGCGGCCCCACACGGCCCATGTCCGACCACTGGATCGCGGAGGCCGCCTGGGATTTCTATCGCGACCGGCGCGCCGCGAGGCTCCTTGCCTCGGGCAAGAGAAGGGCAGGGGGGACGCACCTCGTCGGCGATTGGCTCCTCACGCTCGCGTACGGCGTCACCCTCCCGCCCTCCCCCCGCTTCCCCGCCAGGTCCGCTATCTACCCTCAAGCCGGCTACGCCGTCCTCAAATCGCCGGAGGGGGACTCCTACTGGCATTCGAAGGCCGCCGTCGCCGTGCTCAAGTTCGGCCCCTTCGGTAACGGTCACGGCCATGCCGACAAACTCCACCTGGACCTCGCCGGTGCCGGCCAAAGGTGTTGCATCGAAGAACTCGTGCGCGAGGACACCGGCTGGCGCTACTGGAATTCGACCGTAAGCCACAACACCGTCGTCGTCGGCGGCAAGAGCCAGCCTGGCAACGAAGCGATGTTCGCCCTCAACGATTCCTGCGGCAGGCTCGTCGCGCGCAAGTTCACAAAGTCCGTCAAGTTCGCCGTCGCCGAGGCAGACGGCCTCTTCCCGGGGCTGCAAACCTACCGCAGGACGCTTGCGCTCGCGGATTCGTACCTTGTCGACGTGTTCGAAGTGGCCTGCGACGGCCGGACCGTCTTCGACTGGTTCCTCCACGGGATGGGAAAACTCACCCTCGACGGGCCGGTTCTGATGAAGAAAAGCCTTCGGTTCGCGTCAAACGGTTACCAGTACTTCACGGACGTAAGGGGTGCCCGGGTCGTCGGCCCTTTCAGGGCGCGCTTTTCGACCGGCCATGCGGTGTTCTTCCCCGAAGTCGGCCCCTCAGAGGTCTTCTCCCTCTGCGGGCCCTGGAAGAAGGGGGCGAGTCGCCCCGTGCTTGTCGTCCGAAGGACGGGCGCCGCAGCCTGTTACGTCGCTGTTCACGACTTTTCGGGCAGGGCCGTCCACGCCGTGCGCGCCGCCGGCCTTGACGGTCGGGGTATCCTTATAGAGGTGAAAGGGCGTGATTTCACCGACCGTCTCGAGTTGAACGGGATTGCCCTCGCATCGCCCGCGGGGACCGCTGCGAGCGGCAGGCGGCGGAAAGTCAGTCCGGGTGTCCGTTATTTTCGCAAGCCGCGCTGTAAGTAGGAATCGTCTAAAGGATGCGTACCGGTTTTTTCGATATGGGTACAAGTGTCTTTCGTCCGCTTCACCTTTCTATCGGTGGATAATATGCCGACCGGATTGCGCCCGCCGAGACCCGCCGCAACGCTCTGCGCCCTCGCGGCTTGCATCGTGCTTTTCGCTGTGGCCGGCTGTGCTGGGCCTCGCGCCCGCGCCGCGGACAATTGCCCCCTTACGAGCCTCGTCCTGCCGCCGCCTCAGCCGCCCGTCGTGGCCCCCGAGCCGTCCCCACTTGAGCCCCTCATGCCCGAGATCATCTCCCGCAGCGACTGGGCCTCAAGCGCGCCCATAGCCTCCAGGCTCGTCCCGATGGGCAAGATAACCAGGATCACAATCCACCACGAAGGCATGGACCCCGAGGAAGAGGCCCCGATTTCCGTTGTGAAGGATGAACTGATAAAAATACAGAAAAGCCACCAGGAGCGCATGCACGCCGGCGACATCGGTTACCACTTCATAATCGACTCCAACGGGCGCATCTGGGAAGGCCGTCCCCTCAAGTTCCAGGGTGCGCACGCCGGCAATAACGGGGCCAACAAGGGCAATATCGGCGTCGTCCTCATGGGCAATTTCGACATCCAGCGCCCCAAGGTCGCCCAGCTTAACTCGCTCAGGGCGCTTCTCACCTACCTCATGGATAAGTACGATGTCCCCGTGTCGAACCTCTACACGCACCGCGAGGTCTACAAGATGTACGGTCTCGGAACGACCGACTGCCCGGGAAGGTACCTCCAGAAGGAAGTCGACTCCATGCGTACGCGCCTCGCCGAAGCCGACGCCGCGAAGAAGTAGCCCCCGCCGGTCACCCGCGCCCCGTCGCCGCCTTACCCCTTCACCGCCCCTAATTGTATCCCCTCGACGAAGTACCTCTGCCCGAGGAGAAACACGATTATCACCGGCACGATCATCATCATCGTCGCCGCCATCAGCACGTTCGGGTCGGGGTATTCCGACGCCGCGAAAAACTGCAATCCCACCGGCAGCGGCATCTTCTTCGAGTCGTTGAGTATGATTAGCGGCCACATGAAGTCGCCCCACGACCCCATGAACGTGAATATCGTCAGTGTCGCCAGCGCCGGCTTCGACAGCGGCAGCGTGATCTTCACGAAAATCCCGAACAGGCTGCACCCGTCGATCTTCGCCGCGTCCTCCAG
>Ga0172362_10005950_pt1 | contig 10535 bp, 25 predicted proteins | sample LakKivs1_kivu2a2_FD_114534 | JGI IMG/M metagenome (GOLD analysis project Ga0172362, IMG submission 114534) | Sediment microbial communities from Lake Kivu, Rwanda - Sediment s1_kivu2a2 | ecosystem: Environmental > Aquatic > Freshwater > Lake > Sediment | place: Rwanda: Western Province, Lake...
GTTGCGAACATGATGAATGATTATCGCCTGATAAGGCATAATGATTTGGGTTATACCAAACTACGTCCTGCACATACAGCCGAACAACATCGTAGAAGTGTGCAATATATTCAAACTGTGATCGAAGAAAATTTCGATCGAAAGTGTGTGGTAGTTGGTCACATGGCGCCTTCTTTTTTGTCCATTCATGAACAATATAAAAATAATAAAGACATCAATGGAGCATATGCCAGTGATCTCAGTGAGTTTATTTTAGATCATCCTCAAGTTAAATTATGGACTCATGGTCATACACATCACAACTTTGACTACATGATCGGCACTTGCCGAATAATCTGTAATCCGCGTGGATATATTGGATATGAACCTTGTGCTGAAAATTTTCAATTGAAATTTATTGAAATTTAATTATGAGAAAACATTATTGGTCTTGTACTAAATTTGCTGATCGTATTCGAGGTACCCCAAAACTCGATGCCGGTACCTCGGCTGAATGGCGCAGATGGAACAAACAAGCTAAACAAGCACATCCAATTCGTTATTGGATTGCCGAAGAAGCTTTAAATGCTGTTCAATCCTTTATTCACTATATTCCGGATCGACTATATGACATCAAATACTATATCAATAACCGCTGGGTTAGCCGCACTCATGGCCTTACTGCTGACTCAAGCCACATCAAGCCCGGTGATTGGTGTGATCTGGGCAATCGTATTCTTCCTTGCCTTTTCGACGAACTGGTTAATTTCGTCGAAATAGAAATGGCGTGGAAACACATTGCCTTTGATCAAGAAGCCAGAGCCAAATACCATGTGCCATTTTGGGGTGTGGGTTGGTTTCGTTGGCGCACCTGGCGCAATGCTCAAGCTGGACTAGATCTTATTGCTTGGGAAAAAAGTTTGGTCTGCGACGAAACATGGGGAGTTGACCCCGGTGATGAAAATTATGGACAACCTATCCATCAAGCACTAAGAGCTCGTGAAATAGAAGAACTATATCACTGGTGGAAAGAAGTCTATCCCAAGAGACCCGATCCACACAAGGTCAGTGGATGGAGTGAAATTTGCAGTCGTCATAGAGAGGGAGGCAGTGTTCTTGATATCTTTGATCACGAAAATGAAACCGAGGAAGAACGACAGGAAGTTAAAACGGCACTGGATCTCACTCAAGAAATTGAACAACAATATCGTGACGAAGATGAAGCCATGTTAATCAGACTAATCAAAATTAGAGAATCTCTCTGGACATAAGGAAATAAAATGGCACTTTGGCGTGTAATTCCAATCAACAAAAAATCAGTCGAAGAACATGAAATTTGGGAAAAAGATGGCATGGCTATTCGACGTATTACAGGATGGCGGTCAGGCACTTGGATTGTCACTACCAGTGACAATCAACAACCACAATTTGAATTTGTTAGTGTGCCTTTTGGTGATGCTGACTTAGATGCCATTGACATGAATTTTTGTGAAGGCAACAACATCGAAGAATGTGAGTTAGAAGAAACTTGGGATGGGTGGCATAGTGATGTTATATGGCCCGATGACATGGATGATGATGAACGTGATCGTCTAGAAAACATCTGGGACGAAGATGACTATGATGGGTGGGAAAGTGATGGATGGATTCATACCGACAGTGAGATGTGGGTATGGGGTGATCTCATTGTAGAACAAATCAAGGAATAACATGAATTTAGTATCACAGACTCCTGCGTTGGGCATCATGCAGACTTACAATGCACCTGGGTTTGAAACCTATAGAGTAGAATGTAGTTGTGGTAACGAAGATGATGCCATTGTTTTCACAATAGAAGAAACTCACGGCGAAGTCATTGTAGAGACTTATACCACACAGAAAACTTCCTGGTGGGATGATCCTTTCCGTCAACACAAGAGCTACGAAATTGAAAACTCTTTGTTGTTTGAACTCAATTTTTATGTTCGTGGATTTCTAAATGCGTTGACACACAGGTTAAAAGTCACCTGGTCAGTTTGGGTTCGTGGTTGTGTTGAGTATAGTCAAAGCACTGTCATGACCCCTCAACAGGCTTTGAACTACAGTGATACTCTACGTGTTGCTGTGGAACGTGTTGTGGCTCAACAACAAACCCAAAAATTGGATACATGATTTATTGTGTTGAGTATTCTGCACTATCAAAAAAATCATATCAAACGAAAAATTTCACAAGAAAAATTTGACATTTGGTATCGACAATTTGTATTTCAAGCTCTTTATGGTATGAAATTAGGTCATCAATTTTGTCAAGATCATGAAATAATGGATTTTTTATTGATTCATGTCTATGATAATGTTCAAGCCATTGAACATATCAAACAACACTATATCATTGACTGAAATTGTTTTTATGCATAAAATACGATGGTATCATTGGTTTGCATTTCGTATTTTTAGAACACTTTGGAGTCCAATATTGGCCAATAGACCGGTATATATTTTGCTCATGAGAGATTGGTTAAACATTTGGTTAAATGATTTCGACAGTCACAGATCACACAAAGGAGAGTAGTTTTGAAATTGATTCATGATAAAAATCATCAAACTTATTATTGGCAACTGGAAAAACAAAAATCCAGTCCCAGTTTTTCGGCAGAATCACAAGCCATTGATTGGTATGATCAATTGCAAAAATATTTTTTTCACAAAACAGTCAACAAACCCAAGTTACCAAAACTTCTCACTAAATTTTAAAAGGATCAACAGCATGATTACTATTCGAAATTTCATGGAAACCATAAACTACCGTATCACCGAAGGCAGTGACTATCTTTGGTCTTGTTTTGGTGATCATGCCTATAGACTTGATAGTTGGGATGGGCATCATGACGATGGTGTCAGTGTTGGTATGATTTTCGATCTACAGACACAATTGGTATATCAAATGGAAGCACATGACTATCGATCCCAATGCAGTTATCGATGGACTCATCCTCAGTATGCGATTGCCTATAATCAAGAAATTTTGGAAAAACTTGGCAGCAAGGACAAGGATGTGGCCTATGATGATGTCAAATATATTGATTTGGAATTAGCAGACGACATGTTAGACAAAGCAGCAGCCATCGTCAATCATCGTGAATTCGACAAAAGAGTCAAATTGCCTATTGATCTCAATGATGACGAACTATTTAAACTCATGCTACGGGCTCATGAACAAGATATCACATTAAATCAAATGGTAGAAAAAATTCTCTCGGATTTCTGCGATAGAGAAAAAAACAATGTTGCAACATGAATGTCAAGAAAAACTCACTGTCGAACTTGATGTAGTCAAATGGCAATCATTGAAATTTAGACAGCAAATTTGGAAATTTTTAAAAGTCAATGTGACTGATAGTCAATGGCAAAGATACGGAAATGTTTTTGAATTTTTCAATAGTCGAGATGCAGTGATATTTAAATTATATTGGTCTTAAATGACAAAAATTTATTCAGAAGATATATTAGATCAATGGAAAAAACAGCGTGTTGTAGTAGTTGACAGTGAATTGTCAAATTTGTCGGGTTATCTGGTTTTATTAACTGATTATGTTTATTGGGCTGACAATATAGAAATTCTAGTTGAGTGGTGTCGAATCAATGGTGGAGATATCAAAGGTAGCACAGTGTTATTTGATGATTCTCAACAACTCAGTGCATTTATGTTACGATGGGCATGATGACTTCCAAAACCGGGGTTTGGCCCTATCAAGTCACTATAAATTATGAATATTGGGATGAAGTCGAATCATGACTGTAAAAGTAGCTATTGGTCGTAGCATTAATCCTGAATTGTATCAAATGTTTATATACTGTCTTGAGTCAATTAGACAAGAGTATAATGTATCGGCACAATTGGAAATTAGCGATAAACTGCGGGAATTATATCGGGTTGATGTTGGCTCTTCAAGGAAAACGGCAGACGGTATTAATGTTCATTATGCAGAATTTGAATCAGAAAAAGATTACACTTGGTTTTTGTTGAGGTGGTCATAATGAAATATGTAGACAATCCTGACCTATGGTATAATCTACAAATACATTTCAAAAATAATATTATGCCCATGTTGGAAAATGATGATCGGGTTTGGGCGTTTGCATTTAGAAGGTGGCTAAAAGAACAAGGTGCTGAAATTGAGCAAGCAATGAGCCAACGATTATTGCGTAATAGTTTAGGCATAGCACCTCACTATGATCGATTGGTCTTTGAGAATGAAAGAGATGCCACAATGTTTATATTGAGGTGGTCATGAGAAGATTAAAGAAAGAATTTTGGCCGAACAAAATTTCTGTTACAGTAACAGATAATTTCAATCCCACTACTCTAGAAAGTTGGCTGCTTGATAATTTGGGAAAATTTCGCCTAAGGTGGAATGTTGTCTATTATCGAGATCACAATGACTACTACTTTCAAGATCATCATGATGCTGCATTCTTTTCATTGCGGTGGTTGTGATTTCATGACCACATCTCTGAGGTCTGTTCGACTTGGCTACGCATATGACTCGTGGCATAATTATCGACCATGGTTGCCTAAAAAAACTGTCAGTGGTCAGTGGGTATGGTTTAAAAAAATCTACCGGCGACAATATTTTTTTAAACCGTTGTTTTGTAGTGGATACGAATATGCCACTGCATTTGAATTATTGTTGATGTCATGAATGTCATTATCTATAACAATCTCACCAGCCAGCACAAATTTCAAGAAATATTGTCTTGGTGCAATCAATATTTTGGACCAGGACCCAAAGTCTATAATAATATCAGCGCCGAATTATATCAATGGTGTTATGATAATAGTTTGGGAACAATAAAAATCATATATATAAAAGACGATCGAGATTATATGTTGTTTCAACTTCGATGGGCTAATATATGACCACGTTGGCAATTTCAGATTCTGATTGGGCTAAAATTCATCAAAGAATTTCTCGAGAATATCCTCCTAGTGTATTATTGATCAGATCCAAGATGCGAGAAGTTTTGAGCTTTACTGTGAGAAGACATCGTCATTGGAATGAAGATCAAGGTGTGGTTTGGCAAACTTATCTAGATTTTCAAACTCAACAAGCCATGACTTTTTTCAAATTAAAATACTATAATGTTTGACAATGAGCATGAAAATTTAAATTTTTCTTGTGTAGTCAACAAACCCAGGCAGTGGTTAGACCCCACTTTGAATTGGTGCAGACAAGAGATCAAATCGCATTGGCGATGGCAACTGATACAGCCGTCGGATGATCAGAATTTTGGTATATACAAATTTTATTTCTCCAATGAGCACGATCTCATTACATTTATTGTGGCAAAATGATTTGACCAAAACTTTGATGTTGTCTATAATAGCATTATTGTAATGAATTGCAGTGACAATGTCGAAAAAAAGACAGACAATCAAGGCCATAATTTATGATCGTCGCGGTCGTGTGTTGAGCATTGGCTATAATAGTTATGTAAAAACACACCCCATGCAAGCTCGACATGCACAACAAGCAGGGGAACCTGATCGACAGTTTTTGCATGCCGAAGTGCATGCCATTGTGAGATGTCGTGATCTAGGGCGAGCTGATAAAATTGTGGTCAGTCGATGGGACAATCAAGGTCGACCAAAATTAGCTAGACCCTGTAAAGTCTGTGAAAGTGCTATATCAGCAGCCGGAATCAAAAAAATTTTTCATACCTAAGGAAATATCATGACACAACTTTTTTATATCAAATGGAACATGGATCTCAATCCACGAATTATTGATTATTTTGAAAATGATCGAGAAATTTTGGATCTATCTCAAGCTCAACAAGTCATTAGGCAATTTCAATTGGTCAAATGATGTCATGGGTCAAAAAACCACACCGAACTTGACCTAAATACACAGACCCAGTATAATTTTATTTTTGCAATAAATTCATCAATGGATATTGACATGCAACTCAAAGATTGGTTTCACAATGGCTATAGCCGAGACGAACTTGAAAAAATCTATCAAGATTTTTATCAAACTCAACATCAATCATCACCGACACTGAATCGTGGGGCCGTTGCACCTTGGCCCGCGAACTTGAAAAACTGTTTCCTTTGACTGCAGTTTTTCAATCAAAAGAATTCATTAATGGTTGACTTGTCACCGAAAATCAACTATTATTTGAATATGCCAAAAATTGGCATTTTAACTTCAACTCAACTCAAGGCAACTTTGAAAGGCATTTATCATGGCTCAAACTGAAAAACTCTTTACCGTAGCTGGAACTGCAACACAAAATGGTATCACCAAAACTCGTTTTGCCAATGACATGGTCAGTCGTGTCAAAATCTTGGCCAAACATGGCTGCACAGATATCAATCTTGTGGAACTTCCTCGCCCAATGTCCAAATTGGACGCTCTGAAATATCTACAAGAATTGGGTATCACCGATGGTGCTGCTGGAGAAGCAGTGTCCAATAAACTGGCAGAAAAATCACGAGATACTCGTCGACAAGAAGTCAGTGTTCCGGCATCACGTGTGACCAAATCCAACAAACAATCGTCTGCCAAGTCAGACCCAGTGGGTTCAGTGAATACCACTGAACCTCAAGTTGAAACTGTTTGAGATTCAGCTTGAATCTGTCGAGTGGTATAATTATATCACTCGACAGTTATTATCATAACTATTGTCATGGACAATGAAACTGATCATATCAATATACCATTACAGGGAGTGCTTGATCTCTCCGATGAAAATTTTGTCTTGACCTTACCTGACAAAAATTCATACTCTACTATTATACCACCAATTCCAGTGACTGGGTGGAATCCACTGACAATCAGCGGTAGTTATGATTCCAACACAACGCAATCTGTCAAGATTGAAGCAGGAGATATCAAACTGGGAGATGTCAGTTTGAAATCATTTATACAAGAAATCAGTCACAAGTTAGAAATTGTTTCACAAAGAATCAATGTGTTGACAGTGAATCAAAAACTGGAACAAGATTGGGAAAATCTACGCAAGTTGGGACAGGAATATCGAGATCTAGAAAAACAAATTTTAGAAAAAATCCAGATCTGGAATAGTCTTAATAATTGAGTAAATAAAAACTACTGATTGGAGTAAATATGTTTAGACCTATTAAATGGTCTGTTTATCTATTGATTTTTTTCGGCTTGTATATGGTGATGAATTTAGTCACTGCTGAAAAATTTAATTCTTTGAAAGAAAAACAAAATCTCTTTCAAGGAGAAATCATCACTGCACGTGACCGTGTGCGTCAACTCAACTGTTTGGCCATCAATATCTATCGTGAAGCTGCATTAGAACCATTTGAAGGCAAAGTAGCAGTGGCACAAGTCACTATCAACAGATCCAACCATCGAGACTTCTCCAAAGATATTTGTGAAGTGGTATATCAAAAAAACAACTATCTCGGCAAAACAGTTTGTCAATTCAGTTGGTATTGTAATACCAGTCATCGAGTTAGACCAGTTAATCAAAAACATTATGACGAAAGCTATGAGGTGGCCAAAAAAGTGCTATTGGAAAATTTTAGATTGACATCTATGAATCAAGCACTCTACTATCACGCAGACTACATTGCAGCACCGCAATGGACTAAATCCATGACTCGCATCGGTAAAATCGGTCGACATATTTTCTATAAGAAAATTTAATCTCCCAATACATAGGCGCATAACAACATGTTTAAAAATTTCGATATTCGTGCTTTTTTTGAAAAAATAACCAATGCTATAAAAAACATTTCCACAGAATCCATTGGCTGGAGTGCCATCTGTCTGCTACATGCCTCTAGTCTGCCCAGTTTGTTGGCAATTCATCAAGGAATCTCAGACCAAATGATACCAATTGAAATGATTTTATTGATTTGGGCAGCATTGATACTGATTTTCATGAAATCAGTCATACAAAAAGATGTTTTAAATACTGTGACCATTGGACTGGGCTTTGCTGCACAATCTATACTAATGGCTTTGATATTTTTTAAATGATTGACTTGAATTTGCTGTCTTGCTATAATATGATTTTTGAGTGATAATCACATGACCATGCATCTTGCTCATCCAGCATTGACTACTACAGGACGTCGACGTGGTGCCCAAAAATGGAACAGTGCCGAACAAAAACGTCAACATCAACAACTGGAATCTCAATGGCAACTTAAAATGAAAGAACTGGCCAAACTCAGCCCCATGGCAGGGCAATCCAATAAAAAGAGCCTGACATCTTCTACATATCTGACACCACGTATCCCACCAGGTCGTGACACAACACAACATATTCCCAGTTTGAGATCAAATCACACTGGTGCTGTCAGCAGTAAACCCACACCGGTATATACCGGTGACAAAGTGTTGGGAATTGCTGTTCAACATAAAAGTTGTCTACAACCTATTTTCAGCGCAGAATCTGCAGTGGATTCTGCACATATGAGGAGATAATACATGGGCTATAAAGACTTTAATCAACAAGAACAAGAGATATTTAAACAATGGTTGAAAGACTTGTTGAAAACCGAAGTTGTCACAGTGGAATTTACAAAATCTGATGGCACACTACGTGTCATGTCGGCTACTCTCAAGACAGATTTGTTGCCCGACAATGACCAAGAGAATTCAAAAACAAAAAAAATCAACAAGGATGTTTGTGTTGTATGGGATCTCGATCAATCAAGTTGGCGTAGTTTTCGTTACGACCGCGTGATTTCAGTTAAATTTACACTAGGATAATATATATATTATATGGCCAAAGAAGAAAGTATTCAGTTAGAAGGGCAAGTGGTTGACGTGCTACCCAATACCATGTTTAAAGTTCAACTGGAATTATCCGGACAACTAGTAATTGGATATATGTCGGGCAGAATGCGACAAAATGACATCAAAATTCTATTAGGTGACGGTGTTTTGATTGAATTTAGTCCTTATGATCTCACCCGTGGCAGAATTGTCAGAAGAAAATAATAAATACTTGATGAGAAATTGGATCAAATTAATTGAAGCTAGAACTACACCGGAAAAATTAGAAACACAACCTTTGCCCTACAGCATAGACGATCTAAATCCGGTTCTTAGTAGAAATAGTCTGGAATATCACTACGAACACTTGGCTCGTGGATATGCCAAACGATATAACGAAAATCAAGGCGATCCTGATTTTAATCGTGCAGGTAGCTATCTACATAATAAATTTTTTCCGCAATTCCAAAAACCCAGTGGCTCTAATCGCCCCAAAGGCGCTAGTCTAGAACTCATCGAACGAAAATTTAAAACATTTGATGACTTTAAAATCGCTATGAAAGAAAAATTCATGGCGATTCAGGGCAGCGGATGGGTATATTTGTCTACATCGGGCGATATCAAAACCATACGCAATCATGCGGTGAGAACTGATATTGCATTGCTGATCGATGCATGGGAACATGCTTGGGCACTGGATTATCAATGGGATAAAGAAAAATATTTTGACAATATTTGGCGTATTATCAATTGGAATACCATCAACGACCGAATTTAATCACTGATTATTGCTAGAGATTTTTGTATTTACTTGAAACGTTAAGTCAACGACTTGGACTTAAATTTGTTTTGAGATAAATATCTTAAAGATCATGCAATATGGCCGTTAAATCTCCAACTACTGTCGACTCACCTTATTCAAATCCCAATAACTCGTCAACACGAGTTGTTAATCAACCTTCCACAATACCAACTAGTTCCGGCAGCAATAATACCACTGTTAGAGCTAAATCCACTAATACCACGGTTGAAAATACAGTATCTAGTTCCAATATTCCTACACGAGTTAAATCAGCTAATAACATAGTTGAAAATGTTGTTGTGGGATCTAATGAAAATTTGCGTGTTAAATCAGTTAATACCACCACTGAAGGTTATTACCCTGAAAGAACAACCGGCTCTCTAGCTACAATAACAAATAATAATTTAAACAATATATCAACTGCCACAAACCCAGGTAGCTCCTCGGGATCAAGAATCAGCTACTATGGCGACGGTATTGAAGGTCTTAATGCATTGGCAGAAAAAGGTGCGGTATTTGAGGGTGCAAATGTCTTTCTTACACTACAAGAACCACAATACATCACTAATAATATTACCGAAAACGTTATTATACCCGGGGGAGTCACTGGATCAGTTCAATTTAATAACAATGGTTCTTTTGATGGCAGTGCAGATTTTTTATTCGATCAAACTACTCTTACGCTTACTATCGAAAATCTAGTTGTATCTGGTAATACTACATCGGGAAATTTTGGGAATATTGTTTCAATTAATCTCGATGGAAATATAAGCAATGTCTTGAGAGGTGATGGGTCTTGGGGCATAGGAGGAGCAGGAGCAGCTGGTCCACAAGGTCCACAGGGCGAGCAAGGTCCACAAGGCGAAATTGGTCCACAGGGTGCACAGGGTCCACAGGGTGCACAGGGTCCACAGGGCGAAGTTGGTCCACAAGGTGCACAGGGTCCACAGGGCGAATTTGGTCCACAAGGTGCACAGGGTCCACAGGGCGAAATTGGTCCACAAGGTGCA
>Ga0172362_10005951_pt1 | contig 10535 bp, 13 predicted proteins | sample LakKivs1_kivu2a2_FD_114534 | JGI IMG/M metagenome (GOLD analysis project Ga0172362, IMG submission 114534) | Sediment microbial communities from Lake Kivu, Rwanda - Sediment s1_kivu2a2 | ecosystem: Environmental > Aquatic > Freshwater > Lake > Sediment | place: Rwanda: Western Province, Lake...
GTGTCGTCGGTGAAGGCGCCGGCGGGGCTGCGTTCGAGGATATCGCAGAGGCTATCGACGGCGGTTGCGAACGGGCGCAGCGCGTACGCGCTGTGGCGGGAGACGCTGCGTTCGCCGTGGTTCAGGATCGTGGCGTCGGCGGCGTCGATTTTGGCGGTGTTCACGTTGGCATTCTGGCAGCTGCAGACTCCGCCGGCGGGGCTCAACCAGGACACGGTGAGCGCGCACGTGGCGGTTCTGCGGGACCAGGTGCCGGCGTTCTTCTTCACGAGCGACGCGGGCAGGGCGACGCGGCTGGCGCTGTTCTGGGCGAACCGCAAACCCGCGGTGCCGCTCATCGGCAGCGAGGATTTCGAGTTGGTGGGGGCCGGGCCGGCGGAGATAGAGAGCCGGAACGTCGGGCACTTCGCGCTGCGGTACAGGGCGGTTACGTTGTCGATGTTCGTCTTCGAGGGGCTGCCGCTGAACATGGTAGGGGGCAGGGAAGTGGAGACGGGGCGGGGCCTGGGGAAGGTCGAGAAGCGCGGCGACATGAGCATACTGGCATGGCGCAACGGGGCCTTCACGTACATACTGGTGGGGCGTATCAGCGCGGACGAACTCATCAAGAAGCTGGGTCCTGTGCCGGTGGGCAAGTAGGCGCAGACGACCGGGGGCACACGGCACCCGGAATATGATTGTAGCACTTGGGGGGATTCCTACAATTCAAGCAAGGCGACCAGGGAAGGGCGGGGCAAGTGGAGCAATATTATCCCATTGGTTTCCCCAACCTGTTGCCCCTTAAGGGCTAACGTCGGTTTTCGTGGAACCGCCGCGAAGATGAAAGTGTCATTTCGGGTAACTCGCGGCGGTTTCGACACTTTGCGAGGGGTCGATGCCGCTCGAGATGAAAGAAGAAGGCCTTAAGGCCGGATTTGCGGAACTGGTGAAGCCGCACCAGGAGGCGCTGTTCGCGGGGGCGATGCAGTTTACCGCGAATAGGGCGGACGCCGAAGACCTGCTTCAGGAAACCTTTATGCGGGCATACATAGGGTTCAAGAGAGCACAGGACATAGAAAAACCCCGGGCCTGGCTCTTCAAGATAATGCGCAACGCATACATCAACCGATACCACAAGAAACGCAGGCAGCCTTCGAAGGTTTCGTACGACGAGGGGCTGGACCACAGGGTGGACGAGGTGTTCAGCCGGGGCGGGGACGACCCGCAGGAGAAGTTCTTTTCGCAGTTTCTCGACAGCGAAGTGGTATCGGCGCTGAACAGCCTTCCCGACCAGTTCAGGGAATCGGTGGTCCTGTGCGACATTTCCGGGCTCTCGTACGAGGAGATAAGCCAGGTGCTGGACTGCCCGTTGGGCACGGTGAGGTCGAGGATATCGAGGGGACGGGAGTTGCTGTTTCACAAGTTGTACGACTACGCGAAGGAAAGGGGACTGTTGCCCAAGGGGGAAAAGGGGAGATCGGATGGAATGTAGGGAAGCCAGGGAGATGATTCACGCGGCCTGCGACGGTGAACTCGCGGCGGCGGACAGGCAACAGGTGCTCGAGCACTTGGCGGAGTGCGAAGGTTGCAGGATGTACGAGAGCGTCACGAACTGCCTGAAACTGCGGGTCCAGGCGGTGGGGGCGGCGGCGGACCTTTCGTCGGCCGGCGCGATCCTGACGCGGGCGATAGCGGCGGCGCCGACGAGGACGACGCTCTTGGGCCGGTTTCTCCCGAACGTTTTGGGGATGACCACTTTTTTTCGGGCGGCGGCGGCGTTGGTAGTGCTCTCGGCGGCGGTTTTCGTGGTGATCGTGCTTGTGACCCCCGCTCAATCGATGGCTTCCATGGTACTTCAGAAGCACCGCCTGCGTGAGATCGGCGCGCTACTCTTGGATTCCAACGCCAATTGCTGCAAGGACCTGGAGGAATGGTTCGAATCCCGTACAGGGCATCCGGTGGACGTGCCCGAGATAACGTGCAAGGGCATCGTCATGGAAGGAGGGTGCCACTACAAACACGAGACGGGCAACGAGATCTACCTTGCGGCATACACACTGGAGGACAAACCCGTGACGATATGCGTGTGCTCCGGGCCGAACATGGACCTCGAGAAGGGGGAGTCGCTCGTCATCGGCGGGACAAACGCGACGCTCAACCGCGGCAAGGACTATACGCTCATATCGTGGCGTTCGGGGCTCAATGTCGTGGCCCTCGTGACGCCGTTTGACGCGGAGAGATGTAAAGAGATCTTCGCCAGCATCAAGAGCCCATCCGAATAGCCATCGGGGCGCCACGGCTGGGAGGGGCCCGGCCGGGAACATTTTTGAATCCGCCGCTGTTCTTGCATATAGACGCTGACGAAGCAACATGACGAACAACGGGCCGCTCGTGCTCTCGAGACTGGAACCCCCCTTCCCCCTCAGGGAGCGCGGCGGCCCCGTTTATTTGTACGCAAGCCTGAGCGGGGGTCCCGCGGCAAGCCGGTGACGGTCACTCCTTCTCCTCGGGCGGGGTTTCGGCCTGCCGGCGCTCGCCGATACTCTCGGTAAAGAGCATGAGATCCTCCACGCCGAGGGGGGCTTTTGAGTAGAAGGCCTCCCCCCACTTGGCGCCGATGAGCACGCCCCAGTGAGCCGACGCGGACAAAAGGTTCATGTCGACCTGCCACTGCGAGGCGTAGCACGAGAGCAGCTCGAGTTTGCGCTCGTACTCGGCGGTGACGTCGACCACAAATGAGGGGCGGACGCCTTCGCCGGCGCCGCCGAGGAAGAAGTAGTACTGTCGGGGCGTCCACCAGGGTTCGAAGGGCCAGGGTTTGCCGAGGGGGTCGTGCTTGGTGAACTTGGCGTAGAACCTTGCCGCGTCGACGATGTGGGACGCGGCGGTGTGGTCGGGGTGAAGGCCGACCGTGTGGGGGCAGAGGATGACCGAGGGACGGAGCCTGCGGATGACGTTTGCGATCTTGATACGGTTCTCGACGGAATCGACGAGGTAGCGGTTGGGCATATCGAGGATGACGTAATCGTCGAGGCCGAGGAATTCGCGGGCCTTCTGGGCTTCGGCGAGGCGGATCTCGTGGGAGCCGTGGGGGGTGGGTTCGCCGTCGGTGGCAGTGCAAATGGCGACGCTGTAGCCGAGGTCGCGCAGTTTCAGGAGCGTGCCGCCGGCGGAGATCTCCACGTCATCGGGGTGGGCGCCTATCGCCAGCACGTCTACCATACGGAACCTCCAAGAGCCGCGCCAACTAATAGACCTTGCTGCCGGGGGCGAGGGGCTTTTCGGGCGAAAGGACGGCCACGACGGGGCCCTCTTGGCCGGCGAGCATCATCGTTTCAGAGATCTCACCGCGCACCTTGGCGGGCGCGAGGTTGAGGATAACGGCGACGAGTTTGCCGACGAGCTCTTCGGGCCTGTAATAAGGCTTGAGGCCGGCGCAGGTCTGCCTTTCGCCCTCTGGGCCGACGTCGAGTTTGATGATGTAGAGTTTCTCGGCGTTGGGGTGCGCTTGGACGGAGGCGATCCTGGCGATGCGGACGTCGATGCGTTTGAACTCGTCGAAGGAAATCTGCTCGCTCACTATGGCTCCCCTTACAAGAGTTCCGCGGCGATGGAAGCGAGAGTGCTTCGCTCGCTGGAGACAAGAGTTACATGGCCGAACATGGGCTGGCCCTTCATGCGCTCGGCGGCGTAGGCGAGGCCGTTCGAGGCGCTGTCGAGATAGGGGTTGTCGATCTGGTAGGGGTCGCCGGTGAGGACGATCTTGGAGTCCTCGCCGACGCGGCTGACGACGGTCTTGACCTCGTGTGGGGTGAGGTTTTGGGCTTCGTCGACGATGAGGTACTGGCCGGGGATGCTGCGGCCGCTCAGGTAGGTCAGGGCCTCGAGGACGAGCGTGCCGCCGTCGATGAGTTTCTTGACCTCGCGGGAGATCTCGCCGGGCTTTTTGAAGTTGGCGCGCAGGATGTATTCGAGGTTGTCGAAGATGGGCTCCATCCACTGGTAGAGTTTTTCCTCCTTGGAGCCGGGGAGAAAGCCGATGTCGCGGCCGACGGGAACGACGGGGCGCGACACGAGCAGTTTCTCGTAGCGCTGCTCGTTTACGACCATGTGGAGGCCGGCGGCGAGGGCGAGGAGGGTCTTTCCCGTGCCGGCCTGTCCGAGGAGGGTGACCATGGAGACTTCGTCGGAAAGCAGGAGTTCCATGGCGAAGTGCTGTTCGAGGTTTCGGGGCCGGATGCCGTAGGGGTTTCGCTTGTCGTAGACGAGGGGCACGACGGTCTTGCGCTTCTGGGAGAAGCGGCCGAGGCCGGTGTGCTTGGGGTCGGCCCCGTCGACGAGGCGGACGAACTCGTTGGGGAAGAGTTCGACGCCGTCGAGGCTGACGGATTTGTCGGCGTAGAGGGCGTCGATCACGGCCTTTTCGACCGGGACTTCACGCCAGCCGGAATAGAGGTTGTCGAAATCGACCTTCTGTTTTTCGAAGTCCATGACCGTGACGCCGACGGCGTCGGCCTTGACGCGGGCGTTAATGTCCTTGGAGACGAAAATGACCTTGCGGCCGGCGTCCTGGAGGTTTTTGGCGACGGTGATGATGCGGTTGTCGGGCTTGTCCTCGACGAAACCCGCGGTCGCGACGTCGACTTTCTCGAGGGCGACGCGGAGCCTGCCGCCGGTGCCGTTGAGGGCGACGCCCTGTCCGAGGCGGCCCTTGGCGCGCAGCGCGTCGAGCATCCTGATGGCCCTGCGGGCGTTTCGGCCGAGGTCGTTTCCCTCGGCCTTGAACTTGTCGAGTTCCTCGAGGACGTCGAGGGTGATTATCACCTCGTTATCGGCGAAGGAGGTGAGGGCGTCGGCGTTGTGGAGAAGAACGTTGGTATCGAGGACGAAGGTCTTTATCATGTTATGTCGACTCCTCAGGGCGATCCCGCGCCAGGCAGAGATTATATACGAGGTCCAGGATGAGGCAAGCAAAAGCAGCCGTGCGCGCGTGCTTCACGCTTGTAGAGCTTTTGGTCGTGATGGCGATCATAGGCATTCTCGCGGCCATTCTGCTGCCGGCTCTGATAACGGCCAGAGAGACGGCGCGCAAGACCGCATGCGTGAACAACCTCCGGCAGATAGGGATGTGCCTGGAGATATTCAGGCAGGATTTCGGGAGGGTGCCGGAAGGCAACAACAGCAATTACTACTCGCGGGCGGGCTACGCGGAGGGGCTGGGGGAACTAATCCCTGGGTACCTCGGGGCAATCGAGGTCCTCTACTGTCCCGCGGCGTCCGACATAACGTACGCGAACTCCGGTATAAAGATAGAACAGGTGGGCAAGGTCGACGCGGTGTGCTCCTACAGGTACCTGAGGGGCACCGTTACCGACTACAACGGCCCCGGCAACGTGAACCACAAGGGCAAGTACGTCAACACCGGGTACGTCGGCGGCACAGTCACTACCGAAGTGACAACGAGGTAGTGGACTGGGGGTACAGAGGGGGCGAGCGCCGGAGTACGAGCGGCCGCAGAACGGGCCGCGAGTCTACTTGCCGGCTTTCTCTGCGATAATCATGTCGAAGAGGAGGTCGCTCAGGCGGTTGAGATAGACGCGCGCGGCGGGTTCGAAATGTTGCGCGGACGCGGCCAGGGCGACGCTGGCGCGCTCGGCGCGGCGGACGACAGCGCGGGCGAGATTGAGGGCGGCCTCGGCGGGGGCGTCGCCGGGCGTGAGAAAGCCGGTGGGACGGGGGACATCCGAGGCTATCCGGGCCATCTCGCTCTCGAGGGCGGCGATCGCGGCGGCGAAGTCGAAGTCGCTCGCGCGCCCCCGGCCGGCGGAGGCGACCTCGGCGGCGACTTTCTGCAGGGCGTTCTGGCAATCGGCGAGGAGCTTTTTTCGGCGCTCGTCGCGCATGAAAGCGCGGGCGAGGCCGACGGCGCTCGAGGCCTCGTCGACGGCGCCGAGGGCCTCGACGATAGGCGAGTCTTTCATCACTCGACGGCCGCCGAGGACGTTCGTCTCGCCGGAGTCGCCCGAGCCCAAATCCCGTTTCACGCGACCCTCCTCAAAGGTGTTCTGCGAAATCGCCGGCAGTAGGCTTGGCGACGCGATCGAAATCGGCGTACGAGACGGCAATGGTGTCGGAATGCGTGCCGGCCTGGAAGACTATCTGCTCGTTCTCGGCAAGCGAGCGGTCCACGTAGGTTTCGAGGCCGTACATGGCGCCGAAGGGGGGCTCGGCGCCGAGTTCGGTGTCGCCGAAGATCTCCTCCATCTGGCCCTCGTTGGCGAGGCGGGCGGTCTTGCCGACGACCTTTGAGAGGAGGTCGAGCTTGACGCGGTGGCTGGCCGGGCAGACGGCCAGGGCGTACTTGTCACCGGCCTTAACGACGACGACCTTCACCATTCTGGCGCCGGGCACGTGCGAGACGGCCGCGACCTCCTGCGCGGTGAAGGCCTCGGGATGGTGATTCTTGGTGTAGGGGATTTTCTGGTTTCTGAGGAATTCCTCGACCTTCATGCTACACCTCCCTGGGCGAGTTTCGCCCTCATGTCCCGGGCGCCGCGTCAGGGGCATTGCGGCGCGGTCAAGAAAGGGAAACTTTCAGCCAATCGACTGTCGCTTCCACGACGGCGTCCCTCCAGGGGACGCTCGAGAAGAGGTGGTCAGCGCCTTTTATCGATATCCTTTCGGCGCGAATGCCGCGTGATTTTGCGGCGCGCAGGTAGTCGGTCGAGTTGACGAACGGGACCATTTCATCGCTTGCCGCGTGAACGATGAGGACGCTCGCGCGGGACTTCGCGATTTCGGCGGGCGCGTCGATGTGACGGATCTCTTCGACGAGGGGGGCGCCGACGTACAGGCCTCCGATGTCGACGCGGCCGGTCTTTCGAAGCGAGGCGGCGGAAGCGGGAGGGGCGTTTGCGGCGAAGACCTTCTGGGGGCGGGCGACGGCGCCCCACAGGACGACGCTTTTGAGGGAAGGTTCGCGCGCGGCGGTAAGGGCGGCCACGAGACCGCCGAAGGAGAGGCCGACGATGCCGAGGCGCTTGGAGTCGACGCGGGCGATCTTTTTCAATTGGGCGAGGGCCGCGCGAGCGTCGCTTACCTGGCCCCGGACGGTCGTGTGCTCGAACTCGCCCTCGCTCTCGCCGGAGCCACGGAAATCAAGACGCAGCGAGGCGATACCCTCTTTGGCGAGGCGCCTCGAGAGGCGGACGAAGATGAAGTTGGGCTCGCACTTCTGGCCGCCGAAACCGTGACAGCAGACGACGCCGGCGCAGCGGCCGGCGCCGCGGGGGAGGTGGAGGGTCGCGGCGATGAGCGCGCCGGCGTTTCTGAAATACAGGGGTTTCTGCACTGCGCTCTTGCCTTTCTACGCCAATTCGCCGGGCGATCCGGCGGCCTTTGTCAGGGCGAGTTTTTCGAAGTACGTTTCCCTGGTGAGGGCCATGTCATAGTGAAGCGCTTCTATGCCGGTCGAGGCACGCCTCAACAAATGCCTTATAGGGGCATAGGCGGGGTCGGCCATGATGGAGTCGTCGACTATTATCCTGCGCCAGAAGGAACCGACGTGGCGGAAGTGGAAGCGTTCATAGAGCCTCAGGGCGCGCCGGTTGAAGGCGGCGACGTCGAGGAGCAAGACGTTCCAGGACATGTTGGAGAAGTAGTGCGACAGGAGCGCGGCAAGGGCCTCCCCGCCGTACCCGAGGCCGATCTTGTCGGAGGCCAGGTGTATGCCGAGGCGGCTCGTTTTGGCGTACGCGTCGACGTCGCGCAGGGACATTTCGCCGATGAGGCGGGCGCTTTCGTCCTCTATGGCGAAATACATGCGGCCGGAGTTGGTCTTGCGGGCGAAAAGCCATTTCTCGCGCTCGATGAAGGTGGTCAACTCCATGTTGAGGTGCGTGAAGAGGGGGTCGGTGTACGGGGGCCAGGCGGCGCGGTCGGCGACGTCGGCGCGCTTGAACCTGCGCACTTTGACGCGGCCCTCGCGGGCCAGGATTTTGTCGGCCATAGGCGCACCCTTAAGATGAATGCCACGCCCGGTCAATATGTATATACCGATGCGTGAACGTTTGCAAGCGGAACACGCGCCCGGAGTTAAAAAACGTTGGCACGCGGTCGGCGCGCTGCTATAATCGAGGCGCTAATCGAAAAGGGGAGAGCGATGGCGGAGGAAGTGTCGCGCGCGCGGGAGGAAATCAGGACGCTGGTGGCCGAATTGGCGGATTTTGCCAGGCGCGGACGGGCAAAGACGCGGCTGGTAATGATGGGCAAGCAAGCGGTAGGGCCGCTCGTCGAGGCGCTTGGGTCGCCGGTAGAGGGGGTGGCGTGGAGCGCGGCGAAGGCGTTGGGCGAAATAGGGGCGCCGGAGGCCGTCGGGGCGCTGACGCAGGCGCTGGCGAACCCGGGACTCAAGGAAGTCGCCGCCGATGCGCTGCGCCGGATAACCGGGACGGAGCCAGGGGGCGCGGCGGGGGCGGGCGGCGAGAGCGTGTCGTTCAAGAGGCTCTCCGACGGGGAACTGGCCAAGGCGCTATCGTCGGTGACCGTTTCGCTGGGCAAGAGCGGGGCGGGGTACGCGTGCAACGTCAGGCTCCCGAACGGCAGGCACCAGAAGGTGGACATGGTGCTGGGCTTAAAGGACAGCGACGGGTCGGCGCTCGTGGCGCTCTATACCGAGTGCGGACCGGCATCGGCGGACAAGTACGAGTGGGCGCTGAAGACGAACCTGAAGATACCGTTCGGGTCGTTTGCCGTGAGGGATACAAGCGAGGGGCCGAAATTCGTGATGGTCGACGCTTACCTGAGGGAGACGGCCAGCGTCGAGCAGTTGAGGCGGGCGCTCGAAAGCCTCGCCAAGAGGGCCGATTCGCTGGAGGAGACGCTCACGGGCGCGGATAACATGTAGGGGCCGACAGATGGCCAAGTTGGGCGTGAATATAGACCACGTGGCGACAATCCGGCAGGCCAGGCGGACCATAGAGCCGGACCCCGTGTGGGCGGCGGCGCTTTGCGAAGTAGGCGGCGCGGACTGCATAACGGCGCACTTGAGGGAGGACCGGCGGCATATCCAGGACAGGGACGTGCGGCTGTTGAAGGAAACCGTTACGGTCAAACTCAACCTCGAGATGGGGGCGTCGGAGGAGATCATTCGGATCGCGCGGGAGGTTGCGCCGACGCAGGCGACGCTCGTGCCGGAAAGGCGCCAGGAACTGACGACCGAGGGGGGGCTCGACGTGAAGGGGAACCTCGCGAAGGTGAAGTCGGCCGTCGCGGCGCTCAAGGGGAAAGGGATAATCGTGAGCCTGTTTATCGACCCTGAGGAGGCGCAGGTGGAGGCGTCGAAGGAGGCCGGGGCGGACGCGGTCGAACTGCACACGGGGCGCTACAGCGAGGCTTCGGCGGGCGAAGCCGGGAGCCGGCTGGCGCAATTGGCGACGGCGGGGCAGGCCGCGCGCGCGGCGGGCCTCGTGGTACACGCGGGGCATGGCCTGACGTACCGTAACGTCGTGCCGGTCGCGCGGATCGAGGGTTTCGAGGAGTTCAACATCGGACACAGCATAGTCGCACGCGCCGTATTCGTGGGGATTACGGAGGCGGTGAGGGAGATGAAGCGGCTGATCGACATTTAGCCGTACACCGTACCAAAGGGGGTTTGGCATGTTCGAAGGCGTGACCGTGGCGCTCGTCACCCCTTTCAGACAGGGAAAAGTCGACTTCGGGAAAGTCGAGGAACTCGTCGGGTGGCACGTCGAGCAGGGGACGGACTGCATATTGCCGTGCGGGACGACGGGCGAGTCGCCGACGTTGAGCCACGACGAGCACGACAAGGTCATCGACACGGTGATCAAGGCGGCAAAAGGCAAAGTGAAAGTGATGGCGGGGACGGGTTCGAACTCGACCGCGGAAGCCTTGAGGTTGACCACGCACGCGGCGGACTCGGGGGCGGACGGGGCGCTGCTTGTCGTGCCGTATTACAACAAGCCGACGCAGGAAGGGCTCTACAGGCATTTTAAGACGGTGGCGGACGCTGTGAAGATACCGCTGGTCCTCTACAACATACCGAGCCGCACGGGAGTGGGGCTCTCGACGGAGACGATCTGCCGGCTGGCGGAGATAGAGAATATCGTCGGGGTGAAAGAGGCCACGGGCGACGTGAACCAGACGAGCGCGATATTGGCGGAGGCGAGGGGCGGGAAGCTGACGATCCTGTCGGGGGACGACAGCCTTACGCTGCCGATCATGTCGGTCGGGGGGAAGGGAATAGTCAGCGTCGTGGCGAATATCATACCGCGGGACGTGAAGGCGATGGTTGCGGCCTACAACGCCGGAGACGTCAGGAAGGCGGCCGAACGGCACACGCGGCTTTTCCCGCTGTGCAAGGCGATGTTCATCGAGACGAACCCGATTCCGATAAAGACGGCGATGAAGAGGCTGGGGATGGTAACGGGGGAGCTTCGGCTGCCGCTTTGCGAGATGCTGCCGGCCGACGAAGCCAAACTCGAGACGGCGATGCGCGAGTACGGTCTGCTGAATTAGACGATCCGGGGGCCGAGCAA
>Ga0172362_10005953_pt1 | contig 10529 bp, 11 predicted proteins | sample LakKivs1_kivu2a2_FD_114534 | JGI IMG/M metagenome (GOLD analysis project Ga0172362, IMG submission 114534) | Sediment microbial communities from Lake Kivu, Rwanda - Sediment s1_kivu2a2 | ecosystem: Environmental > Aquatic > Freshwater > Lake > Sediment | place: Rwanda: Western Province, Lake...
GCTCACTTTGAACCGCCACGGCACCAGTTATATAGCCAGGTTTTTCGAGAATTCGGTATTGAACTGCCACCAGAGAAGGTAAGGCGTGGTATTTCGCTTGCCGACCAATATTACTTTGAGGAAAATGCTAAATCTCCAGTGGCAGCGAGAAGCCCCGAGGAACAGCTCAGGCTCTATCTGTGCTACCCGAACACAATACTAAGTGAGGCTGGAGTTGAAGCCCCCAAAGATTTACCCCTGAAGGTCATGAAAAGAGTGGCGGAGCAGTTTAAAGGGGTAAACTTTGCCCTCTTTGATGATGTTTTATCAACCCTGAAAACACTAAAACAGCGGAATTTCATTCTGGGTCTACTGACCAATTTAGACAGTAATATGGAGCCAATCTGCCGTAAACTGGGGCTAGCGCCCTATCTTGGCTTTGTGGTTACCTCTAAGGAGGCGGGAGCTGATAAGCCCAACCCACCTATTTTTCTAGCCGCATTAGACAAGGCTGGGGTAAACGCTTCAGAAGCAGTTCATGTCGGTGATCAGTATAAACTGGATGTGCTTGGTGCCAGAGCAGTAGGTATTAACCCCATACTTATTGACCGGGATGATATATATCCCGAGGTCAGCGACTGTCCACGAATTCACCGCTTGACCGAGTTAGCTCAATACCTTTAGCCCTCAATATACTCCACTGTCTTGAGATTCTTTACCTCTTCATTGCCCTTAGGCACATCTGATTACCTCTGGGGCTCGATAATCACCTTAATGGAGCTTTGGGCATTAGCGACGAGCCGGAAGCCCAACCCGGCCTCAGCTAGACCTAGCCGATGGGTAACCATCTCGTCTATGTGCACACGGCGGGCCCATATCAGTTCCAGCGCTGCCTCATAGTCCGCCGGGCTAGCGGCGTAGGAGGTAGTGAGCGTCATATCGTTACGCCAGAAGAGGTCATTTATTGAGATGGGAATGGTGACACCAGGATTTGTTGGCGCAAAGAAGAGAACGGTACCTCCGCGCTCTACCGATAGTAATGCCTGAGCCATGGCTGATGTAGCTCCGGTGCATACTATCACTAGGTCAGCCAGGTGACCTTGGTTAACCTGACGCAAGCGGCGGGGTAAATCCTCTCTAGCATGGATAGTAGCATCAGCACCAAATTTTTGTGCTGCCTCCAGTCGGTAGTCATTTATGTCTGTCGCTATCACCTGTCCTGCCCCCAGAGCACGAGCCAGTTGCACATGGAGTAACCCGGCAATACCACTACCGATAACGAGTACGCTATAACCTGACCGCATGTGCGCCAGCCTTTGTCCACGTATAACACAAGCTAGCGGTTCGATAAATGTCGCCTCTTCATAGGATACCTCGTCGGGTAGCAGGAACACACCACGGTCAACATTGATAGCTGGCAATCGAATGTATTCAGCAAAGCCGCCTGGGTCAAAGTTCGTCTGGCGGAGAGTATCACAGACGGTGTGGTGTCCGCTCAGGCAATAATGACATGTGTTGCAGGGGACATGGTGCGCTGCCGAGACCCTATCCCCCTCTTTGTAGCGCTCTACTCCTTCGCCTACAGCTACAATCTGACCGCCAATCTCATGACCCAGTACCAGAGGCACCCGGTCACGGCGATACCATTCCATTACATCACTGCCGCAGATGCCACAAGCCTCCACTCGCACCAGTAGCTCACCAGGACCGATTTGCGGCGTAGGTATCTCCTCCAGCCGCACATCGTGGTTATTGTAATACATGGCAACGCGCACAGTGCTTTTTAACCTCAACTGATGACAGCCTTGCTTTTTGTGCTATTGTATAGCTCTTGAGCCTCTTTAGGCGAAGCATTCTCGTGAACAATGGCACGTATCGCCTTAATCATGGCCACTGGGAAATCGTTTTGCCAGATATTTCTGCCCAGGTTCACGCCTATCGCCCCTTTTTGCATGCCATCATAAACAAATTCGAATACTTCAAGCTCAGTGTCTACTTGAGGCCCACCCGCCATAACTACTGGCACGGGACAACCTCTTACCACCTTTTCAAAATTCTCACACCAGTAGGTTTTCACTACGCGTGCACCCAATTCGGCCGCAATACGACAGGACAAAGCCAGGAAGCGAGCGTCTCGCTTGCCTAACTCTTTTCCCACCGCTGTAACTGCCATTACTGGGATGCCATACCTTTCGCCTTCATTGACCAGCTTGGCTAGATTTAATAGTGAGTCGTGCTCATAGTCAGTGCCGATAAAGATAGAAAGACCCATTGCCGCCACGTTAAGACGGATAGCCTCTTCGATAGAAGTGGTAATTCCTTCATTGGCTAGGTCTTTCCCCACCATACTAGTGCCCCCTGACATCCTGAGAATGATTGGTTTAGCATTGTCGGCGTCTACTGATGAGCGTAACACCCCTCTGGTAATGAAGAGCGCATCAGCATAAGGGAGGAGTGGCTCAATAGTTTTACGCGGTTCTTCTAGTTTTCTAGTGGGTCCTTGAAAATAGCCATGGTCTACCGGCAAAAAGAGGCAATGACCATCAGCCTGGATTAGCTGTGCCATACGGTTTTTCATTCCCCAGTCCATGGTTAATGTTCCTCCCCTCTCTGTAATTTAGGTTCTTAGTTGCCCTAAATCTAGGCTATCCTCAATTAGTAGGTAGACTAATGTATTTCTCAACAACCTTGCGGAAATGGAATCCATAGACGGCAAAACTCATAGATAGGGGAAAGGAGCGGGGATGTTTTAGCAGGGTTGAAACAAAAAATTCCCAGAAATACCTCCTTCCCTTTTCTCTAATGCCTAAGAACCACATAGATTTAATAAATCCCCTGAGATGATAAAACTGAAACCGGCGTCTCCCCTTGCTTTTCTGAGGTTTGAACTCTTTCAGGAATATTTTGACCCGCTCGTAAAACTGCTTGGGCGAATAGATTGTATCCAAGATATGCTTATAGCCATTGATGAGTGTTTCATAGTTCATCTTAGGGATAAAGTTGAGGGAAAAATCCATATTGTTCCCAGAGAAGCCCTTTAATAAGCGATTCTCCTTCATTAAGCGCTGGTATAGTTTGGTACCACGGGGAGCATTTAGTAAACCGACCATTGCCGTAACAATTCCACTCTTTTGAATAAAACTGATTTGGCTTTTAAAAATGGAGAGTGGGTCACTATCAAAACCGACAATAAATCCCCCCTGCACCTCTAAACCATAGTTCTGAATCTTCTTCACTGAGGCTACTAAATCACGGTTTTTATTTTGAGACTTATTACACTCAGCTAGGCTCTCCTCATTGGGGGTCTCAATGCCGACAAATACTTTGCCAAAGCCAGCCTCAACCATCAATCGCATTAGTTCTTCATCATCAGCCAGATTTATAGATGCTTCCGTAAGTAATGAGAAGGGATATTTTTTCTCCCTCATCCATTTGATTATTGCCGGTAGAATCTCTGTCTTTAATTTTTTCTTATTGCCGATGAAATTATCATCAACAATAAATACAGTGCCTCGCCAGCCTTGATTATATAAAGCGTCCAGCTCGGCCAGTACCTGGTTTTTATCCTTGGTTCGTGGTTTGTGCCCGTTCAGTATGATAATATCGCAAAACTCACAATTGAACGGGCAGCCTCGGGAATACTGAATGCTCATAGAGGCATATTTTTTCATATTGAGAAGCGACCAAAGTGGGATAGGGGTTTTGGTTATATCTGGTTGTTGGTCAGACGAATAGATATGCTTAGCGCACCCATTTTTTAAGTCTTCTAAAAAGGGGGGGAGTGTAAGCTCAGCCTCATTAAGCACAAAGTGGTCTACTCCCTCAAATTCTTCATACCCCATAGTAAAGAGAGGACCACCGGCAACAATCTTGGTATTAACTTTCTTACACCTGGCAATAACTTCCTTTACCGAATTCTGCTGCACCGCCATAGCACTGATAAACACACAATCAGCCCATTTAAGGTCCCTATCAGTCAGGGCAGTTACATTCATATCTATCAGCTTTTTCTCCCATTCATCGGGAAGCATGGTGGCTACCGTTAATAGACCCAAAGGAGGGAAAGCCGCCTTTTTAGAAATAATCTTTAAGGCGTGCTTAAAACCCCAGAAGGTATCCGGGTATCGGGGGTAAACAAGAAGTATCTTCAAATTGCGCTCCTTTTAGTATGGTCCGACCACTGGTAACTTGCGCCATTATAGCAACTTTTCTTCAATAAAGTAAGGGTTTGATAAATAAGTTTATGTTCGTCTAATATAAAGACTATGAAAGCTAATTCTATACTAGTTCATTGCTGCTGCGCTCACTGTGCTGCTTATACCGTTAGCTACTGGCGAGAGCAAGGGTATGAAGTCAGTGCCCTGTGGTATAACCCCAATATCCACCCCTATATGGAGCATCAGCACCGCTTGGCAGCGATGAAATCTTTATCTCAAGAAGTAAATTTGGCACTGATTATAACCGAGGGTTATGATGTAATAGACTACTTCCGCCAAGTAGCTGGGCATGAATCCCAGCGCTGCCAGTATTGCTTCAGGCTCCGCCTGTTAAAAACGGCGGAAGCTGCTCACCGGGCAGGTTTTGATGCTTTTACCACTAGCTTACTTATCAGCCCTCACCAGAGGCATGACCTGCTCCGGGAAATTGGCAACAAAATCGCCGAGGAAAAAGGCGTAGATTTCCTCTATGCTGACCTCAGGAAACGCTATTCAAATAGTCGTCATATGACCAAAGGACTGAACCTCTACCGCCAGCAGTACTGTGGCTGCATTTATAGCGAGTGGGAACGCTATTCCAAAAGAGATTAGAAATAGAAACCATATAGTCTAGCAGAGAGGGGGACAAAAAAGAGGGAACCTCTCATCAAGGCTCCCTCTTTTGATTCTGGGGGTATCTCCTAGTAGTCTAGTCAGTTTGTTCTGATTTGGGGCAGAATCTTCCGCCCACACCACTCTGCATGTGAAATCTAGGCGAGGCATAAAAGCGTAGGGTATGCTGAAACATACCCGGGCTTAGAGCTTCTGGTCTCTGTTCCCACCACTCTATGATTTCATCAGCTTGCTCTTGGGTAATATACCCCTTTTTCACAGCTTCATCAAGACGGCTGATAAAGGTATCTTCCCACATCTCTTGCCTTGCCTGCTTAAAAGCGTCAACCAAGTCTTCCTTCTCAACCCCCAGAATTTCAGCTACCCTCTCCCAAAGACCCTTTTCACCCGTTTCTGTTACTGGGACAGTTTCCTCCTCTTCCCCTTCCTGTGCCATCACTGTTGTTGTGGCGCCCACTGCCAATAGGAGTGCTACCATCAGCACTGAAATAAGAACCTTCAACTTTTTAGACACAACTTTTTTACCCCCCTCTCAAAGATAATTAATACAGGATAGAATAAACTACCTGAACGGTAAGGGTAATCTCCATTTCGCCCGGGCTGATTGGCGTCTCGACTGCTGATTCTGCTGCTGCATATACATCCTGCCGATAGACAGACGGTGGTGTCGAGCTACTTTCAGAGATATAGGTTGCCTTACCTAACCGGCCTCCAGCCAGCTCGGCCAGTTGCTCAGCTTTGGCTCTGGCATCAGCCATAGCTTCTTCTCTAGCCGTCTCGTAGTAGACTGACGGGTCATCCACGGAGAAATATATGCCATTTATCCGGGTGAAGTCGCCGCCAGCTGAAGCCACGGCGTCAATGATTGTGCCCGCTTTGTCTACCTCTCTTATTTTGGCTCTTACGGTATTGGTCACCCGATAGCCCACGATAACTTCCTCTCGACTATCCTCATCCCATCTGGTCACCGGGTAAATACTGTAGTATTGGGTCTGAATATCTTTTTCGGCGACGCCGTTACCAGTTAAAGCAGCCATTACCTCATCCATAGCCTCTGCTGCCTGCGACTGGGCCAAAGTCACACTCTCCGCCTGAGCTTCGACACCCAAACTTAGCGTGGCAACGTCAGGGGTAACTGTAACTTTCCCCTCGCCGCTGACCCAAATTCCTTCCTGCTGATTACTTATATTCAGTCCTTCAATCTCCCCCAGGGCAGAATTACCCGAATTACAACCAGCCAAGCCGACCACAGCTATCACCAATACCAGACTTATTAATAATAACCACTGCTTTTTCACCATTCACCTCCTGTTGAAATTTCCTGCCACTAATATATAACGGAAAGGTGGCTAATTGGTTAGTAGCGACTTGAGACAATTTATCAAAAAGGGTTAGGCTAATCCAAAGCCTCAAGAGCTTTTTCATAGTCAGCCTGCGCCACATCAATAGCTCGGCGCAGGGCAGATTTAGCTGATTCTGGCGCTTTCTCTAGCGCGGCGCGAAGAGCCGCCGGATGATTGATAGCATAATTTGCCACCGTTGTCCTAAGCTTACTTCGGCTGTCTGCCTTAGCCCGGACACTTTTATCATTCCCAGACTCCTCGGATGACGCCGGTGCCGACAACAGTGCCTCTGGTGCCTCAGTCGCTTCCGGGGCTGAGGTTAATCTAGTTAGCATTACCAGACGCTCATCCAAACGCTCGGTGATGGCCTCTACCTGCTGGGCATCACCCTTTTTTGCCATATGGATTATTTCTGCCACCCTCCTATCCGCAAATTTAGCACACAACTTTGCTTTACCTATATCGGAGGGGGTCAGTGCTAACTGCACTTGCTCTGTAGCCAGCTTCACTGAATAGAGTGGGTTATCGGGCATACTGTAGCTGGCAGCGGCTATGGTACCTCCCCCGCTCATCAGTACACCGAGTGCGATAGCCACCACAGTTGCCCATCGTGGAAGCCAGCTAAGGAAAGGTCGCCTTCTCCGGGACACCACTTCCTGGAGGGCTGAGTGGAACTGGTATCTGGCCCGAGCTTTAAAGTCAGGTCGGGGCTGAATAGCTACTGCCTTTCTAGTAGCCAAAGCCGTCTGAAGCAATGGCCTGAGGTTAGCTGCCTGCTCAGGATAGCTCTGAAGACACTGCTCTATAGTCTCGCCCTTAACCAGCAGTCGCTCTAGGCATTCATCCAAAATATTGTCAAATTCCTTACTCATTTTCTGTCACCCGCAGTGCCTGGCGCAGGGCTACTATAGCACTGTGCTGCAATGCTTTTACCGCCCCCTGACTCCTGCCCATAGCCTTGGCTACCTGAGCAATGGATAGCTCACCGGCAAAACGGAGGGAAATCACCTCACGCTGTGCCTCGGTTAGATGTTTGGAGGCTAAAAGTAGCTGTTCGATATCCAGCCTTTGCTCAGCTATTAACTGTGGGTTATCATTGTTGCTTGCCAGTGACTCGTCCAGGGGTACAGTGGCGTGTTTTTTACTTCTAAAGTAGTCAACCACCTGATTGTGGGCAATACGGAATAGCCAGGCTGAGAAGGGTATACCCTTCCACTTGAATGAAGAGATGGACTGGAGGGCATTTAAAAAGACCTGCTGAGTCATATCCTCCGCCTCTATCTCATTTCCTATTCTGAGAGTTACATAGCGGTAAATCTTATCGAAATGCTCCTCATATAGCTGAGCAAAAGCTTCATGGTCATGACGCTGCGCTCGCCGAACCAGGCTCTCTTCATCTTGCACCTGACAACCCCCCGCCCTTTAATGGCAATTATGGCGTTATCCTGTGCATATAGTATAACGAAGGAGACGGTGAAAAGATAGGTTTCAATCTGGGTTAATAGGGGTATTTGTTGCTAAAAGGAATGTGTTACAATAAATTCCTAAATTAAAACTTTCTTAAACGGGGGATGAGGACTTGGCTTGCTATGTGCGTTTAATGCGCCGAGAAGATATTGCCCAGGTCACTGAGATTGACCGCGAAGCCTTTCCTACTTTGTGGCCACCGGTTAACTATGGGCGTGAGCTAGAAAATCGGTTAGCCCATTATATCGTAGCCTTTGATGAAGGGGAAAAGGTTAAGGAGCCCGAGGTAAAAGCTTCCCTGGCAAAGGACCACCCCAGGCTAATGTCCAGGATAGGACGTTTATTTAACTATAACCGCTTCTTCCGCCACGAACTGCCTAAATCAGGTAAGCAGTACATTACTGGTTTTGCTGGGTTCTGGATTATGGCTGGAGAGGCTCACATAATCAGCATCGCCGTGCGGGAACCCTGCCGCCACCAAGGGATAGGTGAACTACTGCTTATATCGGTGATAAATCTGGCTGTAGAGTTAAATGTCAGTATTGTTACCCTAGAGGTGCGTACCTCCAATACTATTGCCCAGAGCCTCTATTATAAGTATGGCTTCACCCAAACCAGCTTGCGCCGCAATTATTATATAGAGGATGGGGAAGACGCGGTAATAATGTCCACCGAAAATATCACCTCAGCCTCATTTCAGGCACACCTCGAGCGATTAAAGCAAGCTCACTCCCAAAAATGGGGGATAGCCTCCTATCAAATTGCCCGATAGGCTATAGTCTGGCTAACCAAGCTCATTCAATCAGACCTTTTTAGTCTCGACTTGACAACGGGTAGCGCAGGAAAATATAATGAAAATCGTATCATACCTTGGTTCAGTGTCGTTTCTAAACCGAGAACTCTGTAAAGTACCTGACAAAGCAATTCGGCTAAGGGCCTAGCGGCCAGAGACTGCATCTAGAACAAGGGGATAACAAAATATAAAAGGAGGTGCAGTAATGGCTTTAGCAGACAAGACCTTGACCTGCCGTGATTGTGGGAAAGAGTTCACTTTTACCACCGGTGAGCAAGAATTCTATCTATCTCACGGGCTACAGAATGAACCTAGCCGTTGTCCGGAATGTCGAGCCAATCGGCGGAAAGAGCGCCGAGGCGGCTATGGTCAGCCACGGCAGATGCATACTACAGTGTGTGCTGACTGCGGTGCGGAAACCTCAGTGCCGTTTGAGCCCACTGAAGGGCGCCCAGTCTATTGCAAAGAGTGCTACGCTAAGCATAGAGAAACGCAGAAAGCGTAACACTAAGCTGAGCAAAATCCGCAAAGTTTTTTGCTCCTAGAAATGAGACACCCGCCTTACTTCCCTAAACTGAGTTGCCAATATTTGCCAGTGGCAAACCGAGCTTGATTTATCAGGCTGTTAACGACTATATGAATGTTGGTGTATGTAAGATTAGCCTTCGCTTACCTGAAAATCTATCTCTTAAGGGTAAGAGGCGGGTGTTGAAATCCATTATTACCCGGGTAGGAAATAAATTTAATGTTTCCGTGGCTGAGGTTGGCGATCAAGGCCTATGGCAATCGGCGGTGCTGGGAATTTGTTGCGTTAGTAATAACAGCCGTTATACTAACGAAGTCCTATCAAAGGTAGTGGACTTTATTACTAACAGTCGGTTTGAAGTAGAGATACTTGACTACCAAATTGAGATTCTACCCGTTTAATGAGGAGAGCCATAATGAATACCTCGGCTTTTCTCCGCCATCTCACTGCCCAACCTACTTATAACGCTCAGATTGCTCACATTGAGCAAATTCCACCGTATGAGGCTCGCTACGCTGAATTAGATGAGTCTCTGGCTAGTAGTCTTCAACATTGCCTTGACGAGCATAGGTTATTACCCCTTTATACTCACCAAGCTGAAGCGGTAAATAATGCCCGCCAGGGCAGGAATGTGATGGTGTCAACTTCAAGCGCCAGCGGTAAGACCCTGTGCTACAACATTCCTGTACTGGAGGCAATTTTAACTGAACCAGCTAGCCGTGCCCTTTACCTCTTTCCCACTAAAGCCTTGGCTCAGGACCAGTTGCACAGCTTACAGGAGCTGTTCTGCCCCAGTCTATTCAAAATAGAGGAATCGGCTACCTTTGATGGTGATACTCCGCAGGTTGAGCGACCCGAGATAAGGAAACGAGCCAAGATAATACTCACCAATCCTGATATGCTTCATATTGGTATATTGCCCAATCATCAATCCTGGTCAAGGTTACTACGCCACTTGAGATATGTGGTAGTAGATGAAGCCCATATCTATCGTGGTGTTTTTGGTTCCCATGTAGCCTGTGTGCTGCGTCGCCTGCGCCGTCTGTGTAATCTTTATGGCTCGAACCCTCAATTCATCTGCTGCTCAGCGACAATAGCCAATCCCGGTGAGCATGCGGAGAGACTGGTAGGTCTACCCTTTACCGTAGTGGATAATGATGGCTCCCCTCATGGGGGGAAGGACTTTGTCTTCTGGAATCCCCCGATTATAGACGAGGCAAGGAGTGTTCGGCGTAGTGCCAATAGTGAAGCGATGAACCTGTTTACTGAGTTAGTAAGCAGCAATATCCGCAGTCTAACCTTTGCTCACACTCGCCGACTAACTGAGCTTATTTATACCTACTCCAGACAGAGATTGGCCGAAACCACCCCAGCCTTAGCGGGAAGGATTAAGGCTTACCGGGCTGGTTATCTCCCGCAGGAACGGCGTCAAATAGAGCAGGAGCTATTTAGTGGTCAGCTTTTAGGGGTAGTCGCCACTACTGCTTTAGAGCTAGGTATAGATATTGGTGACCTAGAGGCAACGGTGCTTACTGGCTATCCGGGGAGCATTGCCAGTACCTGGCAGCAGGCAGGCAGGAGTGGGCGGGGCA
>Ga0172362_10005954_pt1 | contig 10528 bp, 10 predicted proteins | sample LakKivs1_kivu2a2_FD_114534 | JGI IMG/M metagenome (GOLD analysis project Ga0172362, IMG submission 114534) | Sediment microbial communities from Lake Kivu, Rwanda - Sediment s1_kivu2a2 | ecosystem: Environmental > Aquatic > Freshwater > Lake > Sediment | place: Rwanda: Western Province, Lake...
ACGAGTTCTCACCTATGGCTTGGTGGATGGGTGGGACTGGGTGGGGCGGGATCTGGAGGTGAATGGCCAGGGGGGGATGGATTTCGTAGCCTGGCGTGGACAGACGCGGCTGGGGAGGGTGCAGCTCTTGGTGCCAGGGGTGCACAACGTGCGGAATGCGCTGGGGGTTCTGGCGGCCGTTCGGGAGTTGGGAGTGAGTTTTGACTGTGCTCGTAGGGCCCTGGCCACTTTCCGGGGCCTCGGGCGACGCTTTGAGGTGAAGGGGGAGGCGGGGGGTGTCACCGTGATTGATGACTATGCCCACCATCCCACCCAGATCCGGGCCACTCTGGCCGCAGCTCGGGAGCGCTATGGCACACGAGAGCTGTGGGCTGTCTTTCAGCCCCACACCTACAGCCGCACCAAAGCGCTGCTGGAGGAGTACGCGGCCAGCTTCGAGGAAGCTGACCACGTGCTGCTGCTGCCCATCTACGCCGCCCGCGAGCGGGACACACTGGGGATCAGTTCCTGTGATCTGGCAGCGCGCATGGACCACCCCGACGTCCGGGCAGTATCAGGACATGAGGGAGCGGTGGAGTACCTGCTGTGCTGCCTGCAGCCGGGCAGTGTACTGCTGACCTTGGGTGCTGGGGACGGGGATCGGGTGGGTGAGGCGTTGCTCGGTGAGCTTGAACAGCGAGAGAGGTAGGATCCCATGGCAGTGATGGTTAGCCAAAGGGAGGTCCTGGCTCAGGACATGTTGCAGGCCTGGCTCCGCTACGACGAGCTGCTGGCCCGCCATACCACCTTCCGCATCGGCGGCCCGGCCGATCTCTTCGTCACTGCCGAAAGCGAGGAAGAGCTGCTGGCCCTGGTGACGTGGGCCCGCGAACAGGGGATGGATTTCCTGCTGCTGGGGGCGGGCAGCAATATCCTGGTCTCCGACCGGGGGGTGCGCGGGCTGGTGATCCTCAACCGGGCCTCAGAGGCTCACTTCATCCCTTATGAGGAAACTGTTCCCTGGACTGACCGCCAGGGCAGGCTTCACGCTGCCTCAGGCGCCTCGCTGAGCCGTCTGGCACGCCAGGCGGTCCAGCGAGGGCTGGGAGGGCTGGAGTGGGCGGTGGGCATCCCCGGCACCGTGGGAGGAGCCATCGTGCAGAATGCGGGAGCGCATGGCTCCTGCATAGCCGACGTGGTGCTCCAGGCCAGGGTCATGGACGAGGGGGGCCTGGTTCGGACGCTGTGCCCTGAGGAACTGGCCCTCGGCTATCGCACCAGCCACTTTCGGCGGGGGAGAGCCGAAAACCCGGCGGAGGTGATCCTCTCCGCCGATCTGGAGCTTACCCCCCAACCGCAGGAGGAGCTGGAGGCGCGCATGGCAGAGTACTTCGCTCAACGGCGGGTAACACAGCCCTGGCTTCCTAGCGCGGGGTCGGTGTTCAAAAACCCCCCTGGCGACTATGCGGGCCGGCTCATCGAGGCGGCGGGGCTAAAGGGGATGCGCCAGGGGGATGCCATGATCGCCCCTGAACATGCCAACTTCATCGTCAACGTGGGAAAGGCCCGGGCCAGTGACGTGAAGGCCCTCATTGACCGGGCGCGAAGGGCGGTGGCCCGACGATTCGGCGTGGAACTGGAGCTGGAGATACAGTTGGTGGGGGACTGGCACGAAAGTTGCAACGCATGATAGTGGAAGCGGCAGATGAGAGGCGGAAATGAATGAAGAAGATACGGGTGGGCATCATCTTCGGGGGCCGATCGGGGGAGCACGAGGTGTCGCTGGTCTCGGCTCAGTCGGTGATGGAGGCCATTGACAAGGACAAGTTCGAGGTGGTGCCCATCGGTGTCACCAAGGGAGGGCGCTGGATTGCCTCAGGCGACCCGCTCAAGGCCCTGCAATCGGGCAGGCCGGATGAGAGCCGTCCCGCTGCGCTGCTGGGCGATCCCTCTCAGCGAGGGCTGATGCGGCTGGAGAAGGGGGAATCGCACCTGACCACAGGCTCGGTGGCCGAGCTGGATGTGATCTTCCCCGTGCTGCACGGGCCCTACGGCGAGGATGGCACGGTGCAGGGGTTGCTGGAGCTGGCGGATATCCCCTACGTCGGCGCAGGAGTGCTGGGCTCGGCCCTGGGCATGGACAAGATCGCCATGAAGGACATCTTCCGATCCCACAGCCTGCCGGTGGTGAAGTACCTGCCCTTCAAACGGCGGGATTGGGAATGCGATCCGGAGCTCATTCTGAAGCGCATTGAGGCCGAGCTGGGCTATCCCTGCTTCACCAAACCGGCCAACCTGGGCTCCAGCGTGGGCATCGCCAAGGCCCACAACCGAGAGGAGTTGGTGGCAGGGGTGGATGAGGCGGCCCTTTACGATCGCAAGATACTGGTCGAGGAGGGGATCAATGCCCGTGAGATCGAGGTCAGCGTGTTAGGAAACGACGCCCCCATCGCCTCCGTGCCCGGTGAGGTAGTGCCCTGCAACGAGTTCTACGACTACGCGGCTAAGTACATTGACGACGCCTCCCAACTGCTCATCCCTGCTCCCATCTCGCCCGAACTGACCGAACGGGTGCGGAAGCTGGCGGTGGAGGCCTATCTGGCCCTTGACTGCGCAGGGATGGCCCGAGCCGATTTCCTGTTGGATCGGAACAGTGGCGCTCTCTACATCAGCGAGTTGAACACCATCCCTGGCTTCACCCCCATCAGCATGTATCCCAAGCTCTGGGAGGCGACGGGCCTCTCCTATCCGGAGCTGATCGAGCGGCTGATTGAGTTGGCCCTGGAGCGCCACGCTGACAAGTCCCGCTCATGGACTTCCTACACCGTGAAGTGAGGGGAGGCCCACCATGCGCTCTGTGCCTGGCCACAGGACAGGCTACGCCCGCCGCCCCCGTCGCCACAGTCAGCTCTTTCGGGCGACCGCTGTCCGATCGGTGGGCCAACTGCGCCCCACGGCAGAAGAAGCGCAGCCAATGGGTGGAGCCAAGCTGTTCAGCGGGCTGTTGTTGCTCTTCTTGGGGGGGCTGCTGGTCTACTTCTTCGTCTCCTACGACTTCTACGTCTACGATGCAGAGGTGGTGGGGGCGGAACACCTGAGTTTCCAGGAGGTCTTTGGGATCTCGGGTGTGGATGAGATGAGCGCCTTCTACATCAGGCCCGCTGAGGTAGAGGCTCGACTGAAGAAGCTGCTCTGGGTCAAAGAAGCCAACGTGCGCTGCTCCTTCCCCAACCGGGTGCACATCACCCTTCATGAGCGGAAGGCGGCCTTTGCATGGCAGCGGGGGGACAGAGGGTGGAGGGTGGATGGGGAAGGTACATTGCTGCCCCTGAATCAGGCACCGGAGGACGTGCTGTGGGTGGAGGATCATCGTCCTCCGCAACCCATGGAGGAAGGTCCCAGTCAGGAGCTGATCGCCTCCGTGTTGGCGGTTAAGGAGGCATTGCCGGAGGTCACTCGCCTGATCTACGATCCCGTCTATGGTCTGACCTTTCAGTCGGCTCATGGCTATACGGTGCGGTTGGGACAGCCTGGCCTGGGCGATAGCCCAGGAGGGCAGATGGCGCGCAAGGCAGCCATTTGGCGGGCCCTGGAAGCGGAGCTGGCTGCCCGCGAGATCCAGCCGGCCTATGTGGACCTGCGCTTTCCTAGCAGCCCCTGTTATGGACTGCCCGAGGCATTTAGGGAGTAGCGCAGCTTGCTGCGCGTGATTCGGTGCGGAGTAAGCTCCGCTACTCCAAGGGGGGAATTTGGGCCATGATGTGGTTGTCTCTTCTGGGCCTTGTCGTGGGGTTGTTCATTGGATGGGTCCTCTCCATCTCGGTCCCAGTGGACTACGCGCGCTACACGGCGGTGGTGATCCTGGCTGCTGCAGACTCGGTGTTGGGAGCCATCCGCGCTGAGCTGACGGACGAGTATGACAACCGCATTTTCATCACCGGCTTCTTCGGCAACGCGCTGCTGGCGGGCCTGTTGACCTTCCTGGGGGATCGGCTGGGTGTGGAGTTGTACTACGCCGCTATTTTCGCCTTCGGCGTGCGGCTATTCAACAATCTGGCCCGTATCCGACGCCAACTGCTGACCCGCGTCGGATGAGAGGGGCCGGAAAGAAGCGGCTGTGGAATACACCATCGCGGCCATTGATGTGGGCACCACCAAGATATGCACCCTCATCGGTGAGGCGGATGAGGCGGGGATGTTGCGCATCGTCGGCGTGGGAGTGGTTCCCTCGCAGGGGCTGCGCAAGGGGATGGTGGTCAATGTGGCCCAGGCCTCGGCAGCGATCCGGGACTCGGTAAGGCGAGCGGAGCGGATTTCGGGCTACACGGTGGAAAGGGCTCTAGTGGGCGTAGGAGGGCAGCACATCTCGGCCTTCAACAGCCGGGGAGTGGCAGCTGTCTCGCGAGGCAATCGGGGGGTGACCCTATCGGATATCAACCGCGTCCTGGAGGCGGCAAGGGCCCTTCCCCTGCCCCACAATCGCCAGATCATCCACGTGATCCCCCGTTCCTACACCCTGGATGGACAGGAGGGGATCCACGACCCATTGGGGCTGTATGGCTTCAGGCTGGAGGTGGACGTCCATGTGGTGACCGGCTCCTCCACAGCTATCCGCAATCTGATGAAATGTGTGGAGGAGGCGGATGTGGAGGTCGCAGAGCTGATCCTGCAGCCCCTGGCTGCGGCCGAGGCGGTGCTCACTGATGCGGAGCGGGAGATGGGGGTGGCGGTGGTGGATATGGGGGGCGGCACGACAGACATCGGCATCTTCATTGACGATGCTATCTGCCACACCGTGATCCTTCCAACGGGGGGCAACCATCTGACCAATGACATCGCTGTAGGGCTGCGCGCGCCTTTTGCCAACGCCGAGGAGATCAAGATCCAATATGGCCACGCCCTGCCCCAGACCCTCGAAGAGGAGCGTATTGAGATCGTCCCCTTCGGCAACGAGGGGCGGCGGTCGGTCTCCCGCCGCTACTTGGCCCAAATCGTGTGCGCTCGTATGGAGGAGATCTTTGACCTGATCCAGCAGGAAATCAAGCGCTCTGGCTACAGTGAGCTCTTGCCCGCGGGCCTGGTTCTCTGCGGAGGGACGGGGACCCTGCAGGGCATTGAGGCTCTGGGAAGGGAGATGATGCAATTGCCCATTCGGGTGGGGTATCCTCATGATCTGCATGGCCTGACCGATGCGATACAGAAGCCAGCCTATGCCACCAGTGTGGGACTGCTATTGTGGAGCATACGTCATCCACGGATGGAGGCTCCTGAGCCCGAGGGCCCCACCACCTGGCAGCGCGTCATGCAGTGGCTGCGCGCTTTCTTGCCGGGATGACTCGTTACTCGTTGACTTGTTAACTCATTGACTCGTTGACCTTCATGAGAGGAGAGGATCGTGGACATGGATTACATACCGCAATCTACCAACTTTGCCAAGATCAAAGTTGTAGGTGTAGGTGGTGGAGGGTCCAATGCCGTCAACCGTATGATCGAAGAGGGGATCGGTGGGGTGGATTTCATCGCTATCAACACTGATGCCCAGGCACTGATGCTGTCCGATGCGCCGCAGCGCATCCAGATCGGTGAGAAACTGACCCGGGGCCTGGGATCGGGCGGCAATCCGGAGATCGGCCAGCGGGCGGCTGAGGAGTCGCACGAGGCCGTGTCCGAGATACTCGAGGGCGCAGATATGGTGTTTCTCACCGCTGGCATTGGCGGAGGGACAGGCACCGGCGCGGCCCCCGTCATCGCTCAGGTGGCGAAGAGCGCGGGGGCGCTGACCATCGGTGTGGTCACCAAGCCCTTTAGTTTTGAGGGCGCCCGTCGCCGGCAGGTGGCAGAGAAGGGGATCGAACAGCTAAAGGGCGAGGTGGATACCCTTATTGTAATCCCCAACGATCGGCTGTTAGAGATCGTGGATCGCAAGGTCTCGCTGCAGGATGCCTTCCGGGTGGCGGACGACGTGCTGCGCCAGGGCATCCAAGGCATCTCCGAACTGATCACCGTCCCGGGCCTCATCAATCTGGATTTCAATGACGTGCGCTCCATTATGGCAGAGGGAGGCGCGGCGCTGATGGCCATTGGGCACAGCACAGGGGACAACCGGGCGGTGGAGGCGGCGCAGCGGGCCACCAACAGCGAGCTGTTGGACGTGAGCATTGATGGAGCGCGGGGGATACTGTTCAATGTGACAGGTGGGCCAGATATGAGCCTCTTTGAGGTGAATGAGGCAGCGGAGATCATCCGCCAGTCGGCGCACCCGGAGGTGAATATCCTCTTTGGCGCGGTGATTGATCCCCAAATGGAGGGGCAGATCAAGATCACCGTCATCGCCACTGGTTTCGAGGCTGCGTCCAATCAGCGCCTGGTGACCACCTCCACCGCCGAGCCCGTTCCGGTCTCCGTGAGTGTCGAGGCTCGTGGGCAAGAGGAATTAGACATCCCGACCTTCCTACGCCGTGGTCGTGGGCTTCCAGGTCCAAGACGTGACAGGCGATAAGCCTACTAGAATGCTGCATTTAGAGCCTGGCGAATGAATCGCAGCTACATTGGGGCAAAGCCGCCCTACGCGGCTGGCCAAGGTCACGAAGGCCTCGTCCTGAGGACTTTGGCGCGACTTCGCCGAGCTCAGTCGAGCTACTCAACCCGAAGGGTGGCCTCTGCAAGTTACAGTACACGGTTCCCCGGCCTGACCGGCAGAACAGGCAACCGCTTGCTTTGTTGCCCGCCTCTTTGCCTGTGCTGAACCTAAAATTCCCTCTCGACTTACCCCATTCCCCTTTTGGCCTTTGCCAAAGGGGGAATTTTGTGCTATGATATGAAGCTGCGATAGTACGACATATTGTGTATTATAGGCTTTAATACGCAATGTCTTGTTATCCCTGTCGTCGGCAGTGGCAGGAGCTGGGTGAGGGAGGCGTGGATCATGAAATGCCCTTATTGTGGTGGCGGTGACACACGGGTGATTGACACCCGCGGTGCGCGAGATGCGATTCGGCGGCGTCGGGTGTGTCAGGGCTGCGGCCAGCGGTTCACCACCTATGAGCGGGTGGTCTTGAGTGTGCCACAGGTGGTGAAGCGGGATGGACGACGGGAGGAGTGGAATTTTGGAAAGCTGTTAGGGGGCCTCCGTATCGCCTGTGCCAAGCGGCCCATCGCATCCGAGGCTATCGAGCGTCTGGCACGCCAGGTGGAGGCAGAGGTGGTTGAACTGAGCTGTCAGGAGATTAGAAGTGAGGAGGTGGGCGCACGGGTGTTGGAGAAGCTGCGCGACCTGGATGAGGTGGCTTACATCCGCTTTGCCTCCGTCTACCTGCCTCTACCGGACCTGGAAGCCCTGAAGCGGGAAGTGGATCGGCTGCTGGAGCGGCGGTAGCGCCCTTCCCTTCACGCGGAGGTGAGGATATGGACACTGATGAACTCCTGAGAATGAAGCGGGAAGACATCCTGAGAATTGCCGCCCGGCATGGAGCACGAAACGTGCGCCTCTTTGGCTCCGTGGCGCGTGGTGAGATTGGCCCGGAGAGCGACATTGACTTCCTGGTGGAAATGGAGGAGGGCCGAAGCCTCTTAGATCATGTTGCCCTCTGGCAGGACATTGAGGAACTCCTGGGGTGTCAGGTAGATGTGGTGAGCGAGAGAGCCCTGCATTGGTACATCCGTGACCGTATACTCAAGGAGGCCGTGCCGCTATGAGAGATGACAGGCTCTACTTGATCCACATCGCAGAGTGCATCCAGCGAATCGAGTCCTACACCCAGGACGGACAGGAAGCTTTCGTCGCGTCCTCCATGAAGCAGGACGCGGTCATTCGTAACTTTGAGATCATCGGGGAGGCAGCCAAGCGCCTCTCCCAGGAGTTGAAGCTGTCGCATCCCGAGGTGCCGTGGCGACGGATTGCTGGATTCCGGGATGTGCTCATCCACGATACATGGGCGTGGATCTGGGGGAGGTTTAGAACATTCTTGAGCGCGATCTGCCAGATCTGAAGCGCAAAATCGCGGCCATCTGGGATGAACTGGAAGAGAGGCCTGATGCAACTGCTTATTGATCTCTCTAGGGAGGCGTCATGAAAATCTTCATCCCCGGACGCATCTGCCTTTTCGGCGAGCACTCCGACTGGGCCGGTGGTTACCGGCGCATCAACTCCAATATTGAGAAGGGCTACACCCTCATCACTGGCACGGATCAGGGCATCTATGCCGAGGTGACCCCCCACCCCACGGTGCTGGTGATCACCTCGGTGACGCTCGAGGGCCAGAAGGTGGGTCCCCATGAGATCCCCATGGACTCCCGCGCGCTGCTGGTGGAAGCCCAGGAAGGGGGCTACTTCAGCTACATCGCCGGCGTAGCCTATCAGGTCCTCACGAACTACCACGTGCGGGGCTTGCGCATTGACAATTATCAGACCAACCTGCCCATCCAGAAGGGGCTCTCCTCCAGCGCGGCCATCTGCGTGCTCACCGCCCGCGCCTTTAACCGGGTGTATGATCTCAAAATGACTACCCGGGGCGAGATGGAATTGGCCTACCAAGGAGAGATCATGACCCCCTCCCGCTGCGGGCGGATGGACCAGGGCTGCGCTTTCGGCAATCGCCCCGTGCTCATGGAGTTCGACGGTGGCCGCCTGGAGGTGACGGAGCTGCAGGTGAGGCAGGACATGTTCCTGGTGATCGTGGACCTCTGCGCCCAGAAGGATACGATGGAGATCCTCAATCGCTTGAACCGCTGCTATCCCATCGCCGAGACGAAGCTGGAGCGGGGTGTACAGTTGTACCTGGGGGAGATCAACAAACGGATCGTGCACGAGGCGCAGGAGGCGCTGATTGAGGGGAACGCCAGGCGTGTGGGGGAGCTGATGGCCGAGGCACAGCGCCTCTTCGATCACTACGTCGCCCCCGCCTGCCCGTCGGAACTGACGGCGCCGGTGCTGCACCGGGTGCTGGCCTACGAGCCGCTGCAGCAGCACATCTGGGGTGGCAAGGGGGTGGGCTCCCAGGGGGATGGGGCAGCCCAGTTCATCGCCCGCAGTGAGGTGGATCAGGCCCAGGTGATCGAGATCATCGAGCGCGACCTGAAAATGCCCTGCCTGAAGCTCTCCATCCGCGCCGGCAGCCAGGTGCGCAAGGCGGTCATCCCCGCCGCCGGCTTCGGCACCCGCCTCTTCCCCGCCTCCAAGGCCGCCAAGAAGGAGCTCTTCCCCATCGTGGACCGGGATGGCATCGCCAAGCCCGCCATCCTGCTCATCGTGGAGGAGGCACTGAGCGCCGGGATCGAGGAGGTGTGCATCATTGTCCAGCCCGCCGATCTGGAGGCCTTCCGCTCTTTCTTCAACGTGCAGGTCTCCATCGAGAACTACAACAAGCTGCCCCGCCATTTCCAGGAGTACGCCCGGCGCCTTCTGGACCTGGGACGGCGGGTGAGCTTCGTGACTCAGGCCACGCAGGAGGGTTTTGGCCACGCGGTGTACTGTGCGCGGGAGTTCGTGGGCAACGAGCCTTTCCTGCTGATGCTGGGCGATCACCTCTATCGTTCGGATATGGACCTCCCCTGTGCGCGCCAGCTCCTCGACGTCTACGATCAGCACGGGCTGAGCGTGGTGGGGCTGAAGCGCACGCCCGAGGAGGAAGTCGTCAGCTTCGGCACGGTGACCGGCGTATGGCTGGAGCCGGAGCGGCTGCTCTCCATCTCCGAGTTCGCTGAGAAGCCCACCACCGAGTACGCGCGGACCAACTTGAGCATTGAAGGGCTGCCGGAGGGGGAGTACCTGACCGTGTTTGGCCAGTACATCATCAAGCCCCAGATCTTCGACTACCTGGAGGAGCACATTGCCAACAACGTGCGCGAGCGGGGCGAGTTCCAGCTCACCTCCTGTCTGGACCGCTTGCGTCAGGAGGATGGCTTTCTGGGACATGTGGTGGAGGGCCGCCGCTTCGATATCGGCCTGCCCGATCGGTATGTGGAAACCTTGAAGGCCTTTGTGGAGGGATAATCCGATGGACTATCTTGGCCAGTACACACCTGATCCCAACTTTGACCGGCTGCTCACCCTACTGCGAAGAGAGGGCGAGCCCGATCGAGTGCCCTTTCTCGAGCTTTTCGCCGACCAGGAAATCATGGAAGCGGTCCTGGGCCAGCCCTTTCCCCCCATCATGGACCTACCGGGCGTGGTGGATCGGGAGCTTGAGGCCCGTTATTGCGACCTCTTGATCGAGTTTTATCACACCCTGGGCTATGACTACGTGAGGGCTCTGCCCCGAGGCGGGGAAATGGACTACGGCCGTTTGGAGCTGGAGGACACCGCGGCCTTGTCCAGAGGGAAACGGGAGTGGGCCCGCGAATCCGACGGGCTCATCACCCGTTGGGAGGATTACGAGCAGTACCCCTGGCCCCGCCCCGAGGACGTGGACTATTGGATGGTCGAATATCTGGCCGATCATCTGCCGGAGGGGATGAAGCTGATCGGCCACGGCGCGAGCATCCTGGAGCCCGTGACGTGGCTGATGAGCTACCACAATCTTGCCATAGCCCTCTTTGATCAGCCCGATCT
>Ga0172362_10005955_pt1 | contig 10527 bp, 10 predicted proteins | sample LakKivs1_kivu2a2_FD_114534 | JGI IMG/M metagenome (GOLD analysis project Ga0172362, IMG submission 114534) | Sediment microbial communities from Lake Kivu, Rwanda - Sediment s1_kivu2a2 | ecosystem: Environmental > Aquatic > Freshwater > Lake > Sediment | place: Rwanda: Western Province, Lake...
AATAATTGCAATAATTGGGATGAGACAACCGTACGGCACGTTGCTTACCGCTATTGTGGATCTTGTGGCACAGAAGGGTGCAGATTAAATCCTGACACTAATGATTCGTGTAGCAATGCCTGTGGAGTAGATTATTGTAGTGGTGTTTGGTATTTATATCAACAATATGCGAGTCAATAAAAAAACTATTATTCTTATTGTTTTTTTAGGTATTTTGCTTATATTTATTGTTCTATTGAAAGTTTTGCAAAGTAAAAATAAGTCAGTTCCTCAAACTTTACCTGAATTAATCACTCCAATCGCAACAATAATTCCAACAGTTTTTCCCACTCATATTATTTCCTCAACGACACCGACTTCTACTCTTTCTTGTACACCAAATGAAAATATCCTCAGTAACTTACCCGTCGTTACTTCTCAATACTCAATTGAATATCTTCCTACTCCCGAAAAGTATTTTGTAATGATATTACAAAATCCATATGAAGAACAACAAACACAAGTAAAAAAATGGTTTTCTTCTCGAGGATTAGATCCTGATAGCCCTTGTATCGTTTGGACATCAACTAAAGGTGTTGCTCCAAAAAAACAATGAGATTATTTTTCTTCTGTCTGTAAGCGGACTGGCATAATAATATGGAGGAAACTATTGTCCCCTATTGGCCGGAAGACTCCTGGATTGAGCGAGCCGGACATTTCAAAACAAACCTCTGAAGAAGAAACAGCCGCTAAAAAGTTTTGTAAAAAACGAAAATTGAAAGCGATTTCTCCTTCTTCCCCCTCAAGTTTGGCTTCCAGAGAACTTTTATTTTCTCCTACTTGCGGCGAATTGGCGCTCATTTCTACAAAACTTGCTGTGATTTTGAACCTAATAATATTCGCCGAATCGCGGGCAAAAATAGAAACTACCTTAACTACTTGAGAAAAATTTTCTCTGTCTAAAAACAGTTTGGTCTTCGCTTCCTGGGGAATAATTTTCTCATAATCAGGAAATTCTCCCCCAATTATCCTTGAAAAAAGCACCATCTCCGGAAAAACAAAGACCACTTGTTTTTGCTCTTTGGTAAAACCCATTTGCACGCTACTTTGTTTATCTGCTTTAGTATCGGCAATTATTCGTGCTACTTCCATCAAAGATTTTGCCGGAAGAAGAAGATTGACTTTTTCTTTAACTGGCGTTGTCAACAGAATGGTCTTCAAAGATAAACGGTAGCCGTCTGTAGCCACTAAAGAAAGCGTTTTTTCTTCTAATTTGAACAAAACACCGGTTAAAACAGGTCTACCCTCGTCTGTGGCCGCTGCAAAGGCAACTTGATTGATTGCCTCCAAAAGCTTTTCTGAAGGAAGACTAAATAGATTTTCTTGAGAAAAAGCAGGTAATTTTGGAAATTCTGCCGATGAAACTCCATTAAAACTGGCCTGATATCCATCGGTAGAAATCTCTAGGGTATTTTCTTTAAGTTCTAAATCGATTTTCCCGGTTGGAAGGGAGGCAATTACCTCGGTTAAGATTTTGGCAGGTATCGTAATTTCTCCCTCTTTCTCCACCTTTGCCCCTAACCAAATTACTAAACCAGTTTCCAAGTTGGTCGCAGAAATTTGTAAGCGATTTTGATCGGTTTTAAAAAGTACATTGGATAAAATCGGCAGTTGAGCTTTAGAAGAAATTGTTCTCGAAGCAATATTTAAACCTTTGTTTAAATTTTCTTGAAAAATTTGAATTTTCATTTTCTCCTTTCGTTATTTTTTTAATTGTACATTGTAAATTCCATATTGTAAATTACTTATTTAAATTAGTAGTGGTAGTAGTAGGTTATAGTGCATAAGTTGATATTGATCGACAATGAATTTAAATTTCGGGTTACATTTCTGTTTATAACAAGAAGAATAAATTGGGGATATCTTTGTTGATAAGTAAAACATTTTTGTTGATAAGTGTAAAACTAAGATAAGTTTTTGGATAACCTTTGTTTTATCCCAGAGATATCCACCCTCAAGTCCTCATTTTCTATGAGTAAATTAGTGATTTTTTCCACACCGTGCAAGACAGTGGAATGATCTCTTCCTCCGAGTAGTCTTCCCACTTCTTCCAAAGGAAGACCAAGTTCTGCTCTTAAAAGATACATCAGTACATGGCGTGGAAGCACCACTTCTTTAACTCGAGTGGGACTTTTAAGTTGATTTACTTTAAGATGATAATAGTCTGCGGTTGTCTCAATTACCAGCTTTGGTCTGATCACCTTACTATCTAATTCTTTTTCAGTTAGGTTTTTTTTAAGGAGTGAGCTGACTAGCTCTACCGACATCGGTATGCCTTTTGTCTCTGATTCAGTCACAACTCTAGTGAGAAAACCTTCCATTTTTCTATTGGTTTCAATATTGGCGGCAATCAGCTGAGCCACATCCATTTTTAAATCAATCTTTCTTTGACGAGCCTTGATTAGAATGATAGCCGTTCTCAGTTCAAAGTCCGGAGTGGGAATGTCAACAATAAGGCCGGCTTCAAATCTCGATCTTAATCTTTCCTCTAATTTAGAAATTTCATCTGGGGGTTGGTCTGAGGTTAAGATGATCTGGCCACCTTCCCTTTGAATTGCGTTAAAAGTATGAAAGAATTCTTCCTGAACGGTAACTTTGCCGGCAATAAATTGAATATCGTCTAAAAGCAGGACTTTAATTGAACGGAATTTTTTTCTGAACTGATCCGTTGTTTTGGATTTAATTGCTTCGATTATTTCATTAGTGAATTCTTCTCCGGGACAGAAGAGAACTTTTGAATTAGGGTTGTTTTTTAAGATTTCATGGCCGATGGCTTGCATCAGATGGGTTTTTCCTACTCCGACTCCGCCCCAGATAAAAAGCGGGTTGTAGGCGTTTCCCGGATTTTTGGCCACCGCCGTAGCCGCCGCAAAAGGAAGCTGATTCGAGGAAGAAACAGCAAAGTTTTCAAAAGTAAAATCCGGTTTTAAGCAGTGGTTTTGCATTAAAGTCTCTTTAGTTTGTTTCTGATTAAAAAGCGGACCAATTTCGGCTTTGGAAGTGGTAAGCGGCTTGATGACAAAGATTAAACTATTTTTGTTTTTAGTTTGGCGGTCAAAAATATCCTTTAAAAGACTATAATAACGATCTTCAATCATTCCCCGGATATAGGTAGAGGGGCAGCCGATAGTAGCGATATTATTTTCTAAAGAGACTAGATGAGAGGTTTGGAAGAGAGTTTGGTAATTTGCCTTAGAAATGGTAAGCTTTAATTCTTCTTGGATATTTTTCCAAAGTTGTTCGTTGGTCATATTGTCGTCTGGGCAGGAGTTTATATGAATATGAATGGAGGGATGTCTTAATAAAATCATAATATGGAGTTATCCACAATTTGTCAATGATCAGATTTACACGGATTGTAGGCGGATTTTTGAGGATATCTGCGTGAATCCATTAAAAATCCGCGAGAATCTTGAACATTGTAGATCGTATTTCATTAAGGTATAATAAAAAGGATTAAATATCTTTTATGAAAGAGGAAAAATGCCCAAACGAACTTATCAGCCAAAGAAATTAAAGAGAATCAGAAAGCATGGGTTCAGGGAAAGAATGAAGACCAGTAACGGCCGGCGGGTATTAAAACGAAGAAGGGCAAGAGGGAGGAGAAGGTTAACAGTATAAAAATTTAATAGTAAATCAGAAGATCGGCAGAACAGGAAGAGAACAGAAAATCAGATGAACAGTAGTTTTTGTCTGATTTACTTTATCTCTGCTTTACTTCTACTGATATCCTGATGATCTGATTAACTTGAGGTTTTAAATGCTTTCTAAAAAATTCCGTCTTAACAGGAATGAAATTGAAGAATTGAAAACTAAGAGACATAATATTCTTCAAGGACGGTTTTTTGCCTTGATTTTCAAAGAAACTAATCTTCCTGGAAAGTTTGGTTTGATTATTTCTAATAAAATTTCACCAAGCTCAATAAGGAGAAATAAGATAAAAAGGCTTTTGTGTCAGGCGATCAAGAATGAGTTGTCAGGGAGTACGGGGTTATTTTTGTTTTTGGCTAAAAAAAATTCTTTAAATGGGGCCTTGGAACTATTTGAAGAGGAGATGGATGACTTTAGAAACGAAACAACTTAAATGAGGCGATTGGTCTTGAAGCTGATCCGTTTTTATCAAAAATGTCTCTCCTTTGACTCCGGCTTGCTTAGGAGACTGTTTTTGACTGATAAAGCTTGTCGCTTTACACCTACTTGTTCGGAATATACCTATCAAGCGATTTTTAAATATGGTATAATTGCCGGAGGTTTAAAAGGCCTCAAAAGAATTCTTAGATGTAATCCTTGGAATAGCGGTGGGAAAGACCCATTAAAATAATCTTTCAAAATTATGAATCTTTGGCAAATTTTTCTTGACCAACCGATTTTAAACGCCCTAATTTTGCTTTACAGGCTTCTTTTTTTTAATTTAGGTTTGGCAATTATTGGTTTAACAGCCCTAGTACGTCTTTTCTTGATTCCCTTGACTACCCCTCAACTTAAGTCAGCCCAGACGATGCAGGCAGTCAATCCGGAATTGGAAAAACTGAAAAAGAAATATAAGGATGATAAACAAAAGCTTATGCAGGCGCAGATGGAGTTGTACAAAAAACACGGTATTAATCCTGCGGCTGGGTGTCTACCCCAAATTTTACAATTTGTTATTTTAATTTCTCTTTATCGCTCTTTTAGCCAGGTAATTAAACCGGATGGAGCAAGTGTCATCGATAATATTAATAAATCGCTTTATCCCTTTGTCCGGCTTCCTGAGGAGAGCCATCTTAACCTTAATTTTTTATACCTTAATTTGTCTAAACCTGACTTAATTCATATTCCTGGTTTTTTTGCTCTTCCGGGTATTTTTGTTATTTTAGCCACTGTTTTTCAATTTCTTTCTTCCAAATTAATGATACCGGTTGTTAAAGTTGGAGAGAAAGAAGCCAAAGCCACTGAAGAGAAAACCGACGATATGGCTGTTTCGATGCAAAAACAAATGCTTTATCTTTTCCCGGTGATGACCTTGCTTTTTGGCTACACCCTTCCTTCCGGCGTCATTCTCTACTGGTTTGTTTTTTCTCTTTTTTCTTATTTTCAACAATTAATGATTAACAAAGGAAGAATCAGAAAGGAGCTGGCAAGTGAACAAAGATAAGATAAGTAAACTCGATAAGGAAACCGCCAGTTTGTTGTCCGAGCTTGGAGTAAAGGCGAATTTTACCATTACCTATGACGAGGCAGAAAAAATTCTGAATTTCCAAATTGATAGTGAAGAAGCAGCCGCTTTAATCGGTTTCCACGGAGAAACCCTTCAATCACTGCAACTGATCCTTTCCTTTTTAGTCCACAAAACCTTAGATGAGTGGGCCAAGGTGCTAGTTAATGTTGGAGATTATCGTCAAAAACGTGAGGAACAGTTGAGAAAACTGGCCTTAAATCTGGCGATGAAAGCCAAGTTTTCTCAGGAAGCGCAGACAATTTCCAATTTATCAGCTGCAGAAAGAAGAATCATTCACCTTTGTCTTACAGACCACCCCGATGTTTCTACTCAATCCGAAGGAGAAGGTAAAGAAAGACAGCTGGTAATTAAACCAAAAATTTAAAGGTGCAGCAAGTTCTTTTAGCTCTCCTGGTAATAACTCTGCCCTTTCAGTTTGGTCGTCATTTTTGGCCGCAATATTCTTATCTTTTTGGGTTAAAAGTTGATTATCTCTCCCCGACTGTTTATCTTCAAGACATTCTCATTGTCCTCTTAATTTTTAATCGCAGGAAAGAATTTTTTTTCTTTCTTAAGAAAAGCCTAAGACTGGCTGCCGTTTATTGCTTGTTGCTCATTGGGAATATCTGTTTTTCTCTTAACCCCCTCGTGGCGTTTTTTGCTTGGCTAAGAGTGACAGAACTGATTTTGTTTGGGATTTTTGTTGCCCAAAATACCAAACAGATCGTTTTCCTTTTAGACAAAATTCTGCCTTTTTTGCTTATTTTTGAGTCTGTTTTAGGGGTGTGGCAAGTGGTAAGAGAGTCATCGGCAGGAGGATTGTTTTGGTTTTTCGGCGAACGTAGCTTTAATATCCTTACTCCTGGGATTGCGCGTGCCGTATGGCAGGGAAAAGTCTTTCTTCGGCCGTATGGAACTTTCTCTCATCCCAATAGTCTGTCTGGCTTTATCCTTTTGAGCTTACTTTTACTCTTTAGCAAGGACAAAATTTCTTTATTAGATAAGGTAGCGATCGTCTCTGGTCTTATCTTAATCATCTTAGGATTTTCTCGAGTAATCTGGTTGGCCCTTTTTCTTCTCTGTTTAGGTTGTTTATTATACTATTTGCTTTTTAAAAGTTGCCACGGTCAGCTTAAATTGAATTTTAGATATTTGTTTCTCCTTCTTTACTTACCTTTGATGTTTTTTCTTTTCAGCCGAACAGAGGTTCAGTCTCAGTCCTACTTAATGAGGCAACAATTAGCAAGAGTGGCTTTAGACTCAATTAGAACTCACCTTCTTTTAGGTCTTGGTTTAAATAATTTCATTATTAACCTTGGCCAGAATACAGCCGGATGGCAGTGGTTTTACTGGTTGCAGCCGGTTCATAATATTTTCTTACTTGCGGCGAGTGAAACCGGTTTAGTGGGATTAGCCGCATTTTTGTTTTTTCTAGTTTTAACGGTTAGGCGATTGTTCAATTGTTATATTGTTACATTGCTAAAGAAATCCAAAAAACAAGATAGCAAGATAGCAATCTATCAGTTATCTAAATTGGTAGGCAAGAAGTTATTTTTACTGGCAGCGTTGATGGTGATAATGTTTACTGGCCTGTTTGATCATTATTGGCTGACTTTAATTCAAAACCAGCTTCTCTTTACTTTGTTTTTGGGTTTATCATGGGGTCGCCAAAATGCTAAAATTACCTTATGAGTCAATCAAGAATCGCGATTAATACTCTTTCCCAGTTGGCCAATCGGCTATTGGTTATTTTAATTTCCTTAGCAACTACCGCTTTCCTGACACGAGTTCTTGGTTCTTCAGGCTACGGAAATTATATTTTTGTGACCTCTTTTGTTTTTGTTTTTATAGGGTTATCTGATTTTGGCACCACGACCATTGCGGTGCGCGAAACCTCGCTTGACAGAAAAAAGGCCGTTACCCTTTTTGGCAACGTCTTGGGACTGCGTTTGCTCCTTTCCTCGGTGCTTTTTGTTTTATTAAATATCTTGATTTTTTTTCTTCCCCAATTTTCTGGTTTAAAGCAGGCGAGCTTTATTGCCTCCGTGATGGTTTTTTTCTTAACTTTAAGAACAACTGCTCAAGCAGTTTTGCAAACATACCTGCATCTTGATATTGCCTCTCTTCCCGAAGGATTGGCTTCTTTGTTTTTTTTGGGATTATTAATAGTTTTTAATATTTTTAGAGGCAGTATTTCCTTGCCTTTACTAATGGTTTTTTGGTCGCTTTCCGCCTTGGTCTCTTCGGTGGTCGGCTTAAGTTTTTCTGCCAAATATCTTAAGATTCGGCCTTTATTTCAGAAGGAGGTGATAAAAAGTCTCCTCAGAGAGTCTTCCCCTTTAGGAGTTTATCTTTTAGTTTATGCTGTCTATGACAGGGGAATCGATTCTTTTATTCTGAAAACATTCAAGACCAGCCGCGATATTGGCTACTACGGATTGGCCTATAAAATTCATGGCAACTTAATTTTAGGAGCCGCTTTTTTAATGAACAGTTTATTCCCATTAATTTCTCGCTTAAAAACCAATCTTTCTTCTTTACGACAAACTTTCGAGAGAACTTTCACTCTGCTTTTTTTATCAGGGCTGGTAGTTTTAATTTTTGGCTTTTTTCTCTCGCCCTTAGTAATTTTTATTTTAGCCGGGCCAAATTTTGCCCCGTCAATCGCTGCCTTAAGGATTTTATTGCTGGCTACTGCCGTTTCTTATCTTAATCATTTAACCGGATATTTACTGATAGCTTTAGGTGAGCAAAAGAAACTTTTAAGCTATTCTTTAATGGCTTTTTTCTTGAACTTGTTTTTAAACCTTATTTTTATTCCTCAGTTTTCTTTTTTAGCCGCTGCTTGGGTAACGGTTCTCACCGAACTTTCACTTTTGCTTACTACTAAAAAATTTTTGAGCAAAAAATACCGCCTGAATTTCTCCTTTCCAACCTTTCTCAAAAATATGAAAATACTTCTGGTAAAAAAAGAGAATTATTTTGGATAAAATTTTATGACTGAGGAGCTGTTGATTTACACTGATGGCGGAGCCAGGGGCAACCCTGGTCCAGCTGCGATTGGCGTGTATATTATCAATAAAGAGGGAAAAGAGCTGGCGAGACTCAGCCAAAGGATAGGGGAAGCAACTAATAATATGGCCGAGTATCGAGCAGTTATCGCTGCTTTGGAGTGGGTAAAAGAAAATTTTTCAAAAGAGAGAATTGGCAAAATAAAAATTTTTTTGGATTCTGATTTGTTGGTGAATCAGTTGACTGGGACATTTAAGATTAAAAAAAGCCATTTGAGAAATTTAATCATCAAGGTAAAACAGCTTGAACAGGAATTGGGGAGAAATATTTATTACAAGTATATTCCTCGTGAGAAAAACAAGGTAGCGGATTTTTTGGTAAATAGTTCTTTTTATAGGTAGTCCAGCATTATTTCACAGAAAAAAATAGCTTTTCACGGCCTGTAAGTTGTCATAACAGAAATTTTTTTTTACAATTATTTAATGCCCGAAAAAAATTTCCAATTAAAAACTGAGTATGCTTCTTTTTCTTCGGTATTGATCGTTGACGAAAGAGGAGATTTTTCCAGTCTTTTAGTAGATGCGCTTCTTTCTCATGGTTGTTCTGTTTATTATTGGGGAAAAGCGAGACGAGAATCTTTTTATTATTTAGAGGACAAAAAAAATTTTTACTATTTGGAAAATCTCTCTCTAGAAGATATTGGCGGGAATATTGGAGGCAATGTTGATTATTTTTTCTATTTTCCCTCAGAATCACTGGCTGAACTTCAAGAAGTCTACTTGATCACAGGAGAGTTTTCCGCCAAGCTTTTAGTCTGTGCCGAACTTAATTTTTCTCAAAGAAAGAAATTGAAAGAACTGGTGAATCGGGGAGACTTGAATAGTAGAATTGCCTATTTCGAGTCCCTTTTTGGACCGAGGATTAAATCCGGTTTGTTGGGCGAACTTTTTACGGCGGCAGCAGAGGGAAGGCAAATTCAGATGGATGAGAATCCGGGAAAAGAAGTTTCTCCTCTTTTTGCCAAAGAACTAATAAAGGAGCTGATGCGTTTGGCTTTTTCGGCTGAAACCAAAAACAGGGAATATTTTTTCCAAACCGAAAAGCTGACCCTTGAATCTTTCACCTTAATCTTGAAAAAATATTTTCCTCGCTTGGATTTTGTTTTCCAGGGGAAGAATTTAGCAGGGGAAGAAGCGGGAAGCGAGGCCAAGGATTTAAGACAGCTAAAAGTTGATTTTGATTTAGAAGAAAAAATTCAAGAGACAGTTGATTGGTTTAAACGAAATTCTGTTACCACCAAGGAGCCGGAACAGGTTAAAACAGTAGCGCAACCTGTTTCTCCGCCTAAGCCTGCCGAAGAGGAAGGGAAACTTGATTTTATTTTTACCCCAGAAGAAAAAAAAGAAAATCTCAAGCTCGGGGGAAAACCTTCCTGTTTAAGAAAGATTTTATTGGCGGTTGGCTTGTTTGTTTTACTTTTAATGCTTCTTTTTTTCTTGCCCATCGGTCTAGCTTCTTTAAGTGGGCTAACAGGATTAAAAAAAATTTCCCAAATTGAGACAACTTTAAGCAAGGGCGATTTTGCTTTAGCTCTTAAAGAGGCCCAACAGGCAGAAAGGTTGGTTGATTTTTCCCGAAAAACTGTTTTGCTCACCGGGCCTTTTTATAGTCTGGTGGGCTTAGATAAGCAGGTCGAGATTACCAATAAATTCTTCGCCGTTTCAGAAAATTTAATAGATTCATTAAAATACAGCTTTCTTGGTGCTCAAGAGGTCACTAGTTTAGCTAAATCCTTCCTCAGCGGTGAAGAGGTGAGCTGGACAGAGGTTTTAGGGTCGGTAAAAGCCGATCTCTCTTTTGCCTATGAACAATCATCTTTGGCTCAGGCAGGACTGGAAAAAGTTGAGCCAGGATTCAACTGGCTTGGACAATCTGCCTATTTTGACCAGATAAAATCAGGTCTGCCCCAATTAAGAAAGATATTGCTAAAAGGTGAGAAGTTGCTGACCATCTTACCCAAAATCCTCGGTGTTGGAGACAAAAAGACCTATTTAGTTCTTCTACAGAATAATATGGAGTTAAGGCCGACCGGTGGGTTTGTGGGTTCCTTTGGGGTGGTTCGCTTGGAAAACGGCAAGTTAATCAATTTTGAGGTTTTTGATGTTTACCAAGCTGATGGCCAGCTCAAAGGTCACGTAGAGCCGCCGCCAAAGTTAAAAGAGTATCTAGGAGAGGCCAGTTGGTATTTGCGCGATTCCAACTGGGATCCGGATTTTCCA
>Ga0172362_10005957_pt1 | contig 10526 bp, 12 predicted proteins | sample LakKivs1_kivu2a2_FD_114534 | JGI IMG/M metagenome (GOLD analysis project Ga0172362, IMG submission 114534) | Sediment microbial communities from Lake Kivu, Rwanda - Sediment s1_kivu2a2 | ecosystem: Environmental > Aquatic > Freshwater > Lake > Sediment | place: Rwanda: Western Province, Lake...
GTCTTAAAGGATATTGGCCTTTGGTAAGAAGTGCAGCCAACCTTATGACTGGTGCGGCTATGACGGAGAGTGGAACAGTAGTATCTCCCCATTGCAGGGTGTTTAATCCGGTATCACCAAAAAGTATTATTACATAAAAAATGAGGTAATATAATGGGTATTGAACATATTTGGAAACCTAATCAATCTAAACTAAAACCAAATAGAAAAATACACTTTCCTGATAAGGGGATTGAAAATGTCAATTGAAATTCGTCCCTCCGGCGAAGCTCAGGCGTATGCTGGAGCAGGTAGAGTAATTGGTAAAGCCAAAGCAAGGGAGATAGCAAGAGAAGAAGCTCAAAGAGTACAGGAATTGGCTTATGGACAACTTTGGATAAAAAATACTACTCCCTGTTAACTCTGGTACACAGATGATGCCGGTAGCTGTAATTGCTTAATGAATGTAATTAATCTCAAGATTAAAGCCCAAATTGGCGCAAGTTGTTCTAATAGAGCAATATGCACCAGAACAGCAAATACTGTTGTAACCTCTGGTAATTATTTATTTGGAACAGCCAATACACATGGAGCAATTATTTCTATGTGGGAATCAATTGGTAAGGTTCTTCATACTATGATTGGTCTTTCTAATTATGGTATTTATTGTGCTTTAGGCAAAATGTATTGTGAAGATAATGGAGACGGTGGTTCTGGAAACCAACCACGTTATGGATTGCTTTGTCAATATGCCGGAACGATAGGAAAATATGGAACACAACCACAAGGAAGTATTGCAAACGAAGCAACTGCAAAAGGTGGTGTAATTAGGAGCTAATGTTTTAAGTGTTTGGAACATTTGGATCACAACAGTTTGGTGCACCTTGGTTTATTCCTCCAGCGGTTCCTGGTATTGGTGGAAATATATCTTTATTGGGCGATACTTCCACACATGGAGGAGTTATTATAACAAGTAATCAAGACGGAACTTTTTTAGTAGGTGGAGTGGAAGTAGCAGTAAATGGAGCCCAACTTTCTTGTCCAGAACATGGGTTAAATGTAATATCTGCTATTGTTTCAAAATCTTTCCACAATGGGAAATTGATTTTAACTCATGGGGCAAAAGCCGGCTGTGGAGCGACCATTATTAGTCCAGATAGAAAAGTTTATGTGGAGGTAGTATAGTTTTTAATGCCAACAAAAATTTCTACTATTTGGAGTGAAATAGATTCGAGATTTATACCCGATGCTCAAGGTCGGCTCAAGATAGCAACTAATATTGCAGCAGTTGAAGCTGGGATAGATAATATTCTTAGAACCAGAAAAGGTGAAAGAGTAATGCTTCCCGAATTCGGATCTGTTCTTGCTAATCTTCTTTTTGAGCCCCTAAGTTCTACTGCAATTAAACTTCTTACCAGAACAGTGAAAGAAGATATAGAAAAGTGGGACGATAGAGTGTATGTTGAAAGTGTTGAGCTTTATATGAATCCTGATTTATCTAGTTTATCTATAAAGATATTCTACCAGATACGGGGTTTTTCTAATATCTTTAAGTATGAGACAGAGATGAAGGGCGAATAATAATGGCCAATGAATTACAGTATGTATCCTATGATTGGGATCAATTAGTAGTAAGTATTCAAAATAGGCTCAAAGCAAAAGGTGCTTGGCTTGATATGTATCGAGATGGCGCTGGCGAAATGCTCATTGAGTTTTTGGCATACGTAGCAAATCTAGGATTATATTATACTGAACGGCGTGCCGAAGAAACCTATCTTGAAACTGCTAAACTTCTTTCTAGTGTTAAAAATATAGTAGCTGTTCTTAACTATCAGGCAAGAAGAAAAACCTCATCTATTGGAATCCTTACTTTTAGTATTTCTTCTCCACTAACTAAAATTGTATATATTCCAAAGTATACAGAATGTCAGACATCTAGTGGAACCAAGTTTGTTACAAATGAAAGTGTTGCTATTGAAAAAGGACAAACATCAGTAGATGCTAATTCTATCCAGGGAGAATTGGTACAAAAGGAAATTACATCAGATGGTTCCACAGAACAAGAATATCTAATTAATGATACTTCTGTAGAAAATTCTGCAGATACAGATAAACCTACGTTTAGAGTTATTGTCGACGGGGTAGAGTGGACAAAGGTTTCATCGTTCCTATATTCTATTCCTACTTCACAACACTTTAGGGTAATAAACGAACCAGAGGGAACAGTAAACGTTTTATTTGGGGACGATATAAACGGAAAAGCTCCAGATTCCGGTTCTACCATATTGGTTCAGTACATTAGAACGGCCGGAGCAAGCGGAAATGTTACATACTCGGGAGCCCCATCTATTACTACATTAAATTCTACTATTTATGACGAAGATGGAAGTATAGTATCTGTTTCCGTTTCCAACGATGCTTCTTTTCTTGGGGGAAGTGACGAAGAGACTATAGAAGAAATTAGATATAATGCTCCCAGAGTATTTAGTACTGGGCAACGGGCTGTAACAAGAAGCGATTTTATAGCTATACTAGAAAATTATTCTAGTGTTGCCAGTGTAAATGTTTGGGGAGAAAATGAAGAAGCTGCGGCCGAAGGAGTTCCTGCCGATTACGAGATGTTGAATAAAGTTAAGATGAGTATAGTTCTGCAGGGTTGGGAACTTCCCGATTCTGACTTTAAGAGCGTCTTATCAAATTATATATATGATCAGTCTATGCTGACTGTAAAGTATGAATTTGTTACTCCGACATTTCTTCTTGTTATTCCTGTCCTCAAAATAAAAGTTAGTTCTGGTTATTCTTTGTCTCAAACCCAAGCCGATGTTACAAGTAAACTTAATGATCAATTTGAATTAGGAAGTACGACGAAATTAGGAACTATGGTAAAGTACAGTAATGTGTTATCTGCATTGGATGAATTAGCTGGGGTATCGTACATAGCAATGGTTCTGGAGATAAAGAAGGAACTGGATAGTAGTTATGATTCGATGTTCAATTGGGGAGAAAAGTTGGATGCTGTTGATATTCTTCCTGAATCAGCAAGGTTGTTTATTGACGATGTATATATTACTGTAGATGTTGACGGCGGTTTGGGATCTGGAACTTTTGACGGAGTAGTAGGTGATTATACTATTTCTAACAGTAGTATAAATTATAGTACCGGAGTGGTTTTGATGGATATTACGCCCGCTCCAGGTTCAGTACATATTCGTTACCAACAGGATGAGGACAGATCGATCGTTCCTTCATTTAATCAAATCTGCAAACTAGAAGATGTAGATGTTGATAGTATTAGTATGGAAAGTTAATCGAGGTAATTATGAGTTGGCGAAATAATTTTGAGTGTAGATGGAATTTTCAACATATAAGAAATGGAAAGATTATTTTTGAATTCAAAGATCGAAAAAATATCCTTGTAGACGAAGGAGAAAAAGTAATGCTCGACGTTCTCTTTAGAAAGAAGGATTCATTATACTTTCCAGGAGATTATTTTTATATAGGTCTATATAAAGGAACAATTGTAGAAGGAACTACTTTAGCTACTGTTCCAAAAGAACCTTCCGCTCTGTATGGTTATTCCCGTTTAGCAGTAGAGCGGTCCGAAGTGGGTTTTCCTACCATAGAAAAAGATGTGGATGGGGATTGGAGAGTAGCATCCAAGGAGGTAACCTGGACTGCCAGTGGTGGAGATATTGGACCAATAAATGGTGCTTTTCTTTGCACTTCTTCAGATAATACTGGAGCATTAATAGGTGCTGTAGCGACTGCTGTTGAGAGAACAATTAAAGCAGGGGATCAATCAATAGTTTCTTTAATGTTTAAGCAGAAATAAGGAAATGTTATGTCAGCAGTAAAAATGGTAGTAGGAGCACTTATTCGAGATGCTTCCATTCCTGCTTCTGTATGGGGGATGAAGGAAGACGGGACTGTGGAATGGACGTATGATACTGGCGGCGGAGTTTACTTCATAAAAAGAGAACCTGTTTCTGGTAATTATTATATTACAGGAGAAGCGAAAGATAATGGGGACGGACATGGTACTCGAAATGTTTGGATTTTAAGCAGTTCTGGCAGTTATATAAACGGAGCTTACGTCGGAAGTTCTTCCTTTGTTTATGCCATGGATTTAGATTCTAACTATGCTTATTTTGGAGTTAATGGAGGAGCGTATCGAACTGATTTAGATTTGACTAATCAGCAAACTATAGTTGCTAGTAGTGGAGCACGCCAGGCGATTGCTGTAGATTCTTCCGGAAATATATATGTTGGAGGAGGTGGAGTTCCTCCAACTTTAGCTAAATATAATTCTAGTTTTGTGCTTCAATGGACGGAAGATCCTGGCAGTTCTTGTTGGGACATAAAAGTGTTATCAAACCAAGATGTAGTTATAGGTTATTATGCGAATGGTCAGGTAATCTACTATAAATCCGATGGTTCTAGCCCAACTGGAGGAACCTGGTCATGGTCTCATCCTTCTGGTTCCGGAGATATAGTTCTTGAGGTGGATGGTTCTGATAATATCTATGCATTTGGTTCTAATGGCCTTGGGGGCATTGTCAAGTTAAATTCTTCTGGGGTACAGCAATGGTTTACTGCTACAGATCCTGATTTGGAAAGAGCAGTTTTTGATTCTAGTGGAGATTTTTGGGTAGCAGGAGATTATTCTAGAGCTCATAACATATTTAAAGTGGATGTTTCTGAGCAAATAGAATATGGAATGATGAGCGATACAAACCGAAGTACCACCATTTATGCTATTGATATAGACCCTACGTTTTCATTTTCTGTAGGACTCAAAGATGCTATTGAAGGTTTTTGGAAAATGAATGATGATGCTGCCAATACTACAGTTGTTGACGATTCACAGAATTCTCGACATGGTATAGCAACAAAAAATACTTCTATCATGACTACGACTGGGAAAATAAACAAAGCTCTAAGTTTTGTTGCAGCATCTTCAGATCAAGTTCTTTTGGGAGACGTAAGTGTTTTTGATCTTGGTCCTAATGAAAATAAAACAATTGCTTTTTGGTATAAGTGGACCGAGAATGATGTTGGAGTGGATTATCAAACATTAATGCATAAGTATGATGATACAGAAGGTAAAAAATATGGTTTTGCAATCATTTTTGATAAAACCTTTATGCCAGCTACAGTTAAAGTCCGTGCCCATCTTTATGCTTCAGATACTAGTCTAAGAACAGCACAAACGGCAGATAATGCTGGGATGATTTCTGGTTGGCATTTAGTTGTTGTTCGTTTTGACAGAAGTAAGAATCTTCAACTTTCTGTGGATAACCGAATTTATAAAGCAACTGCAGATATTAGTAGTAAAAAATCTACAGATTACAGTAATGTAGAGCAGATGTCGATTGCAGGAAATTGTAATGTTAATGCTAATTTTACATATTTTGACGGAGCTATTGATTGTGTAGGTTTTTGGAGTAGGGTTCTTACTGAAGAAGAAGAAGCTCAAATATGGAATGGGGGAAGTGGTACTGAAGATTTTGGAATTATAGATCCTCCGGTAATAACAGAACAGGATCCAATAGGGGGAAATATTAATAAAAAGTATGGAGACAATGTAACATTTTCTATAGTTACAGTAGAAGGAACTCCCCCATTTACCTACCAATGGTATAAAGATGATTCACCAATAACAGGAGAGATTAGTAATACTTTAACTTTATTTTCTGTGGATGTATATGACGAGGGAAAGTATCATTGTGTAGTTACAAATGAAGCTGGTTCTGATCAATCAGACGATGTAAATCTTAGAATAGCTCCGTACATTACTTCGCAGTCTCCCAGTAGTTCTTTTACTATTGGACAGCCGGCAAGTATATCTGTAAATGCTGAAGGAACTCTTCCTTTCTCTTATCAGTGGTATAAAAATGATGTACTTCTTCCTGAAGAAACTGATGCTACATTTTCGACATACATGAAAAGTTCCGATGCCGGAACGTATAAATGTTTTGTGAGTAATGATGCTGGATCTGTTTGGTCTGATCCAATAGTTCTCACTGCAGTAAGTAACCCTTACAGATATAATTTATTCAATATTCCGTTTGATTTTGATAGGGAAAATCCTTAATGGCTACTTGGCACTTTGACGAAGGATATCATTACGATGCATCCGAAGAGACTGTCATAGAAGCTGAAATGACAGTAGAAATGGAGCATCAACATATTCATAATCCTTTTTCTACTTTAGTGATAGAAGCAGAAATGGATATAGATGTTGATTGGATTCACGCAGTAGAGTTGGATCTACTGCAGCTCATTCCAAGAAAACATCATAGTCAGCAGGTTCTTCTTGATTATGTAGACGAAGTCGAACTGCAGATAGGAAGTTGGATGACTGCAGTTCGAGATATGAATAGGTTAGGTAATCCCAACTCTGTTACTTCCAGAGAATATCTTAAAAAGTTGGCGACTTTAATTGGTTTAAATCTCCCCCCCGAAGACGATTCAACAGAAGATGAGATTAGAAGAAGTATTTCTCAAGCTATCGATTGGTACAAGATAAAAGGAACATACAAATCTATAGTAGTTATTGCCTTAATTCAAAAGTTTACTGTTAATTTATATGACATGTATACAAACGATTATGAGCACTTCTATCTTACTGATTGGTTTGTTGGAGAAGAAAATGAAAATCCTCCCGGGTTCGATGCTTCATACTATAAAAGTCCACATTTTGGAGTAGAAATACTTTTAGATCAGGTATATTCGGGTGGGTCTGGTTCTGGGGCATCGGGAGCATCGGGAGCATCTGGCGGCAGTGGTGGTCCTGTTGACGGCCACTTGTGGAAGGATTCTTACTTAAATAATTTTTACAATATGGTAGAATCAACCAGACCGGTTCATACTGTTCCCCACTTCGTTTTGTTTTTGAATCCAAAGACAGATGAATTTGGTCATGTAATTGAAGTAGAAGGAGATATTCAAACAAAGGTCTTTGCAGATTGGGAAGCTACTACAAAGTATTTTGATACTGTAGGTACCCCATGGTATTTTGATGATTTAGCAACTTATTTTGATGAATCGATAACTTCGTTCATCTACAGCATTACAAAATGGGTTTTGGGGAGTGGTTCTTCAAATATCCATTCGGCTTCCTGGACACCCACCGCAGTTTTAACAGGAACAATAGATCCTGACGATATATCTATTACAAACGAAAAGGTTACTTTTTCTTTTATAGTCCCTAAAAATATAAGTCAGAATGCAATAAAAGAATTGGCTCTGTACACTAGTACCAATGAGTTAGTGGTTGGAAGCGTATTTCCAAATATCGAGAAGGGATCAAGAACAGAATTGAAAGTAACGGTTGAAGTTTATAAGAGTGATCTTAGTTCATAAAGGAAGAAAGATATGCCAACAAATATAGGTTTACAAGAGGTCATATTGATTTACCATCAGCGTGCTGATTCCAGTGCCGTTAACAAACGATATATAAACGTTAGAAAAACAGGAATTTATTCTGGTGGATATCTCACGATTGTGAGTGAAGCTGGAAAAACTGCCAGATTATCTGCTCTGGTATGTGAAATATCAGATGGTACACACCAAGTAAAAATTACTACTGATGATACAGTAACAATACCAGTAGCTCCAGCTACTCCTTATTTTGTTCTTCGCTGGACATATACCGGGAGTGAAGTCAACGATTACATGGACTTCCTGGCAGTAGCATCTCCGGCAGCAAACGATTTAGTAGTAGCTAAGTGCACCTTTACCGGAGGAGGAAATCTTCAAGGGTTTGATTATTCAGAAAGATCTACTCCAGCTATACAAGATCTTTTCTTAAAGGTTGAACCTACTGAAGAAACAGAACTTCGAGTTAGAGTTAGGGCAGGAAGAATACAAACAGGTTCCGGATATATTCAGGTGGTTGATCAGAAGACAAGTCTTTTTACTCCCCCGGCCAGTAACAGTAAGATCTATTTAGTTTATATAAATACGACTACTGGAGCAGTGGCAATAGATAGTTCCGGGACTGCCGCAGCTTCGCCGGTTGCCCCGGACTACTTAGGTAAGTTGGTTCTGGCAGAAGTTACTCTAACGTCTATTAGTACAAATATAACAAGTAGTATGATAAGAGATGTTAGAAATTTTATTACTCCTGTAGCCGAGATATTAACAAATCATTATCTATCTACTTATAATGATGTTACCCAACAAGTTGCTAATGGAGCATTTACTAGAGCAAATTTAGGAACAATTAAAAAACAAAATAATATAAGTGTTGCCAATAATCAAATTACTTTAACAGCTAATCGGAAGTATGCTTTGAGTTATGCTGTAACAGGAGAACCTACTTCTATAAGTATTGGAGACCCAACAATTCAGGCATGTTGGGTAATAGTTAGTGGCGATACTTCTTGGAGTTTAGAACATGCAAGCAATAGCATTGCTGAATGTGCTGCAGCAAGTAGGGTTCATACACAAATATCAAGTACTTGTTATATAAAACCGTCTGTTACTACTGTTATTGAACTTCAAGTTTATACAGAAAATACTGCCCAAAAGGCACAAATAAAGTTTGTTAAAACAAATATAATGTCAATAGATTAATTATATAGGAGAGAAGAGCGTGGGAACAACCAATCATGGAAATCAAGAAATCACAGTAGCTTACTATGAGGAAGCCACTTCATTTGATGTTAATAAAAGAAATATAGATATAGTTCCAAGGGGAATCTATTCTGGTGGACATCTTGCAAAAGTATCCAATACAGAAGTTACTCTATCTCCATTTACTGCAGAAATAGGGGATGATGATATACAAATTAGTGTTAAGACTTCTGCATCTGCAACTTTAAAAGCAGATACTCTGGATTCGGGGGATATTGATCAAACAACTCCTTATTTAGTTCTTCGATGGTCTTATCTTGCTCAGCAGAATAATTATGTAGAAATTCATGCAATAGCTTCTATAAGTGCGGCTCAAAGTAATGATATTATTATAGGAAAATGTATATTTTCTGGAGGAGTACTAACCGGATTTTCTTATACCGAAAGAACCTTCTTAAATATTCAGAATTTGTTTTTGAAAGTAGAAGAAGATTCAGGATTATATGTTTGGATCAGAGCAGGAAGAATTTTAACATCTTCAAGTTATATTTTAATTCCTGAACAAAGAGTGGGACCTTTTTCTGTTCCGTCTTCTCCTAATTCCAGAATTGATCTTGTATATGTGGATACAGATGGTAGCATTAATATACAGCAGGGTTCGGCTTCTCCCAGTCCCTCTGCTCCCTCCTATAGTGGTAAATTAGTTGTGGCTCAGGTAAGATTAGTAAATGGAGATACAAGTATTCCAGCAAGTAGAATAACAGATGTTAGATCTTTTGTTGCTAGTCCAAGTGGGGGATTTACTGGAGGACAGTCAGTTACTTTTCCAAATGGATTAATCTTAAAGCAGGGCACAATTTCCTTGATAGCTGGGAGATTAAGTCAAACTGTTACGTTTGCAAGTGCATTTCCCAACAACATTGTAAATGCTTGGTGTATTTGGCAATATGCTGTTGTTAATGATACTGAAGCTCCGGGAGTTCATACTTTAACAAAGTCTTCTATGAAAGTAAAAAATCCAAATACTGGTGCCGCAGGTCCGGCCAGTTGGTTTGCTATTGGATATTAAATTCTAATAGTGGCGTATGGGATACCTATTACAAAGAAGGAAAACAACTCAGATAATTCCTAGAAAATCTTTTCCGTGCAAAGCAAGATCTATTACAGAAATTCTTCATTCTAGATCTTGGGAAGGAAAGAGATCTTTTATTTTCTGTGGCGGACCGAGCTTAGAAAATTTTAGTAATTTTGAACCTTTGAGAAATGAGTGCACAATTGGTATTAATAAAAGTTTTCTTAAATACCCAACAACAATTTGTTATGCGATGGATCAGCGATTTTATGATTCTATTACATATACAAGTAGAAAAGATCCAGAAAGTTCAGAACTGCATAATGCTTGGATTAGTTTTAAGGGGATTCGTGTTTTTAGCAGATATTCTGAAAAAATCAAATTAGATCCCAGTATCTATTATGTCACAGCTATTAAGAATAAATGTATTAGTTTGGATTTATGTTCTGGTATTTATACTGGAGGAAATTCAGGATTTGGTGGTATGATGCTCGCTATTGCTTTGGGGTCAAAGCAGATATACTTGCTTGGTTGTGATATGAAAGTTACTGGAAAAAAGACGCACTGGCATTCGGGCTATCGCCATCAGACCGTAGAAAATGTTGCTCGTGTTCTTAGGAGTTTTAAGAAAGAGTTTGAAGAATTTGCTCCCAGTATACAAAAATTGGGCATAGGAGTAATAAATTTAAATCCCGATTCTGCATTAGATTGCTTTCCAAAAAAGGATATAAGAGAAGTGATTTAATGTACCAAAAGGGATAAAAACGAATACTTCGGAGAAGAAGAAATAATGGATTCAGATCCACAAGAAGTTTTTATCGTCGGCGGAGGACCATCTCTCCGAGGATTCGATTTCTTTTCGCTTCTTAACAAGAAGACTATTGTAGTTAAC
>Ga0172362_10005958_pt1 | contig 10526 bp, 10 predicted proteins | sample LakKivs1_kivu2a2_FD_114534 | JGI IMG/M metagenome (GOLD analysis project Ga0172362, IMG submission 114534) | Sediment microbial communities from Lake Kivu, Rwanda - Sediment s1_kivu2a2 | ecosystem: Environmental > Aquatic > Freshwater > Lake > Sediment | place: Rwanda: Western Province, Lake...
AACCCGTGAAGGCCCCGGAACCCGTGAAGGCCCCGGAACCGCCAGCACCCGTCGCGCCTGTCGCACCTGTCGCACCTGTCGCGCCTGTCGCACCTGTGTCGAGCAGGGAGGCAAAACGCACGCGTGTCGCGTCGCCAGTGGCAGAGGGAAAGATCGTGGACGTTGGCGAAAAGGTGGGCCTTGCTCGCAAGGACATTGCAGCCTTGCGTCGCATCGACTTTGAAGCCCTGGAAAAGGATCCAGCTGTTGCGTACAAGCTGACCACGAAAGCTGCTGTGTTCGGTGAGTTCACGTCGGCGTCTGCCGAGTCCGACAAGGCGGCGGGCGTGCACCCGCGCGTGTCCTGGTTCAAGCGTGAGATCTTGAAGTCGGTAATCAGCCGCCCTACTGATTCCAAAGAAGCGCGGGATGCGTACCACCGAGGGTCCAAGATGCTGAGCGAAGCGTTTTCGAGAATGAAAACGGTGGACGATCTTCAGTCGTGGATGAAGGAGTGGGCTGACCGCGTTGCTGGTTCACGTCGAGTGTACCTGTCACCTGCTGTGAGTCGTTTGGCCCGTACGTACTTGGGTGGGAAAGGTGAGTACCTTACGGCAGAGGATCTGGGTATGAGTGCTTCCGAGTATGCCGAAGCCAAGCTGAAGCTGCGCGGCGGGGTGGGCGTTGGCACTACAACTGACGGGCGTGCCTACGTGATCGAAAACGATGAGTCGCAGAAGACCGAGTACACGGAGGTTACGCACGCGATGGGGCGTCGGTTCGCCGAGCTGATTGGGATCGCCACGAAAAAGCGGGCGTGGCAGAAAGACGGCGATTTCACGATGTACCCGAATTATTCGTACGGCACCAACGCGCAGCGAGCTGCCATAAAGCAGGTGCGCGTTGACGTGCCTACGGATGATTCGTGGGGCTGGCATTCAGCGGAACCCGCAGAAAAGAAACCGGAAGGCCCTGCGCTTACGCAAACGAAAACGGGCGTACAGGAGTTCACGTGGCACCGTAACCTGGGTGCTGTCGAGCGCAAGGGCTTGCCGTCCCGCAAGGAAGGCACAGACGGAACTGCCTTGCTGAAGTCGTTCGGCCTGCGCGGTGTGGAGTACGGTAACTGGGCCTCCGATACTGAGCGTCAGTGGCACACGGACATGGCCTTCGCGTCACTGCACGATTTGGCCGACGTGCTTGGAATCACGCCGGATCAGTTGGCCGTCAAGGGTCGGCTGGCGTTGGCCTTCGGTGCACGCGGTACAGGCGGCAAGCGTCCGGCAGCTGCGCACTACGAGCCCGTGAAGCGCGTGATCAATCTGACGAAGTTGTCCGGAAACGGTTCGCTCGCTCACGAGTGGGGTCACTTTCTCGACAACATGATCGCGCACTCGTACAACCCCGAGAGCGGGAAGCCGTTGTGGGTTTCCGACGGTTCGAGCGGGAAGAACGTTCCGCCCGAGATCACGAAAGCGTTCCGCGACGTAATGAACGAGATCAAAGAGGAGCCCGTTACGCCAGAACGCGTGTCCGAGATCAAAATGCAACGGATGAAGTGGAGCGCGGAACTGTCCGCGCTGAAGACGGAAGCCAGCTTACTCGCGTACAAGAAAGATCCAGAATCCCGCGAGAAGTATTTGCAGACCATCAATAAGCACAACGATCTCGTGCGCAAGATCAACGCTCTGCCACGTCCGTCTCTGCGGAACACGATCTCAAGTCAGTTCTACGAGCAAGCGAAAGCGAACGGAAAGTACTGGGCTGACGACAAGGAGCTGTTTGCCCGTTGTTTCGAGTCCTTTGTGGAAAGCAAGATGCACGAGAAGGGGCAGCGGTCGAGCTATCTTGTGGACGGCACGTTGGATGCCGGTGCACCTGGGGTGTATCTGCCTCACGGAGATCCACACCGAACACGCATCAACGCCGCGATGGAAAAACTGTTCGCAGTGCTGCGGTCGCACGATCAGTTCAACAAGGCGCTGACGTGGCTGGCCTCGTTGCAGAAGTCCACGCAGCCGCGCCTGGTGGTGCGTGCTTGAGGTGCCCGCAGTGCCGCGCCCGACTGATTCAGAAGTCGGCTGACGGCATGGTCCGCGTACGCACGCAGGTGCTTGTATTCGATCAAGCGGGTGCTGCTTCTGCCATTTGCCGAGAATGCAAGTGCGCAGTGCCCGTGGACGTTACGCTGGGGTCCGATCTGCGGAAAAGCCTGGACGAGCGTTCCGCTGAAACGCGTCTCGTTTTGCGTAACAGTTGACACTCTTAAATGTCGCCCGTAGGGTGTCGTTACTCAACCTGGAGTGGCCGATATTCGCGCGAGCGAGGGTGATGGCAGCGGGGAAAGTTTGTCCCCATGCACGCCTACTCTGAGATCCCATTCAAGTTCGAGATGCCTATCGACACGTGGCAGAAAGCCGGTGCCGAAGGATCCGCACGCAGAATCGGCGGGATTATCAGCACGGAATCGAAGGATCGGCAGGGTGAAGTGGTGCTTCAGCGCGGCTTGGATTTTTCCGAGTTCCTGCGTAACGGTTGGTTCAACGATAACCATTCCAAGGACATTTCGGGCGTACTCGGGTACCCCGTGAAGGTCGAAAAGATTACGCACAACGGAAAGCCCGCGCACAAGGTCGAGGGGTACTTGCTCGACGGGTACGAGCCCGCGGACAAGATCTGGCGTCTGGCGCAGTCGTTGCAGAAAACGGGAAGGCGTCTCGGATTTTCGATAGAGGGTTCTGTCCGGCAGCGGGCTGGGTCGAACGATAACGTCATTGCGGAAGCAGTGGTGCGTAACGTGGCGATCACGCATTGCCCGGTGAACACCGACACGGGCCTGGACGTACTGGCCAAGTCGCTGATCGCAATGGAGCGCGCGACACAAGGCCCGAACGCTGTGCAAAAGGCGCTGGAGCAATTGCACCGCGCATTGATGGCCGGTGGCGCAATTGCAGGTGCGCCCGGCGACGGTGCGCCTTTGCGCACGGAATCGCTGGAAGGCGCTGTGGTGCCTCGCCGCAAGAAACGTTTGAACAAGTCAGAGGCCCGTCAGTTTGTACGTGCCCGATACCCTGGATTGACGGAGCAGGAAGCAGACCGCGTATTGCGGTTTGCCTGCGCATGATCACGGAGGAAAACAGAGATGGCAAAGAAAATGACGCTGGACGATCACGCTGCCCACATGGCTGAGACAATGGCAAAGTCGGGAAGCGGCCCGTTCCTGGGCAAGGGCACTGATGCGATTGGCGACATGCCGTCCAAGCGCAGCGGCAACAACGGTTCCAACGGTGGTTTCACCGATGAAATCGACGGCGAAGATCTCGAAACGGCAGTGAAGCCGACGATGGCCAAGTCCGCACGGTCGGGTGCCAATTCGTCCAGCGAGCCTGGGCGTCAGGGCGAAGAACCCCGCACAGGTGCGCGCGCGAGCGGCGAGCCCGATGGCGACGACGGCATGGGCGGCGAGCCCGGTGACGGCGGTGGCCTTGATCAGCGCGGTGGCGATGCCTCCACGCGTGCACGTCGTCCTGGTCAGGTGGGTCAACCGGCACGCGATCCGGAAGCCGGATCGAATCTGGACGACGAGGACGAGGACGAGTCCACGCTGCGTGCGCGTCGAGGTGTCGGCGACATCGTGTCCAAGGGTCGCGCCAAGAAGTCGGACGACGGCGACGAGGACGATCTGGGCGGCGATTCGGACGAGGAAGGCGAGGACATGGAAATGGGCAAGGGCGGCATCACTGCCGACGATTTGCTCAAGTCCCTGGACGCGCTGGAAGGCGTGGCCCTTGGGTCACAGCTCGCAGCTGGTCCTGCCCGACGCAAGGTGCTGGCACGCAAGCTGTTGGCTGGCACGCTTACCAAGTCGGAAATGGATGAGCTGCACACGCTCACCAAGTCTGACGCTGGTGAGGAAGATCTTGCCAAGTCGTACGCTGAGTCGGAAGCCGACGACTTGAGCGACGCCGAGTTCTCGAAGTCGTTGCTCGAAGATGCAACGATGCAGGACGGGTTCGAGGTGTCCGAATTGCTGGAGCGTCAGGCGCAGCTGATGGCCGCGAGCCTGGATGGGCTTGCCAAGTCGGTGAGTGGCGCACTCGGCAACCTGGAAGGTCGTCAACGCGGGTTCAACGTGCAGTTGGCCAAGTCCCTGAAGGGCATGGCACTCCTGTCGCGAAGCCAGGGCGAGTTGATCAAGAGCTTGGCAGATCGCCTGGACTACGTGGAAAATCAGCCTGTCGGTCGCCGTGGGATAACCACGAATCGCGAGGGTGTCATGCGCAAGTCGCTGTCCGGCGAGGCCGGGAATGGTGACGCACCTGCGTACACGCGAGCGGACCTGATGGACGGCCTGGAGGTTATGTCCAAGTCGCTCGATCAGGTGGGCGGAATTTCGATTCAGCATGCGATGGCCATGCTCGAAAGCACGGGAGAGATCCCGCGCAGTGCACTCAATGAGGTTTTGCAATTCCGCGCGAGCGGACGTGCAGGAAAAGGGATGGTCCGGATCGCCTAAGCGTCCCCGGTACCACTGTTGATCTGGAACATCCACAACGGACGAGGAGAGACGACAAATGAACGATACACACGTGAGCTGGAGGGACTACGAGGGTCTGGACGGATTCGGTTCCGCCAGCCAGCAAGACTTGGCTGACCTGCACAAGTCGCTGACGGCAGGAAATTCGCAGAACCCGCCCGCCGTCTCGGCTGGCGAAGGTTTTCCGCTGCGAACGGAAAGCCTTGAGCGAACCTTGAAGGTTGTCACGCACCGCATGGACGATGTTCGCCTGTGGCGCAACATTTCCAAGCTGCCCGCGTACAACACGGTCGAGGAGTACAACCGCTTGCGGTCGTACGGCTCGAACGACGTTGCCGGATTCATCGGCGAAGGCGATCTGCCTGAGTCGGATGACTCGACGTACAGCCGTGAATTTGCCGTGATCAAGTTCGTGGGTACCACGCGCAGCGTGTCTCACGTCATGAGCTTGGTTCGCCCGGCACACGGTCCGGTCATTGCGCAGGAAACGGTCAACGGCACCGCACACTTGCTCAAGCAGATCGAGCGCGGTCTGTTCTTTGGCGATTCGTCGCACATTCCTGTCCAGTGGGACGGCTTGAAGAAGTTGATCACGGCAGGTGCTCCTGCCGCGAACATCATCGACATGCGCGGAGCCCCGCTGACCGAGGACGCGTTGAACGACGGTGCTTTGACCGTCAAGACCGCGCCGAACTACGGTCGTGGCACGGACCTGTACTGCGCTGATGGCGCGTACAGCGATCTCGCGAAGGGTTTCTACCCTGCGGAACGCTACCCCATTCAGCCTGGTGGATGGCAGGACGGCATGGTCGGATTGCAGATCAAGGGCTTTCACTCAATGGTCGGCCCTGTGATGTTCAATCCGGACGTGTTCGTGGAGTTCGGCGGTTCGCCGAACGCCGCTGCGATTGGCGACGCTGCCAAGCGCCCGAGCACCCCGACGGAGAGCGTTGCCCCGGCAAGCCCGGTGGATGCGTTGTCGCAGTTCGGCGCTTCGGATGCAGGCGACTACCGCTACAAGGTGGTGGCGATCAATCGGTACGGCAAGTCCGCACCGTTGACGCTCACTGGCCCTGTCACGGTCGCCGCTGGCGATGCTGTCACGTTCACTGTCGCCGACGGCGCAGTGGCAGGCACGGCGTTCGAGGTGTACCGCAGCCGCAAGAACGGCGCTGCGAACACCGAGTTGCTGGCCTTCACCGTGGCTCGCGGTGGTGCCACCACTGCCGTCACTGATCGGAACGCCGATCTTCCTGGAACGTCCACTGCGTTCCTGATCCAGCAGAACGTGGAGTTCTTCTCGTTCAAGCAGTTGGCTCCCTTCGTGAAGATCCCGCTTGCGACGATTGACACGTCGATCCGCTGGATGCAGTTGTTGTACGGTGCCCCCGTGGTGTACGCACCCGGCAAGGCCGTGATCTACAAGAACGTGGGTCGCGCACCGTTGAGCGTTGGCGGCGGCGGCGCTTAGTCTGAGGTGAAGGGGGTTGCGTAACGGTGGTGAGCCGTTACGCACTTCCTGTTACGCATACAACGGGTTTGCGTGCGTAACAGGCGGGCTGGTAGGGTAGGCAGCTGGAGGACAGAAAGAACCATGAGCGAACTACAGAAGATTCAGCACAAGACCCGCGTGGGTGGCCCCGGCACCGGGGAGATCATCCTAGTCAACGGCAACAAGTACGAGCTGGACGCGGAAGGTTGCGTGAGCGTGCCCGCAGCCGCTGCGAAGAAATTGCTCGCAGGTGAGCAGTGGCGCGTGGCAGGCGGTTGGGGAGCTGCACGTCGCGCAGCTGCGGACACCGTGCCTGAATCGCAGAATGGCGCACGTCCTGTGCGAACACCTGCACAGCTGGCCGCGTTGGCCGCTGCATCGGGCGACGTGCCCGACGCGGGGATCCCGACGGCCCCTGCGCCCGCAGACGTGCCTCCTGCACCCGTAGACGACGTGCCTCCTGCACCCGCAGACGTGCCTCCCGCAGACGCGCCTTCTGCACCCGCAGACGCGCCTCCTGCACAGGAGGAGGAGATCGAAGTGTCTTCGGACATGAGCAAAAACGAGTTGCTGGCGATTGCCGAAAAGGTTGGTTTGCAGTTGCCTCCATCGGCAACGAAAGCACAAATTCTCACTGCGTTGGAATCAGCCAGCGTATAGAGAATTTCACACGTCTGATTTTGAGGAGACAACCCCATGACCCGAGACACACACCGAGCAGGCGAAGAAATCGTAAAGGCACCAACCGAGCAGGTGGGCAAAGAGTTTCAGTCGTTCAAGCTCACGCTTGTCGGCGCAGCTCCTCACGTTGTTTCGTTTCGGGCCCTGGGTTTGCAGAACATGGCCAACGTGGGATACGTCGTGCAGGTGCAGGGAGAGACTGCGGCACGCGTGACGGTGGATGAGTCCACGATCACAACGGACGGGTTCAACTTGCTGGGTGGCGCTGCCGCCGAGGTTGTTCACGTCCTGGTTCACGGCGCTATCGCAACCCGTCGGTAATTTGCAATGAGTGCACCTTACACACGCGGCGGTATTCCGCGGCACTTCAACGCTTCCACTGGAGCAGGCGTCACGCGTGCGCACACCTGGAACGATCAGGGTGCCGCGGGTGGCGTCGCGAACTACCTGTGGTTCAAGAACACGGGTGCGGGTGCACTCACGCTGGCGTTCACTCAAGCAGCTGCAAACGCTTCTCAGGGGATTACGCTTGCGGCTGGGGCAGTGTGGGAAGGCCCGACGGAGATCGACACCGTGTACACGCGTGCCGTCGCAGATCAGACGTTCGAGGCTGTTGCGTTCGTACGAAGGGGGTAGGGCATGGCCACGTCGCGAAGGCTCGCACTACCGGCCAGCCTCCAACGATGGGACGTGCACCTGATCGGCGTGGTGGACGGAGCGAACCTTGTGTTTACCACTGCCGAATACTTCCGTAACGACGGCAACCATATTCGCGTGCATTGGAACGGGTTTCGCTTGCGCGGCGGAATCGGAAACGATTACGTGGTGTCTGAATCTGGCGGACCTGGAACTGGGTTCAACACCGTTACGCTAGTTGAGGCCCCGCGAGCTGGGGACGTTTTAACCGCTGATTACGTAGCCACATAGGCAGAAGGACGCAAACCACATGGGTCGCACAATCGCACGGCAGGAAACACAGATTCGGCAGTCAGACCTGTATGACGATACAATCGTCCCTACACTTGCCGCTTTCGAGACGAATCCCGTCGATATCGAAGCCGATCTGAACAACCTGCGGTCGGCCAGCAAGCGTCATTTGCAGGGCACTGGTGCCGGAAACTGGTGGGATGATCTTGTTACGCCGTCGGCGTTGGAAGCGGGTACTCAACGCGGCATCAATTCGCTGAACGATGCTTTGCACCTGATCGAAAAAAAGCGTTTCCTGCGTCGTACGGTTTCGCTGGTGGACGTGGTGGTGTCGGCAGCTCAGAATTTTGAGATCTTGCTGTTGGGCGAGTTGCCGAGCAACACCACTGTCGCGGTGGGTGCGGTCACTGCCCTGGGCACCGTCGCTTCCGATCTGAGCGGTTCTTTCGGTGCCGCGAGCCTGGTGGAGGTTGCGGGTGACACCGCGATCAATCCGCAGAACCTTGTGGACGTGGTGGACGGAGCCACACGTGATCCAATTTTGTCGGGTGGGCGCGTGGTCCGCGCTTTGCTTCAGTCGGAGAATGCGGGCCCGACGTTCACAGCAACGGGCACCACGCCGAATCGGTTGCAGGTTTCGTTCGTGCGCATCAACGCTGCTGGCGACGACTTGGAGGCCGTACCTGTCTCGGACATCGAGAACCGGTCGATCAACCTGACGTTCCGCGAGCGTGTGCGTTTCGAGGGGTTGAACCAGCAAGATCTGCTGTCGGATGCGACGGTGGACGTACCAGCGGGATCCACGGTCACGCGGCAGGTTGCGTACGACAATCAGGGCGTGACGCCGGTTGAACTGGCGAACAATGCGTTCCTTGCTTTGGCCGCGGGCATCGCGTGGCGCATACGCGACTTGGCGAACGCCAACCTGTTTTCGTTGGTGGAAGGCAGCGGTGGCGGTACCACTGCGTTGCAGGTGGGGTCGGACGTGGACACATACACGAACGACGCGCAGTTGGTCGATTTCGACAAGGGCGTGCGTGCGAACACGGGTGGTACGCGACCGATCCACGTTGGCGTTGCCGACGGCATTCTCGAAACGACTGCGGGCGATTTGCAGGTGCGCGCGGCTGCCGAGGTGCTGTTGAGCGACGGCAATCGTGGTGCTTCTACCTTCAGCGTACCGCTGAAGGTGACGGACACGTCTGCCGAGTGGGATGAGCTTGAGGTCGAGTTCGGCGAGGTTTCGCTGGCGTCCATGCTGGTGCAGGCCAAGCGGTCGTCGCATTACCGGCGCGTGTTTGCCGTGGTCACTTCCAACTTGAACGCGGACGTGAACGTGTCGGGTCCGTCGAACGACAACAACCTGGACACCGATCTGGGCAACTTGTCGGCGGGTACGTTCACGTCGGACTACGACGTGTACGTCAACGGGTCGTACCAGCGTCCCGGTGCCGACGCTTCGGCGAACCACGACTACTATCCGGGCACGTCGCTCGCCAACGGCCAGCTGCGGTTCGAGTTCAAGCTGAAGAACGGCGATCAGATTGCCCTGGTGGACCGCGCGTTCGGCCCGTAATAAGCTGGCGGAATGAGCAGCGCAGCTAAAGCCTTCATCCGTCGATCTGTCCTTGCCGAATTGGTGGGGCAGCTCGACGAGAACGTGGAGGCTGCGCGAAACGCTCTGCGTGAGGCTGGGGGTGCGCGAAAGGCGCTCGCCGAGCACGCCGAGAACATCAACACGTTGATGGTCGCGGCGAAAGCCGAGCTGTTTCCCGAGGGAGCTGACGAGGCTGCACAAGAGCGCGCGAAACTGGTGCTCTCGTGGCTTGCACGTGCGCATGCGAGCACGCTCAACTTCGCTGACGCTCAACGGAACCGGGAACTGCTCGCGCAGGGGATGGTCCGCGGGTACGAGCAGTCCAAGGATGGGGTGCTACGCAAGATGGCCACTGAGGCAGCTGTCATTGCTGCTGCGGAGGCTGCGCGGCAGGAAGCACCTGTGGCCCCAAGCGACACGGGTTCGAGCGGAGATGGGGAGCGGCAAGGCCCTGGGCCTTCGCTCAAGACGATGAGGCAAGCGGAGGATGCGGCAGTGCCGTCTACGCCAGACGAGCCCAAGAAGGCTGGCAAGCCGCGTGTAAGTGTCAAACGAGCACGGAAGGGGTAAGGTGGTGCTGTGCCCAGAACGCCGGATAGAGCCCCTGGAGCTTCGCTTGAGGAGAAGCTAATCCTTGAGGACGAGGGGCTAACTGCCGACGCAGAGGGGGAGACTGTTTACCGGGCGGGCGCGTTTTCAATGCGGGACGCTATCGGCGCGTTCAATCCCCGCGATGGTGGTACGTTCGATGAAGACACAATCCTGACGGACGACGTGATCTGTGAGGTGATGGTGGACGACATTCTGGGCAACGTGATGGTGAACCAATGAAACATAGTAACGCATCACTAGGGGCGCGACACCCGATCCATAACTACGAGTACGCCGACGCTGCCGCACGCGCAGCCGCTACGGGTTTCGATGCTGGCGATATCGGCAAGGTCGCCAAGCAGCTCGACGACAACTCGCTTTGGGTGTTGATTGCCACAACCCCGACCTGGCAGCCGCTTGGTGGTGGTGTCGATGACCACGGCGGACTCACCGGCCTTGGTGACGACGACCACACGCAGTATCACAACGACGCACGTGGCGATGCCCGGTATCCACAACAGACGCGCAACCTGACTGCGGGCGCAGGTCTGACAGGTGGCGGCGACCTCGTTGCGGACCGCACGTTCAACGTTGCTGCACATGCCGATGGGTCCATCGTCGTCAACCCCAACGACATTCAAGTTGGTGTCCTGGCTTCTGATGCACAACATGGCAACAGAGGTGGTGGTGGTATCCATGCTGCAGCTACACCCTCTGTAGCT
>Ga0172362_10005959_pt1 | contig 10523 bp, 7 predicted proteins | sample LakKivs1_kivu2a2_FD_114534 | JGI IMG/M metagenome (GOLD analysis project Ga0172362, IMG submission 114534) | Sediment microbial communities from Lake Kivu, Rwanda - Sediment s1_kivu2a2 | ecosystem: Environmental > Aquatic > Freshwater > Lake > Sediment | place: Rwanda: Western Province, Lake...
CGATAATATCGATGTACCGACAGCGACTCGCAAGGGAATTTTGGTAATGAATACTCCCGGCGGCAATACGCTCAGCGCCGCGGAACACACGATGGCCCTGATTCTTGCAATGAGCCGGAACGTCGTGCCAGCCTGCAACAGCTTAAAGGGCGGTATATGGGAAAAGAAGAAATACATGGGCAACCAGTTGAACAACAAGGTGCTCGGCATAATCGGCCTGGGTAGGATAGGCATGGCCGTGGCCCGGATGGCTAAAGGTTTCAATATGAATATCATGGGCTACGACCCGCTTGCCGCTCCGCCGGATGCGGAAAAAATTGGCGTCCGGATATGCAAGGATTTGGATGAAATATTCAAACAGTCAGACTATATCAGCGTGCATGTGCCGAAAAATGAGCAAACGTTGAATATGATCGGTGCCGAGCAGATTAAAGTGATGAAACCGAGCGTACGGCTCATTAACTGCGCTCGCGGCGGTATTATAAACGAAGATGCACTCTATGAAGCTCTTGCGGCCAGGCGTATCGCCGGCGCCGCACTTGATGTCTTTCCGAAGGAGCCGCCGGAGGACAAGCGTTTCACCATATTCGAGAATTGTATTGTCACACCCCACCTCGGCGCAAGCACCGAGGAGGCTCAGGTTGAGGTGGCCGTCGAGGCGGCGCAAATCCTTGTCGACGCGATCAAGGGCGGGCCGGTCCGCAACGCCCTGAACGCCCCATCCACGATGGGCGCCGCTCCGGCGATTGTCACTCAATATGCCGAGCTTGCAAGGCGAATAGGCGCTATGCTGAGTACCATCGCGCCGGGCCAGATTCAAAAGGTCCAGGTCCGGTATCGCGGTTCGATTGCCGAGATGCCGGTCGAATCCGTGAGTCTCGGTTTTTTAATAGGGTTGCTCCAGAAGCATTTCGAAATGCCGCTGAATATGGTCAATACGTCGGTTCTTGCAAAGGAGCGCGGCATTAGTATCGACGAGACCAAAAACGCCGAGGTCAAAGACGTCGCTTCGAGCTTCAGCGCAAGGGTGGTAACAGACAAGGTCACGCGGACGGTAACCGGCTCGGTCTTCGGCGGGACGCGGCTGAGGATTATCGAAATCGACGGTTTCAATATCGAGGTGACGCCACAGGGATCGGTTATAGTCATTTTCAACGACGACAAGCCCGGCGTAATCGGCTCGGTCGGCACCGTCTGCGGCAGGTACAACATCAATATCTGCACGATGGGCGTCGGGCAAAAGCCGGCCGAGCAGAAGGCGATGCTGGCCGTCAGTTTGGACAAAGAGCCCGATGAAAAAGCGGTTGATGAGCTCGGTAAGCTCGATTTCGTAAATGAAATCTATGTCTGCAAGCTGAACTAAATCGAATTCTGGATACTCGATACAAGATGCTCGATACTCGCAGATCGAGGATCTGGAATCCAGAATCGAGAATCGAGTATTGAAATGGCTGAGCGGCTTATCATAAGTGTCAGCGGGATGCGAGGCATTGTCGGAGAGAATCTCACGGCATCGGTTGCCGCTGAGTATGGGTCCGCCTTCGGCACGTATTTGAAGACAGAAGACAAAAGGCGGAAGACAGAAGACAGAAAACGGAGGACAGAAGACGTAAGACAGAAGACGGAGGTCCGAGTTCTGACTTCTGACCTTCGACCTCTGACCTCTGACATTTGTCCTCTGATGTCCGTATGCATCGGCATGGATACCAGACCGAGCGGCGAAATGCTCAAGTCGGCCGTTACCGCCGGTTTATGCGCAGCCGGCGTTGACGTTATCGACCTGGGCGTCGTCACCACACCCAGCGTCGGTGTGATGGTCGGGGAGCTTGCCTGCGCGGGCGGCGTCGTTATTACCGCTTCGCATAATCCGATTGCCTATAACGGCATAAAACTGCTGCTCGACAACGGCGTTGCGCCGCCGGCGCCGGAGGCGGAAAAAATCAAGCGATGCTTTCTCGAAAAGAATTTTTCCTTCGTGGGTTCGGCGCGAAGCGGCCGGGTGACCTCCAGCGACCGAGCCGATGCGACCCACGTCGCCAAAGTTCTGAAGATTGTTGACAAAGAAGCGATTGCCGCAAGACAATTCAAGGTCGTTCTGGATAGCGTCAACGGTGCCGGGGGGCGCATTACGAAAAAGCTGCTGGCCGAGTTCGGTTGTGAAGTAACGGCCATAAACGACGAGCCGACGGGATTGTTCGTTCACGGTCCCGAGCCGACCGCTGCGAACCTGACGGGCCTTTGCGAAGTTGTAAAGACCCGGGTCGCCGATGTCGGTTTCGCCCAGGATCCCGACGCCGACAGGTTGGCGCTTGTTGACGAAAACGGCACTTACATCGGCGAGGAATATACTCTTGCTCTGGCGGCAAAATACGTATTCGGCAAAAGAACTGGTAATGCGGCGACGAACCTCTCGACTTCTCGGATGATTGATGATGTAGCCGGCAAAGCGGGCGGTAAGGTTATCCGCACTGCTGTCGGCGAAGCGAACGTCGCCGCGGCGATGCTCGAGCACGATTGTATCATCGGCGGAGAAGGCAACGGCGGCGTGATTGATTTGCGCGTCGGGCCGGTACGCGACAGCCTCGTCGGGATTGCTCTTGTCATGCAGCTTATGGCTGAAACGGGCAAAACGATAAGCCGGTTGGTCGATGAAATAGGCGGCTATTATATGAGCAAAGATAAATTCTCCGCCGATCAGGACCAGGCACGGCAAATCCTCGAGTCAGCAAAGGAAGTCTTCGCTGGCGTGAAGATCAATACCACCGACGGCTGCCGATTCGATTTCGACGACGGCTGGCTGCATTTAAGGGCCAGCAATACCGAGCCTGTTATGCGGCTCATCGTCGAGGCGAAAGATCGCCCGACCGCTCAAAAATATATTGACCGGGTAACGGCAATACGGGCCAAAATATTGGCGCACTGATTTATCTTAACGAATTATTTATCTTAGTGTCTCAGTTGTTAATAGCCATTATAAAAACAAATCCGATTTGCCCCGGCACAAATTTGCGCAAAGTCTTATGTGGAAGGAGATTATAAATAGATCGTCCGAAAAAGCTGCTGGTTAGCCTCAAGTTGTGTTTTTTACAAGTGTTCTTTGGCTATGCCTTTCGTTCCGATAATATAATTCTGCCGGAGGTGCACAAAACGTCTAAAACAGGGTGATTTTCTGTCCGATATATGTGTGATGATGCATCCGCAAAACAAAATTTTAGCCGTCGATGACAATGATATCGATATCGCAACTATTGAGAAGCTGTTGGGTGAGCACTATGACCTAAGGACGGCGACGAGCGGCCTGGAAGCTCTGGAGATAGCGGCGGAGTTTCGGCCCGATATTATTCTGCTGGACAACATGATGCCGGGCGTCGACGGCGAGCAGGTCTGCCGTCGGATACGAGCGGATTCGGGCCTGCGGCATACGAAAATCATCATGGTATCCGGCAAGTCAATGGTATCGGAACGCATTGAAGCGTATCAGGCCGGCGCCGACGATTATATCGCCAAGCCCTTTAACGAGGATGAGCTGCTGGCAAAGATACGCGTCTATTTGCGTCTGAAATCAGTCGAGGAAGTGGACCAGTTCAAAACGGACGTTTTGACGCTGCTTTGCCATGAGGCGCGTACTCCATTGAACAGTCTAATCGCGCCGGCTGAGATGTTGATGTTTGATGAGGAGATTGGTGACGAAGATCGCGGGCTGCTTATCGGGATGATGCATTCGGCTGCCAGACGCTTGCACCATTTCTTTGAAAACGTTATGCTGCTGGCCTCGCTGAAATCCGGAAAGTGTCAATTCAATCCGGAGCCGGCTGATCTGTGCGAGGTTGTCCATGAGGCTGTATGCGACGTGGCTACGAGTGCGGCGGATCGCAAGATAAAGATCGAGGAGAAATTCGATGCCGGCCGGATTGTTAATCTCGACCCCAAACAGATCAGGAGGGTGGTCGTATCTCTCCTGGATAATGCGATTCGTTTCAGTCCATCGGGCGCGAGAGTAAATGTTCGTGTCACCTGCGACAATGGGTATTCGTGCGTGAGTGTTACCGACCGGGGCGAAGGAATTGATCCCGATTATCTGCCGTATGTGTTCGAAGAGCTCTCGAATCCCGACATTGACCATCATTCGCAGGGCCTGAGTCTGGCAATAGCCCGACAGATAGTACAACAGCATAACGGCACAATCGCCGCAGAAAGCGCGAGAGGCTCCTGCACAACCTTTACGATACGATTGCCCACTGTGGTCCCGTCCGAATTGACACATTGTGGAGTATGACAAACCGGGCTGCTGCTGTTCATATCATTGCTCATATCGATTCTCGTCGAGCATCGAGCATCTGGTATCGAGTATCAAATAAGACTTGCAGAGACATTTCCGACAGGATAAAATACCCTTTTTGTCGTGGGAATTTTTCTTGTTTGAAAAGGGTTACCGATCGTTATGAGCCTCGAAAGTTTTTTTAATCCGAAATCCGTTGCTATTGTTGGCGCCTCCCGCCAAAAGGGCAAAGTCGGTTATGAAATCTTAGTGAATATGATTGGGGCCGGATACGAGGGTCAGATTTATCCGGTCAATCCCAATGCAGATACAATTGAGGGATTAAAGTGCTATCCCGATCTTCAAGCCATTGGTAAAACCCCCGATTTAGTGGTCATTATTATTCCGGCAAAGTTCGTCCCTTCGATGATGCAGCAGTGCGCGAAGGTCGGAGTAAAGTCGGTCATCATTATAACAGCCGGCTTTAAAGAGGTCGGCGAAGAGGGCCGGGAGCTTGAAAAGCAGGTCGTTCGCATCGCAAGACAGGCGGGAATCAGAATCATCGGTCCCAACTGCCTGGGTGTGATCGCTCCGGCAAACAAGCTCAACGCAAGTTTCGGCGGCGACCTGCCGGCAAGAGGAGTCATTGGCTATCTCTCACAGTCCGGGGCTTTGCTGGCTGCGATTCTCGATATGGCCAACGCCAACAGTATCGGATTCAGCAAGCTTGTCAGCATCGGCAATAAAGCGGATATCGATGAGCTGGATTTAGTAAAAGCTATTGGAAAAGACAAGGATACCAAAGTAATCGCCGGTTATCTTGAAAGTATTACCGACGGCAACGCTTTTGTCAACGAGGCGGAGCGTATTTCCCATGATAAGCCGATTCTTCTGATGAAGTCCGGCGGGACACAGGCAGGCGCACAGGCCGCCTCCTCTCATACCGGAAGTCTCGCGGGCAGCGAGACGGCGTACGAATGTGTCTTCGAACGTGCCGGGATTGTCCGGTGCAATTCGATAAAGGAGCAATTCGATTATGCCCAGGCATTTGCCGACCAGCCGCTTCCCGCGGGACCGAGAGTCGCAGTAATCACCAATGCTGGCGGGCCGGGAATTATGGCCGCCGACGCTATCGAACGAGTGGGGCTTGACTTCGCAAAACTTGAAAATGAAACAATTAAGACATTGGCCTCCAAACTGCCGCCGGCGGCGAATTTGAATAATCCCATCGATGTGCTGGGAGATGCGCTGGCCGACCGTTACGAGTTTGCCCTTGATGTGGTTCTCGGTGATAAAAACGTGGATATTGCCCTGGTGCTTCTGACGCCGCAGGCAATGACTGAACCGGTAGCCACCGCCGAGGCGCTCGTCAAGCTCAGCGGCGGCAAACACAATAAACCCATTCTTGCCTGTTTCCTCGGGGCGGGGAAGGTCCGGGACGGCGTGAAGATTTTGCGGAAGGGAAATATTCCTCAGTATGATGCTCCTGAAAGCGCCGTTGCGACAATCAAGGCAATGGCGGATTATGTCAGGTGGCGCAACAGGCCCAAGAGGGTCATCAAACTCTTTCCGGTCAATCGCCGCAAGGTCGAAAACATTATCGACAGGCACTTGCGCAAGGGCCTTCGAGAAATCGGCGAGACCGAATCCAAGGAAATTCTCGAAGCATACGGTTTCATAACTCCGAAAGGCTCCGTCGCCACTACGGCTGAGCAGGCGGCTAATATCGCCCAACAGTTGGGATTCCCCGTCGTGCTGAAGATTTGGTCGCCGGATATCGTGCACAAGTCCGACGTCGGCGGAGTTCAGATCGGACTGAACACCGTCAGGCAGGTAAAGGATGCCTTCGACCTGATGATGTATCGCATACCGAAGAAGCTGCCGGATGCCGACATTCTTGGCGTGCTCGTGCAGGAAATGTGCAGCGGCGGAAAAGAGGTGATTCTCGGCATGAATCGCGACCCACACTTCGGCCCGCTGATGATGTTCGGGATGGGGGGCATCATGGTGGAAGTCCTGAAGGACGTATCATTTTACCTGGCGCCGCTGACGGCTGAAGAAGCGAAGCAGATGCTCATTAACACAAGGACTTATCACATGCTCAAAGGAGTTCGCGGCCAGGAAGGCGTGGATATTGAGATGATTGCCGAGGGTTTGCAGCGGCTTTCACAATTAGTAACGGAGTTTCCCCAGATACAGGAGATGGACATCAATCCATATATGGTAGGACCGGCGGGCACACCGGCGATCGCTGTTGACGCCAGAATGAGTGTAGAACAGGTTTGAAGGGACCCCATTTTCCAATATCTTAGGAAAATGGGAACCCTGAAAAGAGACAATAAGCATGAATGAATTTGATTGGCAGCAGAAATATAACGACAAAATAGGTACTGCGCCGGCGGCGATGAAGCTGATTAAGTCCGGCAACAGCATATTCATCGGGACCGGCTGCGGCCAGCCCCAGCATCTCGTGAACGCTTTGGTCGAACATTCGAGCAAAATCTATGATGCTCATATCGTTCATCTGCTGACGATGGGATCGGCTCCCTATGCGGATGAGAGGTTCCGCGAGAAATTCAAGATGAACAGCTTTTTTATCGCCGATAACGTCCGGCATACTTTGGAGAAGGGAATAGGCGATTATACGCCTATCTTTTTATCGGAGATACCTAACGAATTTGAATCAGGTCGGATTCCCGTGGATGTGGCACTGATCAGCGTCACGCCGCCCGATGTAAACGGCCTGTGCAGCCTCGGCGTCTCGGTGGATATCGTCAAATCCGCCGCCGCTAATGCCAAGTACGTGATTGCGCAGGTCAACAGCCGGATGCCTCGAACCTTCGGGGATAGTTTCATTCACGTTAATGCGATTGATATGCTCGTGCCGTATGATGAGGACATTATCGAGGTTCCGGATCAAAGTCCGACCGAATCACTAAGCCGCATCGGTCAGAACATTGCCAGACTTGTGGAAGACGGCAGCACAATTGAATGCGGAATCGGGCGGATTCCACAGGCCCTGGCTGAATTCCTCAAAGACAAGAAAGACCTCGGCATCCACACCGAAATGTTCAGCGACTGGATTATCGACCTGATTGAATGTGGGGCGATTACCTGCGCTAAAAAATCTCTCAACAGAGGCAAAGTGGTCGCCAGTTTCTGCATGGGCTCCAAAAGGCTGTACGATTATATCAACAACAATCCCTTCTTCGAATTCTACCCGACCGAGTACGTCAATGACCCTTACATCATCGCCCAGCACGAGAAAATGGTTGGAATTAACGTCGGGCTGGAGATCGACTTGACAGGCCAGGTTTGCGCCGATTCACTGGGCTATCAATTCTACAGCGGCATTGGCGGGCAGATCGATTTCATCCGCGGCTCGGCGCGCAGCAGGGGGGGCAAAGCGATAATTGCGATGCCGTCCACCGCGAAGCAGGGGGAGGTTTCCCGGATTGTGCCGCACCTGACGGAAGGCGCCGGGGTGGTCACAACGCGGGGAGATGTCCACTACGTAGTGACCGAGTACGGGATTGCCTACCTGCACGGCAAGAGTATCAGAGAAAGGGTCATGGACCTGATTCATATAGCACATCCGAAATTCAGAAAAGAGCTCATCCATGCCGCGAAGGCTCAAAACTATCTCTACAAAGACCAGATCGAGCTATCCTGGGAGTATGTTGAATATCCGCAAGAGCTGGAGCGATATGATACATTGCGTGACGGCACGCAAATATTCTTCAGGCCGATTAAACCCACCGACGAGCCGGCCCTGTCCGAAATGATGTACTCATTGAGCGAAAAATCCGTCCAGACCCGCTATATGGCCCGAACGATGGCGTTCCCTCATCGGGACGTTCAGCGAGTCACCAATATTGATTACCACAATGACGTCGCTATCGTGGCCGTGGTGCCCGGCGTTTCCGGCGAGGAAATCGTAGCTATCGCCCAGTATTTTCTCGATCCGAAGACCAAAGACGCTGAAGTGGCCTTTTTAGTGCAGGATGAATGGCAGCGGAAGGGTATAGGCACCTTCCTGCTGGACTATATTTCCAAGATTGCCACCCAGCGGGGCGTGCAGCGGTTCTGGGCTAAGGTGTTGCCGACGAACGAGGCGATGCTTGCCATTTTTCACAATTCCGGCTATAAAATCAATACGAAATTTGACGGCTATGCCTACGATATTACCTACGATTTGGCTAAAAGCGAATGATCAGAGGCAGTTTGAAAACCAGGAACTCTGTTTTTATATATTCTTCTGAGCTCGAGAAGTATCCTTATCCGTCCGGACATCCCTTTAATACCGTCCGGGCCAAAAAGGTTCGGGATATTATCGGCTCAATGGGCCTGCTGTCAGGCAATGGCATAAGTGAGGTTGCGCCGGTTGCCGCCGGGAGAATGGAGCTCAAAAAATTTCACACGGCACGCTATCTTCATGCGCTGAAAAACGCTTCCGCAGGTCGTTTGGATACTGAGGCTCTCAAGATGGGAATTGGCAGCCCGGACTGCCCTGTATTTAAGGGGTTGTATGAGTATGCGGTTTTGGCCGCCGGAGGCACGCTGACAGCGGCGAAGATGATTTTGGCGGGCCAGGCCGATATAGGATTTAATCCGTCGGGAGGATATCATCATGCCGCCCCTGAGCTTGCCGCCGGCTTTTGCTACATTAATGACGTGGCCCTTGCCTGTATCGTGCTTGCCGAGAAGGGCAAGCGCGTCTTATATCTCGATGTCGATGTTCATAACGGCGACGGCGTTGCTAACGCGTTCTATGAGCGTTCGGATGTGATGACTATTTCGTTTCACGAGAATCCAAAGACATTGTTCCCCGGCACCGGGTTCGAGGATGAAATAGGAACGGGCGCCGGATATGGCTACTGTGTGAACGTTCCGCTTCCCGTGGGCACTTACGACCAGGCGTACATGAAGGCGTTCGAAGCGGTCGCTCTTCCGTTGATGACGGCTTATAATCCCGATGTGATTGTTTTTGAGTTGGGCGCAGACGCCCTGGCGGGCGATCCGCTCGCGCATTTGCAACTGACAAATAATACTTATGCCGAGATTATCAATCACCTGATGGCTTTAGGCAAACCGATTCTTGCGACCGGCGGCGGGGGATACAATGTCGCCAACACGGTGCGGGCCTGGGCTTTAGCATGGAGCATCTTCTGCGGCGCCGACCAGGACGAGAATACCAGTCACGCTCTCGGCGGCGTTTTTCTCGAAAGCACCGAATGGCAGGCCGGATTGCGAGACAGGGCGCTGGCGGTGACTGAGCAGCAGAAAAACATTGTCGAACCTGCAATAGAAGCGGTCGTACAAAAAATCAAAAAGACCATTTTCCCGATCCACGGTCTTTAATTTTGCAGCTTTTTTCTTGCTTTGTCCGATAGATTAGCTTAAACTCAATTTTGACGTTGTGAGAATATTCGCGAAACATATTTTTAATAATATCGGCAGGGATGAGTCAGAAAATCGTAGATAATTGGCTTTCGTTGGCTAAATATGATTTGGCAACGGCACATGATATGTTAAAGGCCAAGAGGTATCTGTATGTTGCTTTTATGTGTCAGCAAGCTATTGAGAAGATCCTGAAAGCCTGCTATGTTAAACAGCATACGTCAACGCCGCTGTACACTCACAATCTTCTTAGACTCGTCAAGGAATTAAACTTCAAAGACGAAATGGGTGATGAGAGAATGGCGGCGATTGAAGATTTAAATTCGTACTATATCGAGTCTCGGTACACGGAGGACATCGAGGAATTATCAAAGTTTCTGACAGAAACCAAAGCTGTTTCTGTTTTGAATTCAACGAAGGAGCTTTTCGAATGGATCAAAGCCAAGCTATAATCCGTGAGAAGGTGTTAAGGTTCTATCAGGCCGCTAAGCGGTTATTTCCTATAAAAAAGATTCTGCTATATGGCTCTCATGCCAAAGGCACGGCTAAGGAAGATAGTGACATTGATGTAGCAGTTGTTGTTGACCAAATGGATCATTCGAAACGTATGGAGATCACCGCGCGGCTCTTTCACGCTGCTTTTGATATCGACGCCGCCATCGAGCCCAAGTGTATTTTCTGGGACGAATATGTAAATCCCGATAAAGCCAGTATCCTGTCGGAGATCATCGACAAATCTATTGAGATTGCATAAATTCGATTCGTTCTTCGTGCTACGTGCTGAGTTCTGCGTTTTATTTATCATCCAGCACACTGAACGCCGAACCCAGAACGAAATAATTTTGCCGCTTTTTGCTTGCGTTGC
>Ga0172362_10005960_pt1 | contig 10523 bp, 9 predicted proteins | sample LakKivs1_kivu2a2_FD_114534 | JGI IMG/M metagenome (GOLD analysis project Ga0172362, IMG submission 114534) | Sediment microbial communities from Lake Kivu, Rwanda - Sediment s1_kivu2a2 | ecosystem: Environmental > Aquatic > Freshwater > Lake > Sediment | place: Rwanda: Western Province, Lake...
CCTCAAACCAATAATCAAGAAAGGCTTTGCCGGGAAGAGCGGACTGAAAATCCTTGTAGTTCACAACTTCGTCGGCGGTTATCATCAGATTCCGCTGGGCGTCCCTGAACACAACGTGTTGACAATACGAGACTTCAGTGACTTGGGGGCAGACATAGTAATAGCTGGCCATTATCATACACGCATGGAACCGGCGGAAGAAGGTGGAACAACGCTCTTGACTCCAGGCGCCACAGAAGCCGTGGATCTGTCCGATAAAGGCCCTTACGGAGTCTACATCCTCGAAGGAGAGCGTTCAGTTCGATTTGTTAAAATCAAACCATTGCACGAAATCATGAACATCAAAGTGGATTCCGAGCAAGCCGTAAGACCTGCGAAGTGGTTCATTGAAAAGGCCTTGGAGGGCATCGGCTCCTATGCAACTGGCCTCCAGAAGAGGGGCGTGGAAGGTATTCTCCGTCTGGTGCTGCTTGGCCTCACCGACGAAGAACCCCACGACATCGAGCAGCTCATCATGCAAGGGATTGCCGAAGCAAGGGAATCCATCCCCCAGCTATTGCATGTGGATCTTGTCAATCGAGTTGAGAACATCAAACAGCCCGTTGCTCTTCCAATCCTTGGCGGCGGTATCGAGTTCTCTGCTGAAATCCTCCAACCATTCGGTGACCTAACTCAAGAGGCAATGAAGATCGTAGAGGAAGTGAGCATGGTACTCGAGGAAAGGGCTAGTCAGAGGACGGGGCTCCTAACAGATTCGGATAGAGCACCCTTCGTAACTAGGTGGCTCAATCTCATCGAGAGGATGGAGGGTCAGGCGTGAGTACTGTCATTGAGGAGTTGAAGCTCGAGAACTTCGAGGGCTATAGGCGGGCCGAACTGAAGTTCTCCGCTGGCCTTAATCTTATAAAGGGAAGAAACTCCACAGGAAAAAGTACCCTTCTAGACGCCTTGGTGTACGCACTCTTTGGCGAAGCGCCTGATGTCAAGCCCAAGCTTCTAGTTTCAAGATTGCCCGGATCAAGGGAAATGTCGGTTTATACCAAGTTCATAAGTCCTCGAAGCCGAGAGACGGTGGAAATCGGCCGACGGGGGAAGATTGACAGCAACGGAGCATACAAAACCGAGGAGAGACTGCTCCGAGTCAATGGCAAAGAGGTGACCATCGAAAGCGATGAGGACCTTCGAGCAAGGATTACCGAGTTGATGGGCGTAAGCCTACGGAAATTCCTGAACCTAGTCTATGTCAGACAGGGAAAGCTACCGACAATCCTCGAACCTCCGAGAGAGGAGATGGACTCCGTGATAGGTATCACGCTACTCAGGGAACTCCGGGAGCAGTTGCAGGAAACAAGGAAAATACTAGAAAAGTATGAAGGCAAAGACGTGGCCACAGAAGCTCAGAACCTTGAAAAGATCATCATTCCTCGGCTCTTATCTGACACCGAGGGGCTAAACAAGGACGTTGGATTGTTGCAAGCGGGAGTCAAGGAGCTTGACGACTTAGTCAGAAAAAGCGAATCTCCTGAACTATCGGAATTGCTTAGACACATCAAAGAGAAGGAGGAGATCGAGACAGACATAGGAAATAGTGAAGCGAAGATTCAAGAACTGCTCAGAATAGCGGGCGTTTCGTCACTAGAGGAATTTGAGTCCAAGGTGAGAACGTTAGAAACTAAGAAACGGGGGCTGTCTAAGAAACTAGAGAAAGCCCAGAGCAGAGTGAACACGAGACTGAATGCTTGGTCAACCGCTGGAGGAGATGCAGGATCACTGGAGAGGGAAATCACAGAACACCAAGCCCTCATTGAAAAGGGAATTTCCAAGTGCCCAACGTGCGGTCAAGACCTCGACCCGGCCATCCTCCAAAGAATCATGGAAGACAAGAAGGTTCGGCTGAAGAAACTGAGATCCGCCGAAGCGAGAGCCAAGACGGCCTATGACAGAAGGAAGTCAGAATTCGACCAATTGAGCAAAGATGTTGTTACTTTGGACACCGGCATCTTGACCCTGAACTCGACGAATGCTGATATCCGGTCGCACCTAGATGCAACCAGATCACTCGACGAGACGAAGAGGAAGCTATTACCCCTAATTGGGAGCACTCTGAATAGGCTGGGCTTGTCCTTTCGGCCTGATGACCCCGAACTGATGGTCAAGGTCGCCCAACGGCTTCCAGTGCAACCTGAGGAACTGGTCAAAAGGAAATCGGAGCTTCAGGAGAAGCAGAAAACCCTAGAGGAGAAAGTTGGGATCAAGAAGAAATATGATGACGAGCTCAGGTCAGCAAAGGAAAGGCTTGGCATGTTAGGTTCTAGAATTGATCAAGCGAAAGTAGCACACAGCCTGTCAGATCGATTCGATGAAGGCGTGGAAGCGAGAAGGAAGATGGTCCTGAGGAGTGTTGAATTCAAAGCCCTCGAATACTACAAGGCGATGACTGACCAACATATCTATGGTGCAATCACAGTAGATCCGGATACGTACGCCATGTGGGCTCATCCGAAAGGACTAACTGAATCTATACCGGCCACTCGAGTCGGCGGAGGGCATCAGACTATCATAGCTCTGTCAATGCGTCTAGCCCTTTTGGACGTGTTGGGTTTCAGATCCTTGCTCATACTTGATGAGCCCACTTATGGAGTCGATTCCGGAAATCTCCCTCAGCTTGCGAGCTACATAGGAGAAGCTTCCAAAAGGCTCTCACAGATGATTCTGGTTACTCATCACAATATCTGTGAGGAGGAGGCTTCGAATATCATTGAGGTGAGGGTCGGAGAAGACCGGGTATCGAGAGCAGAAATCAGCCTCTAGCTAAGCCAGTTTGGTCAAACACTCATCCGAAGCCGCGTTCAACTCCTAGACTTTGCTGCTGTGTAGCCGCCGTGCGCGGGTGACTCTAGTTCCGGGGCTTTGCAAGAAAGATAAAAAAACCGAGTATGTAGGATTGAAAGAACATGTCTTGGATAAGAGCGTATATAGGGAGCTGGAAGATCGCCGAAACGCTCGTTGAGGGTTTCGTCGTGATTGTCATCGCGCTACTAAATGTAGTATTACCTCAAGGCGCCTTCCTGTACCCTCTCATCCAGTCTCTTGCTACACATTTCGTGAGTATAGTCAACCCGGTGTTGGAACAAAGGAAAATCACCAGTGAGAACACTAAGTACTCAGGTGAAGTCCGTGGCTTCATTTCCCGTTCCATTGCCGTTCCCGTCATTAGCCCTCCCGTCTCAGGTTCAAGGCAGGATAGGGTTTCCGTGTATGACTCGTTCCTCAAGTACAATTTCCCTGCTGTTGACGCAACTACAAGGAAAGTGCTGATGCTCCTGACTCTGTGCGATGCCTTCCCCAGACTTGAGGGTTCTGAGTCAATCACCCTTTACGGCGTCATGCAACAGTACATTGATCTCATGGGCATCCACAAGATGTCAGAAGAGACAAAGCTATTTCTTCGTGCGTTCAAGCGTTCATTCGTAAGTAGAACTAGGGTAGGGTCACTTCAGGACCTCTTTTCCGGGACACTCAGTGAGTCGGAATATGCACGGCTGCTAGACAGGTTCATTGATGAATTCTCTAAGGACACGACCTTCGCGTTCGTCAGAACGGAACTAAAGCAATCTGAAGAACTCAGACAGACACTGGTCGAACTAATACGCAATGGCCAGTTCAGCTCATATGGAATCAATGAGATGACGCTCGAGAGACTGCAGAAAGAAGCTATGGAAAGAGGCGTACAACTGCAGACGTACATGGTTCTAGGGAACAAGATCGACAAGGATGTGTGGCACGCACTAAAAGGTCAACCCGGTATGGGCGGGTTCAGAGCGTGGTCCAACATCCCAAAAAGAAGGGCCATGGCCATGGCAGGGTATATTTTCAGACCAACAGGACACTACAGGTCGGTTCATCGCTACCTGACAGAAGAGGTTGAATCTCACCTCGAGGCGTCCAACGAGGAAACATTGCTCGCAGTCGTTCCGGTTGATTTCTTCAAGTGCGAGGTCTACACTATCCCACATGACCGCCAGTTCTCTAACGCGAACCTGCGCAAATGCCTTGGGGTACTCGAGTATTTCCGTCGGGGGGCCGTTGATGACGCAACGCTTTGGAAGGCCATTACTAGCTCCAGAGTCTCAACTCAGGAGTTGTTATCAATGATTCCCTTCAACATCTTCGTCCCTAACATATGTCCGTCAGAGCAGGGATTCATCATCAGGAATTATCCCGCCATCAAGGTCAAGCTCTCTGTGGCCACGCTATCAGACTGGAAGGACACTACCGCTCAAGAAATCGCAACCGCCGTTTCATCGTGTGGTGACATACCTTATGACGAGGTTGAGAAAGAGGACATTTTCGGCTTGCAACCGACTGACGTCCTGCAGAACCAGCAACGGTACGATAGATTGCTCAAGATAGGCACTCAGGTAGTCCATAACTCCAAAAGATTCTCAGAATCGCTGGGATAGAGTCGCTCACATAGCAATGCCTGAGATCAACGAAGCCCACTTTCACGGACCATTCATTGGTTTCAGTGCACCTGAAGGCCAAGGTTGACGCGCCTGAGGAAAGATTCGAAGAATAGTCTATCCTTGGAGACAGTTGGTTCTAAATCGAAAGTGATGCGTGTGGGTATCCATACCGCCTTGGGTTCGAGTCTACGATCAAGACGGCGAATCCGCACTTTTCGTGCGATTCTTTGGCCCAACGGCGCGTCTTGGAATCCAATGAGACAGTTCACCATAGTAGATTGAGCCGAGCGCCAGACTCGTAAAGCACATCTGTTCTCTTCAAGGGGAACAGCACATCAAACTCTCCTTTTCTGATGAGGTACTCTCTACAGGTATCCTCGAGCCATTTTCTGCCAAAGATTGTGATTCGACCGCCCATCGACCTAATCGCTTTCTCTGAAGCCTGTGGACTGACCAACCAGCCGCAGACTTGGCCCCCATTGATCTGGCTGCTGCCGAAGACTCTCGCCAAATCGGACCTGTGTCTACCAATGATCTTCATCTTCTCCATGAGTTCTTTTGTGAGTCGGTCGGGCGGTTCGGTGGAACATTCAACAACTATTAGCTGAGGCTTGCCGGAAACGATTCCAAACGCGAGTACGTCAATTTCCTTATTCTCTGTTGTACTTGAGTCTCTGTATCTCCACCTAGCGTCGTACCCCAGCGCCGATAGCTTGACGAAGGTCAGGAGTTCGAGTATTATGCCTCGAAATTCCTCAGCAAGTTGCTTGTAGTTGATGCGCCGTGCTCTTGATCTTCTCCGGAGGTATTCTCTCAGGACCTTAGAACTGACTTTCTTCTCAGAGACATGAATTCTGTCCTTGTGGTTGTCTAGACAATTCTCCACGACACGATGTGCCTCTCCTCCCATGCCGCTATAATCTGTGCAAAAGTCGACGTACAACCACCAAGTAGAGTAGTCTGCTGTCCAGGTTGATGCCGGAATGAGTATAGCATAGCTGTAATCGTTTTGGCCTTCGTAAGGAGCTGGGTGGATAAACCTCACTATGTGTATCTTGCCTGAGGATACTCCCTTGAGCCCTTGAACCATTGATACGAACCCTATCGATCCGATTGCTGGATCATCGAAGACAACCGCCCTAGTAGGATACCAAAGGAATACTTCGTCCAGTTCTTCCTCGGTTTTCTTGGCCACTTGCTTGACCTGTCTCGCCGGAAGGAGGAGCTTCTGCAAGGTCTTTGTGTCGACACCTTTAGATCTGATGAAAATGGAATCACTAAGAGGATCTAGCAAGAACTTGTTCTCGATCGGCTCGACTACCTCTCTCTGGACATCCTCGTAGAGGTTGTCATAACCCTGCCAGCTACTGACTTTCGAGATCCTATGGATAGAAGGAGTCTTGAGGACGGGATCCCCAAACATGCAGTGCCAGACATACCTTATTGCCAACTTGTAACCTCTGAAGAACTCTTGGACGGCCCCCCGGTCGAACCGTAGTGTCAGAGGCAATCGGGCTGACCCTCCCCTACTTTTGAGGAATGTCTCGATGTAGGCTATTCTAATGAATCTTCTATCGTGGGCGAATAGGTGTAAACCGACAACGGCTGAGAACTTGAGGACCTCTGGCATGCTCTGTAGCTTCGACTTGGCCACAGGACTAAGCGTGAATTGTCCAAGCAGGCGCTTCAACAATGGCAGCAGGTGTGTTCTGAGGTCTCTTGTCTCCTTATGGAATTCTCTGAAACTTCTGATACCAAGCAAAGGTCGGTACAACTCAGCAGTGTTTCTCACCACCTTCCCTTGATCGCTGGAATATGGCATTCTGATGAATGGGACATTGCCTTGGTGAGCTCTTTCTATAACACTGTCCGATCGCAGGCCGAAAAGCGCAGGCATATCAATGATAGCATGTATTACCCGATCTATTAGAAGGACTATGAGGAAACAGTAGCCAAGTACAAGACTATCCTTCAGTTGACCCACCGAGGTGTGGTCCCTGCAGAACTGCCTTAGACGGCGCAAGTCCATCAAGTACTCTAGAATCGGTATCACAAAGAAGGCTAGGACAGCCTCGTGATCTTCAATGTTGGCTCCAGTCTCTTCCATATTCTCAGATGATCGACCCGCCTTTTTAGCCATCTCCGCCATTCGCGCGCCTGAAGACATTCGGAACGATGTACGAGTCTACAGTGGAATCAAGAATATAAACCAGCGGCAAAGTAATCACAACATGTGTTTACATCCTAGCTTGCAACGATTCAGGGAAGAAGCACAGCCTCTCCTAGCTCAGATCGAGGAGAAACGGGAGGCGGTCGTTGTGCCAGTGTTCTATAGTATGAGTAGGTTTATCGCGAGTCCTGATGTGGATGTTATCTATGACGCTCTTCGCTCAATTGGACCGCAACCTAAGATCGATGTGATCATCTTCTCGGCAGGTGGCACTCCAGATCAGGCCTACATAATAGGGGCGATGTTTCAGGAGTTTGCTAAACAGAAGCTAGTCGTCATGGTTCCGAGATATGCAAAAAGCGCTGCGACACTACTCGTCTGCGCGGCAGATGAGATCCTAATGCTCCCTCCTTCAGAGTTGGGCCCAATAGATCCGGTCGTGGAAAGCCCTGAGATAAAGCGTCCAATTCCTGTTTTGTCGCTCTTGGAACTACTTGATATGATAGGAAAGATGCCTAAACCCTTGATCCCGGGTCTCACCACCATCAGCGACGTGATTGAGAAGATGCTCTCGAAAGTACCTATTGCTGAGTTCGGGGACTACGCGAGATTGACAGATCACATGATAAGCCTAGCTGAAATGCTGCTATCTAGGAGGATGTTCCATGATAACCCGAATGACGCAAAGACCATTGCTGAGAACCTCTGCAAGCGATATAAGGCTCACAGCGCCGCGATCACCCTCGTGGACGCAAAGGAACTGGGTTTGAAATTGATAGATGCGCCAAAAGAACTTCAAGATGCGATATGGAGCCTTCACAAACTCTGGGTGGACACGGTCATTGAATATGAAAACGATTTCCCCGAAGGGGCGTCTCTCGAAGCGGTCAATTTCAATGTCGGAAGGGGGGCTGTGTTCTGCACTAGGCCTGTGGAAGGCAGAACGACATCTGCGTCAACGAAAACAGAGGCGGAGACAGAGAACGAGAAAGTAGGTAGACCGAGCGTTTAACTACGACGACCGCCCACAATCCAACATGGCAAGGAGGAAAAGGGTCGAGGGGACGAGAAGAAAGCAACGGGTGAAGGTCTACGTGGGTGGAGAATGGGTTCCTCTTTCTGAGGTTGCGAAGAAGATCGAGGCTCCTCTAACAAGAACGTCGAGAGAGCTGCTGTCCGCCTTGGCTGAAAGACGCGAGCCGATTTCACCTAGGGAACTGGCGTCTGCGTTGAAGCGCACGCAGACCACGGTGTACGGGTCCCTAAAGAGCTTGGGGCAGAGGGGGTTTGTCGTCAAGATAAGGCGGGGGCTTGTGGCACTCACGGAGGACGGCTACAAGATGATCAAGAAGCTCGCGAAGAAGTGACCGCGGCAACATCGATCTCAGGAAAAGCCACGCTCAACACCTCAAGTTGCCGCCCGTAAGGCGCAACTTATGGACTGAAAAGGACGACGGCCTTATGGGCAGATGCTCACAACCAACATTAGTGAAGAAGACTAGGATACCAACCATAGGCGAAGAGACGCTGAAGAGACTCCCTCATTGGAAGGCCTGGCTCTACAAGACGCTCAAGGAGATAGAAGAGCAATCATGATAGCTTCTTCAGGACCACAGACCTGAGCGCTTTCTTAAGGTACCTCTGTACTTGAGGGATACTGACCAGTTCGTCCATGGTCTTCTTCTCCCAGTCCATCGCCTCGGCGTCTATCAGGAAGGCGCAACTCTTGCAGTACATCGCATCCGGCGAGTTCTTCTCCTCGCACCTCGGGCAGACCTTGATCCTGAACTTATCCTCCTTTTTCTCCTGTGCCTTCAGGCCATGAAGCTCCAAGAGAGTGTTGTCAAAGTCCCTGCCGCTCAAATGGACGTAGATCCGAGCCATTGGTCTTAGTCGAGCAGAAAGAGGGGTGATTTGGTCGATGAAGAAATACCCGAGCTGTACGCGACCGAGGGCGTGCCTTTCGAGGAGAAAATCATCTACAGGAGATATCGGATAGAGAGGCTCGGCTACTACTGGCTGATAGCTGAGCTTGACAGGGGGAGGAACTTGGCCTTCGGCTACGCGAACCTGAACAACGACTTGCTCGCTGAATGGGGATACATAAGCATAGACGAGCTGCTTGAAAACGGGGCCGAGTTAGATGAGAGCTGGAAGCCCTGCAAGTACAGGGATGCCGTTAGAAGGATTGAGGATGAGAAAAGGGCGCTGAATGAAAAAGCATAATAGTGATTAGAGTTAGACCTCATCGTGAGATCTGTACAACTAAGACGAAACGTCAGCTCTTTCGACAAGGCGCTCAACCGATTGAAAGGGTACCTTTTCTACTCCTACAGCACGAAAAGACCTCTGAGATGGCCGCCATACCGGGATAGGCACCTAAGACAGACCAAGACGATGAGAAGAATAATATCGGAGTTAAGCAGGGATTTCGCGGCCGATGCCATACTGCTTGATTCCCTGCGGACATTGGCTATCCGCGTATCAAACCTCGAGGCCCTGAATCAGGAAATAGCGAGTCTTTTCGCGACCTTTATTGATATTAGCGACGCCTGGCTGCTAACAAAGGATCAGATATCTGAAAGCAGATTGTCAAAGCATGATATCTTTCAAGAACGGGGTTTCGTCCCGAAGGATAACCTATGTTTCGTTGCGATACCCTTTAAGAAGGAGTTCGGAAAGGTATTGAAGCAGTCAATCAGACCAGCTTCAAGAGATGCCGGGATGGTTTGCAAGAAGGCGAACGACATTTTCAGCACTCGTGGGGTGATTCAGGACATATGGGAACAGATCAACAGGGCTACTGTTGTTATCGCAGACATAACAGAAGAGAACGCTAATGTCTTCTACGAGATTGGCCTGTCACATGCTTTGGGCAAGAAGGTCATCCTGATCACACAAGGCGAACCCGAAAAGATCCCCTTTGACGTAAGGCACATCCGTTGCATCAAATATGAGTATACGAGAGAAGGGCTTTCGAAGCTAAGCAAGGAGCTGTTGGAAACGACAAGAAGAGTCGTACAAATCTAGCGAGCGGATGGCTATAGCTACCGCACGCGCGAATGCGGAAGCTACTTCTTACGCCTTCACTTTCGGGAGTGGCTAAAGTCCTCAGGCTTGATGGTGGCGAGAAGGCATTCTTTTCTCCCCTTGTGTATCATCCGTATTCTCCATGAGACCTTCCCACTCTGTTTGTGTATATGTTGACTCATGACCAATGAACCCGACTTGCTACATCGTGGGCATCTGTATTCTGCCATTGAACCAAGAATATGTAGATATCCTTATAAGGCTTGACGGCATTTTCTGCGCGCATTGGGGGGAACAAGAGCGAAGAAGCAAAGGTCAAAGCCCGCTTTGCGCGAGTTCTTCATATACGTCCGTATCGCTTGTCCATACTGTCGGTTCGAAACCACGGCACCAGAAAGCCTAGGAATACATATGGTTGAGAAACATTCCGATAAGGTAGTGAGGGGCCACAAAATAGTCAGACCAAAGAAGCCAAAACGCTGACAGTTTCGACGCCTCAAGTTGTAAGTGGACCCCCGTGAATGATAAAATAGTCGCCCAAGACTGACACCATTAGCTCCCTTACTGGTTCTGGTTCCCATACAAAGCTTCTCTGAAAATCAGGGAGAACTATGCTCCCACTCAGGGTTTCGTTCATGGGTTGTTCTACGTTCATTTTGCTTGCACCTCATGATACAAAATCAATCGCCACGAGCTTCAGTCTCTGCGGGTCAAAAGGTTCGACCGGCTCCCTCCGGTGCAACCCCTTCTGCGCAAGGAACTCATCCAATTCGTTTAGCAGGTTCTTCCAGTCCTTCTTGCGCTTGTAGCGCCTCCAGATTCGACGAAGATCCCTCAAACGCCGCTTCGTCAAGGGA
>Ga0172362_10005961_pt1 | contig 10521 bp, 14 predicted proteins | sample LakKivs1_kivu2a2_FD_114534 | JGI IMG/M metagenome (GOLD analysis project Ga0172362, IMG submission 114534) | Sediment microbial communities from Lake Kivu, Rwanda - Sediment s1_kivu2a2 | ecosystem: Environmental > Aquatic > Freshwater > Lake > Sediment | place: Rwanda: Western Province, Lake...
AAAATGAATATAAATTATTAGCCGAGCGCCGAGCCGTAGCGAGGCGCGAGGCGACAAATTCCTTTACAAATTCCAACTGGCGGTGTATTCTGAATATAGCTCGAACAAATTTTCTGCCTCGCCGCGCTTAGCGCGGCGAGGCAGGCAGGTAGTCGCGGCGGCTTCGCCGCAATCTTTCCAAATTGCCAAAGAACCGGAAAAATATCGGCTCGGAAAACTATATTTTAGTAAAAGAAAATTTTTCATGACTAATTGGAAATATATTTTAATTATAGTAATTTTAGCTGTTATTGTTGGTGTAAGTGTGTTTTATCAATGGCAGGCATTAAAAGAAGAAGTAAAAATATCAGAGATAGAAATACCTGAAAAAATTACTGAAGTTTCCGAGGGGACTGAAACACAATTAACTCTAGATGCTATAAAAAATACTGAATATCATTCTCTTGCATACAACAAAACAATCAAACTCATCAACGGTTCTTATACAGAAAAATATGAATTTGAAACTGCGTCAGTACTTTCTATAAGAATTTATGATGATAAAATAGCTTTTGGTGATTTAGACAACGATAAAAGAGAAGACGCTGTCGTAATTCTGACTAGTAGCGGAGGAGGAACCGGTAATTTCCGCGAACTAGCCGTTGTACTTAATAAAGACGGAAAGCCATCTTATCTTACTTCAAAAGAATTGGGGGATAGGGTGATAATAAATTCTGTAACTATAAAATCGGGAATAATTACTCTTGATATGGTTGTACACGGGCCAGAAGATGGTCTATGCTGTCCTTCTGTGAAAAAGATTTTTAAATATAAATTATCTGAAAATCAACTATCGGAGATTGCCGAAGATAAAACTGCTGGTTGGAAAATATACCGAAGCGAAAAATATGGATTTGAGTTTAGGTATCCAACAGATTGGAAAGTAGATGAGGATGTTCATATTCCTTTTGTGCAGTTGCAACAGGTTAAGGATGGCGAGGTTGTAGCTATTGCAGGAGGGATTAGTATTATCCGCAAACCAATTTCCTCTCCCATAGATTCTTCTTATGCAGAAATGTTTGTTTCTACTTCGCGATGTCCTGTCGCCGCTGGAAGCAGAAATTTGTCCAGCGAATCTCAATACGAGGAATACGTTTATTGTCTCACAGGGAAAGAAATTCCGATGAGTGCGGGAACTTGGAAAGGAGCTGTGGAATGCTCTGCCTCCCAATGGTACGGGATGAAAGTTGATCCTAACACTTGCCCCCATCAATTTTGGATAGATACAAAAAATTCTTTCTATGTTGTTCATTTCAATTTCTTTGAACCAATAAAAAATAATAGCGAAGAAGAAATATTTTTTGATAAATTTCTGAAAGGATTTTCATTCTTTTAAGAATTTGCCGCCAAAGAAAAACTAAAATTGTTAAAGATTGCGGCGAAGCCGCGCGCTGGCTATGCCTCGCCGCGCTAAGCGCGGCGAGGCAGAAAATTTGTTCGAGCTATATTCAGAATACACCGTTATCAACATTTTTTATCGAAAGACCGAGCCGTATAGAAAAGCCCATCGCTGGGCATTTTTATTTCTTTAAAGAGTATGGTATAATTTGACATTAACCATGATATTTTCTAAGATTAAAGTGCACCATGAATAAAACATTAGATTTCACTAAAATTGTCAAAAAATATAAAGGGAAATGGGTAGCCTTAACTGAGGATGAAAAGAAAGTTATTTCATCTGGAAAATCGGCTAAAGAAACCTTAGAAAAAGCAAAAAAAGAAGGTTTTGAAAGCCCTATTCTTTTTAGGGTGCCAATTTCTGTTTTGCCATATGTTGGAGGAAATTCACTTAGCAAAGTAATTTAATGCAATTTCCTTACAAGAAATTTAAATTAACTGATGGAACTGAATTATTAAAGCCAATCATCCCGATTGGGCTTTTATTTAATGGAAAATTAATTAGATACGAAGCCTTAATAGATTCAGGAGCTGATTTTAATATTTTTAATGCTGAAATTGGGGAATTGCTTGGGATTGATATTTCTTCTGGCAAGAAGGTAAAATTTAGTGGAATAGCTGGAGAACCATTCGAAGTTTATCTTCATAATGTAACTCTCGAGATTGGTGGTTGGCACTACAAAATTACAACGGGTTTTTCTTACGAAATTAGTCCTTATGGATTTGGTATTTTAGGACAAAGAGGATTTTTCGATCTATTCAGAGTTAAATTTATATTTTCAAAAGGTATTATTGAAATCACTCCTGAAAAAAGCTAAAATTGCTGCTGTTATTAGCTTTTAGTTGTTAGTTTATCTCGCCCATCGCTGGGCAAATTAATTTCCAATTAGTTATTTTTTAATAAAGCGGTTTTAAAGCATAACATAGACAAATGAATAAAAAGTGTTATACTAAAAGTATGACCAAAAAGAAAAACTATAATTTAGGAAAACTCTTAAAACCCTATGCCAATAAATGGGTAGCTTTATCTCCTGATCGAAAAAAAGTTATTGCGAAGGGAGAAACGCTAAAAGAATTGGCTGAGAAGGTAACAAAAGTTGATGCAGTGTTGACTAAAGTAATACCTCACACAGGGTTCTACCTTCCTGCAACATTGTAAATACAAATACGTTATGAAATATCGTTACACTTCTTTTTTTCCACCAGAGAAAAATCTTAAATGGATAAAAAGACCCATGGTTGAAATAGAGATATTTGGTCCTCAGGGAAGTAAGAAATTTATGGCCCTTGTTGATTCTGGAGCAGACTACTCTCTTTTTAATATTCAAGTAGCACAATTACTTGGATTTGACTTATCAAAAGCAAAGCCGAGAAGTTTTATTGGAATCATTGGAAATATTTCTGCCCATATGCTAGACAATATTGAAATTAAAGTCGAAGGGGTGGAGAAATCAGCAAAAATCCCTGTCAGTTTCGTAGAAAGCGAGACAGTTGGGCTTATACTAGGGGAGGAAGGATTTTTCGATTAATATCGCATTAGATTTGAAAAAGATCATGATATTTTTGAAATTACTCCTGTTAAAAAATAGTTTTAGAAACAGGGCCAACGAAAAATCGCCAAGAAGGCGATTTTTTGTTAGAATTGAAATATGAGAAAGGCTAAAAATAAATATAGATTACCTTTAAATAAAAAAGACATAATTTTACCCAAAAAGAATTTACCTTCTCATTTTTCCCAAAGATTAAAAAAATTGAGTTATGCAGTAGACTTTTTATGTCGAGAAGGAACGCCTATTTTTGCTGCCGATTTTGGCAAGACTGTTTGGATAAAAGACGATTCCAAAGCTGGAGGTAAAAGTAGAAAGAAATATTGGAATCTCGGTAATAGAATTGTTATTAAGCATAAAAATGGAGAATATACAGCTTATGAACATTTAAAATATAGAGGAATTGTAGTCAAAGTTGGTCAGAAAGTTAAAAAGAGCCAACTCATTGGATATAGCGGCAACACAGGATGGAGCACTATAGGACCTCATTTACATTTCGAAATTTTTATCAATCCTTCAAAAGATAAATCAGAAGGCGAAACGATCCCATTTTCTTTTGAGAAATAAAACCAAAAAGTTCATCACTGGGCAATTTTTATTTTTCACCTTTAAAAGTTGATTTTTTAGTTTTCTGTGATAACATACAATAGCTCTTAATATTAAGGAGGGAGATACAAAATATGGAAGAAAAAGAACAGAAAATATTAAAAACTATAAAAGAATTCTCTCAAAAATTACCGAAGTTTCCAGATGGAAGAATTGATTACTCAAAATCCGATACCGCTCCAGTCATAACCATTTTCGTAAAATATGAAGATAGAATTCTTTTGTTGAAACGAAGCGATAAAGTCCGCACCTATCAAGGAAAATGGAATACTGTTGCTGGCTACTTAGATGAATTAAGACCTGTTCGTGAAAAAATCTTAGAAGAAGTTAAAGAAGAACTTGGAATAATTGAAGATAATATTCTATCAATTCGCTTGGGAGAACCCTATGAATTTACCGACGAAAAAGCAAACAAAACTTGGATTGTTCATCCTGTTTTAGTGGAACTAAAAAATGAACCAGAGATAAACTTGGACTGGGAACACACCGAATACAAATGGATTAGACCAGAAGAACTAAAAAACTTTGATACAGTTCCTAAGCTTGGTAAAAGCTTAGAAAATGCATTTAAATAAACAACAGAGTAAATACCTGTTGTTTTTTATTTCCGCTCGAGAGTTTGTACCTCGTTTTTTTATTGACAGAAGTTATTGCTCATAGTATTCTACAATTAGAGAACATTAACAAAGGAGGTGAAATGAAAAATGGCAAAAGAGTTAGATATTATTATCCAAAATTCCGAGAATCCCTATTGCTCCCCAGAAGCCTTAAATGGTAATGCCAGACATCTGAGAATAATTTTACTTAGGGACGACGGAAGCACTCAAGAGATTTTTAGAGGAAGTGAATTTTCCGAAGATAAGTGGCAAAAAAGAATGAAAAAGCTTAGCCGAAGATCTCATTTAGAGATAGTAAAACCTCAGAAATAGCCCAAGAAAAAGACCTAGATGACAATCTATTAGTTACTGGAGCAATAGATTTTTTGAGAAAAAGAGCATTAGAAGGAGTCACAAAAAAAGCAGAAGTAGGACACGGATCTAAATGCCAACAATAAAAGTTCTTTTGTATCTATTATAGAGGCAAAAATAAATTCCCATTTTTGTCTCTTTTTTATTTTAGAAATAGTGAGTTGAAAGGTGAGGTAAAATGTGATAGTCTATTATTAGACTCGTGGACTTAAATCGGGGATGTAAACATATTCTGTTTGTTTTTGAATTATAGTTCTAATGTTGTCCACGATGTTCCGCCTTTTTGGCGGGATGCTGGAGCTTGGTTTAACAGGCTTGTCTTGAAAACAAGTGTACCGAAAATGGTACCGTAGGTTCGAATCCTACTCCCGCCGCGGACAACATTTTTTATCGAGAATCCAAGAACGATAACAAAAAACCGGTTCTGCCGGTTTTTATAATCTTTAAGACAAAAAATTTAAATATCTTCAAAATTATCCTTTCCTGGTTCAGACCTAGCTATTACTACGCCTAAAACTTCTTTTGCCCCCGACCCCTTTAAAACCTTAGCAGCTTCTTCCATTGTGGCACCAGTAGTATAGACATCGTCAACCAATAAAATCTTCTTTCCCATTATCTCCTTTTGATTTTGACAAGAAAATACATTCTTTATATTGTTTTTTCTCGCCATCTCTTTAAGTTCTACTTGGGGCTGATTATTTTTTATTCTTAAAAGACAATTTCTTACTAAGGGGATTTTAAAGAATTGGGAGAGTTCTTTAGCAATTTCTTCAGCCTGATTAAATCCTCGCCATCTCAACCTCTTTTCATTTAAAGGAATTGGAAGTAAAATAAAATTAGCCCCATTAGAAGATTTCCACTTCTCAACGAGGTAAAAGAAATTTGGTTTGTTGTCTAACAATTGAAAATGAGTTATTATTAAAGAAGATAAGATTTTTGCTAGTTCTTTGATAAAAGGTTCGTATTTAAATTTCTGAATCAATTTTTTGACCAGAAAATTTTGATAATTAACAGCAAAGTAAAGACCATCGAGTTTTCTCTGCCCGCATTTTGGACATTTACCGCCTTTTTGCAACCGGTTTGGTTTTGGGCACAGGCAATATTGATATTGGGAAATTTCCAGGAGGGCTTGACAATCGGAGCAAAGATAACTTCCTTCCCGACCACAGCCAAAACAGGACTTAGGGAAAAAGAGGTCCAAAAGAAAATTTTTGATTACTTGGAGGTTTCGTCCCATCATATTTCTTATTCTTGCAAAATTAAGTTATAATAGATAAAAAAGATGACTTGGTTTCCTTTTAAAATGGGGTTAAAAAGTTGTTTGGGTATTGACCTGGGGACTTCTGGAATTAAAATCGTCCAGCTAACAATGAGAGGAGAAAGAATAACTTTAGAAAAATATGGCGAAATAGCAGCTCAAGTTTTTTATGAGAAACCTTATCGGAGTTTTGAAAAAAGCACTCTTTTATTATCAACACAAGACATTGCCCGGGCAATTTTAGCTATCTGCAATGAAGCAAAAATTTCAGAAAAAAAAGTTTTTTTTGCTATTCCTGATTTTGCCAGTTTCTTCACCAGTTTTGACTTACCGCCCATGCAAAGAGGTGAAATTTCTCAGGCGGTTAGATTCGAAGCCAGACATCATATCCCTCTTCCTCTGGCTGAAGTAACTTTGGATTGGTCAATAATTGATGGAGAATTAAAAGATAAAGATAAAACTCCCCTTAGAATTTTATTGGTGGCAGTTTCCAATGACCTCATTGATCAATATCGTCAGATAGTTACCTTATCAAATTTAGAACTCAAGGGTTTGGAAGTTGAAGCATTCGGTTTGGTTAGGAGCTTAGCTGGCGAAGAAAAAAGAACAATTGCCATCTTGGATATGGGAGCCCGTAGCACCACCGTTAATATTGTTGATAAAGGAATTTTGAAAGTTAGCCATAGTTTTGACGTTGCCGGTAATGAATTAACTCAAGTTTTAGCCAAGGCCTTAAACATTGATTATTTGGAAGCGGAAGATTTAAAAAAAATCCACGGATTAAAATCTTTTGCTGTTGAAAAAGAATTTACTAATGACACCCAAGAGTCGATATCGATTAGTAAAAAAGTAGGGGAAATCCTGCTGCCACTAATTGATTTAATTTTAGCAGAATTAGAAAGAACTTCCCAAAATTTCTCTCAAATTAGAGGAGGAAAAATTGAAAAAATTATTTTAGCTGGCGGTACAGCTTTACTGCCCGGCATTAAAGATTATTTCTCAAAAGTTCTTAAAAAAGAAGTGGAGATTGCCAATCCTTTTGCTAATATTTTTTATCCCCAAATTCTTGAAGAAAGTTTGAAAAATATGGGACCCTCTTTCGCTATAGCAGTCGGTATGGCTTTAAGAGGACTCGAATAAAGTAAAAAGCATGAAGTCTGAAGATTGAAGAATCCTTCGTTTCTTCTCACTTCCTAGTTCAAACTTCGAATATGGTGATTGAAATCGTCCCTAAAAAAGAAGCCGAAGTTCCTTCCTGGCAAAACTTTTTGCTCTATTTTTGCATTGCTTTATTTGCGATTTCAATAATAGGCTATTTCACCTTAAATTATTTCGTTAAAAAATCAGAACAGAATCTCCAAGAGATAAATGAATTAATAAACAAAGCCAAAAGTCCAGAAAGAATCACCCTGGAGTCAGAACTTAAGTCCTTGCGGGATAAAATTGACGATTTTGCGCCCTTAATTTCAAACCACAAAAAGAGCTCAAATTTCTTTAGCTTTTTGGAAAAGAATACTCATCCTAAAGTGTTTTTTACCGACTTAAATTTAGATACTGAGGGGAGCCGCGTTGAACTCTCGGGTCAAGCAGATGACTTCCAGACCTTAGGGCAACAGTTTTTAATCTTTCAAAAAGCTGGATTTTTACAAGATTTAAAAATGACCAAAATTGAGATTAATAAAGAGGGAAAGATTGAATTTAGTTTCACTCTCTTCCTAAATCAAAAAATATTTAGTCAATAAGTATGTCAAAATTATTTTTAATTATTCCTTGTCTTCTTTTAGCTATTTTAATTGGTTTATTTTTGATTTGGCCAAAATATCAAGAGTTAAGCACCCTAGGAATTGATATTGAGAATAAGGAAACAGAATTTAGATATATAGAAACATATTTTGCTAAATTGGAGCAAACTTCCCAGGAACTTAAAAATTATGGAGACCAAATTTCAAAAATTAATTTTGCTCTCTCGCCAGATTCTTCATCGACACTGTTATCATTAGTTAACTTTATTCAAAATGCTGCTTCTCAAAATGGCCTCATCCTGAGCAAAATAAATTCCTTTTCAGTGAGTTCGCCCAAAAGTCAAGTCCAAGGCGCTGTTACCCCCTCAACCCAAGCCGCTTCAAAAATTAAAGAAATTTCAGTTGATTTTGAAATGACGGGCTCCTATTTCGCTCTGAAAAATTTTCTCAATACCCTGGAAAAAAGTGCCAAAATCATTGACGTGGAAAACATCTCCTTTTCTGTTAAAGAAAGAGAAATTTCCTCTTTTAGTTTGAAAATCAAGACTTATTCTTATTAATATGGCAATAACCTTTATCGAGCCAAAAAGAAAACAGCAATATTTAATTTTGCTTTTAATTATGATAATTCTCGGCGTTTTATTTTTGATTTGGAATTATTTTTTGGCTAAACCCCCTTCGGCTACTTTGAAACCAACGCTTCCATCGGAAATAAAGATTAATTTTGAAATTTTGAAAAATCCAATTTTGGAAGAGCTTCAACTATTTGAAAAAATTTCACCCCTTGAAGAAGGAATTGGCAGGGAAAACCCCTTCGTTCCCTACTAATTACGAATATTTACGAATCTACGAATTCGTATATTCGTACCAATTAGTAATTCGTAGGAATTTATGACGCTGGTTCAACAATTGCTTCAAAAAAAACTTATCGATAAAGAAAAGGCCCTTTCTTTAGAATTCGAAATTAAACAATCGGGGAAAAAGGAAGAAGATGTTATTTTGGAGAAAAGAGTCGTTTCAGAAAATTCCTTATTTAATTTAAAAAGTGAGAATCTCAAAATTCCCCTTCGGGAGATTGCTCCTGAAGATGTTCCCTTGAAAATTTTAGAGATAATTCCTGAAGAATCAGCCAAATATTATCAGATGATACCCATTGGTAGAAAAGATAATTCTTTGGAAGTTGGAATGGTTTTCCCTGAGGATTTAAAAGCCCAAGAAGCTCTAAAATTTCTCACTCGTCAAGAAAAAGTATCTTATCAGGTTTTTTTGATTACCCCAACCACCTTTAATAATCTTTTAAAACAATACCGGACTCTTAAAAAGGAAGTTTCCAAGGCCTTAGAAGAGTTAGAAGAAGAAATAAAAGTTGAAAAAGTCAAAGCTGCTCCAATAGGAGCAGCTGAATTAGAGAGATTAGTAGAAGAAGCGCCCATTTCTAAAGTGGCAGCTGTTATTTTAAGACATGCTGTTGAAGGAGGAGCTTCCGATATCCACATTGAGCCAACTCGCGACAAATTAAGAGTTCGTTTTCGTTTAGATGGGGTTTTACATTCTTCCTTGATTTTGCCAATGAAAATTCATCAAGCAGTGGTGGCCAGAATTAAAATTCTTGCTAATCTCAAAATAGACGAAATGAGAGTGCCCCAGGATGGTAGGTTCTCAGCTAAATTTGATGGTAAAGATGTTGATTTCCGGGTTTCAACCTTTCCGACCACTCAAGGTGAAAAGGTGGTCATTCGTGTTTTAGATCCTTCAACGGGTTTGTTGGATTTAGGAGACCTGGGATTGATAGGCAGAAATTTAAAAGCGTTAAAAGAAGCCATTGAGAAACCTTACGGAATGATTTTAGCTACCGGTCCAACTGGTTCAGGAAAAACAACCACCCTCTATGCCATTATGAGAATTTTGAACGAAGAAGGGGTTAACATTGTTTCTCTGGAGGATCCAGTTGAATATTATATGGAAGGAGTTAATCAATCACAGACCAGAGCAGATATCGGATACACTTTTGCGACCGGTTTAAGAAGTATTGTCCGGCAAGATCCAGATATCATTATGGTCGGAGAAATTCGAGATGAGGAAACCGCCTTTTTGGCCACTCACGCCGCCTTAACTGGCCACTTGGTTTTATCTACTTTACATACTAACAATGCCATCGGAACTATTCCTCGTTTGATTGATTTAGGGGTCAAACCCTATTTGATTCCTCCAACTTTAAACATCTCTTTAGCCCAAAGATTAGTAAGGAAATTATGCCCAGAGTGTAAAAAAAGAATAAAACCGACGGCTAAAGTAAGAGATTTAATCATGAGTGAAATTGAAACCATTCCTCAGATTACTAAAAAAGATTTAAAAATTCCCAAAGATTTAATGATTTTTGAACCCAAAGGGTGCAAAAGATGTCGTTTTGAAGGATATTCTGGCCGAATTGGGGTTTTCGAAGTTTTAACTATGACTGATATTTTATCTGAATTGATTTTAAGAGAGCCATCGGAAGTTAAAATCGCCGAAGAAGCCAAAAACCAAGGGATGACAACCATGAAACAAGATGGTATTTTAAAAGTTCTCGAAGGCATAACCACTCTTGAAGAGGTATTAAGAGTAGCCGAAGAAAAATAATTTTCAGGTTCTAGCTCTCAGGTTTTTAGCGTCTAGTTAAAATATACTAATTACCTAGAAGCTAGAAGTTAGAAGCTAATGAAAACAATATTATTGGTTGAGGATGATCCCTTTGTTGTTGATATATATACCACCAAACTTGAAAGCGCTGGATTTTCAATTGATGTAGCCGAAGACGGAGAAGATGCCCTAAGGAAGTTAAAAGAAAAGAAACCCGATTTGATGATTTTAGATATCGTTTTACCTAATATCGATGGCTGGGAATTGCTCAAAAAAATTAGAACTGAATTGGGCCTCGAAGATTTAAAAGTGGTTGTTCTTTCCAATCTTAGCCAAAAAGAAGA
>Ga0172362_10005963_pt1 | contig 10517 bp, 6 predicted proteins | sample LakKivs1_kivu2a2_FD_114534 | JGI IMG/M metagenome (GOLD analysis project Ga0172362, IMG submission 114534) | Sediment microbial communities from Lake Kivu, Rwanda - Sediment s1_kivu2a2 | ecosystem: Environmental > Aquatic > Freshwater > Lake > Sediment | place: Rwanda: Western Province, Lake...
ATATTGATATTGATCGACAATTTTTTTAGATTGCTTATGACAAAAATCCTTTCTTTGATTTTTGATGCGTTCATGGATTTTGGCCACAGCCTTCCCTGCTTTACGGCGTTCTTTAGTCCCTTTCCATACAGCTCATAAGCGCTTAAGGTCTCTTTCCAAAGATCTCGAATATCCCCCTCACTAGCGGATACAAAAATTGATGCACAAACAACTGAAAGCAGGCCTAGAGATCTCTTCATTGGCAACTCCTTTATGCTTTTTGCAATTCAATGACAGCAAGCTCTCCGTTTAACTCCACTTCCATGCCATGGCAGCTAGCAAAAGTAACACTCTTAGCAAGGACCTCCTGACAAATATATTCTTTATGATAGCCAAAAGCTTTTTTTACAGAATCTGTTGCCTGCATTTTTATGTGAATACGATCCGTAATTTCAAAACCACTTGTTTTACGCATCGTGTTAATTTTGTTGATAAGTTCTCTAGCAAACCCTTCTAAAACAAGATCCTCATTCAATGTTGTATTCAGAGTAATCGTCAAATCTTGTAATGTCATGGCCACTTGCCCTTCAAGCACCTCTCTTTTTATCTGCACATCTTCAGAAGAGATCACTAGCTTCTCCCCTTCTATTTCAAGCTGTAAAGATCCTTCTTTTTGCAAAAGATCTAAAGCCTTTTCTTCGAGTTTTTCTAAGCGCTCTTTCACTTGATTCATAAGCTTACCAACTTTCTTGCCAAGAGTACGATAATTAGGAATCACCATAAGCCGTACAACATCTGCTTCTTTGCTTGAAAAAATGATTTTTTTCACGTTGAGCTCTTCTTCAATCAAGCTAGCTTTAGTCTTGATCGCTTCCAAAGCTCTTTCATTGGATGTCACGATATGTGCGCTCGCTAGAGGTTGGCGCACTTTGATTTTATGCTCTTTGCGTAAACTGTGCCCCATTCCTACCACTTGCTGCACAAGAGCCATCTCATATTCTAGCTCTTCATCTCGCAAAGCGCTTTCATAGGAAGGGTAATCACATAAATGGACAGAAACAGGATCTTCTTCCCCTTTTATCTCCTGATAAATCGCTTCAGTAACAAAAGGAATAAAAGGAGCCGCTACTTTCACAAGAGTAAGAAGAGCCTCATGCAATGTTGCAAAAGCCTCTCTACGATCACGAGAATCTTCGTCAGACCAAAATCTTGCTCTAGAGCGTCTAATATACCAATTGGTGATTTGATCAATACACTCTATCAAAGGATCGATCGCTTTGATCAAATGATAACGATCCATTGCCTCTTCTGTCGCTTTGATAAGACCCTGCATCTTAGAAATCATCCAGCGATCTATGTCTGCTTTCTTCTTCTCATGAGACCCACAAGAATTTGGCTTCCACTGATAAATCTGCGCATAAGTTGCCAAAAATGAAAAACTGTTCCATAAAGGCAAAATAAATTGTCTGAGAGTCACCTCTACATCTCTTTCTGAAAAACGCAAATCATCCGCTTGCACAACAGGGCTATGTAGAAGATACATCCGAATAGCGTCAGCGCCATATTTTTCAATAACCTCCATCGGATCAGGATAGTTTCTCAGACTCTTTGACATTTTTTGCCCATCTTCTGCCAAAATAATCCCGTTGACAACAGCATGAGTAAACGCAGGCTTATCAAAAAGAGCTGCTCCCACAACCACAAGTGTATAAAACCAACCTCTGGTTTGATCAAGCCCTTCTGCAATAAAATCTGCAGGAAAAAGCTGCAGGGTCTTTTCTTTGTTTTCAAACGGATAATGATGCTGAGAGTAGGGCACAGTACCGGTTTCAAACCAGCAATCAAACACCTCAGGTATTCTCTTGAACGTCTTTCCATTTTCCATAAACGTTCTATCATCGATAAAATGTCTATGAAGATCTTCTACCTTTTTGCCTGTTCTTTGCTCTAGCTCTTCAATGCTTCTGATCACAATACACTCCCCATCCTCACTTCTCCAAATAGGAATAGGTGTACCCCAGTAGCGATTACGACTCACTGCCCAGTCTCTCGCGTTTTCTAACCACTTTCCAAAACGCCCCTCTTTGATATGCTCAGGCATCCAATAGATTTGCTGATTAGCCTGCAAAATTTTGTCTTTGATTTTTTCAACAGCAATAAACCATGTGGTAACCGCTCTATAAATAAGTGGAGTGTCTGATCTATAGCAAAAAGGATATCTATGCCTAATCTGTGTCTGTTTAAAGACTTTTCCTTCTTTTTTGAGCCTTCGCATGATCTCTTTGTCAGCCTCTTTGACAAAAAGGCCTACATACTCTGTAACCGGCTGTGTGAACTTGCAGTTTTGATCGACAGGACATACTGGCTCAATCCCCTCTTTAGAACATGCAAAAAAGTCCATCTCCCCAAAAGCTGGGGCGCTATGAACTATACCTGTCCCCTCTTCCTCACCAACACCCGCATCAGCGATCACAACAAAAGCTTTAGGATGCTGCGCAAAATAAGGGAAGAGTGGTGTATAGCGAGCTCCTACTAGGTTCTTGCCCTGCAAAGTCTCTATAACTGTATAGCTTTCTGGCTCATAGTAAGCAGAAAGCCTACTCTTAGCGAGTAGATAGGTCTCATCTGTCGCATGATCACGAATCTTTACATAGGCCATCTCTGGATGCACCATCAAAGCTAAATTCGAAGGAAGTGTCCAAGGAGTTGTCGTCCATACCAAAGCATAAGACCCATCTTGCAAGGCAAACTTGACAGTTAGTGATGGATCATCTACATCTTTATAATTTAAATTTGCTTCAAAGTTCGAAAGAGGCGTTCCTAGCTTAGCTGAAAAAGGCATGACCTTAAAACCTTGATAGACAAGACCCATATCCCAAAGTTTTCCAAAAATCCACCATACTGACTCCATGAACGTGCTATCCATGGTCTTATAGGAGTTATCAAAATCGACCCACCGTCCCATTCTGGCAACGGTTTCTTTCCACTGAGAAGTATACCTCTGTACAATAGCTCTACATTCTTCATTAAAATTGGCAATACCAAACGCTTCAATAGAAGGAGCCCCTGCTAGCTGCTTGGCCTTTTCAATCTCATTCTCTACAGGCAGTCCGTGACAATCCCACCCAAATCTGCGAGGAACATGATACCCCTTCATCGTCTTATAACGAGGTATAACGTCTTTAATGGTTCCAGCAAGGAGATGTCCATAGTGGGGAAGCCCTGTTGCAAAAGGAGGTCCATCATAGAAAGAAAAATTTGAAGCTCCTTCTCTAAGGCGGATCGATGTAAGAAAAATCTCTCTCTCATTCCAAAAGGCGAGGATTCTTTTTTCTCTCTCTGAAAAACTCTCTTGCTTTATCTCGAACATATTTCTCCCGCTCCTCTCAAGCTGCGAAGGAAATCTTATCTTAAAAGAAGAGTTTTCTTCAAAGGTGCTCTTTATCTACAAAAAACTTTCTATTTGCGCAAATTCCTTTTCAGCTGGCATCATGGACCCATGGATTTGGAATTTTTTATCTCACATACCTATCTTGGCAGCCGGAAGGGTTTTTCTGTAGGCTGTTTGCCTATCGTGCTCCCCACGGCACATTAATCCTATTTCTCCAAAACATACATGTAACAGACAAGTGGTATCTAAAGAAAATATGCAAGTATCTTAAAAAGCGGAAAATATTATGAAAAAGAAAAAGGGAAAAGACCTTAAAGATTTAGCTTACCCTATCCACGCATGGACCATCTGGCTCCTTAGCGCTCTTTTCATGTTTTACAAATATGCCCTTGAAGTGTCTCCCAGCGTCATGAACGCTACCTTAATGAAGGCTTTTTCAATTTCCGCAGCAGACCTTGGCAACCTTACAGCCTGCTATTTTTATGCTTACCTTCTTCTGCAGATTCCAGCAGGCCTTCTCTTAGATCGCTTCGGCCCTAGAAAAATCACCTCCCTTTGTATTTTCCTGTGCGCCATAGGAACTATTGTCTTTGCCAAAGCAGAAACTCTCCTTATAGCAGGTATTGGCAGGTTTATCACAGGTGTTGGAGCTGCTTTTGCCGTTGTAAACTGCTTGAAGCTCACAGTCAACTGGTTCCCTCTCAAGCGCTTTGCTTTTATGTCAGGCCTTATGATGACTGTGGCTATGTTTGGCGCTGTGGGAGGTCAAGCTCCTCTCTCTGCTTTTATTCAAGCAAGAGATTGGCGCAGCGCACTAGAAATCATAGGCTTTGTCGGTGTAGCTCTCGCCTTTATCTTTTGGATGGTTGTCCGTGATAGAGCCCCTGATCACAAGATAGAAAGACATATTGTACCTCAAAAAATCTCTCTTTGGGAAACCCTCAAAAAGATCTTTACATGCTCACAATCTTGGTGGCTCTCTATCTATAGTGGTTTTGCCTTTGCTCCTGTCATGATCTTTGGCGGACTCTGGGGTGTTACTTTTATCACAGAAGCTTTTGGACTCTCTCATAACCTAGCAGCGCAGGCTGTATCTATGATCTTTATAGGTTTTGCTGTGGGAGCTCCTGTCTTTGGACTTTTTTCTGATTGGCTAAAAAGAAGAAAAACGGTGATGTTTTGGGGTACTCTCGTAGCGCTACTCACCATCTCTGCCGCTATCTACTTACCCTCTCTTTCTAAAAGCTTACTTTCTCTTCTCATGTTCCTGTTTGGCTTTTCTATCAGCAGCTTCCTCTTGTGCTTTACGATGATTAGAGAAATCCACCTCCCTATCTTTGCTGCAACAGCAATTGGGTTTATGAACGCCTTTGATGCTTTCTTTGGAGCTTTTTCAGACCCTCTCACAGGAAAATTCCTCGATATGGGATGGGATGGAAAACTGCTTGATGGCGCTAGAGTGTTCTCTGTAGAGAACTACAAGCTTGCTTTTATTACTCTACCAGTCTATCTCATCATAGCCCTAATTTCTCTGCTATGGATCAAGGAAACGCATTGTAAATCCTCTGCTCCTTCAGCATTGCCTTAAAGCAGGTAAAACATGCTGCAATCGATAAGCCAAAAGCTATCGATTGCACCATTCAGACTACTATCCACTCGTCTTGGGAAGAAAGATCCTCTACTACTTCTGTACATTTGTTACATCTCTTACAAAAATCATCCATCACAATTCTGCAACGATTATGAAATACATGTCCACATTGCATAATGACGGGAGTAACCCACTCTTCTTCTCGACCTGAATTCATAGTAGAAAGCGCGCCTTGACACTCAAAGCAAGTCTCTCTTTCAGGCATATCTTTAGATCCATTTGCATTTTGATAAACGTCTTCTCTTCTTTCATTGCGCTGGGGATGCATTCTCCCAATCTCTGACAAAGCTGCCACATTTGCTCTTCAGGCCTGTAATCTACTTCTATCTTTTTCCGCTCCAACTGCACACACAAACTCACAAAAAACTCCTTTCTCCCTATGCTTACAAGTAAAGAAGTTTGTCAAATGTAAGGCGAAAAAAGCAACTCTATCTGTCTTATCTTTAACCTCTTTACAACCAGTCTACTAAAAACACCTCCTCAAAGGTGAGTAGTAACCATCTAATAATCAGAAAGATATTGTTAAAAAACCACCCCTTAATAGATAATGCCACTTTGTGGTATAATTTATACGGGGGTGTACAGGTTTCGACTTGGAAGCCAAGTAGTAAAGGCATGCGGAGGATTTCGGTTGGCCTCCTAAAAAAACCGATACGACAATAACTGTCAACGAACAAAACGAAGAGCTCTACGCTCTTGCAGCATAAGACCTAACCCGTCTTAAGCAGCCGGTGGCTTAAAATTCGACCAGAGATTTTAAAGTCCACTGTTATGATTCTGGTATGAGTTAATGCTCCTTGGTCACTGAGGTTGTTAACTCGAGATTATTAGTGATAAACCCATCCGAAGTGGTGCGTCTTACAGCAAGATGGGCTTTAAAAAAAGACGCTAAGCATGTAGTCGTTATTATGAGGTTTGCTAAGGACGAGAGTTCGATTCTCTCCACCTCCAATCCAAATTAAGGCTTCAGTTTTGTAACTGAGGCCTTTTGTTTTTGGTGATATATAACACGAAATTCACACCGAAAATTCCACTGCGTAAAGCCCAATTACGCAAACCCTGCGTCTTCTTATCCATTTAGCCAACAAGATGTTGGCCAATTGGCAACAAGCCTTTTTCACAAAAATAGTCTCTTTTTGTGAAATCTATGGTTTAAGGGATAATTAAGAATTCATAGTAGGTTCTTTGTCTTGTCATAACGAGTTCTTTTTCTGCACTAAATGGTAGCAAAATCATAGATAAACAGCTGAAGCTACTACAGCTCCTTGCAGATTGTGACATAGGAAAATTTTTGATTGAAAAAAGAGGATTGAATGGGTACTGGACCTACCAGGCAGTCACTTACCCGATGCGTCCTATCAAATCTCCCGTGAATATTGTCGAAGAATTTTTATTCAGTAAGGCCGCTCTCCTATTCCAGGCCTAGTATCTGAATGGAATCAAGCTAAGGTACGTCCAGAAGATGCTCTCATGCAGAAAATCCTTTTTACCGACATTTTAGGCTGCAAATGGCAAATCTTTCGGTCCAGTGAAACCGTAAGAAATCAGTTAGCCTCTGCTGGATTTGTGTCCATAAAATGCGTTTATGATGAAGCCTCTATTTTTCCTACTGTTATAGCAAAAAAACCATTCTAAAAAAGTCCTCTTGCTAGAATTATGATAGCTGAAAAGATTTTTCTTCTACTCGATAGTAGATGCAACTACAACCTACATCTGCGAGCATTACATGTTTATGACTACCCTTTTTTTGAAAAAAAATGGTAATCTCACTTTTATCGTCTGCAAAAAAATTCTCAACTAGCTTATTATAAGTAAGTTATGAATAGAACGTATAATATGTCGAAAAATAACAGAAATTTCGACATATTCTCTAGATCTGTCGATTTCGTAAACATAGAGGATTACCAACATGAATTTTGACCGAACTTCTCCTTATAATGATTTACCAGATCTACCTCCTAAAATAGATTTGGAAACGGTACCTATCCTAAAAATGGCTGTCCGAGCTAACAAAGCGATCGCTGAGTTAAAAATCTCAGGCCACTTAATCCCCAACCAAGCAATTTTGATCCAAGCCTTGGGTCTTTCAGAGGCAAAACTATCCTCAGAAATTGAAAACATCGTCACTACAAATGATGAGCTATATAAGGCGTTTGCAGATGGCAATATTTTCATCGAGCCCCAAACAAAAGAAGTTCTCTACTATAAGGACGCTCTTTGGCATGGCTATCATGCCATAACGCAAAAGAAAAGACTTCTCACTACCCCTTTGTTTATTGAATTAGTGGGAATACTTAAAAATTCGACCCAAGGAATACGGAAATTACCAGGAACAAAATTAGTCAATCCTAAAGGCGAAGTAAAATATGCACCACCAGAAGGCGAGCATGTCATAAGAAAAAAGTTATCAAACTTAGAACTTTTTATGCATACAGAATCTTCTTTGGATCCTCTCATAAAGATGGCTGTCATGCATTACCAATTTGAAGCCATCCATCCATTTAATGATGGAAATGGACGAGCAGGAAGAATACTAAATATCCTATACTTGGTTGACAAGCAGTTGTTAGACCTTCCTATTCTTTATTTATCTCGGTATATTATAGCAAATAAATCGGCCTATTATAATGGATTACAACAGGTAACAGAGTCAAACGCGTGGGAATCTTGGGTTCTTTATATCCTACAAGGCCTTGAAGAAACTGCAATCATTACTAGAAAACAAATATTAAATATTCACTATCTGATCCAAGAAACCTCTGAAAAGGTACGAATTAAATTACCTAGGATTTATTCAAAAGATTTAATCGAAACTTTGTTCCAATCTCCTTATTGCAAAATTAAATTTCTTGAAGAAAGCGGGATCGCAAAAAGACAAACCGCTTCCATCTATTTAAAAGAGCTCGAACGAATAGGTATTCTTAAAGGTTTCAAAATGGGTCGCGATGTCTATTATGTGAATGATCTTTTTCTTAAGATTCTCACAGGTGATCCTGCTACCATTTAGTGCAAAAAAAAGCTCGTAAATGAAAAGAGGCTGTATGAGTTTCTTACTCTGAAAAAAAAAGGTGGTAATATCAATCATCACGTGCTCCTAAGCAGAGCTCTTCTCTACACTTTGAGATACACCTCTCTCCACAAGATAATCTTACTATCTTGATTGAATTGTAAAATAAGGATAGCTTCAAAAGCCTCTATGGAGCCATCTGTCCGAATGATTTTTGCTTTTAGAGGAATGACCACGTGGTCTTTATCCTCGATACACTGATCAAGATTATAGTCAATCTTGCGAATTGTAGATCGAAACTGGTTTAAAAACTCAAAATAGTTGTCATAGTTTGCATCATAGTTTCTGCCATTGGCAATCACAATAAACTCCGAAGCAAAAAACTCTGCAAGATCAGACTTTTTTAAAGGAGCGTCGCTGACTAGATTTTTAGAAGTCCATGCAAACAGTCTTTTCACAATTTCTGTATGTTTCATTGTCCTTGTCCTTTGAGTATACTCAAAACCTCTATAGAGCTCTGGACTACATCCTTCACGCATAGCAGCTGTAGGCGTAAAACCAAAAAAAGTATAAAGTTGGTAGCAACTCCAAATAAGACAAAAAAAACTATGAATACAGATCGGATCATGGTCATCTATCTAAAAATGGGTACTTGCAACATCAACGAGCAGAGAGTAAGACCAACATACTATGCTTTCTTAGCTTGCTTAGGAAGAAACAAAGAGCAGATCGCAGCTCCTACCATCAAAACAGCAAGAAAAACGAGCATGCTGTTATATCCCACCTGAAATCCTTTATGGAGCAAAGAGAGTACAGGAGAGCCTGCTCCCACAACAGCCTCAGCAGCTTTTGGATCAGATAGTAAAGAAGAAGTTCTTTCTTTGAAAGAGTCTGTGATTATTTTCATATCGGGACGCAAAAAGTGATACAAACCGATCCTAAACACCACCCCAGCAAGAGCAAGGCCAATCACCCCTCCTATTTCCTGAAGGGTCATGAACATCCCTGAAGCGATACCTGCCATATGATGTGGTAGAGAGGAAAGAGCTCTCGCTGCAGAAGGTCCCCAGGTAAGCACCCATCCAAACCCAATAAGCACACAAGAACCATAAATGGTAATTTTACCCTGGAAAAATACGGCAAGGGCCAGAAGAAAAAAACCAACAAGCAACAATTTTTTTGCTCCTATTTTTTCATATAACCTGCTGACAGGCATAGAAAAGATAGCGACAGGACATGTAACAAGAAGCATAATCATTCCCGCTCCAAATGGAGAGAGTCCTATCTCATTTTGTAAGTAGAGAGGGACAAAGAAAAAAATAGACCAAACAAACCCGATCAAACACCCATTGCATATAGACGCAAATAAAAATCCAGCATGAGCAAACAAATTAGGATGAAACAAAGGCTCTTTACTTCTTTTTTCTACGATCACAAATAGTATGCAAGAGCCGATAGCTACAGCAAAAAGCCCAATCACCCTGAGAGAGCCCCATCCCCAGTTAGGTCCTTGCATGATCGCGCTGGCAAGTCCTCCCACCAAAAGACTAAGAAGGATAACCCCTTCCCAATCACAATACGTCAAACGTGTTTTTTCTTTTTCTACAAAGAAAAAAACAAGTACTATAGCGAGAACAAGAATAGGGATATTGATAAAAAAGACCCATCTCCAACCCAGATAGCGAAGCATAACGCCTCCTAAAAGAGGTCCTATTGATGACGCAATAGAAGCAACAGTTGCCCAAATAGCAACAGCTGTTGCTTTTTTCCTTTCTGGAAACTGATGAATCGTTAACGCTTGTGACAAAGCAAGCACGGAAGCTCCAGCTAAGCCAAAGAGTCCCATAGAGCCAATCACCATGGTTATCGATCTTGCAGATCCAGCACCTAAACATGCTAACGCTAAGCCAAAAAGTCCCAGCATATAAAATAGCTTGCGACCATACGTATCTCCAAGCTTACCCACCATTAGTAAAGCTATACATATGCAGATGCCATAAGAGTTCATCATCCACTGCAGCTCGAGAACACTTGCTCCAAGTTCATCTTGAATCGATGCAAGAGACATATTAATGCTTGACCAGCCTGCTGCAAGCGCACCCATACCAAGAAGAATTCCTAGTACAGCAACCATTCTAGAGAATTTTTGCGCCTTAATTGTAGAAATCTTTCCACCTCCTATCACTGGTTTGATTCTTCCATAGACGAACAATTTGAGCAATAGGTTAGCAACTACGAGTGTTGTACATTCATCTATTTGTGTTTAGTGCTATCTATTTCTACCACTTTAACTAAATTCCATGGACTCCAATTACTTCTTAAACTAGACTCCGAAATAGTGGGTTTAAAGTCCACTCTTATAGAGGAGGTTGTATGAGCTTGAAAGGTAAAGTCGCTGTAGTTACTGGCGGAAATAGTGGCATTGGAGCTGGCATTGTTCTAGAACTTGCAAAACAAGGAGCCAATATTGTCATTGATTACAATATTGG
>Ga0172362_10005965_pt1 | contig 10516 bp, 7 predicted proteins | sample LakKivs1_kivu2a2_FD_114534 | JGI IMG/M metagenome (GOLD analysis project Ga0172362, IMG submission 114534) | Sediment microbial communities from Lake Kivu, Rwanda - Sediment s1_kivu2a2 | ecosystem: Environmental > Aquatic > Freshwater > Lake > Sediment | place: Rwanda: Western Province, Lake...
CCGTTGTACATGGCTTCGCGTCTCTTCCCAGTCAGCACTTCATCGTAATCTATCACCAAGCTCAGGAGTGGCTCCGACATCAGCGTGCCTGCGACACCGAAACCTGGCACCACCGAAAGAAGCGTCAGTTGCGTCAGGTCAGACGCCATGAAGATCGGAACGAGGCCGACTGCGAACACCAAGTTCGTGAGGAAGTAGGTCTTCTTCTCACCTAACTTCTTGTACACATACCCCCAGAACGGCAATCCCAGCAGTACCGCAACGACGACCCCGATCATCGTCAATCCCGTCTCTTCGACCTTCAAGCCTAGCACGAATCTGCCGTAGATCGGCAAGATCATGGTGAGCGTCCCGAAGGCATACTCGGTCATGATCAGCAGGACTGCAGCGTTGAGGAAGGGCTTGTTCTTGAACGTGTTCGTGAACGAAGAGACCAGACCGAGCGGTTCCTCTAGACTGTACTCCGCCTTCTCCCTTGTTCCGATGAGAGAGATGTAGAGGGTGGCGACGGAAATGACCCCTATGATTATGCCCATGCCCGGCCACCCGAACATGGCCACAAGTATCGGCGTGACCATCATGCCCGCAGCAGATGAGAGGAAGGCTATCGTATCCTTCACAACTACGACATCGGCCCGCTCTCCGATCGACTCGTACATCTCGGTATAGAGTGCGTTCCATGCTGTCATGGCGAACGTGAAAGCAGTGTCGTAGAGACTTATCATCAGCAACCCGTACAGGAATATCTGGAAGGGCTCTTTTACAGGAACCCACCATATCAAGAAGAATGTGATCCCGAGCGGCACGCCCCAGAGTAGTATGTGTGGGATTCTTCTTCCCCACCGCGTCCTGGTTCTGTCGACTATGTAACCAGCCAGCGGGTCGTTCACAGCGTTCCAGATCGAGTAGATTATCCAAAGCAACGTGAAATACTGGATGCTGAGGCCGAGGACCAGCTCGTAGTACATCAGGAAGTAAGAGGCTATCGCGTTGTAGGGCAAAGCTGAAGGAACAGCGCCGATCGAATAAGCCAGCTTTCCAAGCCAAGAGGACCAACGCTTCTCTTTGCTCGGAGTAGCGTTCATCTCAATCAGCCTTGTTCACAATCGATCGCTGGCTACGAGGCACGTTTGTTCTTCACTAACAAAAGAAGGACCCATGTGCGGATTTAAGCCTGCCAAGCACTACGCTGAGCGAACAACGCCATGTCGATGCGCGTATCCCTTCCTCTTCTCAAGTGACTCTCCTGAGACCCACGGTAGACCTTGATGATCTAATCGGACGGTCGCCCTATCTGGAGGCCGCCATCTGAGTCCACTTCTCTGACAGCTCATCCCTCACCGGCTTGTAGACCTGCTGGAAGAACTCATTCTGAGAAAGCAGGATCGACTTAGGATGCTTCTTGACGAGCTCAAGTGCTTCTTCCCAAGCTTGGCGATACTTGCCGCCGAACCGCAGCATTATCTGCTTGCTGTAGTCCTCGGGGGTCTGAGTCTCTCCTCCTATTGTGTAGTAGATGTTGTCTCCGACCTTCGTCTTGTACGCGATCTCGTCTCCGAGCTGGGAGACCTCTTCCTTCACTGCCCCTCTCTTGAGGTACCGCCTCCCAACAACAGCCGCTGAGATCTTCAGAGGCGGGGGTTTCGCGCGCACTGCTCTGAAGCCTCTCTTGGCTGCGGCGTAAAATATCGCGCGGTTGAGGCCCCAGCTTTTGGATTCATCCAACGAAAGACCGCATGCTTGAGCTCTGGCAGCCTGCAGGATCGCCATGACCTGGAACCTGCCCACTCTCATCCTTGCTGAACTATACATCTGAGTTAATCAGCGTTTCAGTCCTGCCGAGACGAACCACTGACGCGGTCTTCCTGAGTACCGTCTTAGCCCGTGTGGTCTCAGGTCGGGCCGACCTGAGTAACGTGATCCGGAAGGATAGTCTCGACGTTTCGGATCTCACCAAAAGCGTATCCTCCCAGACCGACAAGCATTCCGAGGATCCCTGTGATAACAAAGATGAGCGACATGCCTGCTCCGGGTCCTGTCCCAACGAGCCTACCGAAAGATGGCGCAAGACTGCCTCCGGGCATCATAGCCGGCTCGAACACGCGGTCGGCCAAGAGTCCACCGATGAGCATGGAAATCGGTCCTGAGATCTGCGCTATCAGCAGACGCGCAGAGAACACTCTCCCCTGAAGATCAGGGGCGACCTTTGCCTGCCATATCGCTTGACTAGAGCCGTTGGCAACTGGTATCAGAAGGTACGCCAAGAATCCTGCCAGACTCCATACCCAGACTTCTCTGCCTAGCCCGAACACTGAGACGAAAAGACTAGAAATCGCTATCCCAACGAGCACTCCGTCCACCTTCCGCTTCGGGCCTCCCCATGCTGTTAGCAGGAACCCCCCGGCCAGTCCGCCGATAGCCGAGACTGATTGCACGATGCCCAGCATGACATCGTTGTTGTTGGTTCGAGCGAGGATCAAGGGGGAGCTTAGCGTACCGCTGAGGGTCATTACCAAGTTCGTGGCGAAGAAGACAAGGAGAAGGCCCAGCAAGCTTGGGCGGGCGTATATGTAACGAAATCCATAGACGGACTCTTTCAGAAGGCTTCCTTTGCCCTTGAGCCCTTCCTCAGAGACAGGCGGGTTCGGGATAGTAGCCGAGAGCACGACAGCGACCGCTACCAAGCACGTCAAGATATCCACGACCATTACGCCGGAGAACCCGACGAAGCCGAGCAAGACGGCGCCGAATATTGGAGCGAAGACACCCGATGCCGACTGCGCTATCGATATCATTCCGCTCGCTCGTGCATACTGCTCTTTTGGCAACATCATCGTCACAGCCGCAGAATATGCGGGGAAATGAAACGACTGGAACACTGCCGCGACTGCCCCTGTTATGTATAGGTGCCAGACTTGAAGGTGACCGGTCAGGTAGAGCAGCAGGACTGCCACAGTAGCCACACAAGCTCCCAAGTCCGCTAGTATCATCACGAGCTTTCTGTTCCATCGGTCCACAAGAGCGCCTGCGACCGGGCTGAACAGTATTGTCGGAGCAAATGAGAAGAACCCTACCAGTGCCAGTGCAGTCGCCTCACCCGTCACCTGCCAAGCCCAGATCGTGATAGCGAAAGCTGTCATCGCGGTGCCCATCAGCGATAACACCTGACCAAGCCATATCACGGTGAACCCCCGCATGCCAACGAGGCCTGTCTTGCTAGGACTAGGCACTGGCACGGGGGTAGCGCGTCCCTCCATCGGACCGTCCACGCGTCGCCCCCATCAGATAAAAGCCTGACGAGTTCAAGTCCTTGCATCTCTTGAGGGTTGTCTAGCAAGCTGGGGTGTCGGGTTGCTCTTCATATTCATCTAGGCGTTCTGGGATTGCGTTATTGCTGATCGTGTCTCGGTAGACGTACGCGCTTGGCCTAGGCGATCTCTTTTTTGTTCTCATATCGACTTGTAGCAGACCGAACTTCTTGGAGAATCCTGCCCCCCATTCCAAGTTATCGATCAGACTCCAATGAAGATAGCCAATTACGTCTAGCCTGTCATCCTCAATCGCCAAGTGTAGGTTGTGCAGGTGAGAGACCAAGTACCAAGTCCTGTATCTGTCCGTGGCGTCGGCGATCCCGTTGGATGAAACCAGAAGCGGTCTTCCATACCCTTTGAACAGGTTAAGGGCCTTCCTCATGCCTTCTGGATAGATCTCCCACCCGAAGTCTGACGTTGGTCTTCCTTCGGCGGACCTCGAATTCGGTCGGCACAGGAACCCGTAGCTCGGTTGCACCTCGAAGAAGGGAGGAGCGTCAACATGCTTTACCACATTCCTGGAGAAGTAGTTGACTCCAATCCAGTCCACTTTGTCTTTCATGTCTGCCCTCGTCATGTCCCTGCCGGAGACAGCCCTGTGGATCTCTCCCTTCACGATGGCATCGAAGAACCACTTCGTGGAGATCTCGTCCGACACTCTCGCTGCTTCTATGTCCGGCCCGGAGTCAGTGATGGGATAGCTTGGAGAAGTAGCGTACATTACACCCACCTTGGCCTGTCTCCCTGCATGTCTCTTGATTTGATCATAGGCTCTGGCATGAGCTTGCGTCAGGTTGATGGATGCCAGCTCAGCAAGCCTCTTGTCTCGCAGACCTGGCGGGAAGGTACCGGTACCTTCAGAGTATCCTCCGTTCCAGATCATGTTCGGCTCCGTCATTGTACTCCAGAGGTCTGCAAGATCACCGAACTTCCACACTACATATGCGGCGTACTTGGCGAACTCGACGATGCACTCATCGCCTACCCAGCCTTGTGCGTCAGAATGCAATCCGCCCCTGACAGCGAGCGGATCATGAAGCCATAACGGCATGGCCCAGTGATAGAGATTGAGCACGAGTTTCATGCCCCTTGCTCTCACATCTCGGAAGACTGCTTCGTAATGATGGACTGCTTCCTTGTTCGCGAGCAAGTCAAGTCTTTCCAGAACGGATTCGCTGACTTCAACATCCTTCACCCCCTCGTCATCCAAGGTGCAGGCGACCTCGACTTCCTTTGTCGACTTGGGGAAGATCCTGCTCCAGTCGGGATTCGTTCTCCACGCGTTCAGACCGAGCTGCTCCGCCCATGTATGATCCTTCTCGTACAGATCCCAGTAACCTGGCCCAAGTTCTGGAACATCCCCACTTACCAAGCCTGATCGCACATTCTTCGGATCGTGAAGCCAGACATACCAGTCGCTCTTGTCGTCGACGGCTTCCGCAGACGCTCCCATCTCGTATTGGAACGCTGCCATCGATGTGCCCCAAAGGAACCCTTCTGGGAAGTCCTGCATGCTGACCCTGAGCGCCTATGTGTGTTGTGTTAAAACACTTCGCGCCTCTCCAAGATACCCTCGTTCTTGCGTCATTGAAGATCCTCGGTTCTGTCTGACTAAGGGCGAAAGGCATATCTCAATTGGGGGAGAGCAAACTAGCCGGACACTAATGACGAAGGACATTGAGGCCAAGACGGTCTATTTCGCCAGAACAGGAGCAACAAACACGAAGAGAACGCTGGAGATAGGAGCAGAGAGAGCCAAGCAACTTGGCATCAAGGACGTGGTTGTGGCTACAACTCACGGGGGCACGGCGCTTGAGGCAGCCAAGATCTTCAGGGGCATGAAGACTAACCTTGTTGCCGTCACGCTGAGCCAGGGGTTTGAGAAAGAAGGTTGGACCATGACCTCTGATGAGAGAAGCAAGGTGGAAGCAGAAGGAGTCAAAGTTCTGACGTGCAGCCACGCGCTTGGAGACGGGGTTTCGGCCTCTCTGGCCGGAGAACGTGGTGGAGTATCTACGGAACAAATCGTTGCACAGACGCTCTACAGGTTCAGCCAAGGCATGAAGGTGGCCGTTGAGATCGTCCTGATGGCGGCCGACGCCGGCTTCATAGGCATAGATCGCGAAGTGATATCAATCGCCGGAACCAGCGAAGGATGTGACACGGCCATTGTGGTCAAGCCGGCATTTCCTAGGAGCTTCAAGGAGCTTGAGATAAGGGAAGTGCTGGCCAAGCCGAGATATCCATAGCGTCACAGAAGAAATGGTAGCGATGTAATCAAACAGCGAAAAGTCCTAAGAATCACGGACAGCTATCCAGAAAGTCTGATCAGGAATGCCTGAGGTCACGAGAAATCGTTCTGATTTCATAAATTACCTGTCTAGTCTGGGAAGTATGTTCACTCTCATCTGTGGATTCACCTTCACGACGATCACGCTATTAGTCACTACACTTCCCAACGCGACGGAGATGAGGGTGCAGGCGGTACTCTTCTTCTTGACCATGGTCTTCGACCTGTTCGTTTATCTGATTCAGTGGAACAACGCGGAATACGTCCAGTACTGCAGCTACGTTCCTCCCATGGACACGCGAATGAACATATGCAGCGTGCTGAGCACTTTTGGTCTTGTGTTGTGGGGGCTCTCCATTCCAGCCATGTTTCTGCTGTGGAACCTTGATGCTCTGGCCCTAGTTACGGCGGTCATTTGGATAGTCCTCGTTCCAATAACCTACTTCACGGTCGCAAGACGATTCTTGGACTTTCGAAAGAAAATGGGTACGCCTGAGTGATCACCTCAAGCGAAACCCCGGACAACTTCAGTGTTCCGAATGAGTCTCCCGTCTCGCTGAACATACGACCATCCCACCCTCGCTCAACTCGATTGCCCACTTGCCATCATCGATGGACTTTCCAAGTATCCCAACACCGATCATGTCGATGCTCGGATATTCACGAGCCGACACCGGTAGTACGACCTTGGCTGAAACTTCCCTGGGCAGCCTCGCGCTCAGGTGGAATTCCTCTCCGGTGCGCTCCCACGAGACTTCCACTTCACCATGGGGAGTGGGCATTCGCCCTCTCGCCCACTTCAGGTCGACTGGCTCTGGCGCTATGAGCACCTTCTTCATACCCGCTGATGCCGGCCTGACACCCAGCTGATAGAGGCTGAGGAAGTAGGCTGGACCAGCAGACCATGCATGGCAGTAGCTTCGAGTGAACTGCTTCGCACCCGGCGTTCCGAAAGTCTCCCAACAGGTCGTCGTTCCCACGTCCAGCATGAAGCCCCAGCGCTTTCGCGTTTCGTCCAAGATGGCGTTGAAGTTGCCCGTCTTCGCCCACAACTCGAAGAGGAAAAACATCGCAAATGGACTCCCCACCTCAACCCATCCCTTCGGCACATCCAAGATGCGGCTCGCCAGGGTGCGCTCCCTATCAGGAGTCGCGCATTCGCAGAGAAGGACAACTGCGTTGGTCTGCTGACTGATCACCCTGGATTTCTGGCCATCTGCATGTATGCTGTCGATGTAACCTCCAGCTTCATCTGACCACAGGTGCTCGTTGATCGCATGCTTCAGCGCATTTGCCACTTCGATGTAGTGTTGGGCCTCACCGTCCTTGTCCAGAATCCGTGCGATGTGTGCGGTCGTACGAAGTGCCCTGACCATGAGCGCGTTCTGGTGAGTGACCACGCCGGAACCCGGCGTGTCCATGGGAGCCCAGTCCAGCATATTCCAGGCCTCTATCTCTAGGAGACCCTTGTCGTTCAAGCGAGCCTCCAAGTTGCGACACATCTCTGCGATTGCAGAATAGACCTGAACCAGAAACTCCTTGTCGCCTGACCAGAGATAGTAGTCATCACACGCAAGAACCCATAGGAGGCTCCATGCAGTCAGCACGTTCTTCCAACCGCTCGGCACTTGTGATTCTGTGAGAGGAGATCTGCGAAGGGACTGGGCCACCAGCTTCCAGCAACGCCTCGGCATAGAGCGTTCTCCAAATGCCACGTAGTTGATCAGGGCTTCTCCTCTGGAGTCACCAACCCAGAAAGTCTGCTCGTATGCTGGACAGTCGACGAATGTGTCCTCCATGCACAACCTAGTCGTGTATCTGCACATCCTCCAAATCTCGTTGAGCAAGGGGTCAGAGCACAGGAAGTCGCCTCGCTCAGCCACCGGAAACGTGTTCAACAAGCACTGCACCTTCCGTATCTTGACAGGAGCCCTGATGTTTCGGATAGTCAATAGCGCGTACCTGAATCCTCGCCGAACTATCGAGTGGAACGTCTGGAATCCTCCGGTCGCAACATATCTGACTGTGTTGTTCAGTCCACCCGTGAACTGAATATCTTGGTCCTTCATGAACTCGAACATGTTCCAGTCAAGTACCGCACCCTCAGAGGCCTCAAGCTCGAACTCAAGGAACCCGACTATCTCCTTGCCGAAGTCGAGAAGCAGCTCGACATCCCCACTTGCTGCTGGGTAGAGTGTTGCTGCGTTCTCGCTGTCAGAGAAGAGTCCGTACTCGTCCTCCAGTCGAACCTCCTCTTCACCGATGGGTTGCTGGTTCGTGGTCAATGCAAATACGTCGACTTCACTCTCGTGATCGAGCAGGACAGGTTTCACTTGATCCTTGTGTGCTCTGAGATCAGAGGGTGACCTACAGGCCCAGACTGAGGCAAATCCTTCGTCCCTTGATGGAAACAGCCCGACTGTGGCCCAATGTCCTGATCCATTGAGCGGAGATACGAACTGAAGCGTTGCTTCTGTGTCAATCACAATCGAGGTGGTCCACTCGTGATAGCTACCCGTCACGTCGATCATCAAGAGGTTGTCACCTTGTTGGAGCTCCAAGGTCCCGGTCCTGTCCTTGATCTCCACGTCACGACCGTTCAGGCGCACGGCTCCTCCAGAGCTGGTCCATGGACCTTGCACATGCTTCAGCTTAGCCTCAGCTGCTGCTTTGGTCCGAACGATCGTAACGAGCAATGCAGTGAAGCCTTTTGGGTTTGCATCGAAGTAGCCAGGCAGGAGATTCGGTCTCAGGTCAACGGACCAATGATAGCGAGGAGGTCGAACCACTCTCTTGCGAATGAGAGCCTTCGGCAGGATAGGTTCCTCGGTCAGAAACGGAATTTCCCTCTCGACGAGTTTCGTCCAAGGCTCAATTCCCACGGGACCGATGATCTTCGCTTTCCTCCACTTGGCATCGCTGAAGTCCATGCCATTCCATCCAATGAACTCATTTCTCGCATCGTAGCTCTCAGCCCACGCTTGCTGACAAGCCATGCGAGACACCCTCCTGCTGTACGAAGCGGAAGGCCTCACTCGCCAAGAACCATCCGTACCTATGGACTTCGTCCTGCCGTTGCCCAAGACCAGATCTATCTGACACAACAACGCACCCCTGCCAACAATGTACTGGAAGGTCGAGACGCCGAAGTGTTGGACCAAGACAGCTACTACATTGCGTCCTCTTTTCAGCCGAGCACCGATGTCGTACCTGTCGTAGGATTGCTCGAATGGCCAGCTCCTGACAGGACCTTGGCCCAGCCTCTCACCGTTCAGAAAGAGAACGTACCTGCTATCAGCTGTGATTCTGAGTGATGCGCTCTTCGTCCTCGGAGGCAAAACGAATGCCTTTCGAAAGTACAAGTAGAAGTTCCTCGGACTGGGCTCGCCTTCGGTCCAAATCCACTTGGCTATCCAGCGATTGGTCGATCCCATTGAACTCGTTGGACTTGCTTCTACTAATATGACTTCACAATCGGAGAATCGTGGTAATTGGTGCGATGAGCAAACACCTAAGAGCCTTACACTGCTACGACGCATGGTCTGAACCTGCCATCAAAAGGAGGATGTTCATGATGAGAAATGAACGACGGATCCCCGTGGACACCAACCTGCAATCCCACAACCCAGCAACTGGAGAATGGAACGACAGTCTGACCGGCGACTATCTCTGGACCAGAGCGAACTACGGCGAGGCTGTTCCGGACGCAATGACGCCATGCACCTGGTCCGTCGCCCAGCTCACGCTGGACGATGTTGAGACTTCCATAGGTCCCTACCGGGTCTACGGCAACATATGCGGGCGGCTCTACAAGAATCTGAGCATGGACGCTTCGTTCGTCGCACCCTTTGGATTGAACCCAAAGAGTTTCCTGAAGTGGAGCGAGGATGCCTTCGGCCGAGTTCCAGATGACATGGAGGTTCCAATCATCCACCTGTCTCTGTGGTACATGTTGCGCGTGGTTCCACCCGTCGCAATCCGGGGCTTACTGAGGATGCGTGCCAACCTCAAGAGACTCCCAGAGTTCCTTGCCACAGCGCCGGAACGCTGCGAGAAGTTGCGCGCACGCATCGAAGCTGCCGCTAGCCCGGAAGAACTAGTCGCCCTGTGGAACACTGACGTCGCACCGTTCTTTCACGAGACCTGCCACATGTTGGAGGCTGGAGCCAACCAAAGCGGAGGTGACATTGTCATCACCCGGCACAACCTGCAGAAGCTAGTGGGCAACGAAGATGCCGACGCTTTGCTCACGGGGCTAGGCACAGGTTCGAGTCCACTGGCCAGCCTAGGGCTGCTTCTTGGCCTGACGCAATTGGCCAACGGCGAAATCGACCGAGCAACCTTTGTGCGCAAGTTCGGTCACCGCGGTCCACATGAGGCAGAGCTCTCCATTCCACGACCTGCCGAAGATCCTGATTGGATCGAGAAACAGCTTGCCGGCTTGCGCCAAACAAAAGAAGATGTCAACGCGCTCTTCGCTCGTCAAGAGACTGCGCGCCGAGCGGCTTGGGATCGATTGCGTGTGCGTTACCCGAACAAGGTGGTAGCGCTGCGCCGCCAGATCGACCACTGGGGGGCGATCTCCCGTGACCGCGAAGCGGCCCGTTCTGAAGTGGTGCGAGCCCAGTGGGTAGTCCGCTCATTTTTCCAGCGTGCCGGTGCGCTGATGGGGCTGGGTGATGATGTCTTTTTCGTGTCGATTGACGAGGTTCTAGCCGCTCTCGGAGGCGACAAAACATCCCTGGTCCACATCCCGGCGAGACGGACTACTTATGACCGATACTGCGCGCTCCCGTGTTATCCAGTACTGATCCGTGGACCGTTCGACCCATTCCAATGGGCAGCAGATCCTCAACGACGCAGCGATGTGTTTGAGGCGAGGCCTAGCATACAGATGCCGTCCAGCGGTTCTATC
>Ga0172362_10005969_pt1 | contig 10513 bp, 7 predicted proteins | sample LakKivs1_kivu2a2_FD_114534 | JGI IMG/M metagenome (GOLD analysis project Ga0172362, IMG submission 114534) | Sediment microbial communities from Lake Kivu, Rwanda - Sediment s1_kivu2a2 | ecosystem: Environmental > Aquatic > Freshwater > Lake > Sediment | place: Rwanda: Western Province, Lake...
TTCCCAATTCTATCCATTATCTTCGGATAATCCTTCTTAAATCTATCAATCATCTTCTCTAATAATGGCTGAAAACATAACTGACAATTTGATAACTGTTCTAATATTCCATATCGTAAGGAAGCAAACTCAACAACTGTATTATACTCATCAATCTCATTCTTAATTGCATTCTCCCAACCTGGCTCATTCCTTAACGGCTCATTTGTCATAACAAGAGCAATTATAGACATAATAATTGTCTTTGTAGTCATAACAGGTGTCCAACTTGGACCACTCCATGTTCCTAATATGGATAGGCATATTTTTCCTCCAACGTATAAATTTGGGTTAAATCTTGTTTGTCCATCACTTGTACAAAATGTTCCATTAGGAGGTAATAAAGGATAATTATCCGGATATACAAATTTGAATAAAAATGGAACATTCGCATAAGGCGTATCATCCTGACCTGTTATTACCACAAATATCTCCCGAATATTATCTTCATCAATATACCAATAAATGCCATTATCATTCAATTCTGACTCATTCTTGGCTAATTCTGATAAATCTGATGTAATTCTCTTCTGAGCTTTTAAAGGAAGCTGTGTCATTTTTTAAATTATTATAACGATAATTTTAAACCAAATAATATCAATTTTTTAATTTTATCAACAATCTTGGTATTTTAACCAAAAAATTAGATTTAAAGAAATTTTTATTTTATAATAAAAAAGATATGGAAACCCCCATTACTTTAGAATCAAATAAAAATGAAAATTTACAAATTGAAAAAAAATTTTTAGATTTCCTCAACGAAAACCGCATAAAAAGTAATAAATCTGAAAAAGGCTCACATACCGGCGTCGGAAAACATCAGGGAAAGTTTTTAATAGATGATCAACAAAAGTTAAAACAATTTTACAATCTTATGGCTAAAATGATGCAACATAGTCTTGATACGCATATAATTGAGCAACATACTGATATTGGACCATTTTTGGTAGATATAGATATGCGTTTAAAGATTGAGAATAAGACGCGTGTTTATGGGTATAATTTTGTTAAAAGAATATGTCAAGCGTATACAGAGCAGATAATAAAATATTTTGATTTAAATGAGCAGCAGAGGAATGCATTAGTAAGATCATTTGTATTTGAGAGACCAGAGCCTTATGAAGATAAGGACAAAAATAGAGTAAAGGATGGGTTACATATAATGTTTCCATATATAGTTAGCGAACCAGCGGTTCAACATATTATAAGGGAACATGTTATAAAAGAATTAGAAGATACATATAATGCACTACCATTTGAAAATTCTTTAAGAGATGCAATAGATAAGTCGGTTATTGAGCAGGTAGGATGGTATATGTATGGAAGCACAAAGCCGGGGGTGGCGAGATATGCTTTAAAATATATATTTGATGCGAATATGGGTCCAATTGATTTGAAATTATATAATGAGTATCAATTACCGAGTTTATTGAGTATAAGAAATAAGACAGAAACGACTCCAATTAAAGAAACAAAATTAGAAGAAGTTAATAACTATAAAATAGAAAATCAAAAGAAAAAACAAAAAAGAAAAAAAGAAAATTCTGAATTAACTGAAGATGATATAACAGAAATATACGAATTAGTTGATATTCTTAACATAAAACGCGCAGATAACTATCAAGATTGGATAAATTTAGGCTTCGCTCTACATTCAATCGAACCAAATAATGAAGATTTACTTGCAATATGGGATAATTTTAGTCAAAAAAGTGCTAAATATGACGCATCTGCTTGCGAAACTTATTGGAGTAAAATGAAAGTTATTCCAGATGGTATTAATATTGGAAGTATTCACCATTGGGCCAGAATTGATAATCCAGATAAATACGCTGAATTTAGAAATGGACAAACACGCACATTTATTGAACAATCTATGACAGGAACAAATGTAGATATTGCTAAGGTTTTATATAAATTATATAAATATCAGTTTGTATGTGCTTCAATAAAGAATCAGAAGTGGTATACATTTTATAATCATCAGTGGATAGAGGATGAGATTGGGATAGGATTGCGAAATAAGATTAGTAATGAATTAGTTCAAGAATATGTAAAATTGATTACTTATTATAATGACAAAATAATGTTAATAGAGGACCAGATGGATACTGAGACAGATAAGAAGAAAAAGTATGAATTGGAGAGTAGGGCTAAACAAATGGAGTCTAAGATTGAGAGATTGACGGGTATAACAAAAAACTTGAAGACTACGTCATTTATTGACAATGTGATGAAGGAATGTAGGGGTTTATTTTATGATAAGGAGTTTTTGAATAAATTGGATGAAGATCATTATAAATTTTCTTTTAAAAATGGAGTTTTAGATTTGAAGACTGGTGAATTTCGAGATGGAAAACCTGAAGATTTTATCTCAATCTCTTGCGGCGTAAATTTCGTCCCATTCTCCGAAAATCTCCCCTACCTCAACGAAGTTTTAGATTTCTTAGAAAAAGTTCAAACTGACCCCGATGACCGTAAATTTATGATTACCCTTATGGCCTCATTACTTGAAGGCCACAATGCCGACGAAAGTATCCATTTCTGGACAGGTTCAGGTGGTAATGGTAAATCTAAAATTAATCAATTATTAGTTGAAGCATTAGGTAATTATTCTGTTAAATTTCCGATTACGTTATTTACTGCTAAAAGAGGAGCGAGTAATGCGGTAAGTCCGGAAGTTGTTGAGAGTAAGGGTAAGCGTTATGCATATCTTGAGGAGCCGGATGAGGGTGAGAGGATGAATGCGGGTTTGATGAAGGAGTATACGGGAGGGGATAAGATAAAGGGTAGGGGTTTATGGGCGAATTTTATAGAATTTAAGCCGCAATTTAAGATTATATTATTTTGTAATGATATGCCTAAGTTGCCGGGGACTGATGGTGGTACGTGGCGTCGTGTGAAGGCATTGGAGTTTAGGAGTAGTTTTGTGACAAATCCTAAGAATGAGAATGAGTTTTTGATTGATAAGTATTTGGGAGATAAAATACCAAAATGGGCTGAAACTTTTATGGCACTACTCGTTCATACATATTTTAATGTTTATAAAAAAGATGGCGGATTAATAATTCCACCATCGGTTCATAAATTTACTGCTGAGTATCAGAAGGATAATGATATGTATGCGGATTTTATTACAACAAGAATAATAAAAACTGATAAGAAGACTGATAAGATAAGTTTGACTGCGGTTCATGATATGTTTAAGAATTGGTATACATTGACGTATAATTGTGCTAAGCAGCCTTTAAAGAAGGATATGAAGAAATACTTTGAGAAGAGGTTTGGGTCAAAGTATTGTACATCAACGCATTTGATTGGATTTTTGTTGAATCAGTCGGTTGATGAGGATAAAGAGGATGATGAGTAGATTAGAATTTTATTGAGTTAAATTTACTAAAATTTGATTTTCCGAAGGAAAAATTATTTTTTAAACTATTATATGCATTTGGAAATCTACTTTCAACAAAACCTGAACCATAATAAACCATCATAACTACTAATAAAATTATTAAAATTAATATAATTGACCTCATTGTTTTTATAATTGTTTCTTTTCTATCATAAGATATATTATTCATGTAAATATCTTGTGTTATAGTATTTATCTGGTCATTTATTTCACCCAATCTTAAACTACTTTTCTGTATATTTGAATTAATTGTTGCAAGTAAGCGATTCTTATCTGATAAATGTATGTTGGTATTGCTACTTGCATTTCTTAGGGTATTTAATCTTCTTAACTCGCTTTCTTGTAAGCTATTTAATATTCTTTGTAACGGTGATTCTTCAGATGGTATTCTCATTTAATTGCTATATTAAATGAATATAATTTATTTTTACATTATTTATCTTAAGAAAATATTTCAGTAACTTCTGGTTCTGATGCCATATAGGAAGTATCAAATGTGTTCATCATTTCTTTCAACTTTAATGTCATAAAATTTTCTTCATTATCATATTTTGCCAAAAACTTTTCACTTGTCATTATCTCCTTAACAAACTCCTCATAATAATAATTTAAATCCTCTTCATCCCCTGCTGCCCGATTTAATTTCTTCAACCATTTATCATATATATCCATCGGTATAGTTTCTGCATAAAAAAAATTCCATGCATCTGTTAAAAATTTACCTGAGCCTATTCCTAAATCCTTTCTTTCTTCATTATATTTCTGACATACTTTCTTAATATTACTATCCATATTATTAACCAATGGCATTTTAAAATCTCCCCAATAAGGCTCTGGTGTATTACCAGAAACTTCCAATTCTATAATATTCAATTTTGCCTTAAAACGTGGATCATTAAAACTTATTCCATTCTGCAACAAAGAATAACCCCAAACTATGAAAAATAACCTCTTCAATGGATTATCTATCTTGTCCAAATTACTCCATACCTCCCTCGGAAATACCATTGAACCTGACTTCAAAGCAACATCAACACTCCCAACCGGTCTCGGATATATCTGCTCAGTAGGCGCAGAACCATCATTATACTTAAACGGACCATTCACACTTAATAAATAATTCTTATTACCGCAATTACCAGGAAGACATAATTCATTAGTATAACTATCACCTTTACAAGATGATGCCAACTTATGTATATTTTTCATTTCGTTAATTACTAAAGACATATTCGGCATTTTTCTAAATTGATTGACTTCATCGTCAGTTAAATCTTTTCTGCATCCAATTAAACGAAATAATTCATTATATTTAGATAAACTTAATTGAGATGGCATTTTATTCATATATTTCTCAAATTCTTCATCATCTGAAGCTTCTTCTGCTGGACACTTACATTCACCATACTTATATTCTTGCAATTCTTTCTTTATTCTGTCTCTTTCATCTTTATAATATTTTTCAGCCGCCATTCTAAATTCAGATACAGGATCAGCCTTTAAAGGAAAATATCTCTTTGTATGCCTCCTATAAACTATACCTGCATAAATTATATACCCAATTACTATCAAAAAAATCATCACTAATCCTACCCAATTATTTGATAAATTATAAAACATCATTATGATTGGAATAAATAACAAAGGTAATGTAATAAAAAATCCAACTATTATCTCTTTATTCATCAATTTTTTATCCAATTGCTCCTCATTTAACTCAATTATCCTACTCTTCAAAGCCACCTCATTCTGTATCAAGCTCAAATCTTGCAATTGTTTATCCAATTTTTTTGTATCTGACTCAACTAAATCATTATGACGATTTAATATATCAGACTGCTTATTATAAATAGAAGCAGTCTTATTGTAATTTCTTGATAAATTAACTGAAATTTCATTAAGATTATCTTGAATATCAGTATTTACATCAGTATATGTGCGTCTTTTGTAATCTTTATCCCAATTTTTGTTTTTCATTCTACCCGCATCCTTAATCTCCTTAAATATGCTGCTTTGTGTTATTCTTCCTTCCCAATCATTTTTTCCAACATTTGCTCCACTTTCATCCAATTCTCTTGAAGCAAAATGTTCTGCACCATTTGTTAAACAACTTCTTATTTTATTCTCTATTTCTTGATCATTCATTTACTATTATTTTTACAGAAAATAATATTAACAATATTTATCTAAAATAAAAAATTATCACCAAAAAAATAATTATAAATATCACCAACCATAAATATCTTACATCCCTCACACATCCCTCAAAACCCTCCAACTGCACCATATTAACCCAATCATTTACCTTAGCACACTCCTTCAACTTATCATATAAAATATTATCTATTTCATATAACTCCACCAATTTATTATCCTTCTTACAATCCTTCTGATAATCTCCCTTATCTGTAAATGCTCCATTACTCCCATCCTGCGCCAAATATACTTCTCCATCACCTATACCAAAATATTTAGGTGATTTCCCCCCATAACTCTGTAAAACTAAATTCATTGCATCAGCCATACTCCTCGCATTCCCCAATACCATTACACCATCTCCATCACCCAATTTTGAACCATAATTACAACTCCAATAAGCCTCCTCTATCCTCTTTTTCGTCGGCCAATACGCCCTACAACTATTCTCCCAACTTATCTTCTGATCCACAGTATAATTTCTTAAATTTGTCGCCGGATCATTCACACACTTATCCTGCCACTCCCATATCGGAATCTGCCTTGTCTTCTGCACCTGCACCGTCCTTGACACATCCTTACAAGATGCACACCTACCCTTATAACTACTCGGCCCACAACATCCATTTCCCTGCTTCGTCCAACCATCCGGACAATCACCATAAGTAGTATTATTCCATGGAGCATTACAATGATATGACCAACTCCTTTTCGCATTATCATCATAACCATTAAAACCTGAAACCCTACTACATGGACCCCAATACCAATCCGGTGACCTACATGCACCTCCACCTAAATTTGTCCAATTATCTGGACAAGGCCCCAATCTTCCAGTCCAAGATACCCCACAACTTCTCGCCCAATTCTCCTTATCCACATTACTATAACCAACAAAACTTGACGGACCATCATTAGAATTTACAACCTCATTTTCAGTATAATTCTCAGGTCTTGTTCGGCCACTATTTACATATTCCTGTTTACATTTTCTTTTACCAGAATTACAAGGACCTGCATAACTATCAGATACACATTGACTATTGCCTAAATCTCTCCAACCTTCAGGACAATCTTCAGCGTAATCTTTGAATGGTACTTCTCTTTCTGGATGAAATACAGGATTACTTGCTTTTATAAAATTATATTTTCCAACTAATTTAACATAATCTTCTATTTTTTTTCCACTTCTATTCAATACTAACTGCAAGCAATTTGTAAAAGGTGTTGCATCTGATTTTGTAATATATTTTCCTAATAATTGATTTTCTTTTCCGGATGTTTCATTTGGCATACTTGCAATCAAATTTCTTATATCATCCATTAAACTATATAAGAAAATTTTAACTCTTATTTCCTCCTAAAAAAATATAATGAACCAATCCCCACCAAAACTACCATCAATAATAATAAATACTTCCAATCTCTACCCTCTTCCTCCCTAAAACCCTCAATATTCATATAAGCATCATTAATCAATCCATTAACCTCATTACACTCCTTCAATCTATTATACAAATTAAAATCTATCTCATACAAATCCACCTTATAATTATTCACACCACAATCACCATTATACTTCCCATTCCCAACAAATAAATTATCCTTACCATCCCCAGCAACATACACATTTCCCTTCCCAATACCAAAAAATTTAGGTATCTTCACACTTAAATTATCTTTCTTCAACAAAAATGATGCAGCCTCTATAGCATCCTTCGCATTACCTATAACCTTCATACTACCCTCTCTAACATAATCTTCCAATGTCTTGCCATAATTGCAATCTGAATCTTCCTGAATAAATGCATCTTCAGTAGGCCATGATACACCACACTTCTTCTCAAAATCTATCTTCTTATCCATATCATTACCCCATTGCCATATAGATTGAGCTGGTTGAGTTTTACAGGTCTCTTTATATTCTACAATTGGAACCTGCTTTGTTTTTTTAATTCTATTATTATCAATTAAATTATAAGGTTCTAACTCATTCTTTGATACTTCAAATTTTTGTAATGTATCAACTGATTCAACTAATAATTTTTCACCCAATTCTTTTAATATTCTTACATAAGCTTTATTATATAAATTTTTAAATTTTGTATATCCATCTGGATAATTGGATTCAACTCTATTTGAATTATTTTCATAATAATCTTCGGAAAGAGTTTTTCCGGTTGGAACTAATTCTTGATTGCATATTTTACGACCAGAATCACATGAACCTTTATAAGAATCAGACATGCAAAAACCAATTTGTTCCATTTTCCAACCTCTTGGACAATTACCTGAATAATTTTTTGTATAAACTTTCTCTGGTTTATTTTCATTCTTTGTTTCTTTTACCTGCCTAAAATTATACTCACCAACCTTTTTTATAAAACGACCTAAATTATTCTTCCTTAAAATAATATCTATACACTTCGTATTTGGACCACCTCCACTTTTTATAACCCACTCCCCAACAACCTGCCTATTTTTATTCTCCAAAGAATCTGGCTTACTATTTATTAAATTTTTTATATCCATTATCTAATAAATAGAAAAAAAAAGAATCAACACTTCGATACTGTCTCATATCCCGGATAATACTCACACGGTATTGAAGTCGTAAATTTTAATCCCTTATTCAAATTAGTCATCTTAGTTGGGTCTTCTCTCCATCTACAAATATAACTCGGCCCACTCTTTGTTCCCAAATAATAAGGCTTAGGCTCCGCATCTCCCAATTTTTTATAACCCATATAATTTGAACCTACCGCTGGAACATCTCCCCTTACCCAACGATTATCTGCATTATCTAAAGAAACCTCATTAAAATCATCATCCTCTCCCTTTACCATCATTATCTGCTCTTCTTCTCCTATAAAAGGCCTCTTTTTCTGACACCTTGCTGGACATTTAGGAACAAAATTTGGATTGATTTTATCTATTAAATCTGTTATATTTGCCATTGCATATTCTTTTGCGGTATCTTTTGTTTTGCGGGCTAAATCAATATCTTTAGATTTGTAGTAATTAATTGTGATGACTGTTGCGGTAATTATTCCAAAAAATATTACAATACCAATACATAAACCAAGTGATATTAAATTTATAGCTGATGCAAGAATTGGAATTAACATAAATAAAATAAAAATTATTATTGATCTTAAAACAGATACAGTCCTCTCCTTTTGATCAGAATCTATATCATTTAACATTATTAATTTATCTTTTGTCATAATTTCTTTATTTATGTATTCTAATTTATCAATGTTTTCGTTAAATTCTTGATTATATTTATCTTGTGATTTATTTATATATTTTATGTTCTCTTTTAGTAATTTATCTTCACTTGATAAAATTTTCTCTAAATTTTTAATTTTTTCATCTACAGATATTTTTTTATTACTTACATATTCATCTATTGACATCTTCTCATTAAAATTAGCTATGTTAAAAGCCTTACTTAAAACATCAGAATCATAAACACTCTGACCTTTATCCTTGATTTTCATCATTAAATCTTTAAGATGATTTACTTTGTTTGCATAATTAAAATAATAAGTTTCATTTACCATATTACTATAATATGATAAAATATTAATTCTGATTTTTAATAAATGATGTCAAGAATAAACATATCATTACTACTGCTATAACCAAAGCAAATAATACATATAGTACTTTTTTCCAGTAAATATTTCTATCCATAGATAATTCCATCTGTCTATTTCTATTATCTAATAAATTCATCTTCATTTTTATTAAACTTTTATTATAATCTATCCATAATTGAGTATCTTTCATTTGTTTTTCATTACTTACCATATCCAATTTCTGCTTCTCAACCTTCTCCTGCATCTTAAAAATCTTATTCCTCAAATTCCTCGTCCTCCTCTCCTCCCCATCCAAATCTATAAACCTATTCGAAGATAAATCATCCACATCCTCCACCCCATCCTTCTTCTCCTTCATATTTGTCGGCCCCTGACAATCAACCCTACCATTTCCTACCAACCAATAATTTATATTCTTATTTATCTTACCATCAGGCCTCATACAATTATTTCCATTACAATCTGTTGTTATTGTCCTATCTCCTTGTTTAGTATTTATATAACACCTTCCTGGTTGATAAGCTCCACCTTTCCAACATTTCTGATAATTTGATGGACAATTAGGTAATCTTACTTTCATGGATAAATCTACACAAATATTATAAGTTGAAGGAACAGCACCTCTATAAGAAGGACTTTTTACAGTTCTTAAATGATTGGAACCTATATTAAATCCAACTCCTCTTGAGCAATTATCTGTTTTAATTGTTGAGCGATTAACGCTTGATAAATTCATAAAGTTAGTTTTACAAACTTCGATACTTCCTATAAAAGTATCTTGACCCGCGAAACTTTCTAAAACTGCTCCACTTTTATCAATTGTTCCATCTTGTAATGATGTAATTGTACCAATTGAGTTTGTGCTAATAAAATCAAAATATAAAAACTCAAAATTCTTTAACTTATCATTCAATGGAACCTTTTCACCTTGTTTTAGCTTTATTATTGATACACCTCCATATTCTTCTTCAGAACGATTATTCCAATTCACATCACTAATATAAGAAATATAATCATACTCTAAATAAATCTCTGTATCCCTCAACTCAATCCTATTACTCCCATAATTTATATAATTTCCCCTCAATACTATAAAATTATCTATTTCAACCATTTCATCTGTCTCCGCAAAATGTTCTGTTATATCATAAATTATCTCACTATTTTTACTCATATTAAATTAAAATGAGAAAAAAAATTAAACAACATTCTTTACCTTATTGAAAAATGCATAAAAACATAATATACCAATTATCATCAA